>Ga0116224_10000480_pt1 | contig 31581 bp, 33 predicted proteins | sample Sb_taG_9_FD_89699 | JGI IMG/M metagenome (GOLD analysis project Ga0116224, IMG submission 89699) | Peat soil microbial communities from Weissenstadt, Germany - Sb_50d_b_LC metaG | ecosystem: Environmental > Terrestrial > Soil > Wetlands > Peat | place: Germany: Weissenstadt | collected 2010-09-21 | reverse complement strand
GGTTTGGTCTCGGGCCAGTCTAGGGGGGAAACTAGCCTGGAACGTCCAACATTGTCGAATCAAGAGGACGGCACGTCCCCGGAGGGACCCACATGAGCTGCGAACACCTGATCTGCGCGCAATGCGCCGGGCCGGTCGCAGAGGGCCGGTGCCCGGTGTGCCGCGCGTCCAGGAGTCATGTGCACCACGGCGTCCGCAGTCCCAGCATGCCTTACGCCCTGGTGCTCCTGCTGCTGGCCGTCGCGCTGGTGCTGGCGATCCAGCACCTGGTGCACTGACCAGCCGGCTGGCCCGCCGGCTGCGGAGTTACAGCCGGTTACAGCCCCTGAGTCCGCAGCCAGCGGATCTCTGCCTCGATGAAGCCGTCGATCTCGCCGTCCATTACGGCCGCGGTGTTCCCGGTCTCGTAACCGGTCCGCAGGTCCTTGATGTTCTGATACGGGTGCAGCACGTAGTTGCGGATCTGGGTGCCCCAGCTCCGGCCCGATTCACCATGCAACTCGCTGAGCTTGGCCGCCTGCTCCTCGCGCTTGCGCTCAAGCAGCTTGGCCTGCAGCACGGCCATCGCGCTCGCCCGGTTCTGGATCTGGCTCCGCTCGTTCTGGCATGAGACCACGATCCCGCTCGGCAGATGGGTGATCCGGACGGCCGAGTCGGTCGTGTTGACTCCCTGACCGCCTGGGCCGCTTGACCGGTAGACGTCCACCCTCAGCTCATCGTCTCCGATATCGATGTGGTCGGCCTGCTGGACCACGGGAAGGACGTCCACTCCGGCGAACGAGGTCTGCCTGCGGCCCTGGTTGTCGTACTTGGAGATCCGGACCATCCGGTGGGTGCCGTGCTCACCGCGGAGCGTTCCGTAGGCATACGGCGCCTTCACCGCGAAGGTGGTCGACTTGATCCCGGCCTCCTCGGCGTAGGACGTGTCGTAGATCTCGGTCGGGTAGCCGTGCCGTTCCGCCCAGCGCAGGTAGATCCGCTGCAGGCCCTCGGCCCAGTCGGCCGCGTCCGCCCCGCCGGCCTGGGCGGTGATCGAGATCAGCGCCTCACGCGAGTCATACTCACCAGAGAGCAGAGTCCTGATCTCAAGCTGGTCGATCTGCGTCCGCATCGCGGCGAGCTCGCGCAGCGCATCCTGCAACATCGGCTCGTCGTTCTCGCTGTCGGCCAGCTCGAACATGACGGCGAGGTCATCGAGCCGGTGCCGCAGTCCTTCCAGCCTGGCCAGCTCGGCGTCAAGGAACGACAGCCGCCTGGTTACTGCCTGCGCGTTTTCCTGATCTTCCCAGAGCGCGGGATCAGCCCACCGCTCCCGCAGCTCGTCGGCTTCCTTCCGCATTGCGCCAAGGTCAAGGACAGCCTCGATGCTGGTGAGCGTCGACGCCAGTTCCGCCACTTCGCCCGAACGGTCGACAGCCATGGCGGAAGCCTACGCGAGAGCGCCGACGACCGGACTCCGGCCGGCGATCAAGACGGCCCATGCTCAGACCGGCCCCTGCTCAGACCGGCCCATGCTCAGACCGGCCCATGCTCAGACCGGCAGGGTGCTCGCCGAGACCAGCGTCCTGATTGCCCGGACCGCGACCGACAAGGTGGCCACGGTGAAGGCGTCGCTTTCCCAGATCTCGACCAGGGTCTGGCCCGCGCGAGCGACCGCTGACTCGTTTCGCGCGGCCCAGGTCGCCAGCCGCTGCTCAGGCGTCCCGGCCTCTGAGACGGTCAGCACGTCCCTGGCGAGGGCGGCATGCGCCGTGAAGAGGTCATCGCGGAGCGCATTCCTGGCCATCGTGTTCCACCGGTCATCGCGGGCCAATGCGGTGATCCGATCGCGCAGCCTGGTGATCTGCAGCCGCTCGGCCAGGTCGAAGTAGACCTCGGCTGTCTCCTCCACACTCCGGCCGGTGATCCAGGCGATCTCCACGATGTCGAACGCCGAGTACGCGGGGACCATGGCGGCGATCCGGTCGGCCATGTCGTCTGGAACGCCCCGGCTGATGAACGAGTCGCGGCGCTCCTCGAAGCTGCTCAGGTCCAACCCGGCCAGCAGCTTCGGCAGGCCGGTCGCGACGGTCAGCACGCCAGCGGCGAAGAAGTCGATCGTGGCCTGGACGTCGAACGGCGGTCGCCGGAAGTGCATCAGCCAGCGCACCGCCCGCTCGGTGAGCTTACGGCCCTCAAGCAGCGCGAGGATCTGGGTGGAGCTATCGACCCGGCCGTCCAGGGCCTTCAGCTGCCGCCAGAATCCGGCCATGTCGAAGACCTCGCGGGCAATCAGCCAGCCGGCCGTGATGTCCGGCACCGAGGCGCCGGTCTCCTCGTTCACCCGGAACGCGAAGGTAGTCCCGGACCGGTCCACCATGTCGTTGACCACGACGGTGGTAATGATCTCCCGGTGCAGCCGGTGCGCCATCATCCGATCCGCGTAGCGCTCCCGCAGCTCGGCGGGGAAGTAGCTGGTCAGCACGCGTCGCAAGTACGGGTCATCGGGCAGCTCGGAAGCGAGCACGTCCTGCGCCGCGGCGATCTTGGTGTGCGCGAGCAACACCGAGAACTCCGGCAGGGTCAGCCCGGTGCCCGCCGAGCGGCGCTCGGCGATCTCCTTGTCGCCTGGCAGCACGTCGAGGCGGCGCCGGATCCGGCCGTCGCGCTCGAGCTTGCGGATATACCTGGCGTGCACATGCAGCAGCTGCGCGGCCTGCGCCCTAGCCGCCGCCAAGGCCCGGTTCTGGTGGTAGTTGTGCGCCAGGACCAGCCTGGCGACCTTGTCGGTCATCGTCTGCAGCAGTGCGTTCCGGCCGACCGCGGTCAGCTCCCCGTCACGCACCACCTCGTCAAGCAGGATCTTGATGTTGACCTCATGGTCCGAGGTGTCCACGCCAGCGGAGTTATCGATGAAATCGGTGTTGACCAGCCCCCCGGCCAGCGCGTACTCGATCCTGGCCTCCTGAGTGAGGCCGAGGTTCCCGCCCTCGCCGATCACCTTGGCTCTGAGCTGCGCGGCATCCACCCGGACCGCGTCGTTCGACCGGTCGCCAGCGTCCGCCTGCACCTGGCTGCTGGCCTTGACGTAGGTGCCGATGCCGCCATTCCAGAGCAGGTCTACCGGTGCGGTCAGGATCGCCGAGATCAACTGGTCAGGCGAAAGCGAAGCGATCTGATCGTCGAGCCCAAGCGCACGCCTGGCCTGCGGCGAAACCGGCACCGACTTGGCCGACCTGGGCCAGACACCGCCGCCGGCCGAGATCAGCGTCGGGTCGTAGTCCCCCCAAGACGACCTGGGCAGGTCGAAGAGCCGCTGCCGCTCAGCGAAACTGGCTGCCGGGTCTGGGTCCGGATCCACGAACACATGCCGGTGGTCGAACGCGGCCACCAGCTTGATGTGCCGCGATAGCAGCATCCCGTTGCCGAAGACGTCACCGGACATGTCGCCGATCCCGGCGACGGTGAAGTCAGCATGATCGACATCGATGCCCAGGGCCTGAAAATGGAACCTGACCGACTCCCAGGCACCGCGGGCGGTGATACCCATCCTCTTGTGGTCGTAGCCGGCCGATCCGCCGGATGCGAATGCGTCACCGAGCCAGAAGCCTCGACTGAGCGCGATCTCATTGGCCGTATCGGAGAAAGTGGCGGTGCCCTTGTCAGCGGCTACCACCAGATACGGGTCATCGCCGTCGTGCCTGACGACCCGTTCGGGCGGGATCGGCAGGCCCCCATGCAGGTTGTCGGTCACGTCAAGCATGGCGCTGATGAACATCCGGTAGCAGGCAAGCACCTCGCCCTGATAAGCGTCCCGGTCGGCCGGATCCGGCAGTTGCTTGCAGACAAAACCGCCCTTGGCACCGGACGGCACGATCACCGAATTCTTGACCTCCTGGGCCTTCGCCAGGCCAAGGATCTCGGTCCGGAAATCCTCGCGCCGGTCAGACCAGCGCAGTCCGCCGCGGGCGACGTTGGCGAACCGCAGATGCACCCCCTCAAACCTGGGCGAGTACACGAAGAGCTCGAACTTCGGCCGGGGGGCGGGGAGGTCGGGTACCCGCGCCGCGTCCAGTTTGAATACCAGGTACGGTGCCCGGTCATCGGAATCCGGCTTGGACTGGAAGTAATTGGTCCGCTGGGTAGCAGTGACCAGGCCAAGGTAGGCGCGCAGGATCCGGTCCTGATCGAGGCTGGTCACGTTGTCGAGCTCGCCCGTGATCTCCTCGATCAGTGCATCGCTCCGCTCGGCCTCGCCACCCTGGCGGTCTGGGTCGAATCTGGACTCGAACAGCCGGATCAGCCGTCTGGTGACCACCGGGTTGGCGCGCAGGACATGTGCGATGTAGTCCTGGCTGAACGTGGTGCCTGCCTGCCGCAGGTACTTGGCATAAGCGCGCAGCACCACTACCTGACGCCAGGCCAGGCCCGCGTCGAGGACCAGCGTATTGAACCCGTCGTCCTCGATCTCGCCACGCCATAGCGCGGCCAGCGCGCCTTCAAGCTGCCTGGCGATGGACGTAAGCGGTATCGAGCGGGCCTGACCGGCGCGGGCGGCGCCGCCGACTGTGCCGCCTTCCCGACGCAGCCCGAAGTCGTAGATCCAGAACGGCTGTGCGGCCGGGAACTGATATGGGTGCTCGTCGACCACCTCAACGCCCATGTGCTGCAGCCGGGGCAGCACGTCGGTCAGCGTGATCGGCGATCCAGTCCGGTGGATGGTCAGCCGCCAGACCCGCTGCGGCTGATCCGCCTCGCCATCGGCCGCTGCGGCCGACGCAGCCGCCGGATCGGCCGTTGCCGCGGCCCCAGCCGCCGCGGACCGGCTGAGCACCGCATAGGTCGAGGTGTCCACGGCGGCAGCGGACGTCTCTTGCTCGATCGGGACTCCGCCGACGTAGCCTTCTGACTCCCAGAACTCGAAGGAGATGTCCTGGCCCGTCTCCAGCATCTGCTGGACCTTGGCCAGGTCCGAGATCGCCGCCGCGGCCGGCACGTCGGCCTTGTAGGTCTCCGAGATGCAATCGCCAAGCGCGGCGAGCAGCGCCCGTCCAGGTCCGTCGCCGAGCTGGGCTACGGCCTCCCGTGCCAGGTCGTCATCCCAGGACCGGACGGCTGCGTCGATCTCCTGTTCAAGCCCGGTGACGTCAGCGTCGGCCAGCGTCTGCCCGGGATCGGCCCGCGCCACGATGTGCAGCCTGGCTATCGGCGTCTCATCGACCACCGCGCTGTAGTCGAGCTGCCCGGCGTTCAGCGCCCGGCGCAGAACCTCCTGCACCCCCAGCCGGACCTTCGTGTTGTACCTGTCCCTGGACAGGTAGACGAGGCAGGAGACGTACCGGCCGTAGACGTCCTTGCGCAGGAAGAGCCGGGTTTGCATCCGCTCGCGCAGCCGAAGCACGGCGGTGGCGACATCAGCCAGGTCCTCGACCGGCGTCTGAAACAGCTCTTCGCGCGGGTAGACCTCCATGAACTCGGCGATGTCCCGGCCGTCGTGACTGTCGGCGGGCAGGCCGGTGGCGGCCAGGACCTCGGTCAGCTTGCGGCGCAGCACCGGGATCCTGGTGATGCTCTCGGAGTAGGCCGCGTGGGTGTACAGGCCAAGGAAGCGGTGCTCGCCGACCACCTCGCCGGTTTCGGACAGCCGCTTGACGCCGACATAGTCCAGGTAATTCGGCCGGTGCACGGTGGCGCGCGAGTTCGCCTTGCTCAGGATCAGCCGCTGACTCGGGTCAAGCGCGTTCTCCCGAGCTCGCGGCGATAGCTCGGCGAACGAGGTCGTGCCCGCCTTGTCGTGCCGCAGGATGCCCAGGCCGGTACCGGGGACGCCGCGCAGCGCCATCCCGTCCGGCTCGTGCACCAGGTCATACTCGCGGTAACCGAGGAAGGTGAAATGAGCGTCCACGAGCCAGCGCAGCAGCAACTCGATCTCAGCCGTCGACTCGGCCGGGTTGGCCGACGCCGGCGCGTCCGCCGCGGGCACCCCGGCTGTGCCGGGCAGTCCTTGGTCGGCCAGCGATCCGGCGAGCCGGTCAGCGAGCCGCGCCGCCGCCCGCCGCATCTTCGGGTAGTCCTCCACCGCCAGCCGCACATCGCCCAGGCCCCGCTCAAGGTCGGCGGCCAGAGCGCTGCCCTTGCCCTCGGCGAGGGTGGCGACCTCGATGTGCGTCCACGACTCGGCGATCTCATCGGGTGCGGAGTCGGCGCCGATCTGATGCATCCGGTCGAGCGAGTGCGACACTTCGATCGGGCCAAGCACCTCGCGCAGCAAGCCTGAGACGTCCCTGCGGACCAGCAGTTGCGGATGGACGATGAGTTCCGCGGTCAGCTCATGCCTGGCGAGGGTCATGGTGATGGTGTCGACGAGAAAGGGCATGTCGTCGGTGACGACGTCGATCACGTCCCGTCCGGGCAGCAGGGTGGCTTCGCCCCCGGATGTCACCCGGACCAGGGCCCGGCCCTGCGGCCGCTGGGCGGCCAGCTTCGCGTGCTCGGCTGCCGCCTCGCCGATCCGCTGCGGACCGGCTTCGATCAGATCGTCGGAGTCGACATGCCGGTAGTAGGCGTGCAGGAAGCCGACGGCGTCGGCGACGCTGGCGCCTGCCGCTATCCGGTCTGCGGCGTGCGCCAGCAGCTCCTGCCTGGCCTGCATCTGGTGCTCCGACATCTGTCCCACTCCCTTGTGGCCTAGAGCCAGTCCCGAAGTTCCCAAAGCAAGGGGTAATAACGCAACGGCACCCGGCGGTGCAGGTACGGTGCGCCGGACGAGCCGCCGGTACCTGACTTCGTTCCGATCTGCCGCTCGACCATCTGCACATGGCGGGCACGCCACAGCGCGGACACCTCGTCGTGGCTGAGCAGGCTCTCCGCAAGCTGCCAGAGGTCATCGTGACTGGCCCGATCCCTGGCGATGATCAGGAGCGAATCACGGATCTGCTCGTCGTCGCCGGTCGCGAACCCGCGCCGGCCGAGCAAGCTCAGATAGGAGTCCCAGAGCGACGGCTCGGCGAGGCGGCGGGACAGCCCCTCCCGCTCCGCGTCGGTCAGCGAACGGAATCTGTTCACAAACCGGTGGTCCTTGGCGCCGGACAGGAACTCAAGCTCCCTGAACTGCACAGACTGCAACCCGCTTGCCGGGGCCAGCGCGAACCTGAACTGCAGGAAGTCCTGCGGAGTCATGGTCTCGATCACGTCGATCTGGCTGACAAGCAGCCGGGAAATCACGTGCGCTCGCTGCAGCAGGTGCCTGGCCAGCCAGGTCTCGTCGGCATCCATCGCGTCGCGCGACCCGGCGAGCTCATGCAGTAGTTGCTTGAACCACAGCTCGTAGACCTGATGCACGGTGATGAATAGCAGCTCGTCGTGGGCAGGCGGGTCGACCAGCGGCACCTGCTGGCCGAGCAGCTCGGGCAGCCGCAGATACCGCCCGTAGGTCAGCCGACCGCCTTCCTCGCCGAAGTTGCGCCGCCCGTCGGGGCCAGCAGCCGGAGCGTCAGGTCCTGCGCCCGCAGCGTCAGGGCCAGCGCCCGCAGCGTCGGGGACTCGCCTAGCCATCACGCTCCATCCGCCCGGCCGCTATCGGCCACGAAGCCGCTCGGCACGTAGTAAGCGAGAACCTCCGGGTTGGCCAGCGAATCACGGTCGGCCGCCTCGCTGACCGGCGTGCCGGTCAGGATCTTGCGTACCGGCACCTCGAGCTTCTTGCCCGACAGCGTCCTGGGAACGCCGGGTACCTGATGCATCTCATCAGGTACATGCCTCGGCGACAGAGCCGACCGCAGGAGCGAGCGGATCCGGTCAGCCAGGGCGTCGTCCAGCGACAGCCCTGGTGCCAAGACCAGATAGAGCACAAGCTGGCCCTCGGTGCCAAGCTTCCCTGTGTCGATCACCAGGCTGTCCACCACCTCGGGAAGCTCCTCCACGATGCGGTAGAACTCGCTGGTCCCCATCCGCACGCCACCCCGGTTCAAGGTGGCGTCCGACCGGCCGTAGATGACGCAGCCACCGTCGGGCAAGATCATGATCCAGTCACCGTGCCGCCAGACGCCCGGATAGTGGTCGAAGTAGCTTGCCGCGTACCGCTCGCCGGTGTCGTCGCCCCAGAACCCGACCGGCATAGACGGCATCGGCGCGGTCAGCACGAGCTCGCCGACCTCGCCGATCATCGGGTGGCCGGCCACGTCAAAGGCCTCGACCCTGGCACCTAGGCACGGTCCGGCGATGATGCCGCTGCGGACCGGCAGCAGCGGGGACGGGCCGACGAAACCGGTGCACAGGTCGGTCCCGCCGGAGAACGAGCCAAGCACGAAGTCGCGACCCGGCAGCTGGCCGGTGCCGTGCCCCCCGCCCGACCCCGACTTGCCCGACCCCGACTTGCCCGACTCCGGCCCGCCCAGCTCCGGCCCGCCCAGCTCCGGCCCACCCAGCTCCGGCCCGCCCAGCTCCGACCCGCCCGACTCGGACCCGCCCCGCCCTGAGCCAGCCACGGCGGCATATACCCAGTCAAAGCCTTCGGGTGGCAGTGGCGAACCGGTCGAGCCCACACCGCGGAGCCGGGAAAGGTCAACCTCGGCGCCCGGCCGTAGGCCTGCCTTCATGCAGGTCACGAAGTAAGGGGCCCCGGAACCGAAGTACGTGACGCCCGTGTCGGCCGCCAGCCGCCACAGCGCATCGGTCCGCGGATACACCGCGCTACCGTCGTAGGCCACCACCGTCGCTCCGGCAAGCAGCCCGCCTGCCAGGTAGTTCCACATCATCCAGCCAGTGGTGGTGTACCAGAAGAAGACGTCATGGCGACCGATGTCCTGGTGCAGGCAGAGCGCCTTGAGGTGCTCCAGGGTGATCCCGCCGTGCCCGTGCACGATCGGCTTGGGCAGGCCGGTGGTGCCTGAGGAGTAGACCACCCAGAGCGGGTGGTCGAACGGCACCTCATCGAACTCGGTCCGCCGCACTCGCCCGTCCGACGCGGAACCGCCCGGCGCGGTAGCGCCCGGCGCAGTAGCACCCGGTGCGGAACCACCCGGCGCGGAATCAGCCAACCCGGAACCGTCCGGCGCAGAGCCGCCCGGTGCAGGCTCGGCTGCGGCCGGGTCGCCGAGCTGATCCCAGGCGGTGGTCGGAACCGGCAGCGCCGGATGACCGCCGGCCGCGCCGATGTAATCGACCATGATCACCGCCTGCAGGCCCGGCAGCGCAGCGGTGATCGCAGCTAGCTCGTGCCTCCGGTCGAACGTCTTTCCGCCGTAGACGTAGCCGTCGACGGCGATCAGCACCTTCGGTGACACCTGAGCGAACCGGTCGATCACGGCTCGCGCGCCGAAGTCAGGTGCGCAGGATGTCCAGATGGCACCGAGACTGGCGGCAGCGAGCAGACCGATCAGCGCCTGCGGTGCGTTGGGCAGATAGGCGGCGACCCGGTCACCACGTCCGACACCCAGCCTGACCAGCGCGGCGCGAACCGCGGCGACCTGCTGGTCGAGCTGACCGTAGCTCAGTGAGCCGTGGTGTCCGGCTTCGGACCGGTAGATCAGGGCGGTGCGGTCAGGATCGGTGGCTGCCGACCGCAGCGCGTTGCGCGCGTAGTTGAGCGTAGTTCCGCTGAACCAGGTGACGTCCGGCATCGAGCCAGTCAGGACCGGTCCGTCGCCCCGGCTGCCGAGCACGTCGAAGTAATCCCAGATCGACGACCAGAACTCGGGGATCTCGGTGACCGACCACTGCCACAGCTGCTGATAGCCGCGCATCGTCGGCAGCCCGCGGTGAGCGGAGAGCCAGCGAGCGTAGTCGGTGATCCTGGCTCGCTCGATCGCGCTGCGGCTGGGTTCGGACAAGGTGGCGCCGTATCCGCGCCCGCCCGGGAAGTCCGAGCGATCCGCTGACTCGCCGGCCATGCGATTCATCGCCTGTTCCGCCCCACTCCACGAGCCGTCATCGTTGACGGGACCGTTTATACCAGTATGAAAATTCCGGCGGTTCGCTGACGCCGAGTCGGTCAGCCAGCACCGGACACCGCCGGTCAGGCAGCCGGCGATTCAGCCGACCCGCCGATCATCCCCCTGAAAGCGGCGCAGCGCCACCAATGACCAGATCGCTTCGACCACGCCGAACGGCCAGGTCCCGGACAGGAAACCGTAACTGCTTGCCAGCATGCAGCCCGCAGCGAACGCGAGCACGAACCGCGGGTGCCGGCCCTCAAGCGCATACATGGTCATCATGAAGGTCAGCGCCAGCACGCCGTAGGCGGTCAGCGCACCATCGCTCACCGGCCGATCGCCGCGACTACCGCGGCGGTATAGGCCAGATCGTCGAGCACTTCGCCCGCGCCGCAGTCGCGCAGTTCGCTGGCGGTCGACCGGCCGCTCGCCACGCCAATGCAGCGAGCGCCGACGATCTTCGCCGCTGCCACGTCCCTGGTCGAATCGGCCAGGTAGACGGTGCTGCCGACGGATAGCTGGACCCCGTACTTCTCGGTCGCCATGGCCAGCGACCGCAGGATCTGCGTTCCCTTGGGGTACACATCGGATCCGAATCCGCCGATCCCCAGATCCAGGTGCGTATCAAGATCGAAGGCGCGCAATTTTTCTGCCGCGTTCTCCTTGATCGTGCCGGTCAGCACCGTCTGGATCACGCCAGGCAGCCGCGATACGGCGGCCAGGGCCTCGCGAGCCCCCGGCAGTACCCGCCCATGGCTGGCCAGCAGCCCGCGCCTGGCGCCGAACGCAGCCGCCAGCTCGGCGTGATAGCGGGCCAGCAGGTCATCGGAGTCGGTCTGGTCAGCGCCGGGCAGCGCCTCGTTCAGCGCCAGCGACTCAAAGAAGATCTCCGAGTCGCTGGCGCCCGCCAGTTGCGGCAGCGCGACCAGCGGCCGGCCGGTCACCCGGCGGAACGCCTCTGCGTAGGCGTCGCGAGAAACCCTGGCCACATCCACCAGGGTGAGATCGATGTTCCACAAGATGAGGCGGTGAATGACGAGCCTCCGGAGCTATCCCATGTGCGCAGATCCCACCGTGCGCCAACGCCGCGCTGGCCTGGGATTCGGTGTCCCTGCGTGTCCCACCGTACACGCTCATGTCCGCACGGTTGGCTCCGCACTTTGGCTCCCGCGATGACCGGCCGGCACCCGCTTGACCGCAGTGCCGCGTTCACCGCGCTGCTGGAGTTCTGCCCAGGATTCGGGAAGACCGGGGCGCGCGAGGCCGGGCGGATCGTGACCCGCTTCCTGGACGGCCTTTACAGCTCGGGCGGCACCGACATGGCTGCCTACGCCAGGAGCTGGGCGATGACCGCCGACCCGATGACCGCTGTCAGGACAGACGCGCTGCTGGAGCGGCTGCGAGGTGAGCGGCCATGACCGGCGACGGCGCGATCCGCAGGCTGACCGCTGCTGCGGTGCTGCTTGTCGCGGCGATCGCGGCCGTGGTCAGCTTCATCCACATCGAGCACCTGGCCGTGACGCACGGGCAGACTCAGCTAGCCGCGTGGCTGCTGCCGGTCAGCGTCGATGGCACGGTCGCGGCTGCGTCGCTGTCGATGCTGTGGGCCGCGCGCTGTGGCCTGTCGACGCCGTGGCTGGCGCGCTGCATGCTCACGCTCGGTGTGCTGGCCACGCTGGGCGCGAACATCGGTTACGGCGCTCCGTACGGCCTGTCCGGCGAGCTGCTGAGCGGATGGCCGGCCGTGGCGTTCGTCGGCTCGGTCGAGATGGTGCTCTCGATGGTCCGGCGCGCCCGTGCCGTGCCAGAGGCGGATGCACCGCGCCAGCTCGCGCTCGGCAACGGGCACACCGTGCCCGAGGGCGGGAGGAAGGCGGCCGAGAAGTACGCGGCCGGGCTATCGCGCGGCGAGGTCCCGAGCCTTCGCCAGGTGCAGCGCGAGATGCACCTGGGCCAGCCCAGAGCACGCGAGGTGCGGTCGTATCTCGAAGTGCTGGCAGGCACCTGAGCGCTGACCCTCCCGCAGAGCAGTGGAGGCGTCCCGCTGGGGCGGGGCGCCCACCTGCTGCCTAGCTGTCGGCTACGAACGCGCCCCAGTTCCTGACCACCGTCACCCTGCCCTCGTCGGCCAGCACGCGCACCGCGCGGGCAGCGGTGGTGCGGCTCACGCCGTACTCGGCGGCCAGCGCCGTGGCCGAGGGCATCTGCTCTCCCGGCAGCCACTCGCCCTCGTCCAGCCGTTCCCGCAGCGCATCAGCGATTGCCAGGTACGGGACCTGCGGTTTCCTGGGCACACTCCCATCGTCCCTGGCAGTGATCATGGACCGCTACCGGGCTGTCAGTGCCGTCAACGCTGTTAGGGCTGTACGCGCTGTCAGGGCTGTCGTACTCTGGGCTGTTGACAGAGCGGGACCGGCCAGCGCCTCAACGCCAGCCGGTCCCTAGGAACTGTCCTACGGAGAGGACAATCCCATGGCACCCAACCCAATCACGCCAGCGCCCGAGCCGGCCACCATCACTGGCCGCGACCTTCACGAGCGGTTCGGCGACCGCTGGGACATCCGGCGGGAACTGGCGATCGGCATCCTGACGGCCGAGCGGCGCTCACCCGATGGCCTGCACATCCGGTATCTCTGCGCGCGCACCCCCGCCGAGCTGGCCGCCAAGATCGAGCAGGCCGAGGCCGAAGCCGGGACCGGGACGCAGGCCCGCGAGCCGCTCGACGGCGGCCGGTTCCAGCGGCTGCAGGCGCTTGAGGACGCGATCAAGTTCCGCCGCGCTCGCGCGGCCGAGCCGTGCCCAGACTGCGACGCCACGGCCGACGGCCGGTGCGACGACCACGCACGGGATCTTGATCTCATCGGCGAGTACGAGGCGGCTGCCCGTCGGCTCGGCGCCGGGCAGGACTGCCAGCAGCCGGCCGGGGCGCGGTCATGACCGGCGGGCAGCCGCTGGCCAGCGGCGACCGGGTGGAGCTGTCCGCCGTACCGGACGGCTACCGGCGGTTCACGCTCAATGCCGGTGACCTCGGGACGGTTGAGCTAGTGGACTCGCTGGGAACCATCCACGTCCGCTGGGACAGCGGCGCGCGGATCGGGATCATCGCCGAGTCGGCCGGCCTCATCCGCAGGATCGGCGGGCCGTCATGAGCGGCGGGCAGCGGAACAGCACGGATAAGGCCGTGGCCAGGCTGGAGGCCGAGTGGCCGCTCTGGGAGTTCTGGCTGGTGCCCACCGCCTACGGCCCGAAGTGGTGGTGCGCGCGGCTGAAGCTCGATCATGGCCGGGTGCTGAACGCGCGCAGCGCGGCCGGGCTGGCGGAACTGCTCGAAGACGCGGCGGGCGGCGCACCCGTGTAGCTCGCGGCTAGTTGCTCAGCGCTGCGCCGCCGCGGTCGTCCTGACCCTGCACCCAGGCGCGCAGGTTGCCCGACCCGATGGCGGCGTAGAGCAACTGAGGCCCGGTCGTGCCTGCGCTGGAGTCGGCGTAGATCACCATGCCCCTGAGCAACGTCACCGGCAGCAGCCCGTACTTGCCTGATGTGCCCGGACTGACTGTCCCGGCGTTGCCCGGCCCGGCGGGAGCGCCCGTGCCCGGCTCGCCGGCACATGGTGACCTTCGACTGTCCTGATCTGCCTGAGCGGGATGTGGACCTTGCAGGCCATGCCGCAATTGCGCCGGCGCAGCGCGCTGCGGTGCCCGTCAGCTCCAGAAAGTGAGGACGTCCGGCAGGACGTACGGCCCTGGCGGGGGCCCGACTCGCCGGACGCCCACTGGGAGGCGAGGGAAGTTAAGGGGTCTAGGACAGTGCAGGGAGGTGACGAACATGGGCTTGATCCACACACGCGCGAGCAAGAAGCGCGATAAGGCTGAAGCAAAGCTGCTGAAGGCGGAGCTGCACGAGAAGGAGGATGAGGCTGCCACGGATCTGCCGTGGTGGCGCCAGCGCACGGTCGGCGCGGCGATCACTACCGCTATGCAGGACCGCAAGAAGGCCAGCTGAGCCCTAACAGCCAGAAACTCTGCCAACTTGCCCGGATCACCTCCGCGAGCCGGAGGCCCTGCCTGCGTGCATCATGGTCAGCGCCGTTATGCGGGCCGCGATAACCTGCGCCAGGTGGGGCATGCGGTGATGCGGCCCGCAGGTGTGGCGGGCCGCACTTGATCAGCGGTCAGGCGGAATGGTGCCCCGCGAGGCGGCTGCCTGTACCCTAACTAGCAGGCTGCCAGCCAGCCGCCAGGGAGACGATCACGATGAGCGAGCTTCCGCTCGAAGATGTGCCCGCCGCGTCGGATGCCGTGCACGAGGCTGCTCGCGGCCGGGTAATCCACATCACCGAGGGCGGCGAACGTCTCGCCGCGATCGTGCCGGCGGAGCTTGCCGCCGAGCTGGATCGGTTCTCGCTGGAGGAGCTAGCGGACCTGCTTGAGGATTTCGCCGATGCAGCCGCAGCCCGCGGCGCCCGAGCGAGCATCGAGGCGGGGGAGCCGCTGATTCCGTGGGAGCAGGTCAAGGCCGACGCGGGCCTGTGAGCCGTGGCCTATGAAATCGTCTTCCGCGATGATGCACGGAAGACATTCCAGCGGTTAGACCGCGCTGTGCAGCGTCGGCTAGAGCGCGTCATCGAGCGTCTTGCGGAGAACCCGCGGCCGGGGCAGGCAACGCAGCTCGTGAGTGACCCCCAGACCTGGCGCGTGCGGCCGGGAGACTGGCGCATCCTCTACGAAATCGATGATGAGCGGCTTGTCGTGCTGGTCCTTGACGTCCGGCACCGGAGCAAGGTGTACCGCGAGCACTGAACGGCTCAGCCAGAATCGGCCGCCGCTGATCACCTGCAGGTGACGGCTGGCTGCGATCAGCTAACGGCCTTCGCACCACGGGCACGTGAACAGCGCCAGATCCCGCGCGATGGTGCCGACCGCCCGCCGCACACCGTGCTGCTCCGCCATCGCCCGCTGCGCCTGGCGGACGCTGAGGCCGTCGCGGCAGACCAGGTTGTGAGCGAGCCAGCGCGCCCGGTTGCGCTCGGCCTTGCTTAGCGGATGAGCACGGTACAACTTCGAGTCCGCACCGCGCCTGACCTCGACGATGACAATGTTCACGTGTCTCAGTGTCGGCCATGCCCGAAGCGTCCGCTAGCTGCCTGACTTGTCAGCCATCGTTGAAATGTTGCCACCGGTCAGCGCTGCGCTGCGCGTGCCGGGCCTGGCCGCTTGTCATCAGGCGCCCGGCACCTGTTCAGCTAGGCCGCCACCAGATTCCGGCAGGATCTGCCCGTTCCGGTTTATGCCGATTCTAGATTTCCAGCATTCCTTTCCGACCATCCGACCAACCATTCGCAACCAGCCTGGTCGGTTGGTCGCAACCATCCGACCGACCCTATAGGGGTCGGATGTTGCAACGGTCACTCACCTGCTGTCCCCGTGGTCGGCTGATCCGCCTTCCGCAGACGGTGAATCTTCGCGTTGCCACAGTGCTCGGTCCTGTCTGACTCCGGGACCGACATCGAGGTAATCGCCGATGCGGTCGGCCACGTCAACAGCGGCGTGACCAGGACCGTCTACGGCACCAGATCGCGGACAGGATCTCCGCGGCGGCCACCGTCATGGATGGCGTGTTCGGCCTGGCCGGCGGCGCATCATGAGGCGGCAGGCTCCCTCAGCAGGCTCCCTGATCATGGAACACCGTGGTCAGCGCGCTGCCAGCTATCCCATGTGCGGATAGCGGTAGTCGGCTGGCGGGACGAAGAGTTCCTTGATCGCGCGGGCATTGACCCAGCGGATCAGGTTGAGGATCGAGCCGGCCTTGTCGTTGGTGCCGCTGGCCCGCGCCCCGCCGAAGGGCTGCTGACCCACGACAGCGCCGGTCGGCTTGTCGTTGATGTAGAAGTTGCCAGCCGAGAACCGCAGCGCCGCGGTAGCCGCCGCGATCGCCGCCCGGTCGGTGGCGATGATCGATCCGGTCAGGGCGTAAGGGGCGATCTCGGCTGCCTGCTTGACGATCGCGTCGTAGTCGGCGTCGTCGAAGACATGCAGGCCGAGAATCGGACCGAAGTACTCGGTGGTGAACACTTCGTCGGTCGGGTCGGAGGACTCAAGCACCGTCGGCCGGACGAAGTAGCCGTGCGAGGCGTCGGTCGTCCCGCCGGCCAGTACCGTCACCGCGGGCCTCGATCTAGCCCGGGCGATGGCATCGGCGTGGGTAGTGAAGGCCGCCTCGTCGATCACCGCGCCCATGAAGGTGGACAGGTCGGCGCAGACATCGCCCATGGTGAGCGACTCGACCGTGGCGATGAAGTCATCCTTCATCCGGTTCCACACGCTGCGCGGGACGTACGCTCGGGAGGCCGCCGAGCATTTCTGCCCCTGGTACTCAAACGCGCCGCGGACCAGAGCCGTGCGCAGCACATCGGGGTCCGCGGAGGGATGAGCGATCACGAAGTCCTTGCCGCCGGTCTCGCCCACCAGCCTCGGGTAACCGCGGTAGCTGGCGATGTTCTCTCCAACGGTCCGCCACAGCTGCTGGAACACCCCGGTCGAGCCGGTGAAATGAATGCCAGCCAGGTCCTGGTGCGGCACCGCGACCTTGGACACCGTCCGGCCGCCGCCGGTCACCATGTTGATCACGCCGGGCGGCAGACCGGCCGCCTCGAACAAGCGCATCATGAAGTGCGCGGAGAACTGCTGAGTATGCGACGGCTTCCAGATCACCACATTGCCGAGCAGCGCTGGCGTGGTCGGCAGGTTGCCGGCGATCGAGGTGAAGTTGAACGGCGTGATCGCCAGCACGAAACCCTCAAGCGGGCGGTACTCGAGCCGGTTCCACCCGCCGGGCGAAGAGTCTGGCTGCTCGGCGAGCAGGCGCCTGGCGAAATGCACGTTGAACCGCCAGAAGTCGATCAATTCGCAGGCGGAGTCGATCTCGGCCTGGTGCACCGACTTGGACTGGCCGAGCATGGTCGACCCGTTGATCGTGTTCCGCCATGGCCCGGCGAGCAGGTCGGCGGCGCGCAGGAAGATCGCGGCCCGATCGTCGAAGGACAGCTCGCGCCAGAGCGGTGCGGCCGCCCTGGCCGCCTCGATCGCGGCAGTCACGTCCTGCTCGGTAGCCACGCCGAGCCGGCCGAGCACATGCGCGTGGTTATGCGGCTGTACTATGTCGATCCGGTCGCCAGCACCCATCCGCTGCACACCGCCGATGGTCATCGTCAACTCCGCTGACTCCCCGGCCAGCTCCTTGATCTTCGTTTCCAGCGCTGCGCGCTCGGGGCTGCCCGGGGCGTAGGTCCTTACCAGCTCATTCGACGGAGCCGGGACACTGGTGACGGCATCGAACACTGATCGCTCCCATGGCCTCTTTGCACATGCACAACCGACCGCGAACGCGGCGGTCTCATCGTCGCACGAATCCGGCCCACTGCCGATAGCGAGCTTGCCAGGCGTGGCCGCCTTCGTCATCGGTGATCACGCGGTTATTTCAGAACTGCCTGCTGAGAAAACCGCGTGATCACCGATCAGCCGCAGGAGCAGTCAAGCCGCGGGATCAGGCCAGCAGGTACGCCAGTTCCTGAGTGGCGTACCAGAGCAGCTCGTGACCCTCGGCACCGTCCACGACGAACCGGGCGTCGCTGTCGCCAGCATCCGCCGCAGGCAGCGCCGCCGCGGCTGCCTCAATGTCGTCCGCCGCCACCGGGTCGTCGACGTGGCCCGATACGACGTCGGCCAGCAATACCGGCACTGTGACCTCAACCTGGCCTGGTTTGTCCAGCCCGTTGCGCACCATGACGAGGTCATCGGAGAGCTCGGCCACGAGCACCACCCGCCGGCGTGGCGCGGCCGGATCGGCGTGCAGCAGGCGCAGCGAGGCGCGGGCCGCCTGCGTCATCGCCACGTATTCAAGCTCCTCCAGATCACCGCTGGCGTACCACTCGCGCAGCGCTGGAGTGACCGCGAAACCGCGCACCGGGGCCGGCCCGATCTGGCCGACCGCCAGCACCGGGGCCAGGGCCGCCAGCGTGCTGGGCAGGTAGACGCGCATGAAGTCCTCAGAAGGATCGCTGCGAGCGTAACGGGACGTCCCCGCAGGCTCAGCAGCCACATCGGGGAGTGCCCTTGAGTCTGCCAGCGATATGGTCGCCGCGGGCGGGGAATCCGGCGACCAGGCCAACGCCGCCCCGTCCTGGACCTGGCCTCGCTGCCGCCAGGGGCCGGTGGCCGACGCTGCCTATCGCAAGAAACCGGCCGAGCCTGCCGACCCCAAAGCAGACGGTCGGATCAGCCGCTGCCTTACTGGGTCATGGAGACGCCGGGTCGGCCGACCCGGGCAAGGACCTCGGTCACCGCCGCTACCGCCGCGTCAACCGATTCGTGTTCCCACAGCCTGATCACGGTCCAGCCTGCCTGGCTGAGCGCCGCGTCGGCGGCGCGGTCCCGCTCCACGTTCCTGCGCAGCTTGGGCTCCCAGTACCAGGAGTTCGCCGAAGGCTGGGTGCCGTGCTCGGGACAGCAGTGCCAGAAGCAGCCGTCCACGAAGACCGCGACCTTGCGCGCGGTGAACACGATGTCCGGACGGACTCTGACGCCGACCGCCAGATCCAGCCGGTGGTCCTTGCGGTACCGATAGCCCTGCCCATGCAAGGCACGTCGCAACGCCAGCTCAGGCCCGGTGTCGGTGCGGCGATTGGCCCGCATGTTGGCCGAGCGACCGGCACTCGACGGCTTGGGATAGTTGGCCTTCGGCGATCGGATCGGACCGGCATCAGACGGCCCGCCAACCTGGGCAAGCCCGGCCTCAGCAAACCCGGCGACGTCGGCAGGCCCGGGATCATCCGCGGCCGACCTTGCGGCGACCGCACCGCCCAGCTCGGGGTTGTCCGCCATAGCGGCTCAGGCTATTGCGGCCCGGCCCGGGGTAGCCAGCGATCCGGCCAATAGCCGCGAAATCTCAGCCCGGGTCAGCGCAGGCTCGCGATGGTGCACGGTGACGAAGCCAAGCTCCCGGGCCGCGACGACGTTGCGCTCGATGTCATCGACGAACACGCACTCCTGCGGCGACAGCCCGATCCGGTCGATGGCGAGTGCGAAGATCCGCTCCTCCGGCTTGCGCATCCCGACCTCAGCTGAGATCACCACCTGATCGAACAACTCGCCGAACAGGTGCCGTGGGTACCCGTCCCGCGCCCCCCAGGAATTGGACAGCAGGCCGGTCCGCAACCCGCTCCGGCGCAGCTCCCTGACCAGGTCGAGCATGTCATCTTCAAGCGCAGACGCGGCGAACATCCGGCGTAGCAGCCCATCGGCCTGGACCGGCCCGCCGTCGATGCTGACCAGCAGGTCGGCCAGGATCTGCTCGAACTCAGCGTCGGTCACCTCGCCGCGCTCAAGTGCGTGTACCGGAGACTCCTCGTCGACGGCGCCATATGCCTGGCGCACCCACGGGCGCATCGCGGCGGCGTAGCTCTCCCGGTCGATCTGATCGCTTTCCAGCCACGCGTTCACCGTGTCCGCGATCGGGCTGGTCAGCACGCCACCCCAGTCGAGAATGACGCCGCGCAGCGCCGGGGATGGTTTGGCCACGAATCCGATAGTAGGTGACCTGAGCAGGTCGGCCGCCCGCCCTGGCTGGCAGAATGCCAGCCATGCAGCGTACGGCGGTGATAACTGGCGCGAGCAGTGGCATCGGCGCCGCGACGGCGGAGCGGCTGGCCAGCGACGGATACCGGGTCGTGCTCGCCGCCCGGCGGTCTGACCGGCTGGAGGAGGTGGCGGCCAGGATCGCCGCAGCGGGCGGCCAGGCGCAGGTGTCCGTGCTCGACGTGACCGACCGGCCGCAGGTCGACGCGCTGGCCGCCACCCTGCCGCGGTGCGACGTCCTGGTCTGCAACGCGGGCGGCGCGATCGGCACCGAGCCGGTGGCCGACGCCGACCCCGCCGACTGGCTCACCATGTACCAGGCCAATGTGCTCGGTACCCTGCACGTCGTGCAGGCGCTGCTGCCGAGCCTGATCGCCAGCGGCGAGGGCACGATCGTGCTCATGTCATCCACCGCCGGCCTGGGCACCTACGAGGGCGGCGGCGGCTATGTCGCGGCTAAGCACGGCACCCACGCCATCGCGACGACGCTTCGCCTGGAGCTGTGCGGTGAGCCGGTGCGGGTGATCGAGATAGCTCCTGGCATGGTCAAGACGGCTGAGTTCGCGCTCAACCGGTATCGGGGCGACGCCGCGAAAGCAGCCGCGGTCTACGCCGGGGTAGCCGAACCGCTGACCGCGGACGATGTGGCCGACGCGGTGAGCTGGGCAGTCACCAGGCCAGCGCACGTGAACGTGGATCTGATGGTGCTGCGACCGCGCGCGCAGGCCGCCCAGCATAAGGTGCACCGCCAGGCCTGAGAATGCCCAGCAGGCATAACGCAACAGCGGATCGGCACTCGCCCGCGCCCTGCCGGTGCCGCACCCCGGGTAAGGCCGTCGCCCCCGCTCAGGCCGTCTGGGTCACCTTGCTCAGACCGCGCGGACTGTCCGGATCAATGCCGAGCTGGCGGGAGAGTGCCTCGGTCAGCAACTGGCCGGGAACGATCAAGGCGATCGGCGCCAGCCACTCCGGCAGCCGCGGGCCGGGCAGCGCCCGGCTGCTCACCGCGGCCAGCGCCGCGCCGCCACCGATGGCGTAGCACCGAGCACCGGCGCTGGTCACCCGGGTGGCGAGGCTGACCGCCGCGTCCAGGGTCGGGCCCGAGTCAGCGGCCATGATGATCGCTGGCGTGCGGGAGTCCACCACGGCGATCGGGCCATGCTGCAGGTCGGCGTAGGAGATCCCCATCGCGTGCAGGTAGCACGCCTCCTTGATCTTGAGCGCCAGCTCGAGGGCGGCCGAGTAGGCGAGGCCGCGAGCAGACACCACCAGGCCCTTGACCTCGGCCAGCTCGGCCACGATCTGGTCCATCCCCGCCTGCGGGCCGGTCGCTGTGGTCAGCAGGTCCTCGATCACCGCGGGCAGCTGACGCAGCAAGCCGACGTCGAGGTCGGCGCCCAGGCCGATGGCCAGAATCGCGAGCGCGGCCAGCTGACAGGTGAAGGTCTTGGTGGCAGGAACCGCCTGCTCGGCGCCGGCCTGCGTAATCAGCGCCACGTCGGCCAGCTCGGCCAGCGGTGACCCGCTGTCGTTGGTGATCGCGACCGTCGTCGCGCCGCAGTCCCGCGCCCAGTCCAGGGTTTGCACGATCTCCTGCGTGCGGCCGGACTGCGACAAACCGACCGCCATCACCCCGGATAGGTCGATCCGGCTGTGGTAGGCGGTCGCGACCGATGGCGAGCCAAGGCTCGCCAGCCTGCCGGTCCTGGTCGCAAGCAGGTAGCTGCCGTAGACGGCAGCGTTGTCGGACGTGCCGCGAGCGAAGAAGAGTATCTGACGGGTCTGCTGTGCCAGCGCGGCCAGTTCGACCGTGCGCGGCAGTAGCGCGCTGATCGTCGCCCGCAATGCCGCGGGCTGCTCACCGATCTCGGTCCGCATGTGCGTCGGTGGGGGCTGAGGCTTGGTCGGCGAATCCACTGCCAGCTCCGTCCTTTTACACCGCTGAACCAGGTATGGGACTTCTGCGACAGTCAACAGGTTAACCGCCAGGCAAGAGATCCGGGCTGCGAGGTTGGTACCCGAACCTAGCTCGGGCCAGGTCCGGGCATCTGCTGGTCACTTGTTGGTCCGTGCGCCCGCTAGCCCTGGCCCGATCCATGCACCCGCTCGCCTGCGATCCAGGTCGCTCTGGCCCGCAGGTCGTCGCTCAGCCAGGTCAGGTCGGCTACCGCACCCACCGCGATCCGGCCCAGGTCGCGGCGGCCAATCAGGTCAGCGGGAATCCTGGTGGCCGCTGTCACGGCCTCGACCAGCCCGACCCCGACCGCGACCATGTTCGCTACCGCGGCGTCCATCCGCAGCACCGAGCCGGCCAGCGTCCCGTCGGCCCGGACCGGCGGCTCAAAATCAGCTGGCAAGTCGATCGGCTCGCCGCCGAGCAGGTACCGTCCCGCCGGCATGCCGGCGCACGCTGCGGCGTCAGTAACCAGGCAGATCCGACCCGGGGCCGCGGCGAAGGCGATCGCGGCGACCTGACCGGTCACATGGTGCAGGTCCGCGATCAACCCGCTGGTCAGACGGCGGTCGGACAGCGCCTGCCCGACGACGCCTGGTTCCCGGTGATGCAGCGGGCGTTGCGCGTTGAACAGATGCGTCACCATCCTGGCGCCGCATCCGGCCGCGGCACTGACCTGCTGAGCCGTCGCGTCCGAGTGCCCGATGCTGACCAGCACACCCGCGCCAGTCAACTGCTTGATGGCCGCCATGGCGCCGCCTAGCTCGGGTGCCAGGGTCACCACCCGCACCAGCTGAGATCCCGCGGCGAGCAGCGTGTCGATGGTCGCCGGGTCCGGTTCGGCGGTCCAGGCCGGGTTATGCGCGCCGCACCTGCGCTTGGAGATGAACGGCCCCTCCAGGTGCACGCCGAGTACCCGCGCGCCCGCAGCCGCCGGTGATCTGGCGAGCCAACCCGGCCGGCCGGGCCCGCCCACGCCAGCAGGTGCTGCCGACCCAACCGCCAGCGCGGGAACGATCTGGGCGGCGCGGCGCAGCGCGGCGACCATCTGGTCGATCGGGCTGGTGATGAACGTTGGCAGGAACGCGGTCGTGCCAGTTTCCGGCAGCCGCCGGGCTACGGTCGCCCAGCCGTCCGCTTCCGCGCTGCCGAGCTCGATGCCGAAGTAGCCGTTGACCTGCAGATCCACGAATCCGGGTAGCAGCACGCCATCGGCTAGATCAAGGTCGGGACGGCCAGGCGGCGGGCCAGATCCGACCGAGGTCACCACGCCGCCAGAGCAGACCAGATACCCAGGGGCCAGCACAGGAGTATCGGCGATCGCGGGAATTATCCTCCTGGCCGCGATCAGCATCGGCTAGCTGCGAATCCAGTCACCTGCTTGCAGGCCAGTCGTCCGCTGGCCGGGCTCGCTCCACCTGCCTGACCCGCGCACTCGATCGAGGAAGGCACGAATCTCGCCGGCTACCAGGGCCGGCCGCTCCATCATCGCTACATGACCGACCCCTGGCAGCACCAGCACCCGGGCACCACGGAAGGCGCGCGCTGCCCTGGCCGCCATCACCGGGTTGACCAGCCGGTCGTGGCTGCCGTGCAGGATCAGGGCCGGCGCGTGGGTCCTGGCCGCATCCCGCCACAGCGACTTGGCACCAGGCCTGAAGTACTCGCCGACCAGGCTGCGGGCGGACAAGACCAGCGCCTCGTTCGCGTAAGCAAGGTCGTCACGCCGACCTACCTCGGCGATCTCCTCGTTCCGCCGGACCGGATGCACCACCCCAGGGTCGCGGTACACGTCACTGATGAACCGGTCAGTTCGGTCCGAGGCTGGCACCCGGCGTAGCCAGTCCATCAGCAACGGGCCGACTCCTGGCGCGGCGGCCACCGCCAGCCGCAGTGGCAGCGGTCGCGGCCGCAGATCGGGCAGGGCCGGCGAGATCAGCGTCAGGGTGCGCACCAGGTCAGGTCGCCGCGCCGCAACCCTGGTGGCGACCGCGCCGCCCATCGAGTTGCCGACCAGGTGCACCGGCCAGGTGCCTTGCTGCTCGATCAGAGCAGCCACGGTGGCGGCGTGCGCGCTGATCGAGTAGTCGCCGTCGGTCGGCGGCGGAGAGCAGCCGAAGCCGGGCAGATCCACGGCGGAGCAGGCGAGAGCAGGCGCCGCGGGACGGGCATCCGATGGCCGTGACAGCAGATCCATCAGGTCGGTCCAGTTCGTCGAAGACCCGCCGAGTCCGTGGACAAACAGCGCTGGCTCCGCGCCATCCGCGGCCGGCGCGGTACGGACGAAGAGCCGCCCCGCAGGCACTTCGACAAAGTGGCCCGGCCACTGCGGAACTGGCCGGCTCTTCACCTGCAACATCGAACGACCTCGCATCGCGTTCACAACTCATCCGGCGCCGTCTGCCTCGGTGGCGCGGCGGGCCGTGGGCACGGTGCGTCAGCTGGCCGCCCTCCGGCCGGTCCGGCTCCCCTTGGGCGCGCCGGACTTCGGCGAGCCGCCGTTCGCCGCGCCCGGCTCGGCCGGACCCGAATCGACCGGCTCTGGCTCGGCCGACCGCGCGGATCCCGGCTTAGCCTGACCCGCCTTGGCCGGGCCGGGCTTAGCCGTGGCGGACCTCAAGGACTTGGCGGATCCGGCCTCGATCGCCTTAGCCGAATCTCGCCCAGTTCCTACCGCCTTGCCCCTACTTACATTCTGGCCGGCCGCCGGACTCCCCTGAGCCGCGGCCAGGCTGGCCGCGAGCGCATCGGCGAGGCTCACCGCCGGGCCTGCCGCGATCTCCAGGGTGCCCGGCTGCAGCAGCTCCCGGCCCTGCACCTTGGCCTCGACCAGCTCAGCCAGCGCCTCCCGGTACCCGTCGCGGTGAGCATCGGGGTCGAAGTCCGCGGTCATCGAGTCGATCAGCGACGCCGCCATCGTCAGTTCCTGCGGCCGGACCTCGATGTCCTCGTCAAGGAACGGGAACAATGCGGCCCTGACCTCATCTGGCCAGAGCAGGGTCTCAAGCACCAGCACCCCGTCTCGCGACCGCAGGGTGGCCAGTGACTCGCGCTGGCGGAGCGCAACCTGGGCGACGGCCACCCGGCCGGACAGCTCAAGTGCGTTGCGGAGCAGCACGTAGGCCCGCGCCCCCGCCGTCTCAGGCTCGACGAAGTAGCTCCGGTTGAACAAGATCGGGTCAAGTTGCTCGGCTGGCGCGAAATGCAGCACCTCGATGGACTTGGTGGTCGGCAGCGGCAGGTCAGCCATATCCTCGTCGCCAAGCACCACCATCTCGCCGGTGGGCAGCTCATATCCCTTGGCCACGTCCTCGTAGGGGACCTCTTCGCCGCACACCGAGCAGAACCGGCGGAACTTGATCCGGCCGCCGTCTGTCCGGTGCACCTGGCGGAACGAGATGTCCTTTTGCTCGGTCGCGGCGTAGAGTCGCACCGGAATCATGACCAGGCCGAAGGAGATCGCGCCTTTCCACATGCTGTGCATGATGTCTCCCTACCCCGGCGGATCGAGTACTGATACAAACAGCGTTGTCCCACTGTAGCTATTCGGCAATATGTTCGATGTTGCAAATTCGTTCCTGCCGCACCAGGCAGACGCAACCAGAGGGGGCCGGCATATGACTGACGCTGGACTGGACGAGCCAGTACCTGATGTGGTGGAGCAGGGCCAGGAGGCGGTTCCAGGCGCCAACGAGGACGACGACACCGAGCTGCCGGAGGAACTGCCCCTGGAGGCCGATGAGGCCGATGCGGCCGAACAGGCCCGCGAGTTCGAGCTTGGCGAGGAGGACTACCGCTGACTCCTCAGCGACCGGTCGCCAACCTGGCCCAGCAGAAGCGCTGGGCGGCACCCGGCCATAAGATGACAGCCGGGCAGTCGCCCGACCTTCCCCTTTAGGACAGTTCGGAGCCTTCAGTGACCGCGACGCCGCAGGCCAGACCAGCCAGCACGCGGCTACCACGCCCGGCGCGGCGCAGGCAGCTACTCGGGGCCGCACGCGAGGTCTTCGTCGCGCAGGGCTACCACGCCGCCGCCATGGACGAGATCGCTGAGCGGGCCGGGGTCAGCAAGCCAGTGCTGTACCAGCACTTTCCCGGCAAGCTCGAGCTCTACCTCGCGCTGCTCGACGAGAGCGCCGCTGAACTGATCGCCGCCGTGTCCCGCGCGCTGGCCTCGACTACCGACAACCGGCAGCGGGTGCCTGCCACTTTCAGTGCCTTCTTCGACTACGTGAGCGGTGCCGGAGAGGCGTTCCGGCTGGTCTTCGAGTCCGATCTGAGCAACGAGCCAGCGGTCAGGGCGCGGCTGGACCGCACCATGTTCGAGTGCGCCGGGATGGTGAGCGAGTTCATCCGCGAGGACGCTGGGGTCTCCGACGACGAAGCCGACCTGCTGGGCATAGCACTGGTCGGGATGGCCCAGGTCAGCGCACGGTTCTGGCTCGACTCCGACCGAACGATCCCGCAGGAGAACGCCGAGAGCCTGCTCGCCAGGCTTGCCTGGCGAGGGATCAGCGGCTGGCCGCTGGCCGAAGCGCCGCAAGACTGACCGAGTCGGCGCCGCGGTCGGCTCGGGGCGCAAGCAGCAAGCCGCGGCGATGGCGTACCGGTAGCGAAAGCCCACGGGCTAGCCCGAAGTTACGGCGACGTAACTTCGGGCTAGCTGGGCTGGGCCCACGGTGAGCCTGCACCGGGCTGGTGCTCGACTCGCGGCTTTCGCTGCCGGCGTAGCACCTGCGGCCGTCGCCGCGCCGCCGGTCGCCGTGCTTGGCGTTAGCCTCGGGACAGGAAGTGCGAGCAAGCCCTGGAGCGGAGGATCGCCGTGGAAGTCAAGATCGGCATACAGATGGCCCCGCGCGAGCTTGTGGTCGAGACAGCGGTATCGGCCAAGGAGGTCGAGCAGGCTCTCACTGCCGCGCTTGAGGGCGGCGGATTGCTCGTACTGGCGGACGACAAAGGCGGCTCGGTCCTCGTGCCCGCCGACAAGATCGCCTTCGTTGAACTGGGCAGGACGGAGCCGCGCCGGATCGGATTCGGCGGACCCTAGCCGGACCCGGAGAAACCTGTTACTCGGCTAGACCGAGCGCGGCCATCCGTTTCGCATGCGCATCGGTCAGAGTGGCGAACATCCGGCCGATATCGCCGAGCTGTGCCTCGGACCCCCCGGCCAGCAACCGGGCGAGTGGTTCCCGCTCGGCAGCCACCCGCTGCGCCTGGCTGAGCGCCTCACCAACAAGTCGGCGGGCCCAAAGCGCCAGCCGACCGGCCACGGACGGGTCGACCGCGATCGCCTCGCGAACTCGCCTGATCGCGAACTCGGCGTGCCCGGAGTCAGCCAGCACCTCAAGTACCAACGAGCGGGTGGGGTGATCGAGCAGCTGCGCGGTCACCCGGTAGAAATCGGCGGCGATCCCATCGCCCACGTACGCTTTGATCAGGCCCTCCAGCCAGTCAGCTGGCGCGGTTCTGGCGTGGAAAGCGTCGATCGGCTCGACGAACGGCTGCATGGCCAGCTGCGGGTCGGCTCCGAGTTCGACGATCCGCTCGCTCAGCAGCTGGAAGTGGCCGAACTGCGCGACGGCCATCCTGGCCAGATCCGCCTTGTCCGTCAACGACGCCGCCAGGGCGGCATCATCGGCAAGCCGGAAGAAAGCTACCAGCGATGCGTAAGCCAGCAACCCGAGCAGGTCGATGACCCCGTCGGCCGGATGCTCGTGCTCGGTCACTCCGGCAGCGTATCGCGCCGCAGCGGCACCGCCGCCGGTCCGAGCCGTCGACCATACGGTCATCAGCAGCGGATCGCGCCACCGCGTAGCCACCGCCGGTTCAAGCCGCTGACATTGCTACACTGAGCAGCGACTTCGTTTTGGAATGCGACCACCCCAAGGTCGCGTTAGAAACGTTAGGTGCGACGGTCGCCGAGACCCACCTTGGCTCCGAGCGTTGCGCCGACTCTTCCTGGCGACTGCCTGGGCCAGTGCTAACGGGGCCTGGCTGGCGCGGGCCGGCTGGCCTTGTGTCCTCCGGATGAGTCAGCTGCCGCCTGCGGCTACCGACTGGACGCTCAAGCGTCCGGCTGGCTGCAGGCCACCGATGGAGGCGGAAGCCCTGACTACGCAAGAACTGACCACGCAAGAACTGACCGCACAAGAACTCTCGTCCCAAGCCCAGAACGTGCCTCTCGAGACGGTGGCCATGCCGACCGATTCCGGGACGCTCGTTGCCGCGATCCTGCCGGAGGAGCCGGTCGGCGCCATTGCCGAGATTCGGCCGACCGCGCAGCACGCAGACCAGGCGGACGCCAGACCTAAGGTGTTCGGCGAATTCGGCGTTGCCGATCCGATCTGCGCGGCCCTGGCGGCCGCCGGAATCACGACGGCCTTCCCGATCCAAGCCCTCACCCTGCCGATCGCGCTCGACGGGCACGATGTCATCGGCCAGGCACGAACCGGGACCGGCAAGACCCTCGCGTTCGGAATCCCGATCCTGCAGCACATCGCGGCCACTTCCGGCCGCCAGCCAACCGCCCCGCGCGGGCTGGTCGTGGTTCCGACCAGGGAGCTGGCCATCCAGGTCGCCGATGACCTGCGGACGGCTGCCGCGCGCTGTGACATTAACGTGGTCACGCTCTACGGCGGCCGCGCCTACGAACCGCAGATCGAGGCTCTGGCCACCGTGGACGTGGTCGTCGGAACTCCAGGTCGGCTGCTCGACCTGACCCGCCAGGGTCAGCTTGACCTATCCTGCGTCGACATCCTGGTGCTCGATGAGGCGGACCGGATGCTGGACCTCGGGTTCCTGCCCGACGTCGAGGCGATCCTGCGGCTCACCCCTGCGGCCCGGCAGACGATGCTGTTCTCGGCGACCATGCCCGCTGAGGTCGTGACCCTAGCCAGGCGGCATCTGCACCGGCCGACCCATATCCGGGCCGAGCAGCACGACGAGCCTGCTCATGTGCCGACCACCGACCAGCACGTGTTCCGGGCGCATCACCTGGACAAGATCGAGGTGCTGGCTCGCGTGCTGCAGGCCGAAGGCCGGGGACTGACCATCGTCTTCTGCCGGACCCGCCGGGCCTGCGACACGGTCACCGCCGCGCTGGTCGAGCGCGGCTTCGCCGCCGCAGCCGTGCACGGCGATCTTGGCCAGAGCCAGCGCGAGCGGGCGTTGCGCGCCTTCCGCAGCGGGAAGATCGACGTGCTGGTCGCTACCGACGTCGCTGCCCGCGGCCTGGATGTCGATGACGTGACCCACGTCGTGAACAACGAGTGCCCAGAGGATGAGAAGGCTTACCTGCACCGGATCGGCCGGACCGGCCGGGCTGGCCGGACCGGCATCGCGGTGACTTTCGTCGACTGGCAGGACATTGCGCGGTGGAAGCTGATCAATGAAGCCCTGAATCTCGGCCACCCCGATCCGCTGGAGACGTACTCAACCTCCGAGCACCTGTTTACCGCCCTGAATATTCCGGCCGACGTGCGCGGGTCGCTGCCCAGGGCACGGCGTGACCGGGCCGGTCTCGAAGCCGAGGACCTTGAGGACATCGGCGAGACCGGCCGCAGTCGGTCCCGCCCGCAACCAGGCCAGAACGGTCGTCGGCCCAGATCCCGCGACGGCCAGCCAGATGATCGCGGCTCGGGTAGATACGGTCGGCGCGAGACAAGTCGCCTGCAGGCCGACCATGGGACCACCGGCCGACGCCAGCCAGGCGAGCACGAGTCTGGCCGCAGACCTGCGGATGCTGCGCAGACCAGTCAGCGTGATGGCACCACAAGGTCAAAGCCAGCCAGGCGGCGGACCAGGGGTGGCACACCGATCGCCGCGGCTGTGCCGGGCGGCGAGCATGGGTCGGCGACGGACTCAGAAGGCAACGGCCAGCCGCGCAGGCGCCGTCGGTCCAGCCGCGGCAGCCGCACTGCCGCGGACCGCCCCGCCGCGGACCGCACTGCCGCGGACCGCCCCGCCGCGGACCGCCCCGCCACTGGCCGCTCCGCCGAGAGCCAGCATGGCTCCACCCGGCCGGCCAGTCAGGCCGAGCGGTTGGACCTGCAGGCCGACTGAGCTACGGATCCGGTCTATGAGGTACTTCGACGCGGGCTAGGTCCTGACCGACTTGGCTGGGTAGGCTGCCACCCGATGAGCACTCCCAGATCGCTGCGGTTGCCGCCGCAAGTTAGACCGACCGTCATCAATACCTCGCGCGGCAGCTTCGCGGCGCTCACCGCCGAGTCAGCCATCGGCGTAAACGAGCGGCAGCCGGCCCTGCTGGTCCCCGGGTATACCGGTAGCAAGGAGGACTTTCTGCCGGTGCTTGAGTCACTGGCAATTGCCGGCCGCACGGTGACCGCCATTGACATGCGAGGTCAGTACCAGTCGGCCGCCGCAGCCAGCAGCGTCGGCTACCGGCACGACCAGCTGGCCAGCGACCTCGTGGCGGTCGCCGCCACGATTACAGCGGACGACGCCGGGCAGGTGCATCTGCTCGGACACTCGTTCGGCGGTCTGATCGCCAGGCAGGCCCTGCTGGCCGAACCTGCCGCCTTCGGTTCGCTGACCTTGCTCGGGTCGGGCCCAGGGACGATCGGCGGCGGCAGAGCGCAGGCGCTACGTGATGTGCTCGCGTTCCTGCAGCCAGCCGAGGGCGACGTCGGTGCGCTCCGTGGCAGGATCATCCAGATCTGGGATAACCAGCTTGGACCGCAGGCGCAAGCTGAGGGCACTCCGCAGCACATCATCGACTTCCTGCGCGACCGCGCGCTCCGTAGCTGCCCGGTCGGTCTGGCCGAGATGGCCAGGCAGCTGCTCGACTTCCCTGATCGCACGAGCGAGTTGGCCGCGATCGGACCGCTGCCGATCTTGGTCAGCTACGGCGAGAACGATGATGCGTGGCCGCCGGACGCCCAGGACCTGATGGCGAAGCAACTCGGTGCCGAGCGAATCTGCATCCCCGGAGCCGGGCATTCACCCGCCGTGGAGGCACCTGAGACAACGGCCTCAATGCTGACCACGTTCTGGAATCACGCAGAGCCCCCATGGTGAGCCGCCCCCGCGGTGAGCCGCCCCGTAGCCCTGTTTATCCGGGCAGCTCGCCCTCGCCATCGGCCAACCCGTCCCAAGGACGACGCTGCGGCGCCGCATTTCGGCCTTCGGGGCAATGAGCACGATAGTCGCACCAGCTACACCAGATGCCAGGCCGCGGCGGGAAGACATCGTCTCCGCGGCCGGAGTCCGGGTCACCGCGATAGCGGTCATCAGCGGCGGCGCATTCACCCGCGATGTCCTCGGCTCGGCGCAGCTGGCGATCCAGCGACTCCGGGGTGTGCTCCCAGCCAAGTACCCGGCCGGTCGGCAGATGGTGCAATTCCACCCGCCTGCAGGGCCGGCGAAGTACCCGCTCAGCGGCGAGCGCGTACAGCGCGAGCGCCAGCGAGGACCGGACGTCATCGATGGTCAGCAGATGACGGCCGGTCTTGTAGTCGACCACGACCAGCCGGCGGCCCTGGCCGCCAGCGCCCGGCGAGCCTGGATCGGTGGCCGAGCCTGGTACCGGGTCGCGGGCCGGGCGGTCATCTAGCCGGTCGATCCGGCCGGAGACCGCGATCAGCTCGGTCTTCGTCGCCACGGTCCGCTCGACCCCGGCCGGCTCGGACGCCGGGTCAAGTCCGGCTACATAGCTCTCGACCATGCTCCTGGTCCGTCGCAGGTACAGCGCTGACTGGGCATCGTCGGCATATCCGTCCGCGAGCCAGCCGCGGTCGAGCAGCTCCCCGGCGGCAGGAACGGTTCGCTCCGCGCGCGCCAGCCGCCACCAGCCTGCCAGGGCGTTGTGCACGCTGGCGCCGAGGCTGTTGTGAGCCCACGGCGGCCCCTTGGCTGGCGGCGGGCGGTCCAGATAGGTCATCCGGTATCGCCGGGGGCAATCTAGCCAGGCGCGGAGCCTGCTCGGCGTGCACGGGTAAAGCCGGCGCGGCATCCCGTCGAAGCCAAGCTGTTCCACTGCTCCATCCTGGCCCGCAGACGACCACGCGGCCAGTGCTAACGACCATCCGCAGCATGCGCCCGTGCACGGGCACCGCAGTCAGTC
>Ga0116224_10000471_pt1 | contig 31787 bp, 25 predicted proteins | sample Sb_taG_9_FD_89699 | JGI IMG/M metagenome (GOLD analysis project Ga0116224, IMG submission 89699) | Peat soil microbial communities from Weissenstadt, Germany - Sb_50d_b_LC metaG | ecosystem: Environmental > Terrestrial > Soil > Wetlands > Peat | place: Germany: Weissenstadt | collected 2010-09-21 | reverse complement strand
TCCCGTCGGTAGATAAAGCGTGATGGTTGTACCCGCGCCCTCGACGGACGCGACGTCGATGTGGCCTTGGTGGAACTCGACGATGGCGTTGACGGCCGACATTCCCAGGCCGCTACCACCGTGGCCCACCTTGAAGAACAGCTCGAACATCCGGCTCTTGGTCTCGGGCGACATGCCGACGCCGTTATCGGTGACGGTGACGGCGACCATCGACCCGTCGGCCTTCGCCGTGACGTCGATCCGCCCCTCCTCCTTGCCGTCGATGGCGCTCAGCCCGTTGTTGAAGAGGTGCTCGAACGCCCGCACCAGCGGCTTCTGAAGCCCGAAGACGACGAGGGGGTCTGCGCCCCGTAAGTTCCGGTGGATTCGGTGGGCGAGCCGCTGAAGACGGCCCTCCTGCTCGACCCGGGTGTGGGCCTCTTCCAGAACCTCCCGCAGGGCGATATCCGTCTTGGGGGTCTTCGAGTCGTGGACGAAATCGACCAGGTTCTGGACGGCGGCCAGGACCAGGTCGAGGTCTTTCATCACGTCGTCGTAGTCGGCGAAGCGCTGCCCTTCGGGGATGCTCTGGAGGTTGATCCGGGCCCGCCGGATCGGCCCGCGAAGGTCATGGTGGACGTTGAGGACCATGGCGCCGATCAGCCCCACGGCACTCATGAGCAGCGACGTTTCCCGTTGCCGCTCGTTTTTCCGCGCCAACTCAATGACGTGTACAATCCCCTTCATGCGATTCTGAAGTTGCTCGGCGCGCGCGTAGCTGACTTGTTGCCGGTTGTCGTCGAAGAGGAAGAAAGCGGCGAGGAGTTGGTGGCGCGAGGCCATGGGCAAGATGTAGCAGTCGCTGGCGCCCGCCGGAGCCGTGGCGAAACTGGCGGGCACGATGCCGCCCACTGTCGGGAACAAGTCCCCGGCCGGGCAGACCAACACCTCGCCCCCCGAGCCGGCCAGCAGTGAGCCCAGTCTCCCCTGTGCCTCCTCAGACAGTCCCCTGGCGTTGCCCTCGACGTCGAAAAACTCCAGCCGCGAGTTTCCGGGTGCCGGGACGCCGACAAAGCCGTGCCCCTCCAGGGCGCGGAGTCCCTTCATCAATTTGACCAGGGCGTTGCGGTAGAAGTCGCGTTCCGCGGCGGGGAGCTTCTCCTTGCCGCCGGCGAGCTTCCGCGTACACTCGTGGGCCTCGATCTCCAGGTCCCCGATCAGCTGATTTACCCGCACCTCGCGGTGCCTGAGCATTTCCTGGATGGCCAGGTCGGCGGCGCGGCGGAGGAAGTCGATCTCTCCTTTGGAGAAGGCGTGCGGGACCGCTTTGCGCACCACAAGGAGGCCCTGCACATCGCCCCCCTTGGCGGCGCGCACCGGCAGGTACAACTCGCAGCCGCGGGCGAGCGCCGGCTCCAGAGGAGCCAGTCGCACTCGCGGGTCGGCATTGTCGCTCAGGTCGGGCAAGAGGAGTTCGTCGCGATTGGCCCAGGCCCAGCCTTCCCGGGTCGATGGGTCTTCGGTGATCGGCAGGGCGTGCCATTCGTCCTTGTCAAACCGCTTGCCCTTGATGCGGCGGAGCACCTCCACGAGCCGATGACCCGGGGCCGGTCGCCAGTCCGCCAGGCGGATAAGCAGGTCACACGGACCCAGCAGTCGCTCGACGTGGTCGAAGAGCAGGGCGGCGAGGTCGATGGCGCTCTGGGCCGGGGTCAGGTGACGGGAGGCGAACAAGCGCAGCTCGCGAGACCGCGCCCGCTCGAGGGACTGGTAGAGCACCGCGCCGAAGCGGCCCGCGATCACTTGCGCCATCTCCTCGTCGATCGACGTGAACGGCTGGCCGTCCTCGCCCCGCAGGCGCAGCAGCCCCACCACTTCCCCGTTGGCGCACATCGGGACGGCGAGGAAAGATCGGCGATTGCTCGACCCCTGCCTGTGATCGGGCAGTTTGCGGCGCAGTACCGAGGGGTCGATCCCATGGGCCCGGAGCCCTTTGAGGTCATCCAGCTCCAGCGACGGCAGCCGGACAATTTCCTGTCGGAGGGCGACGGTCCCGGTGAGTCCTTCGCCGAACTCGTAGGCCAGGTCATCCTTGGCAAGTCCCTCCTTGCCGTGCGTCCGGGCTCGCAGCTGCAGGAGCCCGGTCCGGGGGTCACGTAGGAACAGGCACCCCACCCGCGCCCCAGTGACGGCAGCCGCCAGTTCGAGGAACTCCTCACAATGCTCGTCTCGAATGGCCGTCCCTTCGATCCGGTGGAGAAGGCCCTCGAGCTTGTCCAGGTAACTGACCGTGTAGTAGCGGGCGATGGGCATCGCGTAGGCGTCTACCAGGTGTTCCAGGCGGTGGACGGTCACCTCGTCACAACCCTCGGTGTAGCGCCAATCGACAACGAGCACCCCCAGCACCGTCTGGTTGTTGCGGATCGGGATGGCCACCGTCGAGAGGGTCGGGTCCTCCTTCTCCCCCTCGGGGACGTCGGGATAGTAAGGGGAGCCTTCCTGGCGCGTGTCGTGGACAGCCACGGTCCGGTTGGTGTTGAACGCCGCCACCGCCGTGGAGCGAGTGTCCGTCAGCGCCAGGTGAATGCTGTCGTGTTTCTTCGACCACGGACCCACTCGCTGGTCCAAGCTCAGCTCATTCAGCTGCGGGACGTAGGCGGTGATGGCGGCGCGATAGGCACCCCGAGCCACTTCTTCAAGGGCCCGCTCCGTCAACTGTCGGAACAGTTCGTTGCGGGCATCGATGGGAGAGAGAGCCTGCACGTCCGTGAGAAGATCGCCCGGCGTCCCCAGGTCGGCGAGGCGGCAAGCCTCCTTGGTCAGCGCCCTCAGGGCGAACAGTTCCACCGCGAGGCGGTCCGCCAACGGATCGAGCCGCGCGAGGTCGTCGAGGCTGAACCGGCCGAGGTCGTCGTGGTGAACGGCCAGCACGCCGACCGTGCGGCCGTCGAGAATCAGCGGGTAGCCGGCGCAGCGGCGGCTCCGCTCCAGGGTTCTCAAGAACGCCTCCGTCCTCGGGCGCCCGTAGCGCTCACTCAACTTCTGGAAGCCCCGCTTCCACAGCCGGTGGCGCTTCCCCGGCTCCAGGGTATTGACCACCACGGGTTGGCGACTCTTCAGCAGTCGTTCGACGATGTCGTACTCCGTGGGAATGCGGTCCGGAACCAAGATCCCGCGTCCCGCGCGGCTCTCAACGAGGTGCAGCCAGTCCGGCTCCGCCTCGGAGACGGCGGCCACAAAACCCCACTGACCGCTAGACTCCTCCAGCGCGTTCTCCAGCAGGAGGCGGATGCGCTGTCTTGCGTCCCCTGCCTGGTCCAGCGCGTCCTGGAGGCCGGTGAGGATCGCCGTCCCCCGACGCCGGCGCAGACCCTCAAGGGCTGCCCCAGCAACCCCGGCCAGCGAGAGCATGTCGGAGAGGCACTGCCGCTGGAACAGGGGGCCGTTGGGCGGAAAGTAGGCCAGGGCCAACAAGCGCCCGGCGGCACGGATCGACAACAAGGTCTCTCCCTCGGGGCAAGCCAGTAAAGGCTTCCGGCTCCGGGCGAGGTCCAACGCCTGCCCCTCGGGGAGTTCGACGGGCGGTCCGGCAGGATGAGGCCACTTCTGCTCCAGGGCATCTCCAGCGGGGGAACTGGCGAACAGCGCCGCGCAGCAGCCGCCGGTGACCTGGTTCACGCCGGCTCCGGCCTCCGCCCACAGGCCCGGCAGGTCGTCGGAATTCGCGGCGTCCCAGATCCGCATGATTGCGTCCGCGAGACCTGAGTTGGGCATCTCCATCTCCTGAACCGTCGATGGGTTCGGTGAGTGCGACTTCATGCGTCCATCCCCCAAGAAGGCTCCCAGGGCGTCGTGGCCGTCCCCTCCTCAATGCAGACCGCGTGCCGCCAACCGAACAATTCGAGCCGATGCGTCGTAAGACATTTATGGCCAATCTGTTACGACATGAGAATAGTGGTGAACGGGTTCAACGGCCTCGGCCAGGCGCCCGAGGTTACGGAGCGAAGCCACTCCCGCAGGAGCGGAATCGCTCTCCCGTGGGGCGAGGTGGTGGCCCTGGTAATATTCGCAAAGCTGTCCCAATATTTCGGCAGTGCGCCGGCTGTCGCGGATGCTTTCCCGGCAGTGGCCATGTTTCCCGCGCGCCCCCGACCTCAGGATGACGAGTTCTGAATTAGACTCTGTCAAGCGGGTTTCAACCGACCTCGCCTCCCTCGGGCCGGTTTCGGTATCATCCCCATGGGGATGGAATGAGTTCCTCCCCAAACTTCCCCGGCGTTTTCTCGCCCCATGCGAACCCGGGAAGGTTCGGCTGCGTCTTTCGTTGCCCGCTTTAGAGCGGGGGGTGGAGTGAGTTAGTCATCGCCTTTCACAGGATCGTTTCGGAACGGAGGCCACGGATGGCACGGACCAATGAGGCGCTCTCGGCGACCACGCGGGCTCAGACCGCGCCGGTTGCGGCGGTTGATGTCATGTCTGCGATAAACGAACTTGATTTCCGCAAACTCGATGCCTTGGGGCGGCGCCAGGTGGCGATCGGCAAGGACAACGACAAGGTCGAAGTCTTCATCCAGACCGATCAGCCGCTGTCGCCGGATCAGAAGCAGCAGATCCTGGCGTTGCTGGAACGCCCCCGCACGCTGGAGCAGGCCCTTGCCGGCGTGACGAGCGTCGTGCATCTGAAAGCACTCGTCCGCTTCCCGTTCGTGCGCCGAATCGACGTCGTCAACGCCGTCGCGTGACCTGCGGTCGTCGCGGGGTGGCGACTTGACCACAAACACGTGGGCAACTGGGCAAGTCACTCCCCTAAAGGCGCAACCCGCTGCACCAACTCGAGTTGCGCCGGGGGGCGACTTGCCCACCGACTTGCCCACTGGGCAGGTCGCCCGGCGCCACACCGGCCCGCGCCCCGCGCCGCCCACCCACCACCCCAAAATCCGTGACGAGCAGGAATTCCCCGTCCTTGACGTACCTCTCTCCTCGCTCCGCGGAGCGACTGCCCAACGCACGTCCTCCACCGGACCGGATATCAGCACCCGCGCTGCCGCCGGGAGGGACGTAGCGGGTGGACGGTCTCCTCCTTTTACTCCGGCCGCAACTGCTCCAGCAATCGCCGCAACTCCACATCAAACCCCCTGTCCTCACGAAACGTCTTCGGGCTCTGATGGCCGCTCGGAAACGCCAACCGCTCGGCCAGCTTCTCGAGGGCAGGCGGGGCCGGCCTTCCACCGGCGTTCACCCCCGCACCTGCCGGCATGTCGGCGCGGGCGCGATCGATGGCTCGGAGCGCCAGGTAGAGCTGCGCCGCACCGTCCCACTCGCGCTCCGACAGCTTGCGGTCATCGCCGGCCAGCACCCGGAGCCATCGGCGGACGGACAGACGGTCAAAGCTCTCCCCCTTAACCTTCTTCTGCCAGTCGTCCAGCAGGCGGTCGGCCTCCACAATCAGGGGCGAGAGCAACTTCGCGTCGGCGTACGGTTCCGCCATCATCTGCTCCAGGCGGGCGAGGGCATCATCGGCCGGACGCGCCTTCCCGTCCCTCTCCTCAGCGAGCAGACGCGGCATCGTGAAGTACCAGGTTCCCCAGGGGAGCGACCCGGGGTTCCCTGAGCCGTAGCCGCGACTCCGCCGCCAGCTCGGCTCGCGCAGGTCGTGATGGCAGGCGAAGCAGTCGTACTCGGCGAACTCCGGCCACGGCGTCCGCGCCGCACCTTTGTCGCCGGCGTGCCGGACCCGGTGCCCCAGCAGGGCCAGCGCCGCCCGAGCCGAGATCATCTGCCCGACGGCCCAGGCCCGCGCCTCGAACCCCGACCCCCGCACCACGGCACGCCGCGCCGCGTTCCAGTGCGGCGGCATCGCGTCCAGGTAGCCGGCGAACTCGAAGTTCAGCCGGGGGTGCCCCACCGCCAGGAGGTCGTGGGTGACGTCGCGCAGCGCCACTCCCTCTTCCGGCGGGCTGCCCACGTGGCAGCCGACACAGGCCGACGCCACCACGGACACGTCTGTCAGCGGCGTCATTTTGTAGCAGTTGTATTTGTCTTCCGGCCTCCTGTTCGCCCATTGCGGGCTGGTGTGTTCCACCAGCCACTTCTCGGCGGAGCCGTGACACGCTTCACACCCCACTCCCTCGTGCCGTCGCGGTGGGCGCTCGCCCGGAAGGGCCGGGGACGAATGACAGGCCAGGCAGCGCTTCGACTGGTGGGCCGGCTCCCCGCCCAGGCGCCGGGCCATCTCACGTGAGTCCTCCCTCAGCAGCACTTCATAGGCCCGGGCGTGCCGGTCCTCGCGCACCCACGTGGTATATTCGTTCCTGAGAATCTCTTGTTCGCCGGGGCGGGGCTCGACACGGCCGTGACACGCCTGGGCGGAACAAGAGGCAGACCCGACGGGCCCCGTCATAGGCGACGCCTTCGCAATAGTGGCCGCCGGGCGGGGAGCGACGAGGACCGGCTCCGGGAACAGCAGCGTCAGCAGCAACCCGGTCGGGATCAATAGAATCAGCAGTCGTGTCCCGTGACTCATGGCGACTCCTCGAGTTCGGCCCTCACTGGCGCGAGTTTTCCTCGCTTTGGTTGCTGACCCGCCGCCCATTGACCCTACTGATGGCGGATGGTAAAGGTGGGATGCCCTCGACCGACGTCTCCTCGGGACTTGCAGGGGGTAGCTCATGGCCCTGTCCGAAAGTGAACTCGCGTCGCGCGCCCTCACCGATCACTACGCCCCTCCGCGCCTCGGCTGGAAGGTGTGGAACTGGCCGCGCCCCCAGAAATACTGGGCGGTGGCCGTCCTTGGCTTGCTGGGCGCGATCCTGGCCACCACGCTGCTGGGGCGCGGCGAGCGCCATTCCCCCGGGCCGCTCTCCGCCGCGCACGCCGCGTGGGAGCCCAACTGCGATGTTTGCCACGGGACGTCCCCCCCGGGTGTGAAGTCCGCTCTGTGCCAGTCTTGCCACGCGGGGGCGCCGCACCACCACCGATGCCAGGGGCACGACGGGGAGTGCGCTACCTGCCACCGAGAGCACCTGGGCCGCGATTTCTCTCCGCTGCGCGTGTCCGACGAGCACTGTACCCGCTGTCATCAAGACCTGCCCGCTCACACGACGGATGGCGGGCAGTGGCTCGTCTTCGCCCCGATGGTTCGTCACTTCGGCGCTCCCCCGGCCCATCCCGAGTTCCAAGCGCTAAGGCCGTCGCTGGCCGTCGAGGTCGGACGGACCGTCGCGCTGATGCACTCGCCCCTGGGGCAAGGCGCTTTCATGGCGGCCCTGTCCCTCGTCGCGGGCCGCACGATCAACGCGGACCCGGGTTGGCTCAAGTTCAATCACGCCCTGCACATGACCCCCGGCCTGGTTCCCACGCGCGGCGGGCGGCCCTTCCGCGAGGCGCTCACCTACGCCGGGCTTCCCGAGCCGTATCAGGCAGCCGCAGGTCGGGGCAAGCTCCCGAACACGCCAGTCCAGCTCGAATGCGCCTCGTGCCACGAGCGCGACGCCGGCGATGCCCGGGCCCCGCTGCCGCCCCTACCGGACGGCAACCGGCCTGCGCCCGCCACCGGGGCCTACCTGTTGCCGATCGTTTACGAGCGCCACTGTCAGGCCTGCCACCCGCTGACGTTCGAGCCGGGCCCTCCCGCCCTCCAGGTCCCCCACCGCCTGCAACCAGCGGAGGTGGGCCGCTTCCTGGACCATACCTACACCGAGCAGTACCTGCGCGGCGACCCAAAACTGCTGGACCGTCCGCTGCCGGTACGGCCGAACCAGCTGCCGTTGCCCGGCCAGTTCCCCGGGCCGCAGGCCGTGATGGCCCGCGAGAAGATCCAGGCGCAGGTCGTGGCGGCCGAGAGGGTTCTGTACGCCGGCGCGACGGCCTGCGGCAAGTGCCATCACTACGAGCCGGCCGACGGGCCGGTGCGGCAGCGGCGGATCGTGCCGCCCCAGGTTCCAGCGGTGTGGTTCCGGCACGCCGTCTTCAGCCATACGGCCCACCGCGCCCTGGACTGCCGCGCCTGTCACGCCAACGCCTCGCCCGAGGCCCTCGGCGGCGGGCCCAACCGCGACGCTTCCACGCGGGCCGCTGACGTGCTGGTGCCGGGGATCAGCAACTGCCTGCAGTGTCACGCGCCGGGGTCGGTCACCTGGCGCGGCGCCCGGAACGACTGCGTGCTGTGCCACCGCTACCACGACGGCGACGCGCCGCTGGCCGGCGCGGGCGCCCTGGCCCGTGACCCGCCGCGCCGGCAACTGCTGGACGTCGAGGGATTCAAATTCCACCCCCACCAGGGGCGCGACATCGCGCCGGGCACGCCGTAAGCCTGGCGCCCGCCGTCAATGACCGACGAGGAGAAAGCTGCCCACGATGTGGTCGATGACGAGGGCGAGCAGCACGACGGCCGCCCAGCCATGCACCCACAGCCAGCAGTTGGCCAGGCGGTCCAGCCACTGCTCGACGTTCAGTTGCCGCCGCCTGTTGACCCAGCGCATCAGGGCCTCGACGATGTGGACTTGGTCCGGGCCGACGGCGGCCTGGATCGCATCGACATGATTTTTCGCGATTGGCTCTCGGGCTGCCCGGGTGAACAGCCATCCCCACGCCAGCTTGCCCTTGTCGGGGTCAGGCGCTACATTCAGGTAGGGCGCCACCTCCTGGTTATAGAACTCCTCCAGGACGGGGGCCGGCGGCTGGCTGGGGATTACCTCGGCACTGACGGCTTCCAGGAACAAGCGGTTCCGCCGCCCGACCTCGTCCTTCCTCGCTTGACCCACGTCGCGCAGCAGCGCCTCCCCAGGCAGTTCCCTCAGGAGCGCCTGGACCTGCGCGCAGAGTTCCCCTGCGCGGGTCTCTTTCGCCGCATCCAACGGCCGGTTCTCGTGTTCCGGCCCGAGGGCGCGCATTTCGCGAAGCAACTCCCCCAGCGTCTTTTCCGCCTCGGACAGCTTCTTCGAGCAATCCGGCAGGTTCTTGCGGACGCAGTAACACACCTTGCGATACCGGCGGATGAGGGTCTCCGATAATCTTCCCCCCCTCAGGCGTTGGTCGCGCGGCCGACTCTCCTTGGCCTGTGTCACGACAGCGCGGCAGGCCTGCCTGATAGCCGACCGCTCGGGCTGCGCCCGGTGCAACTTTTTTTCATATCCCTGGAGGATTTTCAGCCCGTCTTCGGCCTTGCGCAGGTCGTCCTTCGATCCCTTCCAGTTCGCTCCTTGCCACAACCGGGCCAGCTGAGTGCAGCTTTCCGCCACTTTGTCGCGCTGGTCATCCGTCAGCTCGACGAGTGCTTCTTTCAACCAGGTTTCCAACCGCTTCCACGCCTCCTCGCGCGCGAACACCCGGGAAGCCTCGGCCGCTAGGCGCCGGCGGCGGACGACCTCCTCGGGCGGCAGGTTGGGGGCCCTGGCCGGCCGCCCCAAGTCGGCCCTCGCACGGCGCTGTCTTCCCTGACGGGCTACGTGCCGTGGTCGCCGGCCGGGTGGTCGCCCGAAGCCAACTCGCGCCCAGGGGCTCCTTGTGCGGCCAGCCAGTCGCCCGAAGTCAGCCTCGTCGCAGAAACCCTCCTTGCCCAGTGCCGCATTTAGGCACCCGACCAGGGCGTTCATCTGTCCCGGCATCAACCCTCCCTGGTCCAGTGCTTGCCGCAGCGCCCGCGCGGCCTCCATCACCTTATCGGGCGCCTTGATAACGTACGCTTCGGTCCGCTGCCAGGCGGACTGAAGCTGTCCACTCTCCCGTCCCTTGTTGATAACGAGCCCCTGCTTGTCGTTGTCCAGGTCCCGGCAGAACGTGTACCAGTTGCGGACGTCGTACTCGGTGAGCTTCCAGTACCCCTTCTTAATGAGGCGGTCGGCGCGGCGCTGAAGGCGGCTGCTCACCTTCCAGAACAGGTTCGCCCGCCCGAACTCCGACTCCACGGTTACCTGCAGGAGACGGTAGATCACAATTCGCCCCCAGTACCCCACGACCCCGGAGAGCATCACGAGCCAGAAGGCGACCTGAATGCCGAAGGTAAGCAGGCCATTCGCGCGCCCCCGGCTGTGGAAGAGGGTGAGCACGAACGCAACGAACGCGGCGCCAATGTGCCAGCGCAACCAAGTCGTTTGTCCGACCAGGGGGAAGCGTGCGAGCCGATTGGCCAGGCGCCCGAACCGGCGTCGGGGGACTTGGCCGCCACCGGCGTGGGGCGGCTGCGCCGCGGCGAGGCTGCCCAGGCGGGTTAACCGACCACGAGCGATGTGGACGAAGGGAACGAGCAGCGCCACCGCGGCGGGGTAGCCGCTCCACCGTGTCCACCACCGCACCGCCGGGCCGTCCAGCGCGGCGGAGAAGCCCCAGGCCAGGATCCAGAGCAGGAACGGCAGCCAGGACAGCCACAGGCCGTGCAGACCGAAGAAACTCGGCGCGCACTCAGGCCGGCCAGCGGGAGGAGTCGGGGACATCAGTAGCTCTCCTGTCGGTCGCGGCCCTGGGTCGGGGGCGCATCACCGCCCTGCGCAGGCCTCGTCTGCGCGCCCACCCGCCGCCATGACGGGACCGCCCCCCTCCGCCCAGTCCCGGAGCTTGGGGAACAGATCCTGCGGTCGTCCACGGGTCGCGGCGCCATAGGGACAGCCGCTGACACAGGCCGGCGCCACGTCCTCTGCCTTCGTCAGGCAGCGGTCGCACTTGGTGGCGACGCCGTGATCCGGAAACGCCGGGGACTTCTTGTCGTCCGGGTGGGCCGGGTCGCACATCACGATGACCTCGAACGGGCAGGCCGGGACACACTGCATGCAGCCCGTGCAGCGGTCGTGGTGGATCTGCACGATGCCGTCGTCAAGGAACGTGATGGCGCCGGGCGGGCAGACGGCTTGGCACGGCGCGTCGCTGCAATGGACGCACGCCCGGGCCACCTCGCCGCCGTCGAAGCTCATCTTGGGGTTGGCGCGCTGGAAGCGGGCGACGCCCCGGTGGGTGTGGACACACACAGTTCACAACACACTCGTCGCAGCGGGCGCAGAGGTCCAGGTCGATGCGCAGCAGGTCGGTGGCCAAGAGCAGCTTGGCCGCCGTCTCTTCCGACATGCCGTAAGGGGGCAGGTGCCGGGCGTCCTTGACTGCCTTGTCACGGTCGGCCTGGCGCTCTGCGTCCTTTTGCAGCGAAACTCGGGCACTCTCGAAGCGCTCGCACAAGCGCTTGACGGCCGCCGGGTTGAGGCGGAGGAGCAGGCTATCGGCCACCGCCTCCGCGGTGACCGTGGCCTTGCCCGTGTCATCAACGCACGCGGGCCCGAAGAAGGTTTTCGGGCCGAGTTGGTTGACGATGACCCGCCCGCCGGGCAGCAACCGCGTCAGGCGGACCATGCCGGTGAGGACGAAGTAAAGGCCGCCCGCCGCCTCCTTCTCGCGGAAGCTGACGAACGGGTCCGCCTCGTCCGCGCACTCCCCATCCGGCAGAGGTTCGCCGGGGTTCGGCGCGCGCGCGCAGACCACGCGGAGGCGTTGGCCGAACCCGCGGTCGTAGTGGAGGAGTTGCACGGGTTCGTCGCCGGGTGCCGCGTCCGCAGCGGCCACCGCGCGAAGGAAACCCCTCAGGTTGCCGGGCACGGGCGAGGGGTCAAAGAGTCGGTTGTCGGCCAGCCACCGCGGCACTTTGCGTGACCAGAACTGCTCCCGGTTCCAGGGACGAAGCGCCGGGGACTTGTTGAACGGGGAGGATCGCAGGGCGATCCTCTTGACGAGCAGCAGCTTGCAGCCCTCCGGGCCAGCTGCCAGGGTGACCGATCGCGGCAGGTTCCACAGGACGCTCGTCAGCCCCAGGATGCGCCCGCCGACTTCCTGCCAGCCGTCGGTCGTGGTCTTGCCCCTGAGCAATGTCGAAGGAAGTTTGGGAGGGCGAGCTGGGACCTCCGGCCCGCCGTCGGCACCGGTCGTGCCCGGGGCCGAGGGCTCGCCGCGGTCGTCTTCGCCGACCCGTTTCCCCCAGCGCACCGCCAGTCGCGCGAGCCACCCGGGGTGGTACGGGCCTTCGTGGAATCGTACGCTGCCCTCGATCACCAGCGCCACCCGGTCCCCGTACCCATCCGCCCGAGCGATCAACTCACCCGGCTGGCATTTCACGGGTGTGAGGTAGGCGTCGTTGTCGAGCCATTGCTGCCATTTCTTGAGCAGCGGAGCCTCGGGCTTGACGATGGCCAGGTCGTCGAGCAGGGCGGCCGCCTGCTGCGGAGAGTAGGGGAACGGTTCCATGGGCACTCCGGCCGCCGCGGCGGCTCTGCTCTGGACAGACCTGCCCGGGGGCGCGGCCCGGAAGATCCTGCCCACCCGACAGGGGGACGAATGGCCGGCCGACAGCCAAGATCGTGACACGAAAGCGCTCGCGGAGCAAGCAGATTCTCGGCAAGACGAACGGTTTCTGGTTGCGGCTGAACCGATGCCTGGTTATTTCGCTCAACTTACTGGAGCATTAAGTTTCTGGATCGATTCCTCACAGGCCGCTCGCAATTCCGCCGGGGTATCGGGGTTGCTCGCCGTCATTCGCAACGCTTTCAGGCCCCGCTCGTCACGGTATTCGCCCAGCTCACCGGCCGCCCTCAGTCGCTCGCCCAGCTCCCTCTCGCCGTCCAACAGGGTCTGCCGACGGCGCTGCGACCACAGCCGGCCCGTCCGCTTCTCCAACTCAGTCAGGGGGCCTGCTGCCTCCGGGTCGATCGCGCACAGGCCTTCCTTCAACGCCTGGGCCAACTCCTCCTGGCCGGACCTCAGCGCCGACTTGAAGCCGGCCAGCAACTCATCGTTCAGTTCGGCCGCCTCGCACATGCCCAGGGCTCGCGCCGCGGCCTGGCGGACCGAGTCATTTGGGGACGTCTGCAGCTGGCGAGACAGCTCCGCCAGTGTGTTCCTGCGGACCTCCTTCTCGACAACTGTTCCCTCCCCTCGGAGCGACTGGAAGAGCCTGCCCAGAGCCAGGACCGTGTCCTGGACCAGTTTTGGATTCTGGTACTGGCTGTCGCACAGCCGTTCGACGAGCGGGAGAATGCCTCGGGCGTCCCCCAGTTCGGCCAGGGCGCCTGCCGCCTTGTTCCGCACGCGCAGGTAGACGTCTTCGAGCAGGCTGGAGTTCTTCGTGTCTGCCAGGATATGCCGCACGGCGCGGTCGATGAGCAGGCCCACGTCCTCGCCGGTCTTTCGCCGCCGGCCGAGGTGGTTGCCCACGCCACGGACGACCTCCCTGCGGACGTTGGCCCCTTCTCGGTAACGCCGCTCGATCTGATGCACCTCCGCCAGTTTCGTGAGCAGGGGCTCGGCGGCCTCGGGAGAGTTCAAGCGGCCGAGGGCGGTGGCCGCCGCCGCACGCGCCCCCACGGTCTCGGTTTTGTCGAGCAACACCTTGGCGAGAATGGTGGCCGTGTCCTTCGCCTCAAGGTCCGCCAGGGCCAGCAGGGCCGCTTCACGGACTTCCGGTTCGGGGTGGCGAATGGCTGCCCCGCGCAGCACCTCCAGGGCGGCCGGGTCACCGATGCGGCCCAGGGCGGTGAGGATGTTGACACGTGTGCTCGCTGTCAGCTCTGACTGCTTCCACGCTGCCAGAAGTGGTTTGACGGCACGACGCCCCAGGCGCACGGCCATGTCGGGGTCACTGGCCACACCGGCGATGGCTTCCGCGACGTCGCGGTGGATCTGCCACACCCGGCCCAGCCCCTGCAACAGCACCAGGTAAACGAGCGAGTAAGCGAGCAGCACCAGCCCGCGGCCGGGGTAGCCGGGCAAGCCGGCGCGGTAATCGATGCCCCGGCCGTGCAGCCACTCGAAGCGGGCGAAGCCGAGGTCCACCGCGTCCGGCAGGGCGCGCAGGTAGGTCTTGTCGAGCAGAAACCGCAGCCACGCGAACGTGCCGGGCTCACTCTCCAACCAGAAAAGGTCGAAACAGCCTTGGGCCTTCTTCAGGAGGAGCGGCAGGAAGCACGGCACGGCCAGGGCGGTGAACAAGGCGAGATCGCGCAGGTCGGGCAGAGAATCGGGCCGGGTATTATCGATCTTCTTGGCGATGCGCCCGCGCTGCTTCTCGTTGACGCCCCAGGCAAGGGATGTTGACAACAGAAGCCACAAGGCAACGACAACCGTGCCGAGAGCGTACGCGGGCGGAGCGAGCGCGCTGACGACGAATAGGCCGGCGCAAACGGCGAGGAACCGCAGCCGGCGCGACCGGGCATCGAGGAGACGCGCCCCGAGCAGAGCAGCGCTGCCCTCGCGGATCGCGGCGTAGCAGGCGAGCATCGAAGACAGGGGTCGGATCATGCTGTATTTCGCTCAGGATTCTACGCGGGATGCCTGAGTGTGACGGGCCTTCGGAACAGACTCTCAGTCCGGGGTGACCCTGAGCGCGTCACGGTTCGTCCGTGAGCAGGCCGGCCCGGGTGAGCAGCACCCGCATGGTGACGCTGACGGGACGGCCGTCGGCGCAGCGCCCTTCCCGGACTTCGGCCTCGCCCACCCACGCGTTGCGTGGGTCGCCGGAGACCTGCGCCACGACGGCCGGCGCCAGTCCCACCTCGAATAGCTCCATCGTGTACGCCGTCTCCTCGCCGGCCGACTGCGAGAAGGCTGCGTACTCCAGGTGGGCCAACGGGCGCTCGGCCACCCGGCAATCGACGCCGGGCTGTACGGCCAGTTCCTCGGTCAACTCGCGGCAGAGGCAGTCGTGAAAGGACTCCTCCGGCCGGCGGTGGCCGCCGACCAGGTGGAGGGCCCCCCACTTCTCGTTCCACTGGACGAGGTGTTCGGGACCGTCCCGGCCAGGCCGGCGGATCAGAGCGAGGGCGCCCTGGGACTCGCGCATCGGTACGAACTCCCCGAGCAGTCACGCCGCTCGCGCTTGTCATGTCCTGCCCTTAGAGTACGACGTCCATCAGGTTTCTTTTACGGAATTCTTCGCCGCCGACGAAGGGGATCCCCGAGGCCTCGCCCGGTTGACGGCGGGGTCGGCTTGGGGTAGTTGTCAACAGGGCGGATCACGCGGCGCCCCTTACGGAGGAGTTCCTCATGAACCGACGTCTCCTCTCTCCGGTGTGCGACGCGCGGCCGAACGAAAAACCATTCCTCCTTCCGGGGGTCGCGAGTCGTGTGCTGGGCGCTGTCATGGCCCTTCTGACCGTCGTGTCGTGTACGGGATGCGGGGAGCAAGCGGAGGCAACCGTGAAGCCAAGGCGACTCACTCATGAAGAGACGTTACAGTGGGTGGGCGAGCACCGGGCCTGGCGCCTGGCGAGGAAGACGAAGCCAATCTGGGCTCGCGCCGTGACCGCCGACGAGGTGGGTAAAGAGTTCCAGACGGCCGACCACGCCACCGAAATCGCCCGGGAAGGTTACTGGCTGTGCGCGGGGGTGGCCGGGGAGCCCTGGTTCCAGAAGTTGGAGACCATCGCCGCCAAGTACGACCGTGGCGCGGAGGAGATGAAGCAATTCCCCTTCGACGACCGACCTTGCCTGTACACGATCTACCGTCCCAGGGGCGACGTGCTCAACTGGGCGGCCCAGGTCGGCGGCCCGGGAATCGAGGGCTTCTTCGTCCGGCCGCGCTACGACATGGAGCACCCGCTCTACTCGCCGGCGGGCGGCTACGTTGTCAGAGATCACGTCGCGGACCCGTATGAAGGGAGCCCCGACGACGTCTGGCTGGTCCAGCAGTCTCTCTTCCAACAGACGTACGAGTCCGTGCCCTGATGGGCGAAGGGCCCCTGCGCACTCCGCCCTCCAGGATTCAGAGTCTGTGGCGACAGCCGCTTGCGGCTTGGCGGATTCCAGGCTTCCGCTAAGCCGCAAGCGGCTGTCGCAACAGACTCTCAGCAAGGCGGTCTCAAGAACCTCTGCGAGGAATTCCCGTGAAGACCCTGGCCTTGTTCAACGCCTCGTTCAACCCCCCGGGTCTGCACCACCGCCGCATCGTCGATGAACTGGCCCGTCAGTTCGACGCGGTCGTGGTGGTGCCCAACGGCCCGCGCCCCGACAAGCCGACCGTCAACGACACGCGGCCGATCGACCGCGCCGCCCTGGCCGACCTGGCCTTCGGCGACTCGCCGGCCCGGGTCGATCTCTTCGACCTGGAAGCGGAGCGGTTTACGCGCACTCACCAGCTCGACGACCGCTACGCGAACGAGGGCGAGGTCTGGCACGTCGTCGCGGCCGAACAGGTCCGCGGCGGCGCGCGCGGCCAATCACTCATCCACCGCCTGTGGCAGCAGGGCGCCGAGCTGTGGGCGGATGCCCGCTTCGGCGTCGTCTGCCGGCCGCACGAGCCGCTCGACGCTGCCGACTTGCCGCCGCACTCGCGTACCATCACCGTGGACCACTCCGGCTCGGCCGCCGACATCCGCAACCGCGCCTTCCAGCATCGGCCGATCGACGGGCTGGTCGCCCCTCGCGTCGCCGACTACGTCCGCCGCCGCGGCCTGTTCCGGGCCGGCCCGACGGCCCACGAGGTCCGCTGGCGTCCCCCCGCCGAGCGGCTGCTGATCGTCGCCGACGAGCGCAACGCCGCCGCCGTCCGCGCGGCTGAGGCGTTCCGCGACCGCGCCCACGACGACCCCGACCTGGTCCTCGTCTTCGGCGGCGACGGCACGATGCTGCACGCCATCCGCCAGCACTGGCGCCTGCGGCGGCCGTTCTTCGGCGTCAACACCGGTCACGTCGGCTTCCTCCTCAACCAGGATGCCCCGGGCTCGCTCACTTCCGAGGAGTTGATGCTTTACCAGCTGCCGCTGCTCCGGGCCGAGGTCGAGACGGCCGACGGAATGGTGCGCGAAGCGGTCGCCTTTAATGACGCCTGGGTCGAGCGGGCGGCCGGGCAAACGGCCTGGGTCGAGGTGCGGGTCGATGGTGTCGTGCGCCTGCCGAAGGTGGTCGCCGACGGCGCCCTGGTGGCGACCGCGGCCGGCTCGACCTCCTACGCCCGGGCGCTGGGCGCCCCGCCGCTGCCGTACCATACTCCGGCCTTGTTGCTGGTCGGCTCCAACGTGCTCGCGCCCTCTCATTGGCGGCCGGTGGTTCTCGGCCTCGACGCCGAGGTCGAACTACGGACGCTCGACCCGGTCAAGCGGCCGCTGCAGGGCTACATCGACGGCGTGGCCCAGGGGGAAGTGCGGGCGCTGCGGGTGCGCGTGAGCCGAACCGCCGCTGTCGAACTGGCTTTCCGGGCCACGCACGACCCGGCCTCCAAGTTGGCCCGGCTTCAGTTCCCCGACGGCGGCTAGGGCGGCCCGGCGTCAAGCCCGGACCCTATTGACTTCAACGATGGCGCGATGGCCGCCGGCGCGTAGCCCCGCGGGCTGTTCCACGATTGGCCGTTTGCCGGCCGAAACCGCAGAACGTTGCCCAACTGGCGGTGCTGCTCAGCGAAGTCGGCCGGCCCACCGGCGGCCGCGTCCCCCCAGGCGGCCAGCGCCAGGTGGAGTTGGGCGGCGTCGTCCCAGCGCAGGTGCGCCAACAGGTCCTCATCCGCTGTCATGTCGCGCAGGGCCTTCCGCAGCAAGACGGTGGGGTCCACCGCGTTGCGCAAGTTGTTCAGTTCCTTGCGCAGTTCCTGCACAGCGCGCGGCGTCGCTGCGGCGATGGCAGTCCGGTCATAAGAGTGCATCCCTTCGCGGACATCGGCCAGGGCGCGCAGCGCGGGCCCCCCGGCAGCCAGTTGTCTCAGCAGCGGCAGCGACAGATCCCAGGCGTTGCCGACCGGTTGGCCGGGTCGCCTGCCTGCTTCCGGCCGCCGCCAGTTGCCTGCGTCGAGGTTGTGGTGGCAGGCGTAGCAGTCGTAGCGAGCGAACTCGGGCCAGTTGGGGCGGGAGGCCGAGTCCTCCAGGAGCCGCAACGACGCGACAGCGCCGGCCGCCTGGCCGGCCAACCAGGCTCGGGCAGCGCGCCCGGGACGCTGATTGTCCGGCGCCTTGCGCGTGCGCTCGCGCTCCACCCAGTGGCGGGGCAGCCCCTTCTGATACGACACCAACTCGAACGCCAGCCGCGGGTGTCCGGCGGCGATCATCCTGTGCGTCACATCGCGGAGTGGCAGCCCGAGCGCGGCATCCGCCGGGGCACCGACATGGCACCCGGCGCAAACGTCGGCCCGTGTGGTCAGGTCGTTCAGCCACGTCATCTCGTGTTTTTTGTAGGTCGCCGGCAGCTCGCCCGTCTGACCGCCCCAGCTGGTATGAGCGCTCAGCCAGGGGCCGGCGTTGCCGTGGCACGCCTCACAGCTTACGCCGTCGCGGCGGAGGGCCCGGGCGGCGGCCGAATTGTCCACCGTCTGCGTACCGGGGGCATAGACGGTCGTGGGGTTGGTGTGGCAGGCCAGGCAGCGATCATCGCGGGTCGCGGGTTGAGGCGGGTTGGCGGGGTGCAGGGCCGCCAGAATTCGCTCGGCCGGCTCGCCGGAGAGCGCGGCGAACGCTTGTACGTGTCGGTCGTTCTCGAACCAGAAGGTGGCGGCTGCGAGACTCGGGGGCGGGGCGCCTGCGGCCGACGACCCGCCGTGGCAGGCGCGCCCGGAGCAGCCGGCCACTCCGACCGCCCGCGGGGTCGCTGGCGCGGGAAGCGGGGTGACGGAGGGGGCAGTTGTGGCGTGCGCCCGACTGAGCAGGAAGACGGCAAGGGCGCAGACGGCGAGGGCACAGACGGCTACCGCGGTGACGATGATCCAGCGGGGGCGGGGCATGGTAATCACTCACGTCCTGGGTCAGAAGGTCGTTGCCACTCTAACAAGGTGCGGGGTCGCATACAAGAGACTACCGGCCGGGCTTTCGGAGGGCACCGGCGGTGAGGCCAGTTCTGCATCCGGCCCGAATGGAGAGTTGCTTGACCAACTCTTCCGTCATAGCATGGGGATGCAAACTGCTGACCTCCTGTTCGCGCCAAGGTCGCGAGGAGACCATCGCCCCCGAGGTGAGTCATGCGCCCGCAACCGTCCCTCGACGAAACCTTGGCGCAGAATCTGCCGCTGCCCCTGGCGCAACTGTACCGGCGCGCTCACAACGCCAAGACGGCGCTGGAGCGTCACCTCACCGCCTTCTACCTCTGGGAGGCCGGCCTCAAACTGCTCGGCTGCACCGCCGTCGTCGCCTACGCCGCAGGCCCCGACCACGACCCGCAACTGAGCGAACGCCTCCACAACCTGGCCCGCCCCGCGCTGGGCCACTGGTGGGAGTTCGTCCGCCGCCTGCTGCCCGTCCTGGCCGACGCCGGCGCCCCCGGCTTCGCGCCGTTGCGTGACCTGCTGCTGGGCAAGACCCGCGACGACCTGCCGCGCGCCGCCGGCCTCGACGCCGCCCTGCGCCAGGCCCTGGAGGGCAAGCCCCAGGCCCGGGCCACCGTCTGCCTCACGGAGCTGTTCGAGCGCCTGGTGCGCTACCGCAACCAGGAGATCGGCCACGGCGCCGCCGGCCAGCGGCCCGCCGACTTCTACGAGCGGATGGGCGCCGCTCTGCTCCAGGGTGCGGCCGAGGTGCTCGGGCGCGTAGACCTGCTGGCCGGCCGGCGCCTGGTCTACGTGGACGCGGTGCGGTTGGCCGGCGGGCTGTGGCTGGTGGAGCGCACCGAGCTGATCGGCGAGCGCGGCCGCAAGCTGCCGGCGCTGGAACTGCCGCGCGAATCGGCCGACCGGCTGCCCGACGGTGAGCGCGTCTACCTGGAAGGGGCCGCCGGCCGCCGGCCGCTGCACCCGCTGCTGCTCTTCGACGCCGAGGCCCGCGAGGTCCTCTTCCTCAGCGCCCGCCGCGGTCGGCGCGGCGGCCAGTACCTGTGCTACACCAACAACCGTAGCGACCATCGCAGCGACCTGCGCGGCGAGCAGTGCCGGCTGCTGGCGGAAGTGCTGCGGCTGCTGGCGGTCGATGCCGGCGAGGTGAGCGCCGGGGAGGCCCGGGCCGAGGCCGATGAGCCGGTGCCGCCGTCCGACCCGTCGCGGCCCGGCCTGGGCGAGTACGAACTCATCAGCGAGCTAGGCCGGGGCGGCATGGGCATCGTGTATCGGGCCGCGCAGCGGGCGCTGCGGCGGCAGGTGGCCGTCAAGGGTCGGTGACGATCGAGGGCGGCGGCTCCAGTCCGCCGCGCAGCGGGCGCTGCGGCGGCAGGTGGCCGTCAAGGAGATGCTGCGCCACGGCGACGCCCGGACCTGGGCGCGGATGCAGGGCCGCTTCCGCCGCGAAATCCGCGCCCTGGGCCGGGTGAAGCACCCGCACCTGGTGAGCATCCTCACCGAGGGCAAGGAAGGCGAACGCTGGTTCTACGTCATGGAGTTGGTGGAGGGGTCGCCTTTGGCGCGCATCTGCGAGCGGCTGAGCGCGTCGGCGGGGGGGAGCGGCGGCCGTCACCGGCGAGACCTGGCAGGGGGCGATCAGCACGGCCTGCGACCAGGCCCGCCGCGAGGAGAGACCGGTCGAGGGCGCCGCGCCGTCGGCCGCGCCGGAGCCGCCCCCTGCGGTCGCGGTCCCGTCCGACAGCCGAGGCTTCGTCGCCCGGGCCGTGGAGCTGGTGCGTCAGGTGGCCGAAGCGGCGCACGCCCTGCACGAGGCCGGCATCGTCCATCGCGACATCAAGCCGGACAACATCGTGGTGCGCGCCGGCGGGACGGAAGCGGTGCTGATGGACCTGGGGGTGGCCCAGTGGTCGGAGGGGGACGCGGAGCGGCTGACGACCGGCCGCGACATCCCGGGGACGCTGCGCTACGCCAGCCCGGAGCAGGTGCTGGCGCGCGGGCTGGTCGATCGGCGGAGCGACGTTTACTCGCTGGGCGCGACCTTGTCGGAGGTGCTGTCGCTGCGGCCGCTGTACGACGCGCCGAGCAAGTCGGACGCGGAGCTGATCCGCAGCATCCAGTTCGACGAGGCGGGTCCGGTGCGGCCGCACAACCCGGCGGTGCCGGCCGACCTGGAGGCGGTGCTGGGGCGTTGCCTGGAGAAGGACGCGCGGCGGCGGTATGTGACGGCGCGGGAGTTGGCGGAGGACCTGGGCCGCTACCTGCGGGGCGAGCCGGTGCGGGCGCGGCCGGTGCGGAGCTGGGAGCGCGGCTGGAAATGGCTGAAGCGGCGGCCAGCGATGGCGGCGCTGATGAGCGTGACGGTGGTGATGGTGCTGGCGCTGGTGGTGGGCGGGGTCAGCCTGTTCTACACCGGCCGGATGCAGGAGTTGTTGCGGGAGGCCCAGGACTAGCGAGACATTGCCGACGAAGAGCGGGGGAAGGCGGTCGCGGCGAGTAACGAAGCCGACCGCCAGCGCGCCCGCGCCGATGGCTTGCTGTACGCCGAACAGATCGCCCTGGGGCAGCGCTATGGCGAGCAGGGCGAGTTCGCCAATGCCGCCGCGACACTTGATGACTGCCGCTGGGACCAGCGCGGTTGGGAGTGGCATCACGTCCGCCGCGCCGCTCTTCTCCTCCATTCCCTGGAGGGGCACACGGACCTGGTCCTGAGCGTGTGCTTCAGCCCGGACGGCACGCGCCTGGCCAGCGCATCCCGGGACGGGACGCTGAAGGTGTGGGACGCCCGTAGCGGCCTGGAGGCCCTTAGCAGCCCGTTGAAAAAGGCATCCAGAAGCTGAAGCTCGACCAATCATGCTCGCAGGAAATTCACTTGAGCTTGAGCTTTGGAACGACTTGTTCAACGGGCTGTTAGGGCTCGGAGGACGCAATGCCCTGGCATTTGGCGGTGGTTTCAGCGGAGAGCAGACCGCTGGGCACGCGGGACGAGGTGGTGGCCAGGATCTCGGCTGCACTGCCCGGGATACAGTGGGCCGCGGGGCCGTCGTCCTTCACCGCAGGAACGTCGGCGTCCGAGCCGCCGGCGATGGCCGGCAGGAAATGCACCTCGCTGTCGGGTCCGACCGCTTGCAGCAGGCCGAGGCGAGCGACCTCGTTATCCACGACGACGGCCAACCCCCGCCGCAGCGCGTCGCCGTCGCACAGGCGCTCCCGGGCCCCAGGGTGGAGGCGGTCCAACTCGTCGATCACCTGGCGCACCGAAGCGCCGGGGACGGTGACGGTTTCCTGCCCGCCAGTGACGTCGCGCAACAGGGAGGGAATCCAGACGCGCGCCATGTGAATACTCCCCCTGATTGGCGAGCGGCGCGGCGTTAGCCCGCCGGTGTGTGGTCTGACCGGCGGGCTGACGCCGCGCCGCTCGCTTCATCACCGAGCAATCGCCGCGGCACGAACAGCCGCGCCTCCCCCGCCCGCGGCCGCATGACGACGTGCTGTGCCGTGATGTCCTGGATGACGCCCGCGTCCGACAGCGCGTATAGCAGCGCCTCGTCCGTGACCTCCTGGTCCGGCCGGTGCTTCGCCAGCAGCAGCCCCAGCCGTTCGTAGCGCGGGCAGGCCGTGCGAAGCAACGCGTCCGCGGGGTCGTGACTCTGCGCGGCGGTCAGGAGTCGGTAATCGTTCGTCGTCAGCAGGGGCTCGTCGCCGGCCGGCCGGCGCAGGGCGTAGCGGCTCGGCGTCCGTTCGATGACGACGCGCTGCTCGTTGCGGCTGCCGGCCAGCGTGAACAGGGCCGGGGCCGCCAGCCGCTGCCGGGACAGCATCCGCAGGGCGTCGTCAAAGTCGGCGGCGTCCTCCAGCACCCGCCGCAGGTGCAGGAGCACCGGGTAGCCCAGCCAGCGCCGCCCCTCGGCGCAAACCACGGCGTTCAGCACCACCGCGAAGCCGCGCGCCGACAGCCCCGTCACGGAGCCGATGCTTCCGGGGAAGCCGGCGTGGGCGAAGTGGAACGTACACGCCCGTGAGCAACGGATGAGGTAGCTGGCCTGGGCCAGAAGGTCTTCGGGCCACCAGTCCATGTTGCGGGCCACGACCGGCCCCGACGGCGTCGGCAGCACGACCGTCGAGCAACCCATCGTGCCCAGCAGCAGGTCGTAACTCACGTTCGCCAGGACGATGTCGCGCCAGCTCGCGCCAATCAGCCGGGCGACGCCGGACACCTCGCGCTGGAACCGCCACGCGGTCCGCAGCCGCGCCCAGTCGGCGACCATCCGCGCACGCCGCGGGATCGACGGGAGAATGGCACCCAGCAGCCGGCGCCCCGCCTCCAGGGCGCCGGGCGGCAGGGTCGCCGCCAGCTGGCTGACGGGCCGGCTCAGGTCGAAGTCGAGGGTCGGCCGCTCCGCCCAAGGCGTCGCGGGGACCGTCGCGCCATCGTTCATCACTCGCTCCTTCGTCCGTCGCCCGTTCAGCAAGGAGAGCCCCACAGACACTATGTAGACCTGGACGGCGAAACGGCACGGGAAGGCGTTGACAGGGGCACGCGACCGGGGACAATTAGCGCATGGCTAATCCCACCGCGACCGCCGACAACCCCATCGCCGACCTGTTGGCCGCCCCGCTCAGTCCCGGCTGGACGGTCGAGGGGCTTGCGGAGCAAGTACTCGGCGCCATCGCGGCCCGGCGCTCAGAAGAGGGGCAGGAGTTTGTCCTCGACATGGACACCGCCGCGGATCGACAATCACGCCGGATTCTCAGGCCGCTTCTCGCCTGCCTGGCCACCAAGTCGGCTGCCGAAGCCGGGACGCCTGTTAACCTGTATGGGGGTCGCCTCTCGTTCCAGCGGTCAGGTCCCGACGGACCCGTGTGGATTATCGGCCAGTTTGAGAACCGGTCGGGAACGGTGCGCGTCGCCTTCCGACGGTCCCCCTCACCACCGCAGAATTCTGAACCAAGGACGGCGCAGCTTCCCATTTTTGCAGGCGCCGGTTCTCCACTCCCTGTTTCGCAGGTGGCCCCATCGCAGCCCGCGGAAGAGACCTCCAGCGCGGACACGGCCTGATTGGCCATAGATAACGATCTTCATACTCGTTTTTATCTTTTTTTCTCGGCCCGCACTCCCTCGCCTCGGCCATCAAGCGTAGATTGCACTCCGCCGATGGCCAAAGTCGTGCGTTGTTGCCATTTCTGCTATCACTCGCGCAATCTTCGCCCCGCCTACCATTGACGGCTCGATGGGAGATACATGCGAGTAGTCCGCCGGGTGGCTGCACACCAAGCGCAAGTCGATCACCGGAAGGCTCGCCGAAAATGCCTCGCGGAGAATGACCTCGTTGAACCCGGCAAGGGCAGCTTGCTCGGCGGGCCCTAACCCCGGTATGGCGTCATAGACCGTGCAGACTACTGCCGGCTTCCCCACCGCGCACAGCGCCCGCAACATGGCACGGTATGAGTGCTGGAAGCGTACTCGCACCTCGTGGACGAGCGCCAACGCCTCACCGACCGTGCAAGCCGCATCAGCCAAGATGCTGCTCTCGCCCAAAGCGTCGTTGCCGCCGCCACTGACGACCAAGTGGCTGGCGTCCGCCGGGAGGTCGTTAAGCTGGTTAACGACATCCTCCGCGATATGGCCATCGACGGCAAGCAGAGTAGCGCACCAGCCTCGGGGGAGAGCTTGGCGGAGCTGCTCGATCACCGGGGGTCGATCAGGAACGTAACGAGCGTTATCGAAGATCGAGTCGCCGAGGAGAACAACGTGCCCCATGACGAACCTCGCGAGCTTGGGCCGCCAAACGAATCGCCTACTTCTTCGCCAGCACCGCTTTCACCACGCGCCCCGGCGACATCGGCAGCTGGGTCAGACGCACGCCGACGGCCCGATAGATCGCGTTGGCCAGGGCAGCCGGCGGCGGCACGATCGGCACCTCGCCGACGCCGCGCACCCCGTAGGGATGCCCCGGGTTCGCCACCTCCACCATCACTGTGTCGATCATCGGCAGGTCGAGGCTGGTTGGCATCCGATAATCGAGGAAGCTGGCATTGGTCATCTCGCCCCGGGCGTTGTACGCGTACTCCTCGTTCAGCGCCCAGCCGATCCCCTGCACCGCCCCGCCCTGCATCTGTCCCTCGACGTAGCTCGGGTGGACGGCTTGGCCGACGTCCTGAACGGCCGTGTAGCGCAGGACCGTCACCTTGCCCGTTTCGGGATCCACTTCGACGTCAACGACGTGGGTGGCGAAGCCGCCGCCGACGCCGGTCGGATCGACGCTCGCCCGGCCGACGATGGTGCCGCCGGTGGCGTGCAGCTTCTCGGCCAGTTCCTTGAAGGTGAGGCGCTTGGCGTCGTCGGTCTTGCAGCGCAGCACGCCGGCGTCGTAGGACACGTCCTCCGGCTTGACTCCCCAGACCAGGGCGGCGCGAGCGACCATCTGCCGCTTGATGTCCTGCGCGGCCTCGTAAGCGGCCCAGCCGGTGGCGAAGGTGACGCGGCTGCCGCCGGTCACGTCGGTGTAGCCGACCATGTCGGTGTCGGCGACGACCGGCCGGACGTCCTCGGCGCGGAGGCCCAGCGCCTCGGCGAGCTGCATGGCGATCGACGTGCGCGTGCCGCCGATGTCGGTCGAGCCCTCGACGAGGCTCACAGTGCCGTCGGCGTTGACGCTGGCGGTGGCGCTGGACTTCAAGCCGCAGTTGAACCAGAAACCCGTCGCCACGCCTCGGCCGCGATTGGGTCCGGCGAGGGGAGAGTTGTAGTGCGGGTGCTTCTTCGCCGCCTCGACCGTCTCGATCATACCGATGCGCGGGTAGACTGGGCCGTCGGCGCGGCGCGTCCCCTCGTGGGCCGCGTTCTTGAGGCGGAAGTCGAGCGGGTCAATGTTGAGCTTCTCGCAGATCTCATCGACGACCGTCTCCGACGCGAAGGCGGCGTTGGTGGCGCCCGGCGCCCGGTAGGCCGAGGTGGCCGGCTTGTTGACCACGACGTCGTAGCCGTCGATGTGGACGTTGGGGATGTTGTAACAGGCGAAAATACACATGGCGCCGGGCCCGACCGGCGAGCCGGGGAAGGCGCCGGCCTCGTAGGCCAGGTACGCCTGGGCCGCGGTGAGCCGGCCGGACTTATCCGCTCCCATTTTCACCTTGATGTACGAGCCGGGCGTCGGGCCGGTCCCCTCGAAGACTTCGGTTCGGTTCATGGTGATCTTGACCGGCCGGCCGGTCTTCTTGCTCAGGGCCGCCGCGACCGGCTCGAGGTAGACGCGGATCTTGCCGCCGAAGCCGCCGCCGATCTCGGTCGGCACCGCCTTGATGCGCGACACGGGCAGGTCGAGGAGTTCCGCCATCTGCGCCCGCACCGTGAACGCTCCCTGCGTGCTGCACCAGATGGTGACGCTGCCGTCGGCGCTCCACAGGGCGGTCGCCGCGTGCGGCTCGATGTAGCCCTGGTGGACCGTGGCAGTGTGGAACTCGCGCTCGACGACGACGGCCGCCTCGGCGAAGCCCTTTTCGACGTCGCCGATCTTGAATTGAAAGTGCTTGGCGACGTTGGAGCGCTTCCCGGTCGGCTTGCCGAGCGACTCGGTGACGAGGTCGTCGTGCAAGAGCGGGGCGCCGTCGCGCATGGCCTCGACCACGTCGGTGACGTGCGGCAGCGGCTCGTACTCGACGGCAATCAGCTTGAGCGCCTCCTCGGCGACGTGCGGGCTGACGGCGGCGACGGCGGCGACGGCCTGCCCCTTGTAGAGGACCTTGCCGCGGGCCAGGCAGTTGCTGCTGAGGTGCCGCAGATTGACGGCGCCTTCGCCCAGCTCGGCGATCTTGTCGCCGGGGTTGGGGAAGTCGGCGGCGGTGACGACGGCCTCGACGCCGGGCAGGGCGAGGGCCTTGCTCGCGTCGATTTTCTTGATGCAGCCGTGCGGGATGGGGCTGCGCAGGATGCGGCCGTGCAGCAGGCCGGGCATCTGCACGTCGGCGCCGTAGACCGCACGGCCGGTGACCTTGTCCACGCCGTCGTGGCGGATGGGACGGGTGCCGATGACTTTGTAGCCGTTGGTGCTCGTGCTCATGGGAATTCTCCGCGGACTTGACTTATCGTTTCGCGCTCGCGTCCGTTCGCGCGAGCGCGAAACGATAAATCGGCGGCGTCGAGCACCGCCCGGATGATCTTGTCGTACCCGGTGCAGCGGCACAGGTTGCCGGCTAGCCAGTGGCGCACCTCCGCCTCGGTCGGGTTCGGCTTCTTCTCCAGCAGCGCCCGCGCCGCGACGATGAACCCGGGCGTGCAGATGCCGCACTGCAGCGCCGCGTGTTCGAGGAACTTCTGCTGCAAGGGGTGCAGCCCCTGCGACGGGGCGACGCCTTCGATGGTCGTGACCGTCTTCCCCTGGACCTCGGCCCCGAGGACCAGGCACGAATTGACCAGCCGGCCGTCGAGGATGACGTTGCACGCGCCGCAGTTGCCGTTGTTGCAGCCTTCCTTGGTGCCGGTCAGCCGCAGCTCGTCGCGCAGCACTTCGAGGAGGCTCTGCCGCGGCTCGCACAGGAACTCGGCCGGCTCGCCGTTGATCGTCGTCTGAACGTGAATCTTCTTGGACACGATTCAACTCTCCCTGGCCCGTTCGATGGCGCCGCGCAGCGCCCGCCTCGTGAGAACGCCCACCAGATGCCGCCGGTAGTCGGCGTCGCCGCGCATGTCGCTGATCGGCCGCGCCGCCGTCTGCGCCAGCGCCGCCGCCTTCGCCAGATGGTCGTCGGTCAGGGCGCCGTTCACCAGGGCCGCCCCGGCCTCCGGCACCAGCAGCGGCGTCGGCGCCACCGCCCCGAGCGACACCCGGGCGGCGATGCAGCGCGACCGGCCCTCGTCGAGGGTCACCGCGACGCCCACGCCGACGACGGCGATGTCCATCTCGTTGCGCGGGATGAAGCGGACGTAGAGGCTGCCGCTGCGCGGCCTCGGCGGCGGCAAGCGGAGCGCGAGCAGGAACTCGCCGCGGCCCAGGACAGTGCGGCCGGGAGCGGTGCAGAACTTCTCGACCGCCACCTCGCGCGTCCCCTCGCGGCCGGCGATCACGGCGACCGCCTCGTGAGCGATCAGCGCCGGGATGGAGTCGGCGGCGGGCGAGGCGTTGCACAGGTTGCCGCCGACGCTGGCCCGGCTCTGGATCTGGATGCCGCCGATGAGCAGGGCGGCGTCGGTCAGGCCGGGGTAGAGGCGAGGAATGTCGGGCTGCTCGTAGATGCGGTAGCACGGCACCGCCGCCCCGAGGCGCAACCCGCGGGCGGAATCGCAGCTCAGCTCGTTGACCTCGGGAATGTGCTTGAGGTCCACGAGCAGGTCCACGTCGCGGCGGTTCTCGCGTACTTGCACGATGATGTCGGTGCCGCCGGCCAGGGCGCGGGCCCGGTCGCCCTTCTCGGCGAACAGGGCGACGGCCTCGGCCACGGTCTTCGGTGCGGCGTAGTCGATCTCTTTCAAGGCGGCCCCCTTCCTTCACTGGAGACTACCGCCAATCATAGGAGGCCCCCCCCGGCGTTCAAGTCACCCCGACAGGGCTGCATGGAGCTTCGCCTGGGCCAGGTAGATCGCGAAGACCAGCAGCGCCGCCGCTAATAGCGGCAGGGCGATCATGACGCCGGACCAGAGCCGGCTCAAGCCCCGGGTTGGCCGTCGCCCGAGCGCGACGGCGATGGCCGTGCCCGATGGGAGGAAAATCACTAACCAGAGCAACAGGACGTACCAGTAGGTGTTGGCCCAGGCGGCCACCTCCATCGCGACCTGTGTGTTGTAAGGCAGACTCAGGCCGAACTCCTGGTACCTCTTCTGGTAACGGGGCACGACCATCAAGAGCCCCGCGAAGACGGCTGCCCAGAGGGCGGCCGGGATGGCCACCCCGCAGACCAGGGCGGCCAGCGGCGAACGGGAAGCCTGCGTGGTCATGGCGGTTCTCCCTCGCGCGCCTCGTACTCGTCCTCGCGCCGCTTCTCTTCCAGGCACTCGATGAAGTCCTGATGCACAGACGGGTGGAGCTGCGGCAGAAACGACTCGTCGAAGTTATGCACTTGAATCAGGAAGACAACGTCGCCGAAGTCTTTGTAGCGGCGGGCGGCAAGTTTGAGCTGGACGAGTTGCGGCAGCGTGATGACGCGGATCTTCTCGATCTCCTGACTGTTGGTCACCGGGTCAGGGAATGCGAAGGGCCCCGGCTTGCCCGATCCCGGATAATGGCCCGTGACCAGGCAATCGAGAAGGACACCGCTCTTTCGCTCCTCGAAGCGGCGGCTGCGACCTTCGACCGGCTTGTAGAACTTGGGCAACACCTCGTTGCGGAAGCGCTCCAACCCTTCCGGCGTCAACAGGACATCGACGTCATCGGTAGTCCGCCGGGCGCCGTGGAGGTTGAGGGCCATCGCACCCATGACCGCGTAAGGAATGCCAGCCCGTTCCAGTCGTTTCACGATCCGTCGCAAGGACTGGTGAACGGGATCGTTCTTCTGAAAGAACATCGCAATCTCCCAGAGGCGCCTATCGACATCGAATGTCGCGTAGTCGAACGCCGTCTTTCCCGTCGCCGAGCCGATCGGTTTCACTTTGGGCAGTGCCATGATGCCCCTCCTCACTCTCAGGCTACCACACTACCGGCTGTCATTGCGCGGTCCTTCGTCAGTCTATCTTCTCGACGATCTCGATCTGCTTCGGGTCTTCCACGACGAGGCGGAACTTCTTGTCCTCCTCGGTGACGGTGCCGGTCACGCGGATGGTCTTGTCCTTGAAGTGAGCCGCGGGGTCCTTGATGCCCGCCTTCGCCAAAGCCGCGGCGCCCGTCTTGTTGATGATGACGCCCAGGTTCTTCGGGTCGTGGAAGTCCTCCTCCGAGTCGAGGTAGATCTCACCGCGCTTCTCCAGGCGGTCCTTGCTGGCGCGGACGAGCATTTGCACGACAACCTTCTCGCCGACCTTTTTCGTCGCCTCCTCGGCGGTGATCGGCTTATCGACCGGGGCCGCCGCAAGGGCGGCCACGTCCCAGAGCCGCACCGTGCCGTCCGCGCCCCCCGTGGCCAGCGTCTTGCCGTCGGGAGCGAACGCCAGGGCCTGGAATGTCCCCTCGTCCTTTCGCAGATTAGCCCGCGCCTTGCCGGACGCCACGTCCCAGAGCTTCAGGGTGCCGTCCTTGCCGCCGGAGGCCAGCATCTTGCCGTCCGGGGAAAAGGCCAACGTGCGGACCAACCCGTGATGTCCCTCCAGGCGCCCGCCCGGCTTCCCCGAAGTCGCCTCCCAGAGCCGTACGATCCCGTCCTTGCCGGCCGAGGCCAGCAACTTGCCGTCCGGGGAAAAGGCCACGTCGCGCACCATCTCGGTGTGGTCCTTCAGGATCGCGCGTTCCTTCCCGTCCGCGTCCCAGAGGCGCACCGTCCTGTCCCAACCGGCGGAGGCCACCGTCTTGCCGTCCGGTGAGAAAGCGATGCAATTCACCTCGTCGGTGTGCCCTTTCAGCGTGGCTTGCTCTTTGCCCGTCTTCAGGTCCCACAACTTGAGGGTGTAATCGGTACTCGACGAGGCCAGCGTCCGGCCGTCCGGAGCGAAGGCGAGGCCGCGCACCTGCCCGGGGTGCCCGGCGAGCGTGACCACCTGTTTCGCCGCCGCGGCGTCCCAGAGCTTGATGCCCTTGTCGTAGCCCGCCGTGGCCAAGGTCTTGCCGTCCGGGGCGAACGCCAGCGCCGTCACCATGCGCTCGTGGCCCGGCAGCGAGGCGCGTTCCTTGCCCGCCGCGTCCCACAGCCTCACCGTGCCGTCCTTGCTGCCCGTCGCCAGGGTCTTGCCGTCGGGAGAGTACGCGAGGCAGGTGACGGCGTCGCGATGCCCTTCCAGGGTCGCTCGCGCCGCGCCGCGCGGCTCCTCGCCCCGGGCGCCCGCGGACATCGCGAACAGCAGCATCACGCCCAGCCAAAGACGCACGACTTTGCGCATGATACCCTCCTCGGATCGCAAAGGAGATGAGTAGCGGCCGGGCCTACCGCTGGGCGGACTTTGGGGGCAAGACGATATCGCTCTTGGTGCTGGCGACGATGGCGAAGATCTCGGCCTTCTCGGCCGGCGGCACCTGGAACTTGTCGAGCGTCTGCCCGAGGTCGTCGAGGAACGCCTGCCATTCCCCTTCGCTGAGCGCCAGGTGGACGTGCGAGTCGTACATCGACCGGCCGGTGTAGCGCTGTGGCCCGCCGGTGGCCTGGCACACCTGCTCGGTCACCAGGTACTTGAACCCCGCCCGCGAAACCTTGTGGTGGGCCTCGTTGACCGCGGGGTTGGCATTCAGTCGCGGGTCGTTCATGATCCGCTCGATGAAGTCATCGATCACCGCCGCGATGGCGTAGACCCCGCCCAGACGTTCGTACAGTGACATGCGCTGTGGCTCCTCATCGGTCCCGGGCCTGCCGGCGCGTTCCACGGCCGTCAGCAGGGCGCGGAGTGGCTCCGGGTCGGCCAACCGGTGATCCCGCCCCACGATAACCAGCCCCGACTCCGGCAGCAAGCTGTTGCGCAGCAATTCCCGGCTGTCGGCGATGGGGATCACGTCGTCCGCTTCGGAATGCAGGATGATCGTGCCGGGCTTGACCCGCCGCTCCGCCCCCCAGTGCTTCCAGGCGGGGCACAGCAGCACCAGCGGCGTTGCCCCGGCGCGGACGTTCATGGCCACCGCCCCGCCGCGGCTGGAGCCGACGATCACGTCGGGATGATGCCGCTCGACCTCGGCCTGGGCGATCCGCACCGCCTCCTCGAAATCGTCGTCGGGGAGGGCGGGGTTGAGGATCTCGTGGCCGCCGCCCGCCAGGTAGGTCGGCTTGACGCCGCCGGGCGTCGAGGTCCAGCCGTGCAGGAAAAGAATCTTCATGAGGGGACCCTCGTCAGGTCGAATGTATCTGGGGCCCAAAAAATTCGCGCCCCGCCCTTGACTCCTGGGAGGGCGTGCTATAATTGGAGATGAAGAGCCGTTCTCCTGACGGAACCCCCGACAACGGGCGCGGCTCTCACAGGGCGCGGCGTGGAGCAGTGGTAGCTCGCCAGGCTCATAACCTGGAGGTCAGTGGTTCAAATCCACTCGCCGCAACT
>Ga0116224_10000459_pt1 | contig 32280 bp, 24 predicted proteins | sample Sb_taG_9_FD_89699 | JGI IMG/M metagenome (GOLD analysis project Ga0116224, IMG submission 89699) | Peat soil microbial communities from Weissenstadt, Germany - Sb_50d_b_LC metaG | ecosystem: Environmental > Terrestrial > Soil > Wetlands > Peat | place: Germany: Weissenstadt | collected 2010-09-21 | reverse complement strand
GCGTGGTGTCCAGGCCATAAACTATCACCAAGGGCTAACTCAGCCCAGGAATCGCTGGCTCATGGAGAGAGCAGCGCTCGGTTATGGTAGGTCCATTACCCCCCTGTGGGAATCCAGGCTAGGGAGAACCCGGTAGAGGCCTTCACCCGTCTGAACGTGGGTAAGATCCCGCTGACCAATGGGGAGCTGATCCGGGCGCTGTTCCTCAGGCGCGGGAAAGGGGAGAAGGTGGAGTCGCTCCAACTCAGGATCGCATACGAGTGGGACCTGCTGGAGAAGGATCTCCAGAAGAACGACTTCTGGCATTTCCTGAGCAACGACCTGGGGAGACACGGGAACAGGATCGGCTTCCTGTTCGATCTCGTCGCCAGTGCGGACGGCATGAAGGACAGCGCGGACACCTATGCCACGTTCTACCACTACAGCAAGAAGATGAACGCGAATGGGGCGGATCCGGAACGGGAGTGGCTCGCGGTAAAACAGACATTCATGGTGCTGGAGGAGTGGTTCGAGGATCGCCGTCTCTATCACCTCGTCGGCTTCCTGATCTGGGAAGACATGGACATCAACGTCCTGCGCAAGCTCGCGGCGGGACGCACGAAGAAGGAATTCAAAGAGAAGCTCAGGGCGACGATCTTCTCCCGGACGATGGGCGGAGACCTCACGACCCTCAGTTCCGACGAGATCGATGAGCACGTCGCCGATCACGTGGACAGCCTGGAGTATGGCCGCAACTCCCAGCAGATCCGTTCCATTCTGTTATTGTGCAATCTCGCCACCCTCCTCCAGAACCCGGAATCGAATATGCGGTTCCAGTTCGAGAGCTTCAAGACGGCCAGGTGGGACATCGAGCATGTGCGCTCCATCGCGCCGGATCAGCCGAGTGGTCGGAAAGGACGGGTGGAATGGCTGGAGCGTTGCCTGGGCTATTTCCACTCCACGGCGCAAACGCCGGCGTTACAGGACGCGATCCGCAGGTTCATCGACCTGCCTCCCAAGGAGGCGACGGATGCTACCTTCGAGGAGTTGCACGGGAAACTGTTGCATGAGTTCCGCGAGACGGACAGCGGGGAGGCGGACCATGGCATCGCCAACCTGGTGCTCCTCGACTATGCGACCAACAGAAGCTACAAGAACGCAGTGTTTGCCGTAAAGCGGCACCGGGTGCTGTCGCTGGATCGGGATGGCGTCTTTGTGCCTCTCTGTACGCGGAACGTCTTCCTGAAATGCTACAACCCGAGCGTGGATCATGTGATGTTTTGGACGCAGGAAGACAGGGAGGGATACCGGAAGGTGATGATCGAGGTTCTGAGCACATTCTTCCAAGGAGAATGGAGCGATGAGTGAGATGAACCGTCCGATCACCTTCTCGGTGCTCGTGGAGAAATGCCGGCAGATCGTGGTGCCGCAGATCCAGCGGGACTATGCGCAGGGGCGGGAAACCGAACAGGAAGTGCGCGAGAGCTTCCTGAAAGCGCTCCACGCAGCGCTGACCCTGCCCGTGGGACACTCGGCGCTTCCGCTGAACCTGGATTTCATCTACGGCAGCATGGAGGGGAAGACCGACAAGTCGTTCCTCCCGCTGGACGGACAGCAACGTCTGACGACGCTCTTCCTCCTGCACTGGTATCTGGCGTGGCGGGATGACCAGCTTCCCGCGTTCAAGACCCTGGTGTGGGGTGGGAAGCATTCTCGGTTCTCGTACGGGGTGCGGCCCAGCAGCACGGAGTTCTTCGATGAACTCGTGCGGTACGTCCCCGCATGCAAGCCGGACGCCGTTCCATCGGTGAAGAGGCTGATCGAGAATCAACCGTGGTTCTTCCTCTACTGGAGGCTCGATCCCACGATCCAGTCCGCCCTGACCATGCTCGATGCCCTGCATGCGCGCTTCAAGGCGACGACGGGGCTGTATGCGCGGCTGGTGGATGAGAAGCGACCGGCTATCACCTTCCAATTGCTCCAGTTGGAGCACTTTGGCCTCTCGGACGACCTCGACATCAAGATGAATGCCCGGGGGAAACCGCTGACCGCGTTCGAGACCTTCAAGGCGCGCTTCGAGGAGGAACTCCAGCAGCTGTTTCCCACCGAGCGGCGGAAGCTCGGTGCGAGCGAGGTTCCAGTCCCCCAGTTCTTTGCGCTGCGCATGGACACCCGGTGGACGGACTTCTTCTGGAGCTACAAGGACCCGGCGAGCAATACGTTCGACGACGCGGTCATGAACCTTCTCTGGACGCTGGCCCGGGTGAGCCTGGATCCGGAACACCCGTCCTTCACCGACCATACGGCGCTGCTGCGGAGCAAGCACGTCGGCGCGAGCTATACGAGCTTCCACGAGCACGGCTGGCTGACCCGGACGTTCGCGGAGAGCGTCATCTGCCTTCTGGAAGCCTGGAGCGCGGGTGGCGGCAAGTTGACGCCGCAATTGCCGAGCAGCCGCTACTTTGACGAGCTTGCGCTTTTCCAGAAGGCCATCAGGAATCCTGCGGCACTCGACTACACGGAGCTGGTGCAGTTCGCGGCCTTCGTGTCCTACCTGAAGCGCAATGAAGGCTCCGTGGACGCCGCCGAGTTTCAGGAGTGGGCGCGGGTGATCTTCAACCTGAGCGTCAACAGCGCGATCGAACGCCCAGAGGAATTCGGTCGAGCGCTCACCGGCCTTCAAGCGCTCGTGCCGCACAGCAGGCGGATCCTGTCGCACCTCGCAGCCAGGGACATCCAGCCCCTCGGCTTCAGTCCGCAACAAGTGCGGGAGGAAATGCTGAAGGCGAAGCTGATTCTCGCGCACCCAGGCTGGAGAGAGCGCATCGACGCAGCGGAACAGCATGGCTACTTCCGTGGACAGATCGAGTTCCTGTTGGACTTCTCCGGCGTGCGTGCCCAAGCGGCGGCTCAGCCGGTAAGCGGATGGCCGCAAGACGCGAACGCTGCGCTCCAAGGTCGCTTCGATGACTATTGGAAGAAGGCGCAGGCGACCTTCGATCACGGGGGACTCGTGAGGGTGCCGGGATACCCCTACCTCTGGCAGAGCGCCCTGCTGGCCGTGGGCGACTATCTGGGTTTCCAGGGCAGCAACCCTTCCTTCCTCACCGATCCTCCCACAAACTGGGATAGTTGGAAACGCTTCCTCCGGGGCAATGCGGCCGGCGACTCGCCGACGCGCCAGCATCTCAAGACGCTGTGGGATCGGCTCGATGCCGCTGCTGATCTCGCCCCGCAGTTGGCAGCGGTGATTGCTGGGGTGTCCCAGCTGGAGCCCTGGCGCCGAATCGCGGTCCAGTATCCGCAGGTGATCGACTACTGCGCGAGGCGGGAGATCCGCAGGAAAGACAATGTCGCAGAGATCTATCTCTTGAAGAAACAGCAAATGAATGGCGCCCATGCGGAACTGTTCAGCTATGCCTTGTATCACAAGCTGCGAGGCCCTCTTGTCTCCGCGAGGCTGGCCCCGCTCAAACTGGAGGACTACCAATCCGTGTCTGGGACTGAGATCGAGCCGCGTGTGCTGCTGTCGTGTGACCTCCCCAAGTGCCGCCTCCGCTTCGCCATTGAATCGACCAACGGCCGATTCCGGATCTCTGTGATCCACGCCGCGGGGGAGCATGTTCCTCAGTCGGCCGCCATTCTCCGGTCCCAGGCGGGATTCACCGGGGCCGATCAGGGCCTGACGCGCTTGTCCTCCCGACAAGACATCCAGGACTCGTTGCAGACGCTCGCAGCCTTGCTTGCAAGCCTGCCTGACACCATCTCGTAATACGTCGTCTCTCCTTCTCTCCTCCCTGCCCGCCCGCGTGCTGAGATCAAGAATCCGCTACCTCACAATTAGGCGGTCCTCGGAACGTTGGTGAATGGCACAGGCGATGCGCTGCCTTTCATCGGATTCGGGCATGCCTTAACGCTGCGCCGGAATCTGGGCGGGGAGGCAACAACGGCTGTGCCCCGTGGCGAAGGGCACCGACCACCAGCCCCCCTGGTAAACTGCCGTCGAGTTGTCCGCCGTCCCCTCCTCCTCGCCGACGAAGCCCAGGAGCGCGCGATCCCGCTGTACACGGGACGCCTGACCGGCGACCTGGACCGGCATCTGCGCGAGGGGCAGAAAAAGGTGCCAGGACCCGCAAAGACATTCTGTCTTTGCGGGTCCTGGCACCTTTTTCCTTTTTCTGCCCGGTGATGGACCTGCTCATGGCGTCGTCTGCGGTGGGCCTCGCCCGACCAAGGTGACGCAGAGGGCGACCGGCGACTCGCGCGAATTCGGTGACTGGGCTGCGAACCGGGGCGGAGAAGGTGTCGGCAGCGAGCCCGGACCCACGAGGGAGAGGCTCCGGCTACTCCGCCTGAATCTCTTTGACCACGAAGGCGTCCCTCTCCAGGTCCGTGTCCTTACCGTTGAAGAAAGCCTGCTCTCGCCCCGTCCCCAACTCGACCGTGACCTTCATCCCCGGCTTGAGATCGGCCAACTCCGCCGCCTTGCCCTTGACCTGAATGTGGGCCTTGCGGTCCACCCGGAACTCGCTCCTGGGCGGCCGATAGCCCATGTCGAACTCCAGGCCCTCGATGTGCAGCTTGACGCCGTTGTCCAGGTTCAATTCCCCCTTGAGCTTGACCGTGATCGGCTCGGAGGAAACGGTGATCGTCTTGCGCTTGACGTTCACGGCCTGGACCACCATCCCTTTGACGGCCAGGGTGTTGGCGGGCCGATCCGCGTCGTCGCGGGCTGGCGCCCTGGGCGGATCGTCCTTGACGGGGACGGCTGGCTCGTCGTCGGCCTCCGCCTGCCCCTGGGCCCCGGCGCGCGGGGCGAGGAGTCCCAGGCTGCCGCCGATCAGGGCCACCGTCAACAGCACGGCCGACACGATCTTGAGCTTGGTGAGCCACATTTTCCGGAGCGCTCCGTTGGCCAGCAGGGCCGCCGAGGCAGGGAGCGTGCCGGCAGCCGGGCCCGCGGCGAACACCGCGGCGGCCTTGGCCGTGCCATGCACCAGCCAGCGGCACCGCGGCCGAAGCCAGGTTCTGCCCCAGCACGACGGCGGACAGCCCGGCCGAGAGGACCACACCGCAGCGAGCCAGGCGGGCCCGCAGGCGTCGGCGGGCCCACACCAGGCGCGACTCGACGGTCCCCACCGGACAGCCCAACTCGCGAGCGGCCTCGGCGTTGGTTTGGCCCTGGAAGAGAGGGCCAAAGGTGACAGTTTACATAAGTCCCTACTATAACAGCGGTTACGTCGAAATGGTCCCGACCTGGACCATTTCGACGTAACTTCTCTTGTCACAAGGACTTGTGTAAACCGTCCTTGCGCCAGGAAAAGCTCAGGAAAGGGGGATAAGATGTAGTCTTTGACACCTTTCGTAGCAACCCTGTGGGTAGCCAATCCCACCCGGCAGGGCCTAGCCAGCCACCGGAAGCGAGTCTTGCGTCGGCGGCACCGTAAGGGCGACGACGAAGCTGAGACAGCCAGGGCCGAAGCCGTGCCATTGAGCCTTCGTTGGGCAAGTCCGGATCTGCGGGAGGCGGCGGGGGCAACCCCGCCGCTGACCCGGCCCTTGCCCCCCACACTTCTGTCACCTTGCCCCCCACCTTGCCCCCCTTGCCCCCCGCCTGGCCGACGGGGCCGGAGCTGTCCAGGGTGGCGACGAGGGGCGCCGTGCCCAGGGTGGTGCCGCCGTCCTTGAAGGTAATGGTCCCCGTGGCCGGCAAGATGCCCCAGCTGGACGAGCCGACGTCGGCGGTGATGGTCACTGGTTGCCCGTACACCGGCGCCGGGGCGGAGAGCGTCAGGGCGACGGTGGACGTCATCGCGTTCACCGTCTGGGTGAGCGCGGACGAGGCGCTGTTGCTGTAGTTGCCGTCGCCGGAGTAGGCGGCGGTGATCGAGGGCGATCCGCCGGGCAGGGCGGCAGTGGTGAGCGTGGCCTGGCCGGTGCTGGTGCCGGAGTTCCAGGTGACGGTGGCGGAGCCGATGCTGACGTTGCCGTTGAAGAAGGTGACGGTGCCGGTCATGGCCGCCTCGCCCCCGCTGCCGGGCGTGATGGTGGCGGTGAACGTGACCGTGCTATGGTAGGTCGAGGGGTTCGTGCTGGACGTCAGGGCGGTCGTGGTCGAGATCATCGTTGGCCCTCCCGCCAGGACGCCAGGCGGTCGCCGTTCCGAACCTGCCGCGAAATGCCGTTGCCTCGACTGCTACTGTATCGGGGGGATTGGTAACAAGACAAAGTGAAGGGCGGCCAATCCCTCGGAAAACTGCCCCCGTTCTCGGCCGTAGATCATGAGATGCGCGGCGGGAATTGAGGTTGAAGGTAGTCGTATATGTGCTTCTGTTGAAATGTCAAGGGCACTTTTCGCGATTTCGCCGATTTTTTCCATGGGGTTGCCTCGCCCTGTTCCATTTAGAGTCTGTTGCGACAGCCGCTTGCGGCTTCGCAGATTCCAGGCTTCCGCTAAGCCGCAGGCGGCGTGCGCAACAGACTCTTAGCGGAGCGACCCGGAGGGGACAAGCACAGGTTGGCGAAGGGCAGGCGGCCCGAGGCGCGGGAGAGGATGCCTCGCGGCAGGCTCCCAATTGCGACAGCCGGGCGCCGCCGCGCGCCATCGACGCGCTCCTTCCCCGGCCGTAGGCTGTGGGGAGACTCCCCGCGGCACACGAAATGGGTTGCCGCCGTCCCTCCCGGACGCAATTGGGGTCGTCACACCCGGGGACCCTTCCCGGACGGCGGCTGTCCGTGAAGGGACCGGGAGGGTTCGCGGCGGCGCGGCGAGGGCGCAATTCCGATGGGTAGCAACACGGCGGCGCAGGCTCCTCAGGGCCGGCTGGCGTTCGGCCTGTTCGTGGCCGCCGCCTTCCTGTCCCCCTTGCTCTATTCGCTTTGCACCGGCCACGTCTGGGAAGATTACTTCATCACCTTCAAGCACAGCCAGAACCTGTGCGAAGGGCACGGCCTCGTCTTCTTCCCCGGCGAGCGCGTCCACGGCTTTACCTCGCCGCTGGGGACGCTGTTGCCGGCGCTCTGCTACTGGCTCAGCGGCGGAGGCTCCTTCCTGCGGGCGCTGTGGCTGTTCCGCATTTTCTCGGCGGCGGCCTTCGCCGGGGGGGGCGCCTTCTTCCTCCAGGCGCTGCGCGCCGGCGGGGCCGGCAAGTACGTCCAGCTGGCCTTCGCGCTGCTCTACCTGCTGGACGCGAAGGCCGTCGATTTCTCGGGCAACGGCATGGAAACCGGCTTCATGCTCCTCTTCCTGGGGTGGGGCCTGTCCCTGCTGGTCCGCGACGAGCCGCGGCGCTGGCCGGCCGTCGGGCTGTGCTGGGCCGGGCTGATGTGGACCCGCCCCGACGGCTGCGTGTACATCGCCATCCTGGCGCTGGCCGGCCTCCTGTTCGCCAACGGCCCACGGCTCGCCCGGGTCGTCGCGGGGGTGAAGAGCGCGGCCGTCTGTGCCGCCGTCTACCTCCCCTGGTTCGCCTGGGCGTGGCTGTACTACGGCTCGCCGGTGCCCAACACCATCCGGGCGAAAGCGAGCTGCGGCGGCGGCTATCCCAACCTGTCCGAGGTCGTGCGGGGCACGGTGGAGCGATTCCCGCAGCGCCTCGCCGAGCTGTTCACTCCGACCTACTTCGGTCACGGGGGATGGCCGGCCTGGATGAGCGTGGTCGCGCTGTCCCTCGGGACCTTCTGTGTCGTCTACTGGCTGATCCCGATCCAGGACCGGCTGGGGCGCATGGTGTCGTTCTGCTTCGCCCTGATCACCCTGTACCTCGCCTTCCTGCGCGCCGTCCCCTGGTATCTGCCTCCCGCGGAGGTGTGCGGCCTCCTGGTCCTGGCCCAGGGGACGGTCGCCTGCGCCCGCGCCCTTCCGCGGGGTCGCCTGGCGGCGCGGGGTGCCGTGGCGGTGGGCCTGGTCCTCCTCATCGGCCTCAGCGCGTGGACCATGCTCATGACCGCCCGGCAGCTCGAGGTTCAGCAGAGGGAAATCGAATGGGGCAACCGAAAGGTGGTCGCCGAGTGGCTGAAGGAGAACGTCGGCGAAGGGGAGCGCGTCTACACGGAGTGCCTGGGCTATTTCGGCTACTTCAGCGGGGTGCGGATCCAGGACAACCCGGGCCTGGTCTCTCCGGAGGTGATCGAGGAAATCCGGCGCGGCCCCGATGATTTTGCCTCCGTCGGCCTGCGCCTGCAACCCGAGTGGATGGCCGTGCGGCCCTTCGAGGCGGAGGGCCTGACCGGCCGCGAAGAGTTTCGCACGCGCTACGAGCTGGTCAAGACGTTCGACGTCAGCGGCCGCCTCGACCAGTACCCCGACCTCCTCGGCAAGGGGTATTTGGAAGGCGATGCCACGTTCCTCATCTACCGAAGAGTGACCGAGGGAGCCATGTCCCCCGACGGGACAAATGCCGAAAAGCCGGATCGTTCCTCGCAGCAACAACCATTGAAATGAATCCCCCCCCCCTGTTCCGCTGGACGGAGGAACGTGCCTTGGCCACCCCCGTCGTCCTCATTCCCGGCGACGGCATCGGCCCCGAGGTCGCCGCCGCCACGCAGCGGGTAGTCGAGCTAGAAGGCGTGCGCAAAAGGACTCTTCGTTGTCGCTCTCCTCCACGGTCTAGCCTGCGACCTGCTTCACCTGCCGGGCAAGCCGGCAGGGGTCGAGGAGGGCGCGCCCTGCGCCGCCACTTCTAGCCGGCGACCTGCTTCACCTGCCGGGCAAGCCGCCAGGGGTCGAGGAGGGCGCGCCCTGCGCCGCCACTTCTAGCCATCGACCTGCTTCACCTGCCGGGCAAGCCGCCAGGGGTCGAGCTACGGACTGGGTGGGAGCGGCTCAATACCGCTGACGTTGGCCCGCGGCTGGTTGAGGTCCACCTTGACGCGGTCGAGGCTGTCGGCCTTGCCGACGTTGCCCGCCTTGTCGCGGGCCTCGACGCGGACGTAGAACTGGAACGGCACCGTCGCGTCCATCTTCCAGCTGTAGAAGCCGTCGTTGGGCAGGTCCTTCGCGAACGACGTCCAGGGCCCCTTCGGATCCTCGGCGTAGGAGAGGGTGACGCAATGTTCACCGCGGTCGATGTTCCTGTCCTCGGCGCTCCAGGCGATGAGGAGCTTGCCGTCATCCTCGCCGCGGCCGACGTCGGCCGAGATCAAGCGCACCACCGGCGGAGTTTTGTCGTATTCGATCCAGATTTGTGCGTCGTCGCCGGTCTGCGGCCCCGGCGCTGCGCGGCCGACGCCGCTGCGCGGGATCAGCGTGAAGCCGTACAACCCCTCGCGATCGAACGTCAGCGGGATCGCCAGGGGCTTGTCGAGTTCCTTCGGGATATCCTTCCAGGATTCGAGCAGCTGCCAGGAGCGGCCGTCCCTCGTGTTCCACACCTCGACGACGGAAACCCCCGATTTGCCCACGTCCTGAAGGCTGTATTTCAGGTTCACCCTCTTGTTGTTGGTGAACCGCCGCGGCGGGACCGTCGCAGGCCGCGCCGGGCTGGGGTCGGTCCCGCCGCCCGGGGTGACGCTGGCGGAGGCCTCGCCGGGGTTGCCGGCGTCGTCGGTGACGCGCAGGTGGACCTCGAGCGGCCCGTTCGCGGCCACGTCCCAGAACGCCCGGCCGACGGCGGTCTGCTCGGCCGTCACCGGCGTCCAGTTGAGGTCACGGCCCGCTGCCCGGTACTCGAGGACGAACTTTCCCGGCTTGGTCTGGCTGAGGGTACTGAGGTTTTGGTCCTGGATGACCCAGCTCACGCCGACCTGGCCGCTCGGGGCGGTGAGCTGCTGCAGCGTGACCTTGGGCGGCACGCAATCGACACAGACCTTCAGGCTGGGCGGCGTCAGCCCGTTGAGAACCCTCGCGGGATAGAGCTGGCCGGCGGTGTCTTCGGCCTGCACGGCGAACCAGTACCAGCCGTCGTGCTCGGCCCGGAACTCGAACCACTTGTGCCCCGCGGCGGGCTGGGCGGTGGTCCGCCAAGCCCAGGTGCGGCCCTGGTCCTCGGAGGACCACAGGTGGACCTTTTTCACTCGCGTGTCCGTGGCGTTGAAGGGGATGTTGAAGTCCTTCGAGCGGCAGTATTCCGTGCGCGCCTGCGCCTCGGCTTGCTGGGCCGCGGCTGGGGAGGGGAACAGCAGCAGGGCGCCGACGCCGACGAGGAGGCCGCAGGGGAGCCAGAATCGCCCCCCCGCCGAGTGCCACCACGTCGCGCTCGCTCGCCCCGCCGCCATGTTAGCCCCCTCGACGCGGTTGCCCCAGGTTGGGTCATCCTCCTATCCCCATCGTCCCGGCGGGCGGGGAGGCTTGACGAAAAGTTGAGCGGCCGCCCTCGGGGCGGCGCTCAACGCGCCGCCCCGAGGGCGGCCGCTCAACGAGGGAATGTCATTGGTGCGCCCCGACCGGCGCGGGCGTCAGCGCCTTGCCCGGCACCAGCGCAGGCACGCGCTCGGCCAGGCCCAGCAGGTGGCGCACCGTGCTGGGCGGGATGAACGATACCAGCAGCGCCAGCATCATCAGGCTGAAGCCGGTCAACCCCATGACCAGGGCGATGCCGGTGTGCAGCAGCACCGCACCGATCACCATCAGCCAGCGCAGGCGGCGGTTCCACACCAGGAAGGGAAAGCCGATCTCCAGGGCCAGCGTGAACGCGGCGCCGCCGCTCATGCAGATTTCCCAGAGCACGCGATGGCGACACAGCCAGGCGAGCAGGTCGTGGTAGCGGGGCTGGTGCAGGGCCGCGAACTCGGGGTTGGCGGCCGTCTGCCAGATGGCCCAGCCGTTCCACCACGCCGAGCCCTCCAGCTTCGACAGGCCCGAGGCCAGGTAGACGATGCAGAAATGAATCTGCATCAGGCGGATGGCGAAAGTGGCCGACGACGACAGGGCGTCGCCGGCCGGCTCGGCCCCGGTCTCGCGGCGCCGGCGGTAGCGCCACAGCAACCGGTCCAGCGACAGCGCCGCGGTGCCCGGGCGGGCGAACAGGTGCGCCAGCGTCAGGTAGAGCACCAGCACGTTCATGATGGTGTCCATGCCGAAAAACGTCGTCGGGGCCCTGTTGACGTAACTGAGCATACCCAACCAGCTCACCAGGCCCGTCACCGGCGTCCACAGACCCAGGGCGAAGAGGAGCATGCACACCAGGATGCCCACGTGGACCACCGCGACCCACGTCGGGTCGGTGACGTGGAACCACACCGACCAGACGTACTGCCCCCGCGACCACAGCAGGCGAGGGTCGGCGTCCGGGGCGTACCCGCCGAGCCACTTTTCCCTGTACCGGGCCAACTGTTCCTCCTCCTGCTCGCTCGGCGGCGGCAAGGTGGACTTCTCCGGCTCCCATCTGAAATCGCTCGGCGGGATGGGGTACTCCTCGCGGATGTCGGTCACCAGGCCGTCGCTGATCCAGGCGTCCTTGCCGAATAGTTGATAGAGCTGGTAACTGTAGATGAGATGGACGTAGAGGATTAGGGAGCCCGCGCAGATGCGGATCAGGCCGAGCGTGGCCGTGTCGCTGGGCTCGAAGAAGAAGCGGTTGACGGCGCGCAGGAAGCCCATCAGCCCCCCGTCGGCGGGGGGGGGGAGGGAGGCGGCAGGGTGCGTCCTCATGGTCGATCCTCCGGCGGGGGTCGGGAGGGCCGACCCCGGCTCGTGTCAGTCCTCGGTCGCCGGCGACCTGGAATCCCCGGCGTGGACGGCGACGTAGTCCTTGATGACGAAGCCCCCGCGGCCGTCGTGTACCCGCAGGATGGGAACGACCCAGTACAGCTCCGGGTCGTAGCGGTCCGTAAGCTTGCCGTCGGAGTCGAACTCCCCCATGTAGACCGGCAAGAGCTTGGAGGGTTCCTCGGGGTTGAGGCCGTCGGCCATCTCGCTCGGGGTCAGGAAGGTGTGCAGGACGCGATAGACCTTGACGGTCTTCACCGGCGTGTCCGGCGCCTGCGGACTCCGGTAAGCCGGGTCGCGCGCCACGTGCCGCGCGTAGGAGGCGATGTATTTCTTGGAGGTGGTGTCGTTCGGCTCGCGGTACTGCGACAGGTCGGGCACCAGGGACTCCTTGTTGGGCTGCAAGTCGGGGTGGTAGGGGATTCGCGCCCGGTCCTTGATGCGCCACCACAGCCGCTTGTTCTCTCCGAAGAAGTCGGAGGGATATCCCGCGCGGCCGTACGTGGTGCTCTCGCTCATGGCGATGTAGCGATAGTACGACAGCCGGCTGGGGTAGTCCTCGCGGCGCGGGAAGCGGACCCAGCGCGGCGGCACCTTCGGGTCCTCGTAGCTGATGCGGAACCACAGCTGCGTCGCTGGGCCGGGCTCGGGCGAGTAGAAGTGGTAGGCGTTGTTGAGGTACATGAACTGAAGATAAGGCCGGTAGACGTAGGTCCACAGGGCGCCCGTCACCCAGCACTGAACGCCGCTGGGCGGTACCACCGAGAAGACGGCCGTCAGGACGCCGCCGAAGTGAAACAGCACCAGCAAGAGGATCACCACGCGCCGCACCAGCATCGGCAGGAGGACCAGGACGGCCCCGACCAGGCCGACGGCCACAAAAATGCCGAGGACGAGGCGAAATGTGTCCCACTCCTCGCGGCTCGCCAGGTAAGCGAGCAGGACCACGAAGGAGCCCAGCGCCAGGTAGCCGGCCGTCGTGGCGCGATCCTCCACGTCCTCGTTGAAGTTGCGCAGGCGGTGGTTGACGGCCACCAGGGCGCAGGCCACGCCCGTCAGGATCACCCCGACGCGCAGCGGGATGACCTGGTCGGGAAGGGCCGATCCCAGGAGGATGGCCAGAAAGTTGACCGCCGCGCCGGCAGCCATCAGGTTTCGCGGCGTGAGCCAAGGCTGCCTGGCCCCGCTCGCTGGGGAGCCGAAGGGTTTCCCGAACATGGCGGTCAAACCTCGCCGAGGAATCGAACAGGACCGGGAGCGCACGAGGGCCCGGGACGGAATGGCCGCTGTGCCTCGCCTGCGCCTGTCGTGCTTCCCCCAGGATACCCGATCCAGCTGGGTAGGCTAAGGGGAATCGAGCAAACAATTCAGCACGCCGCCGGTCCCTATGGGGGTGCGAGAAGAACGCGGGAGGCCCGGATCCTTGCGCGGCGCGGCTGCGGAGGCCGTCCCAATACTGTACAGACACTGTACAAGGATTCTCGGCAAGGCTCGCCTGCGTCGCTTTGTAGTTTCTGTACGGGTAATAACGACCCAGGGGAGGGGTCCGGCGCGGATATTCCCCCCATCCTGCCCAATTTGTGATTGACTCTTTTTTTGCCCCATTTTACTATGCACCTAAGTTACGAGAATGGTTGCGATTGGGTCGTGTGACTCCTTGGGAGGGTCAACCAACCGCGGCCAGGAACACGGAAGGGCGTGTTCTTCGACCGGCCTGGAACTCGGTCGAAGATCGGCAGCGGGACTCGACTCTCCCCCTGCCCCAGCTCGCAGCTTTCTGCATGTAGCTACCCTCAGCACGACAAGACGAGTTTGCGATTTCGGCTCCAGGCGTGGGCTTTTCCTAGCGCGTGGGTTGGCTCCTCTATTTCCTCTTGCAGGAGGTGTACTTTATGTACAGTGTTGTGCTCCTCATGGCGCTCAGCGGTGGCGCCGAGACCCCGGATTTGTTCGGACACTGCCACAGCAGTTGCAGTTGCAGTTGCAGTTGCAGCTGCAGCTGCTACGGCTACGTCAGCTGCAGCGGCTGCTGGGGCTGCAGTAGCTGCCACGGCTGCCACGGCTGCCACAGCTGCCACGGCTGCCACGGCTGCCACAGCTGCCACAGCTACAGCTACTGCTGCGGTGGGTGCTACGGCTGCTGCTGCGGTGGCTACTACAGCTGCGGCTGCTGCGGTGGGTACTGCGACGGCTGCTGCGGTGGCGTGATGTACGCCCCGCCGGCTCCTCCGATGGGCGAGAAGCTCGCTCCGCCGAAGGAGAAGGGCAAGGAAGAAGTCAGCGCCCCAGCGACGATCGTTCTGTCGCTGCCGGCCGACGCCCAGGTTTCGATCGACGGCGTCGTGACCAGTTCGAGTTCCGCGACCCGCACCTTCGTCACGCCGGAACTGGCCGGGGCGAAGGAGTTCGTGTACACGCTGAGCGCCGAGATCGTTCGCGACGGTCAGAAGCTGACCGCCAGCGAGAAGGTGACTGTCCGGGCGGGTGAAGAGACCCGCGTGAGCATCGGGACCGACAAGTTCGCAGCTGTCACGGTGGCGGCCAAGTAACCGCGGCGGAGCCGGCTGCGGTTCTGCCTGGAGCCCAGCAGACGGCACTGACCTAACGGCGGCTTGAACCGCGTCGTACCACATCGGGGCAAGGGGAGAACCGAAAGGTTCTCCCCATTTTCGTTTCCCCCGCCGACCCCCATCTCTTTCATTTCCGGCCGGTAGGCCCCGCGAGCCGAGCGGGACCTGGCCAACAAAGCCCCGCTCGGCTCGCGGGGCCTACCGCCGGTGTTCTCCGGTTGAGTCGCCCCTTGCCGCTTCATGGGCAGCAGCCTACACCAGCTCGGACGGAATACGCCGCACAATCCGCATAAACTGTCCTTTCGCCCTGCGGCGCGCATTTTGCCTATCTTTCCAGGGCTTCGACCAGCTCCAGGTGTCTGGGACTGATCCGGTCGTGTTGTTCAGAATCGGTTCTGTTCTCGAGAGCAGGAGGGTCCCCTGATGTACAGCGTTGTGTTGATGATGGCGCTGAGCGGCGGCGCCAACGGACCGGCGTGGCACGATGCCACCGGCGAGCACGTCGCCAAGTACGGCGATAACAGCCAGAAAGCCTACCGCTGCCACGGCTGCCACGGCTGCCACGGCTGCTACGGCTGCTACGGCGGGTGCCACGGTTGCTACGGCGGCTGCTACGGCTGCTACGGCGGCTGCGGCGGCTGCTACGGCTGCGGCTGCTACGGCGGCTACGGCTACTCCTACGGCAGCATGCCCTACGCCACGGGCTACGGCTACGCGATGTCCAACGGCAACCTGCCGGCCGGGTACAGCTATGGCGACCCGGCCAACGCGGGCAACCGTTACGGCGATGACAACGGCACGGCGCCGGCGACCATCGTGGTGCGCCTGCCCGCCGATGCCACGCTGACCGTCGATGGGGCGGCGACGACTTCGACCCAGGGTGTTCGGACCTTCGTTTCCCCGCCGCTGCAAGCCGGCAAGGACTTCCAGTACACCCTGCGCGCCGAGGCGACCCGCAACGGGAAGAAGATCAATAAGACCCAGGAGGTGACGGTGCGGGCCGGCCGGGAAAGTGAGGTGACGATCGACTTGCCCTCGACGGGGGGCTCGTCGGACAATTGACAGGCGGTGAGGGAGCGGGCCGAAGCGGATGGGCGGTGCCGGCGCTTGACCGGCGCCGCCCGTTTTTCTTGCCCCCGGCGCCTGTCTTCCCTCTTGCCGAGAGGAGGACGGGGGCGAAGAAACCGCAATCCCGCCCGTCCTTGCGGCAAGGGACGGCGCTGCGGTGCGGGGCCGGTTGAAGACGCATTGTGAGGGGGCCGCGGCCGACCTATAATCCGTGAAGGTTTGAGGGACGTTAGGTCACGCGGAACGCGGGTTGGACGGTCATGGGCGTTTACCTCACGCGGCCGCGGGTCAGCGACCTGGTCTTCCAGGTCTACGGCCGGCCGCTGCATCCCGAGTTGTTCGACATCCTCGCCAGCCGCAAAGTGCAGCGCGAGGACTACGAGATGACGGTGCGGATCACCCGCACCGGTCACGTCATCTCGTGGGCCAACGCCGACGTCCACCTCAGCGAAGTCGCCGCCGCGGGAGACCAGCCGCTGCCGGAGAAGCGCCGGCTGCTCAGCTGGCGCCTGCGCGGCGAGCGCAGCGACGCGATCCGTTGCGCCCACCGCGTCACCTACCAGACGACGTTCCAGGTCGAGGTGCTGCCGCCGGAGCAGTTCCTGCACGTCCACGACGAGATCGTCAGCGACGGCGGCAAGCGCGGGCTGTTGCACAACTTCCACCCGCACCACCGCCTCGCCCTGTCGCCGCTCGGCCTCATCACCGTCGAGGCCCGCGCCGGCTGCCTCTTCATCGGCACCTTCCACACCTTCCCCGACGAGAACACCGTCGTCAAAACGCAATCGCTCATCGAGACGAAGTAGCGCAAGCCCACCGATTGCCACAAGCCCACAGGTTGCAACCCGTGGGCTTGCGGGATAAAACCCTTCTCCATGAGGAAAGAAGATCAGCTGCAGCGCGTTCTCGACTGCGGCATCGTCGCGGTGGTGCGCTCCCCCGACAGCGAGCAGCTCGTCGAGGTGTGCCGGGCCCTCGCCGACGGCGGGGTTACCGTCGCCGAAATCACCATGACTGTACCGGACGCGTTGCAGGTGCTGGGCCGGGTACGCGCGGCCCTGGGCGATCGCGTCCTGCTTGGGGCGGGGACCATCCTCGACCCGGAAACGGCGCGAGCCGCCCTGCTCGCCGGCGCCGAATACGTCGTGGCGCCGGTCGTCAACCGGGAGGTCATTCGCGTTTGCCGGCGCTACAGCAAGCTGGTGATGCCGGGCGCCTTTACGCCGACCGAGATCCTGAGCGCGTGGGAGGCCGGCGCCGACGTGGTGAAGGTGTTCCCCGCCGACGTACTGGGGCCGGCGTTCTTCAAGGCGGTGCGGGCGCCGCTGCCGCAGATCCGCCTGATGCCCACCGGCGGCGTCGATCTGAAGACGGCGGCCGACTTCCTCAAGGCGGGCGCCTGCTGCCTCGGGGTGGGCGGCCAGCTCGTCGAGGCCAAGGCGGTGGCCGAGGGCAACTTCGACCGCATCCGCGACCTCGCCCGGCAGTACACCACCATCGTGCGGCAGGTCCGCAACGTTTAGCCGCCGCCCGCTCGTAGTGACCCGATTTATCGGGTCCGGCTCGGCCGGACCCGATAAATCGGGTCACTACGAGCGGGCGGCGCGGAGGATCCTCATGCCCTTCGATGTCGTCACCTTCGGCGAGGCGATGGTCCGCCTGGCGCCGCCGAGCTTCCGTCGGCTGGAGCAGGCCCAGGCGCTCGAGGTGCAGGTGGGCGGCGCCGAGCTGAACACCGCCGTCGGCCTGGCCCGGCTAGGGCGCTCGGCGGCGTGGGTGTCGCGGCTGACGCGCAATCCGCTCGGCCGAGTCATCGCCAACAAGGCGCGCGAGGCCGGCGTCAACACCGACCACGTCGTCTGGACCGACGATGACCGCGTCGGCCTCTACTTCCTCGAGTTCGGCGCCGCCCCGCGCGCCAGCAGCGTCCTGTACGACCGTAAAGGCTCGGCCATCGCCGCGGTGCGGCCGGGCATGGTGCCGTGGGCGACCGTCTTGGCGGGGGCGAAATGGTTCCACGTTACCGGGATCACGCCGGCGCTGGGGACGGGCGCCGCCGAGGCGACGCGCGAGGCGCTGCAGGCGGCGCGGGCCGGCGGGCTGCAAATCAGCATCGACCTCAACCACCGCGTCAAGCTCTGGAGCAACGCCGAGGCCGGCCGCTGGATGAGCGAGTTCATGCAGTGCTGCGACGTGCTCGTCACGACCGAAGAAGACACCGAGCGCGTCTTCGGCATCAAGGGCAAGGACTTTGAGGACGTGGCCGCCCAGCTCGGCCGCCGCTTCCCGCTGGCCGCCGTGGCGATCACCCTGCGCGAGAACCCCCTGGTGTGGAAGAACAGCTGGACGGCCATCGCCTGGCGCGAGGGGAAGATCCATCGCACACGTACTTACGAGGTGGAAATCGTGGATAGACTCGGCGCGGGCGACTCGTTCGCCGCGGGGCTGATCCACGGGCTGCTCGATGGCGACCTGCAGAAGGGCGTCGATTACGGCGTGGCGATGAGTGCGCTGAAGCACACGCTGCCCGGCGACTTCGCCTGGGTGACGCGCGACGAGGTTGAGGCGGTCGTCAAGGGCGGCGGGTTGCGCATCAGCCGGTAGTCGCTTGCGGCTTAGCGTTCGAGGTATCAACCGTGTTTCTCAGTCGCGATCAGGTCCGCGCCATCGACCGCCGCGCCATCGACGAGTTCGGCGTCCCCGGCGTGGTGCTGATGGAGAACGCCGGCCGCGGCGCCGCCGAGGTGCTGCTGGCGCTGGGCGCCCGCGGCCCCGTCGTCGTCTGCTGCGGCAAGGGGAACAACGGCGGCGACGGCTTCGTCATCGCCCGCCACCTCGACAACCGCGGCGTCCCGGTGCGGGTGCTGCTCTTCGCCCGGCCCGAGGAGTTGAGCGGCGACGCGGCGCTCAACTGCGGCATCCTGCGGCGCTCGGGGGTACCCATCGACGTCCGCGGCGGCCAACCCGTCGATGCGGAGTCGCTGCGGCGCGACTTGGCGGGGGCGGACTGGGTGGTCGATGCCCTGTTCGGCACCGGCCTCGCGGGTGCCGTGCGGCCGCCGTTCGACCAGGTGATTGCGGGAATCAACGCCGGCGCGGCGAAAGTGCTGGCGGTGGACATCCCGTCGGGCCTCGACTGCGACACCGGCGAGCCGCTCGGCGCGACGGTGCGGGCGCAGCACACCGTGACCTTCGTGGGTCCGAAAAAGGGGTTCGCGAATCCCGCGGCGCGCGAATGGGTCGGGACGGTCCACGTCGTCGATATCGGCGCGCCCCGCGCCGCCCTGTAGCCGCTTGCGGCTACGTCTTCAGTTGCGCTTCCACCGCCACCCAGGCGTCGGCGAGGACTTTCTGCGCCGCCCCGAGCACGAGTCCTTGCGGCGCCAGCTTCAGCAGGCCGCCCATCTCCTTCACCTGCGCCTGCCAGTGGACCCGCGTGCCCGCCTCGTGGGGCGCCAGGGCGAGCAGCGCTTCCACCACGGCGGAATTGCCCATCCCCTTGCTCTGCAAGAGCAGTTTCACCGACCGTTCCGGCACCGCCTCGGCGACGCGGATGGTCAGCTCCAGGGTGCCGCGGACGAACGAGAAGCCGGGCCGGACGGTGCAGACCGCCTCGGAGGACTCCGCCCGCGCCACCGACTCGACGTCGGGGAGGCACTTCACGAGGAAACGGGCGTCGCTCAGCTTTCCCCATAGCGCCGCCGGCGGCGGCGCGAAGTCGCGATCGCCCTCGAACTGGATCATGGGATGACTCCTGATCAGTTGCGCCCGAACGGGCTCATCGCCGCCCGGACGCGGACCGGGTGCTTCTGCGACGCGCCGGTGTCGGACTTCACTTCGAGGCGGTAGACCCCCTCGCGGACCGCGCGCACCTGCCAGGTGACGGTGCTGCTCTCGCGCGTCGAGTTGGGAGCCACGGGAGACACCTTTTGCTCCGCCGCGACCCCCTCGCCCAGCTTCAGGCCGGACGGCAACGTCAGGGTGAGCGTCTGCCCCGGCGTGGGGCGGCTCACCACCGCTTGCACCGTGAACTCCTGGCCCTCAACGGCGGCCCCGTCCCCCGTCAGCAGGAAGTTGCCCTTCGAGGCGGACACCTTGCCCAGGCCGTAGGCGAAGCCGACGCCGCGGCGCTCCCCGGGCCCCAGCCGCCGCGGCTCCCAGTACATCACCACCGCCGAGTCGGGCGGCACCTCCCTGCGGCTGCGGCGCCGGGCCTCGTCGGCCAGCGCCCGGATCGGCAGCACCGGCACGTCCCAGAGGGTTTTTGGCCCCAAAGCCTGCCGCTTGCCCAGCCACAGGCTGAGGGACGCGTCGGGCCAGGCGCCGAGGGTCACGCGGTCGGGCGCCTCGATGGGGTCGCCGAGCTTAAACTGGAGGTGGGCCACCGTTCCGGGCCGGGCCTGGTCGTCGTGCTCCTGGGCCTGGATGTAGCTCGGCACGGCCCGGATTCCGGAAAACTCCTTCATCGTGTCGCACAGCCCGGCCTCGCCGGGGATGACGAACGGCACGCCGTCGTTGGCGCCGATGTAGGTGTCGAGCAAGAAGCGCAGGCCGACGGTGTGTGCGATGCCATCGGTGTTCTCCGTCAGGTAGCGGACCAGGCAGGTGTCGCGGTAGCGGACCAGCCGGCCGTTGGCGTCCTGCGTGACCTCGCCGGGCACCACTTCCACTGTCTGCGCGACGCTCACGGGCGGCCTACTCAGCGACCACACTGACTTCATGCCGTCGTGCTCCTGACCGGTCTCGTCCTTCCAGCGCGCCACGCCGCGATCGATCCAGCGGGCGCCGAGGGTGTCCCCGAACAGAGCGTCCTTGCCGTCCACCCGCAGGCAGGTGTTGTTGGTGCGGCCGTACAGGTCGAAGGTGAGCTTCTTCGGGTTGCCGCCTTCGTTCTCGGTGAGCATGACCAGGCCGAAGCGCATGGTCCCCTGCAGCAGCCCCAGGTCGTTCAGGTCCTTGGGGGCGTCGTGGAAGCGGACGGCGATCTGCGGGTTGGGGTCGATCACCACCACGGCCTGCGGGTTGTCGTCGTCCAGGTCGTCCTCGGCCGAGACGAACAGGTCGCGGACGAAGAGGCCGAGGAAGATCAGGGCGAACACGCCCAGCGGCGCCAGGTGCAGCCACCGCCCTCCCCGGGCCTGGGCCGTGGTCCTGGGGGGGACGGCCACCGCCTCCGGCAGCAGCTTGCTCCGGCGGCGCGGCGGGTCGGCGGGGGAAACCTCGATCGCGTCGTCCAGCGGCAGCACCTCGACCGGCGCCGAGCGGTCGGCGGGCAGCACGACGGGGGTGAACTCCTCGTTGATGGGCAGCACCTTCGCGGCGGGTCGTTCGTCCGCCGGCAGCACCACCGGGACGAATTCCTCGGGGGCGGTGCGACCGCGACCGGCGGACTTCGTGCCTCTGACGGTCAGCGTCACCGGCACCACGAAGCGCTGGTTGCCGTTGGCCTGCACCGTCACCTTGGCCGACAGCGTTTGTCCCGGGGCGTCGGGGATCGCGCGCACGCTCAACGGGATCAGGGCGACGCGGCCCTTCAGCTCGATGCGGCCCACGATCAGCCAGGACCGATCGCTGACGGCGTGGGCGAAGACCGGGCGGTTCTCTTCCGTCTGGGCGCGGAGGATGTGACTGACGGGGTCGCCGGGCCGCCCGTGGAGGTTCAGCGACGGCACGTTGAGCACCACCTTGGGCGGCCGGGTCAGGCCCAGCGCCTCGAAGAACTGCTGCACGGCCCCGAGGCCCGAGGCCGACGGCCCCTGCACGGGGTAGACCCAGCCGTTGGAGTTGTACCACTGCGGGACCGCCCCGTTCTCGAAGAAGACGGCCGCGTCCTTGGGCAACGCCCTGGCCTTCTCGGCGACCTGGCGCGGCGTCGTGGCCCCCTTCAGCACCCCGTCGGGGAACGGCCTGACCGGCACCTCGGCGCGGACCAGGACGCTCACGCTGCCGCCGTTGGAGGAGACGATCAGCCGGCCCTCCAGCGGGAGCTTGCCGGCTCGCAGTTGCTTGCCGACGACCTGCACCGTGACGTCGATCCGGCCGTCGAACTGGAAGAGCTTCTCGTTGGGAGTGACCGAATCGGCGAAGGCCAACCAGGGGGCCTCCTCGACCGTCACCGAGCCGTACAACAGGCGCATGCCGCCGTTCTGCAGGGTGAGCACGAAGCGGCGGTCGGTGCCGGGGACGAGGGTGCCGAGGCTGATCCCGGGCGTCTTGACGACCATCTGGCCAGGGGTCAGGACGTCGCCGGGGAGCTGGCCGAGCAGTTGGTCCAGGCCGCGCTCGCGGTCGGGGAAGCGGGCGGCCTCCTCGGCGGCCCGCACCAGGTCGAGGCGGCCCACCCCGCCGAGGAAGCGCTCCAGGTGGCCCCCGCGCAGCACTTCGAGGCCGGCCGCCCGGTCGGTGTGACAGGCCAGGGCCAGCTCGTTGAAATTGTGGCAGGCCCGGCCGGACGCGAAGGTGAACGGCATCGGGAAGGGCTCGCTGCCCGGCGGCGCGGCGGGCCGCCGGGCGTGGCCCTCCAGGGGCACGCCGTCGAAGTAGCAGTAGGCCGCGTCGGGCGGGTTGACTCGGCGACAGGTGCGGCAGGCGGCGATCATGGGTTCATCCGGTTGGGAGAAAGGGCGGTCGTCCCCAGAAACAGGCGCGGCCCGGGCTCCGTCACTTCCGCTTTTGGCGCTCCTGAAAGCGAATGACGTTGCGGCCGACGCGGATGGCGTCGCCCGAGCGCAGCTCGGTCGGCCCGGCGATCCGTTCGTCGTTGAGGTAGGTTTCGGCGCCGCTGCCGCCGTCGGTGAGCAGGTAGCAGTCGCCCTGGCGGACGATGCGGGCGTGGACCTTTTCGACCGCCGGGTCGCCGAACAAGCCGACGTCGCACGACTCGGCGCGGCCGATGGTGACGGCGGCCTTGGAGATGATCAGCTCGCGGCCGGCGCGGAACCCCGACTCGACGCGCAACCACGCCTCCTTGAGGACGACCTGCGCCAGGCCGATGAGCAGGCCGATGCAGGCGCCGAGGGCGACGAAGCCCATCGCGCTGGGGCTCCACAACTTCTCGAAGGGCTTGTTGCGGAAGACGGCGGTCCAGGCGGAGATCAGCACGAGGTAGAGAAAGCTGCCGACGATGCCGCCGGCGGCGCCGCCGATGACCCCGTTGTGCAGCTTCCGCAGGGCGCCGGCGGCGCCTTGCCCCGTGGCAAGTTGCGTCACCAGGTCGAACGTGCCGAGCGAGGCGCCGATGAGCAGGCCAGTGAGCGTCCAGCCGAAGATCAGGAACATGGCGTCGAGAAAGGTGTTGTCGGTCAGCTGGCAAAGTCCCTGGCCGGCGACGCCTCCCAGGAACCCGCCGATGACGCTGATGACGGCGGCGACCGTGACGCGGCCGGCCGCGGGCGCCAATTGCCGCGACGTGTTCCACAGCGAATCGACGACGGCGAGGGCGACGGCCACCATCAGGCCGAGCAACAACCCCTTCAGGCCGGCCTCCAGCAGCGAGTTGTGCAGACTGCCGGGGAGACGGCCGAAGAGCCAGCCGACGAAGGCGGCCGCACCACCACCCACGGCGCTGTAATAGACGAAGAGGCGGAAGGACATGTAGGTGGCCGCGCCGTCGCCGCTATCCCCCGCCGCCTTGGCCGGCGCGGGCGGGATGTCCGTCCGTCGGCGGGGGACGGGCGCCACGGCTCCGGCCGGCGGGGGCGGGGCCGCCTGGGCGACAACCGGCTCGGCCTGGGCGGCCGCCGCCTCGCTGACGAGCCGGGTCCGGATGTCGCTCAGCTTGCGCCCGCCGCCTGCGGCGCTGGCCACGAACACGGTATTGCAGACCTCGCAGGTGACCTCCTGTTCCAGACTCTGCTCGGGCGCCTCGCTCACGAAGCGGCAGTTCGGGTTGGGGCAAATGATCTTGGGCATCGCAGTTGTTCCTCAATTCCTGAGAAACTGTATCAACAACCGTCTTGCCGCTTGCGGCTTCGCAGGGCATGCGAAGCCGCAAGCGGCGAAGACATTGTTGTTACAGTTCCTATACGGTCAGCGCCTCGTGGCGCGGCGCACGAGGGCGGCCAGGCCGCCGCGGCGGAGGTTTTGCCAGTACAGAATCCCCAGCGCCACCACGATGCCCGCCAACGCATGACCCCCCAGGACCGTCATCGCGGCCAAGGTCGAGTGCTGCTCCAGCGCCTCGGGCTGCATCGCCTTGGCCAGGTCCTCCGGCAAGCACCCGTCCAGGCCGCGCTTGCCCCAGTAGGTCGTGATGCCGGCCAGGGCGAGCGCCTTGCTCACGCCCTCCAGCGGGGCGATCACCCCCGAGAGGATGATCTGCGGAATGACCGCCATCGGGATGAGCGTGATCGCCATCTCCTCCGTCTTCGCGAAGGCCGAGATCGCCAGCCCCAGCGTCACGCCCGACGCCGCCAGGAGCAGCAGCAGCACCAGCTCGCCCGTGAACGATCCTGACACGCCGCACTGCGCGCGCACCATGCCGAACAACAGGACCACCTGTAAGCAGCTGAAGATCGCCAGCAGGAGCAGCTTGGACGTGTAGTAACTGCCCACGAGCAAGTTGAAGTCGCGCTCGCGGGTGTAGATGGTGCGCTCCTTGACGATCTCCTTGGCGGCGTTGTTACAGCCGAACCAGAAGCTCGACACCGCCAGCAGGAAGAGCAGGTTGACCGTGCTGCTGGCGCGCTTGGACTCCTTCTTAGCGGCGATTTCCGCCTCCTTGGCGGCGGCCGGGGTGGCGGGCCCTTTGGCGTTTTTGGGGTCCTCTTTTTTCTCGCTCAGGTCGCCGAACAGGATGCCGAGCAACACCGCCACGAGCACCGCCTGGAAAACCATCGCCAGCATCGACGGATAGTCGGCCAGCCAGATGGCGAAATAGCGGCGCGTCAGCAGGGTCGTCTGGCGCACGAACAGACGCAGCCGGCCGCGGACGCTGGTCGCGGGCGGCGCCTCCGCCGCCTTGTCCTGGCCCGTGTCCGCCGGCAGACGGTCGGTGACGTAGCGCTTGTAAAAGGGGCTCCGGAGAAACGCCTCCTGCCACTGCTGCGCCTTGTCGGGGTCCTTGACCAGCTCGTAGACGTCGCCGAGACGGTCGATGCGGAAGTACTGTAAGGCCTCGGCCGGCTTGCCGACGAAGGCCAGCTTGCCGCCGACGGTGAGGACGACGACGAGGTGGCAGGTCCGCTCGACGTTGGCCAGGCTGTGCGTGATGCACACCACCGTCTTGCCGGCGTCGGCCAGGGAGCGGAACAGGTTCATCATCTCACGGTCGGTCTGCTCGTCGAGGCCGGAGGTGACCTCATCGAGGAACAGCAGGCTCGGCTTGCACAGGATCTCGTTGGCGAGGCTGGCGCGTTTGACCTGTCCGCCGCTGAGGTTGCGGATCATCGTCCGCCGCCGCTCCGTCAGGCCGACCGTCGCCAGCATTTCCTGCAGCGAGGTCTCAATCTCGTCGCCGCTGGTGTCGGGCGGAAGGCGGAGTTTAGCGGTGTACCACAGGGCCTGTCCGACGGCCAGGGCATCGTGCAGCACGTCCTTCTGGGGGACGACGGCCATGTCCTGCTTGACGGCCTCGAAGTGGGTCGAGAGGTCCTGGGCGTTGAACAGGATGGCGCCCTCGTCGGCGGGAGTGCGGCCGCAGAGGGCCGTCAGCAGCGTCGTTTTGCCCGAGCCACTGGGACCGAGGAGGCAGACGAACTCGCGCGGCCGGATGACCAGGGTGATGTCGTCGAGCAGGACGAGCGGCTTGCCGGTGTCGCGGTTGGTGACCACGCGGCGCACCCCGCGGGCGACCAGTTCGGCGTTGTCGGAGCGCGCCCGCGGCACGAGGGCGGTGCCGGTGAACTGCAGCGAGAAGGGGCCGACGTCGATCTCGTCGCCGCGCCGCAGCGCCGTGGGCTGGCGGATGCGCGTGCCGTTGACGAAGGTGCCGTTGGCGCTGTTCAGGTCGCGGAGGGTCGCCGTCTTGCCCTGGAGGGAGATGTGCGCATGCAGGCGCGACACTGCCGGGTGCGGCAGGTAGATCTGGACGCTCTCCTCTTCGCGACCGATCAGCATGGCGCCGGACAGCTGGATCGGCTCAGTGCGCAGGGCGGTATCGCGGGCCGACGGCACCGGCCCGACGATCGTCTCCAGGGCGGGCATCGGCGTCTTGGGGGTCTTTTGGACGCCGGACTGAGTCAGGGGCCGGAGCAGGAACTGGAAGCGCGACTGCCCAGCCTGGAGGAGCGACTCGTGTTCCAGCGCCTGGCGCTTGACGACCGGCCGGCCGTTGCACAGCGTCGGGTTGTGCGCGGCGAGGGCCTCGACGAAGTGGCGGCCGTTGACGCGCACGATGCGAAAGTGGTGGCGCGAGCAGGTCGGGTCGAGGACGCACAGGTCCGCCGTCTCGTTGCGCCCGACGAGGAACGACTCGGCGGTGCGCAGCGGGTAGACGGTCTGGGTCGCCTGGTCAACGAGCGCGGGGTAGTTCGACGTGGCCATCACTGCTCCTCCGGATACTCCGTTTAGCGGCGGCTCGCAGAGCCGCCCGTCGGCCGACGGACGGCTCTGCGAGCCGCCGCTAAACTTACTTCCCGGCCATCTTGGCGAGCGCGTCGAGCGCCTCGGGGGGAACGCGGCCGTGGATGAGGACGGAGCGACCCTTGGTCGTCACCTGCAGGGTCCGGGCCGCGTCGGCCAGCGGCTTGCAGCGGGCGTCGGCGAGGGTGAGCACCCCGGTCAGGGTCTTCACCTGCTCGGCGACCTGGAAGGCCGTCGGTTTCATGGCCCTCGCCGCAGCCGCGTCGCTCATGACCAGGTCGAGGGTGGCCTTGAGGTCTGAGCCCGCCCGCACCTCGACGGTCCCGTAGCTGACCTTGTCGATCAGCTTCGCCGTCGCCGGGTCGTCCAGGCCCGGCAGGAGGCGGAGTTGTGCGCGGTCGAAGCGGCCGGCCAGCGCCACCGCGGGATCGACCGCGGCGAGGGCCTTGAGGGTCGCCTTGTCCTTGATCGCCGGCGGTTTCTTGTCGGCCACCCGGTCGAGGGCCGCCCGCACCTCTTCCTGCTTCGGGGACAGTATGAGGCGCTTGTCGTCCACCGCCGCCGCGTACCACTCCTGCTTTTTCACGCCCTCGCCGAAGGTGATCTTGAGCAGGAGGTACGGCCCGTCCTTGACGACGGCGACGTTGTTTTTGTACTTCACGACGAAGCCCAGGCCGGCGACCGCGAGCTTCTTGGCGTCGAACGAGCCGCACACGACAATCATGCCCTCGGGCTTCACGGGGTTGAAGCCGGGCGGCGTGGCGAGGACGACGCGCTCGACGTCCTTGAGAGGATCGATGCCCGTCTTGTCCACGAACTCCTTGACTTCCTCCCGGGCCAGCACCTTCTTGACCACCTCGGCGGCGAACTTCTTGTAGGCCGGAGAGGCGATGATCGGTTTGACCTGGAGGACCAGGAACTGCTCGGTGTCGGCGGGCAGCAATTCCGCGACGGCGTCTGCGGGCCCGGCGGCGGCCCGGCCGGCGAATAGCAACAAGGCGAAGGCGCAGGACGCCAGCGCCCATGAGCGGTTGATCACGTGTGTCTCCTCCGCTGTTTAACGCGCGGCTCTGCGAGCCGCCGCTAAACGGATGGTATGGCTCAGTCGTCCTGCCAGGGGCCCTTTTTCCGCGTGGAAGGTGGCGCGGCCGACGAGGGGGTCGCCACAGTCCCCGGCTTCTTGAAGAAGAGGAAGTACGCCCCCACGCCGAGCAGGCCGGCCGTGAGCAGCGCGCCCAGGAGGATCCCCCACAGTTTCGACGACCGGCCCGAGCCGGTCGCGACTGCGACGTCCGGGAGTCCCACCGCCCCGCCGGTCACGGTCGCGGTATAGCGGCCGGACCACTCGCGCAGGGCGGTGGCGAACTCGTGGCAGTCGGCGTAACGGGCGCCTGGATTTTTCTGCAGGGCGCGCAGCACGATGCGGTCCATGTCCGCGCCGAGGCCCTTGCGCAGCGACGACGGCCGCGGCGCCGGCGTCGCTATGATCTCGTGCAGGATGGCCGGCATCGGCTTGCGGAACGGCAGCTGCCCGGTCAGCATGTGGAACAGGACGACGGCGGCACTGTACTGGTCGGACGCCGGCCCGATCTTCTTCAGCTCGCCCTGGGCCTGCTCCGGCGGCATGTACGAGGGGGTGCCCAGCGCCGTCCCGCCCGTGGTGATGCGCGAGGCGTCCTGGTCCTGGCAGACGGCCAGGCCGAAATCCATCAAAAAGAGGCAATCACCCTCGCCGATCATGATGTTCGCCGGCTTGACGTCCCGGTGGCAGATGCCGTAGCTCGAGTGGACGTAGTGCAGCGCCTCCAGCAGCGGGATCACGAAGTCGATGGCCCGGCGCGGGTCGGCGAAGCCGTGCTCGGGGATCAGCTCGTCGAGGCGTCGGCCGCGGATCAGGGCGGTCACGAGGTACAGCTGGCCATCGTGCTGGTCCGCCTCGTACAGCGGCAGGATGTTCGTGTGGACGATCTGGGCGAGGAGCTTGGCCTCGTTGCGGAAGCGGTGCAGCGTGTCGGCCGAGCCGGCCTGCCGCATGACCTCGGCGTGCAGGACCTTGACGGCGGCCTCGCGGTCCATCTTCGGGTCGTGGACGCGGTAGACGACGCCGAAGGCCCCCCGGCCGAGCTCCTCGAGCACCTGGTAGCGGCCGATGTGGCTGACGCGAAACTGGTGAGTGCATTCCTGACAGCGGACGGACTTTCCTTCCGCTTGCGACTTCAGGGGATAGGTCCGCCCGCAGGCCGGGCAGCGGATTGTCGCCGCCATCCTCCCTCCTCCCACCCCCGCCGCCGGGCCGGCGGCGGGGCGTCTCACTTCTTGACGTTGTTCTCCAGCACGTAGCCGACCGACCAGGCGATGTGGCCCTTGCGGAAGAAGACGAGCTGCTTGCTCTCGAAGTCGTACTCCTTCGACAGGGCCTTGAGGATCTCGGCCCCCGCCTGGAGGTTCTCGGGGTTGAAGGTGTTCTGAACCCGGGTGATCTCCTTCTCCGTCTTCTTGAACTGCTCGGGGTCCTTGACATGGGAGAGCACCTCGTTGCGCACCTGGTCCTTCGGCTTGCGGACGAGGGCGGCGTAGCGCTCGACGTCGGCCGCCGTCAGCGGGGTCCGGAGGTTGGAGTCCTCGGGATGCATGAAGGTCGCCAGGGCCCAGACGGCGCCCCCCACGAGGTAAACCTTTTTCGGGTTGGCGAGGCCGGGGATGTCGTCGATCTGCTTGCGGAGTGGTTGTTCCAGCAGCGCGGGCCGCAGCTCGGCCGCCTGCTCGGCGAACGGCTTGCCCGACAGCTTGGCCTCGGCCTTCACCTTGTCGGTATAGGTCTTGCTCCCGAAATCGACGCTCATTACCTGGAAGACGTCCTTCTTCTCGAAGAAACCGCCCTTGGTGTTGCCACTGCCGATGTCGAGGAACAGCGTCTCATCCCTCTGCTTCCTGGGGACGCAGGCATTCATCCCCAACCGCACTTCGTCGGCCACCTTGTTGAAGATGAGAGAACAACCGGTGGCCGCCTTCACCCGTTCGGCGAGGAGCGCCTGATTTTTCGCGAGGGCGTTGGGGTTCTTGAACGGGACCCATAGGCCGCTGCTGCACAGGACATACATGTGTTCGGGGGGCACCTCGCCCTCCTCGCGCATGGTGGCGGCAAACTTCTTGACGTGATCGACGGCGGCGTCGAGGACCTTGGGGTCGAACGCCTGGCCGTCCGCGGCGGCGCCGACCAGCGTCACATCGGCCGTTTGGTCCCCACTGGGGTTGAAGTCATAGTTCCCCCCCTCGTCCAGGAAGATATCGATCACCACGGCCTTGACTCCCTTGGAGCCGATCTCGATGGCGCCCCACTTGCCGAGGGCGGGGTCGGCCGCCGTCTCGGTCCCGCCGCCGGAACGGAGAGTGGCGCCCACCTGCGGGCCGGAGTTGCCAGGCAAATGGGAGGTAATCAGTTCCGGCTTCCAGAAGTACAGGCCGCCGAGGGCACCGCCCGAGAGGAGGAGGACCAGCAGGCTCCCCAGCAGCGCCGAGCGCAGGCAGCCACCGCCCTTCCTGACCTGGGGCACGGGCGCGGGGTCGTCGTCCGGCGGTGGCGTGGCGGCGGTGCGGCGGGTCGGCGCCGCCGCGCCGAGCAAGGTCTCGTTGGTGGTGTCAACGGGCGGCCGCGCGGGACGGTGGCCGCCGCCAGTGCGGGAGGCGCTCGGGCGAGGCGCGGCGGCCGGTCGCGGCGATGCCTTGGGGGCGGCCTTGGGCGCGGCCGGTGCGGCCGCACCGACAGCGCCAACGCGGAAGGTCTTCTGGCACTTGGGACAGCGGAGCAGGTGACCTGCCTTGTCGGGGCTAATGCGCAGGCTCGCCGCGCAGCTGGGGCAATTGACTTTGGTGCTCATGACGATCTCCCGCGTGACCCGCTACATCCCGTTTAGCGGCCGCTCGCAGAGCGGCGCTTCCGAGCGCCGCTCTGCGAGCGGCCGCTAAACGGACAAGTCTACTCCAGGTGTTCCACGCCCAGCGAAGTTTGCAGCGCCTTGACCTGCTGGTTGAACCTGTTGCTCAGCTCACCCGTCTTCGCCTGGAATTCGTTGGCGTTCTTTGGTTCCCCGATCCACTCCTGCATCTCGGTGTAGGCGCCGAGCAGTTTGTCCATGCTCTTGCGCGTGGTCTCCGGGAGGTTCGGGTCCGAGAGGATCCGCGGGATGGAGCCACGGATTTCGCCGACGAACACCCGGTCCACTGCCTCCGGCTTCAACTCATCGTTGATCTCGCGCTTGGCCTGGTCCCAGCCCTCCTGCGCCTGGCGTTTGTCGGCGATCGCCTCCTGCATCCGTTTGGAGTAATGGGCCATCGCCACCGAGTGCGTGTTCCCGGACTTGGCCAGGCGGCGGAAGACGGCGACCACGTCATGGTGCGAGGACATCTGGGCGGCCTCCGCCTTCGACTGCCCGTCCACCTTGTGCAGCGCCTGCTGCAGGTCGGCGACCGGGATGGCGAAGCCCATGCCCTCCTGCCGGTCGCCGACCGCCTTGCGGGTGATGACGCCGATCACCTGGCCGTGGGAGTCGAAGAGCGGGCCGCCGGAGTTCCCGGGGTTGATGGTGGCGTTGATCTGGTAGAAGGCGAGGCCGTTGAGCGTCGTTTGCGTGCTCATCCGCCCCACCGTGACGGCGTTCTCCAGGGTGACGTCTTCCCCCGCGGAGGCGGCCGGGCTGCCGATGACGACGACCGTTTCGCCACCCTTCAAGTCGTACTTCTCCGCCACCTTGAGCGGCGACGCGCTGGAGCTGATCTTGAGGATGGCCAGGTCGCGCTTGGGGTCCTCGTACACCAGATCGACGGGGAGCGGGGTCTTGCCGGCCTCGCCCCCGGAGGGGAAGAAAACCTTCAGCTTTTCCACGGGGCCGTCCGTGACGACGTGCGAGTTGGTTACCACGAGGCCGGGTGCGGCCAGGAACCCCGTGCCGTGACCCAGGTCGCTCCGCACCAGGGCGACCAGCGGCTTGGAGCGATCGACGAGCTGCTCGGTGGTCAGGTCCTTGTCCGACTGCGTGGCCGCGGCGACGTCCCCCCCGTCGGTCTTCCTCACGCCGCGCCAGACGAGGTAGCCGACGAACACCAGCAGGGCCAGCCCGGCCAGCCCGCCGAAGATGAAGACGCCGCACCCCTCGAGCCACTTGCCGGTCCCCCCCTCTCCGCTCGGCTCCGGGGCCGTGTCTCGAGGCGGCTTGGGAAACAGGTTGGGGATGGTTCGCGCCATCTGCCAGCCGGCCATTCCTTCGCCCCAGACGCGGTCCTCGGGGCTCAACTCACCCTCGGCGGCCATGCGCTTCAGCTCGGCCCATGTCACCGGGCCGCACTGCTTGGTGCCCTCCTGGTAGAACCACTGCTTGCCGACCTTGACCCTGGCCTTGGCCGCGGCGGTGGTCGGCGGGGGCAGGACCGCCGCCATCGTGCGCATCTCGGGGGGGTCGGGAACCTTGAGCCGTTGGCCGCACTTGGCACACGACACCTTGTGCCCGGCGGCGGCATCCGGCACGCGCTGCATCGTCCCGCACCTGGGACAGCCGAAGTCGATCATGGGTGTGCCTCTGTCAACAGTGGCCGGGAGCGCGGACGAACCTTACCCGGGCGGGGGCTCGATTCCTGCCAGGATTCGGGTGGGTGTGCGAGCGCGGCGCACGGCGCACCAGCCTGCGTCCCCGTCATTAGGAGCGGGTTAGACAAGTGAAGTGTAACGGCCCGCCCGATCCGCTGCTACAACAAATCGCTATCCCTAACACTTTTCTCCGCGGCGGCCACCGTGCCCCGTAAGAAGGAGTACGCAATCGGGCGGGATTGCTTAACAAAAAAAAACCAGCATCGTTTAGTACTACAGCGCTACGGAAGCGCAACCCATTGCCAGACAGTCAGTTACGACTGGATTGTATACTGAACACATAATCACTGTGATCCGAGGTTCAGTTTCACTGATCGTTGTACACCAAGGACTTACGAACAGTGAACAAATGACATAGCGGAATGCGTAGCGCTGTAGTATTAGCGGCCTCCCTCGGGGCGGCGCGGGCCTGGTTCAATTCCGGGGGTATTGGGGTAACACGGCCGGAGAGTCGGCCGGAAGGGTTTCGGGGTCGCTGCCGGGTGGTTGTGTGCCGCGGGCCCGAGTTCTGTGCCACCGCGGCCGGGTCGGGGCGGGAGTCGCCTCCCGCCCCTCCCACAAGCTCACCTGCTTGCCGTAGTAGGCGTAGCCGCAGCACTGGCAGGCCAGCAATCCCTGGGGCAGGTAGCGTGCCCCGCGCCTCCTCTGCCGCTGCCGGCGCCGGTTCTCGCCCAGCTGCTCGGCGACGGCGGCGAACAACTCCTCGCTGACGAGCGCGGGGACCGCCTGGATTATCGTCATCTGGGTGATAGTTCAGTACTTTCTCAATCCGCCGCTTGACTGACTCCTGCGCCGATGCTTGTCGGGCGTAACCGGGCATGGTTCAGAAACGGGCCGTTTCAGGTGGCACGGGC
>Ga0116224_10000450_pt1 | contig 32509 bp, 33 predicted proteins | sample Sb_taG_9_FD_89699 | JGI IMG/M metagenome (GOLD analysis project Ga0116224, IMG submission 89699) | Peat soil microbial communities from Weissenstadt, Germany - Sb_50d_b_LC metaG | ecosystem: Environmental > Terrestrial > Soil > Wetlands > Peat | place: Germany: Weissenstadt | collected 2010-09-21 | reverse complement strand
CCAGCGCAAACGCGGCGTAGCACAGCAGCACGCCGTCGAGCGGTAGGCGCGGCCCGACCAGCTTTTCCGCGTGACTGAGCAGGTACGGCAGCGGCACCCAGACCGCCGCCAGCCCCGCCGGCATCGACTCGCGCCAGAAACCGTACGTCCAGCGCCAACCGACGAACGCCAGCAGCAGCATCCCCAGCAGCGTGCCGATCAAGATCGTCCGGTACGACTCGGCCAGCCACGACGGCAGGTCGCTCGTGGAAGCGACCGGCTGCCACGGCGACGGGTCGCGCAGCCACTCCCGGCCAAAGACGAACGACAACCCCGCCCACAATCGCCGGTTGAGCGTCGCGGCGGGATCTTTTCGCGCTTCGGCAATGACCTCGTCTGCGAGTCGCTTGGTGCGTTGGTCCCGCGGCACCTCCTCCAGGAATCGGGGCGGCTGAGCCGGTTCGGGGCCGTCGGCCGTGTCGGGGTTGTTGCCGACCCACAGGTGCCACCAGGCGGAATCGACGACGGGGACCACCTCGCCGGTGACCTGATAATTCCGCAGCGCCCACGGCACGAGGGCGTTGGCGAAGCCGAGGAAGGCCAGCAAGGCGAACAGCCATCCCCGCGGCAGAGACCGGCAGCGCCACAGCAGCCACAGCACCGCGACGAATCCAAACGGCAACAGCGCCGCCCGCACCAGCGCCAGCCCTGCCAGTGTCAGCCCGTACAGGAGGCAGGTCAGCGCCCCGCCGGATCGCCCGGCGCGTGCCCCTAGCCAGAGGGCCAGCGCCAGCAGGAACGACGCCAGGACGCCGTCCTCCAGCTCGGCGGCGCCGACGACCCAGAACGGGTGCAGGGCACAGAACAGCCCGGCGAGCGTGGCCACGGATAGGCTGCCGAACGCCCGCCGCGCGAACAGGAAGTAAAGCCCGGCCGTCAGCGCCCCGAGGCCGACCTGCACCCAGCGCACCGTGCGGTCGGATTCGGAGGACAGCCGGGCGAGCGACAGCAGCCAGGGGTAGCCGGGAGCGACGTGGGCAGTGCGCTCCTCTTCGGTGGCGAGCGGGGTCGGCCCGCTGAAGGTGCCGTTGTCCTTCAGGTTTCGGACCAGGGCCTCGCGCTCCTTCGGTGAGGGATCCTGCACGCGGATCGGGCCGGAGGCGCGGCCGCCGTCGGCGCAGTCCAGCAGATACCAGCCGCGCGCCCCCGCCGCCACCGCCAGAATGAACAGGAGGAGGGACAGGTCGATCGGACGCCAGCGGCGCGGTTCGGTCATGGGAGCAACTCGGCTGTGGGGTCGCGACGGGCCGACGATGCATCATAGCGGGGTGGGCGGTCATCGCCAAGCGCGTCGGCCTTGCACAGAGGCGGATCGGGAGGTACGTTAGCGCTTGGCAGTTGGACCACCGATACGGGACTCGAGCGCAGGGGAGATCACTCCGATGGCACGAGGACGCATTCAGAACCGCATGGAGAAGCGCGCCGAGCACGAGGCCTACGAGCGCCGCCAGGCGGAGGACGAAGAAGCGACCGACGACGACGACGAGGAAGAGGAAGACGAGGGGGACGAGGAAGAGGCCGCGGCCGACGAGGAGCCCGGCGACGAGGACGAGGGTGGCGACGACGAGGAAGCGCCGCTCAGGAAGAAGAAGAAGGCGGCCGCCCCCAAGGAGCCGAAGAAGGCCAAGCCCCGCTCGCGCACCGCCAAGGTGGCGCGGATGAAGCTCGTCTGGGGGGTATTCAACAACTCCAACGTGCGCGTCGCCACCTACGAGTACAGGCAGAAGCAGGAGGCCGACGAGCACGCCGCCCGCCTCACCGCCGACAAGAAGTCCACTCACTTCGTCCAGCCGGTCAAGGAACCGATCGAGGAGAAGAAGGAAGCATAACCATTGCAGATTGCAGATTGCAGATTGCAGATTTCCAAATCTGCAATCTGCAATCTGCAATCTGCAATCGCTAGTGTCCCCTCACCACCGCCTTCTCGCGCAGCATGTCCTCAATGGCCTGCACCTTCTTGCCGATGAAGAGCACGTTGGGCAGGTCGAAGTGATGCACGCCGGCGCCGGTCGTGTTCACCACCAGGTCGCCGGAGCCTAGGCCCAGGATCCAGTGGCGGAACAGGTCGCTGCGCTGCTTCTGGACCGTCATGCCTGAGGTGTCGTACGCCGTCTCGCCACCGCCGATCTCCGTCCGCACCTTGAGTTGGCCCGGCGTGAACACCATGTACGTCTGCTGGTCGAAGAACAGGAAGGTGATCAGCCAGACGACGAACAGGATGCCCGAGACGAAGAAGTAGCCGGCCGCGTTGATGCGGATGTCCAGGTACTTCAAGTTCTCGATGATGGCCTCCATGAGGGAGCGCGGGGGGTCTCCCACGCGCCACAGGCAGAGGATGATGGTCAGCAAGATCCCGCTGACGATCACCACGACAGACCACATGCCGCGCAGCGGGACGTTGGTGATGACGATCACCAGCAAGAGCGTGATGAGGAAGATCACGCCGAAGCTGCCCGTCTTGGCCATGTGGAGCGTCGGCTGGGCCGGCTCGTCGGCATCGGTGGGCGGCAGCTGCCGGGTGTGTTTGGCGTCCGAGGGCTTGGGCACGACAAGCACTTCGCGCGGCTCCGGCTTTTCTCCCTCGGCGATCTGCACCCCTTTCATGCGGTGGGCGTGGGTTCCCTCCGGCACCACGGCCATGCGGTGGCCGTCGATCACGGTAAGGATCCCCATGAGGAAGCCGACGGCCCAGACCGGCCACCAGTAGAAGAGGTTCGAGTGGCTGACGATCTTGATTTCGACGTCGTTCTTGGCCGGCTCCGCGGTCGCAACGGGGCGATGCGTGGGGGAGGGCGCCTCTCCCCCTGGACCTTCAGGTCGGACAGTCATGGTCGTTTCCTCAGCAGCTCTGCGTGGGGATGGAGAACGTCGTTCTCACGGGAGTGTGGTGACTGGGAGTCGCGGGGCACCAGCGCCCCGGGACGACAACGCCCTGCCATCGGGTTATTCGACCCGGGGCGGCCATTCTTGGCGCAAACCGTGCGGCGCGTGTGCTCAGTGTCGCGCTCACAAGCTAGTCGTCCCCGGGCGCCTTGTCAAGCTGGCGGGGCCAGCGCGCGACCATCCGGGGCGCTATTCGAGCTTTCCAGGGGTGTCCGCGAACGGCTCGAGGCGCACCGGGACGCGGAAGTTCTGGTGGCAGCGGTTGCAGGCGTTGGCCACGTTGACCAGGCCGCGCTGGCTCTTGTCGTAATCGCGAACCGCGGCGCTGCGGGCCAGGGTCGCCGCCGCCTCGCGCAGCTCGGCCGCCCGGTCCATCCAGGCGTCCTGGCCCTCGTTCTTCGGCGGCCGCAGCATCAGCAGGTTGCCCGTCTCGGCGATCAGCAGCGCCTGCCCGCGCAGGAACGTCCACGTCTCCACGTCGGCCGGCTTGTCCTTGAGGAGGCGCTCCAACCCCTTGAAGTTCGCACTGTTCAACCCCTCCATGAGCAGGCGCGTCTCCGCGACCGGCTCCAGCTTCGGCGCCGGCCGCGCCGGTTCGCGGAGACGCGGCTTCGGTTGCGTCAGGGCCGGCGCCACCACCGTCAGGAGGATCGCCCCGGCCAGCAGCAGGATGCGTGTGCGCGACATGGCTAAACTCCCAAGCCGCTTGCGGCTTCGCGTTCGCGTCACCGGGGTGACGCGAACGCTAAGCCGCAAGCGGCTAAACCTGTACCTGCACCTCGTCCCCCTCGACGCGCACCGCGTAGCAGCCGATGCTGATGCGCGGGTTGTCGGCCCACGCGCCGTCCTTGAGGCGAAAACGCCAGGCATGCCAGGGACAGGTGACGACGCCCTTGGCGACGTAGCCGCCGCTCAGCGAGGCCCCCATGTGCGGACAGCAATCGTCGATCGCGTAAAACTGTCCGCCGTCGCGAAAGACCGCGATCAACTTGTCGCCGACGCTCACCGTCTTCCCGTCGCCCTCGGGGATGTCGCCGACGCGGCAGACGCTGCGAAACTCCGACATGGACGCCCTCGGCACAACTCGCCTGGATTCCTCGGGGGACCGTTGCCATGATTCTAGCTGGGGCGAGCGGGGGGCGTAAGCCCCCCGGTGATGTCACCGGGGGGCTTACGCCCCCCGCTCGCCGAGGAACGACATCATGCTCGAAGTCGAGGTGAAATACGCCGCCGCCGACTTTGCCGCCCTGGAGCGGCAGCTGCGCGCCTGGGGCGCCCGTGAGGACTCGCCGCGCACCGACGCCGACCATTACTTCAACGCCCCCGACCGCGACTTCGCCGTCACCGACGAGGCGCTGCGCCTGCGCCGCATCGGCGACAGCAACTTCGTCACCTACAAGGGTCCGAAGCGCGACGCCACCACCAAGACGCGCACGGAGATCGAGGTACCCATCGCCCCCGGCGCCGCGGCCGCGGACGACTTCACCCGTTTGCTGACCGCGCTCGGCTACCGCCCGGTCGCCGTGGTGCGCAAGGGCCGGCGTCTCTTTCATCTGCGGCGCGGCGGCTTCGACCTGGAGGCGACGCTCGACGACGTGGAGGGCGTCGGCCGCTTCGCCGAGCTGGAGATCCAGGCGCCGGAAGACCAGTTCGACGCCGCCCGCGACGTGCTCCTGCAAACAGCCGCCGAACTGGGGCTGAGCGCCAGCGAGCGCCGCTCCTACCTGGAACTGCTCCTGTCCGCGCGGGGTGAGGGCCGGTCATGAATCCGACCGTCGCCGCCACCGTCGAGGAGACGCGCCAGGCCGTCGCCGCCGCGCGCCGGCGCGGCCTGAGCGTCGGCCTGGTGCCGACGATGGGGGCCCTGCACGAAGGGCACGCCAGCCTCATCCGCGCCGCCCGCCGGCAGACCGGCTTCGTCGTCGTGTCGATCTTCGTCAACCCGACGCAGTTCGGCCCCCACGAAGACCTGACGCGCTACCCGCGGCCGCTGCAACAGGACCTCGAGGTGTGCGGCCGCGAGGGGGTCGATCTCGTCTTTCATCCCGAGCCGGCGACGGTTTACCCGCCGGGCTTCTGCACCTATGTCGAGGTCACAGGGTTACAGGACGTGATGGAGGGGGCTTTTCGCGCGGGACACTTCCGCGGCGTGGCGACAGTCGTGCTGAAACTCTTCAACATCGTCCAGCCGGACGTCGCCTTTTTCGGCCAGAAGGACGGGCAGCAGGTGCGGATCGTCCGGCAGATGGTCGCCGACCTGGACGTCCCGGTCGAAGTGCGCGTGTGTCCGACAGTGCGCGCCGCCGACGGCCTCGCCCTGTCGTCGCGCAACGCCTACCTCGACCCCGAACAGCGCCGCGGCGCCACGGCGCTCCACGCCGCCCTGGAACTGGGCCGGTCTCTGATCGAAGGAGGGGAGCGCGATCCGGAGCGGGTGCGCGGCGCGATGGCGGCTCGCATCGGCGCGGCGCCGGGCGCCGTCCTCGACTACGCGGAGGTCGTCGCCGCCGACTCGCTGCGGCGGCCCGACCGGCTACGCGGCCGGGTCATGCTCGCCGTCGCGGTGCGTTTCGGCAGCACTCGTCTGATCGACAATGTCCTCGTGGACGTGCCTGATACACACTCCGTGTAGGAACGATTTCAGCAAGGAGGGGCAGGCCGCCGGCCTGCCTGGAACCGACGGCAGGCCGGCGGCCTGCCCCACCCGGAATGGATTGCATTGCGCGGGCGACACACACACACACGGCTTTGCCGTCGTCGGTCGCCCGGTCAACGAAAAAGCCCCCGGCTCATCACCGGGGGCTCGCACCGGGAGGGGCGACGAGCCCCGACCCGACTCATGGTGTGCGGTGCGCCCTACGCGGTCACTCGTTTGCGGTTCTGCCAGCGGCGCCAACCAGCAAAGGCGGCGGTGCCGAGGCCGAGCAAGGCGAGGGAGGACGGCTCGGGGACCGTGGCGGCGAGCGGTGCCGTTTCGATGTTGTTGAAATCGCCCCAGAAGGAGGTCGTTTCGTTGTTCGTGAAGTTGTCGAAAACGCCCGAATTGACGCTAATCTGCGCATCGGAAACAGGGAACCCCGAGAAGGTCGCGTAGAGCCCGTTGGTTTCTGTTGTTGCCACTAGCCAGTACTCGGTCCCGGCCGTCAAGGCCCAGTCGAGACCTGACACGGTAAAGGATGGACTGCTGGCCGGGATGGAGACGGAGTGGAAGACCGTACCACTAGCCACCGGCGCCTGAAGCACGACGGCTTCGGCCTTCCCCTGGTTACCGACGAGGAATCCGGTTAGAGTCGAATTGGTTAGCGCGGTGAAATCAATCCCGTGGTAGGCGTGGCCACCTTCGGTCTGATTCAAGGTTGGCCCCACAATGATGTCAGCCTTCGCCTGGCCCACCTCGCACTGCAGGCCAGCACCGCCACCCCTAGAACCACCACGCCGAACCGTCGTTGTGTGCGCATCGATCACCCCTGGTGCTACACCGTTGTATCCGCGCCTCGTTCTCATCTGTTCCGCAACGCTAACATTGGTGCAAACCCCGCGCCGCGACACAGGAAGATGGGCGGTTTGTGCCGCAATCCCATACCAGGAATCGACTTGCACAACCAGCGGGGTTTTTGCACGCCGTCGGACGGCGCTTCCATTCGTTAACGGCGTAAGCCAACGGCGCTAGCGTGCGGAGACACGAGGGGGTAGGGCGCCCGGAACAAATTGCGGAGCAACCGGGAAAGACGGAGCAAAACCCCGCCTGCCAAAATGGCGTTTCATTTCACGCCGCCGCGTTCTCTTTCAGGCGAGCGTTCTATGACAAAGCCCACACACACGTCTCCCTTCAGGTGTCACCCTCACGTCCCAGGGCGGAAGATCACCTTGATCGCCCGCGACCGGCCCCGGTGCAGCGCCACCCCCAGCGCCTTGACGTACTCCCCCAGGGGGAAGGTGTGCGTGAGGACGTCGCGCAACCGCAGCGTCCCGTCCGCGAGCCGGGGAATCATCATCTCGTAGGGATGGACTTGCCGCCCCTGCCAGGGGACCGGCCCGTACTCGTAGGTGCCGCGGATCGAGATTTCGCGATACCAGACCGCGGTGGGATCGACTCCTCTCAGATCGACGGCCGCCGTGACCAGTGCCACGATGCCCAGTGGGCGTACGGCGCGCAGCGCCCAGGTCAGCGAGGAGCGGCTCCCCGCCGCGTCGATGACCCGGTCGTAGCGGCCGCGGTAGACCCGGCCGTATCCCTCCACGCGCTCTGCGGGGATCGAGTGTCCCTCGGCCCAGCGACAGAAGTCGCCCTCGCCGCGCACCACGGCGGCGGTGAGGCCGCGTTCGGCGGCCCACGCCCTCTGGAACTCGTGGCGGACCAGCAATTCGCAGTCGCCGGCCAAGCCGAGTTGCTTGTGCAGCCAGGCCGTGAGCAGGCCGACCGTGCCGCCGCCGATGACCAGCGTGTGTCCCGGGACGTCCGTCGCGGTCCGCAGCAGCGCGGCCAGCGCGGCGGACGCGGGGTCGAGGACGACGGCGTCCCGGTCGTCCACGGCGTCGGGGAGTTTCCAGAGCTGCGAAGCATGGGCCAGGCACGTTTCGGACCAGCCGCCTCCTGTGTCTCGGTTGAACCCGATGCCGAGGCCGGGGCCGGGCCAGCCGTCGTTGCGGCGCCGGCACATCCCGTCCCAGCCGGCGGCACATGGCTCGCAGGGCGGTGCCAACCCGCGTGCCGCACACCCCAGCACGGGCCAGAGGACGACGCGGTCGCCGGGATTCACGTCCACCGGCCGGCCGTCGCGGAGTCCCGTCGCCGCCCGTTCCACGTGCCCGACGACCTCGTGGCCGGGGACGAACGGGTAGGTCGCTTCCGGCGCCAGCAAGAGCGATTCCTGCCCGGTGACCATGTTCAGGTCCGAGCCGCAGGTCCCCGAGGCGTGGACGCGGAGGCTCGTCCAACCCGGATGTACGGGGAGCGGCGGGGCGAGCCGGACGTGGTGGAGCGGGCAGCAGCGGGCCGACCAGAGGCGCCGCGAGACGCGGAACGCCAGGCGCGCGGCCAGGTAGCGGAACAATTCGTAGCGGAATTGCAAGGCTTCCATGAGCGCCTCGGATCGGGCCCACCGACTTTCCTGAAACTTGCCGTTTTCTTGCGCAGGAAAACAGCCTATAATAGGAAAACTGAAACAACGGGCCGATAGCCATTGCTCTTGCTATACGAGAGAACGATGCGGGTGGGCCAAGCGGATAATCTGCTCCCGGAAGACGATCTCCTCGGCTGCTTGAAGGAGGGCGAAGTTCAATTGCCTCCACTGACCATCCCGCGCGAGGAAGTCGAGCTTCTGCGCGGCGTGCGGGCGATGGACCTGGGCACGGACCTGCAGGGCCTGCTTACCGTGCGCTGGGGGGAGCGGGCCTTTCGGTTCGGGGTCGAGTGTCAGCGGCAGTGGACGCCGAAAAGCGTGGCCGAGGCCGCGAATGCCATCCGGAGAAAAGTGCAAGAGGCCCCGGAGGCGATCCGGAGAAAGGCGCCTCGCGGCAAGATTTATCCACTCGTCCTGGTCCCCTACCTCGGGGAGGACCGCCTGGCGGAGCTGGAAGGCTGGGGCGTGAGCGGGATCGATCTGTGCGGGAACGGGGTCGTCGTCGTGCCCAGCGAGCTCCTGGTCCACCGCACCGGCTTCCCGAACCGCTACCGTCGGCCGGGAGCCATCAAGAATGTCTATCGGAAAAACAGCTCGGTGGTCGCCCGGGTCTTTCTCCTCGTCCCGGCATTTGATTCGGTCCAGCAATCGCACGACGAAATCCGGCAGCGGGGCGGGAAGATCACGCTCGCGACGGTCTCGAAGGTCTGTTCGAGCCTGGACGCCGATCTCGTGATCGAGCGGACCCGGGACGAGGCCACCGGGGCGCGGCGACTCCGCCTCCTGCAACCGGACAAACTCCTCGACCTCCTCGCCGAGAACTACACGCCGCCGGAGGTGAAAAGGACATTCACGGGGAAAGGCTCGCTGCCGCCGGACGAGCTGCGACGGCTGCTGGCTTCGTGGGAAGGCAGGCGCGGGGGGAGGGTCGTTCTGACGGGGGCGAGTTCGGTGAGTGCCTACGCGGTCATGGCCCGCGAGCCGGTAGAATCGTTCTACTGCTCCAAGATCACCGACATCCTGAAAAGCCTGGGAGATCGTGTTCGCGAGACGGACCGCTTTCCGAACCTGACGCTCCTGGAGGCGCGGGACGATTTCGTCTACTTCGACCGGCGGCCGGACCTGGTGGCGTCCCCGGTCCAGGCTTACCTGGAACTGGCGGCCGGTGACAAGCGCGAGCAGGAGACCGCGGAACAGGTGCGACGGGCGATTCTGAAATCGCTCCCGCGGGGGTCGGTTAAGGGGTAAGGGCATGGACCAGCTGACGACAAGCCTGCTTGACCTCCTCTTCGAGTTGGAGGGCCGGGGCATTCCGATCATGGTCGGTGGGGGCTTCGGGCTATTCCTGAAGCGGGGGCACCTTGCGGCCACCGGCGAGCGAACGCTTTTCGACCAACTCCCCGAGCCGCGCGCGACGAACGACCTCGACCTCTTCCTCCGCGCAGAGGTGATCGCTGATCTCCAGCGGACTCGGGAAGTAGCAGAGGCGATCCGGCGGCTGGGGTATGAGGCGGTCGAGGACGCAAAGTTCCTGCAGTGGAAGCGCCGCATCCTGGTCGCGGGAGTTAGCCAGGAGGTGAAGATCGACGTGCTAGTCGGGCCTCTCGGGGAATTCCGGAAGAAGGTCCACGTCAGCGCACCGCGAGTCCGGCCCAAAGGGAGGATTGAGTTCCACGCGCACGCGGTGAAGGAAGCGATTCGCATTGAGGACGCGCCTCTGAGCGTGACGGTGGCCGGGACGCGGACCAACGGCGAGCCGTACCGGGGAACGGTCCTGGTCCCACAAGCCTTCCCCTACCTGATGATGAAACTGCACGCCTTCGATGACCGAAAGGACGACACGGTCAAGGACCTGGGGCGGCACCACGCGCTCGATTTGTACACGATCGTGGGCATGATGACGGAGGAGGAGTACGAGCGGGCGAAGGAGACCGGGGCCGCTCAAGCGGCCGACGAACACGTTCGGCGATCCTGTGCGATCGTGCGACAGCGGTTCGCGGAGAGGACGGCGCTCGGCGTGGTGCGCCTGCGGGAGCACCAACTCTTCCGCGGTGGATTCCCGGTAGAAGAGTTCATGAGCGTGCTTGGGGAGATCTTTCCCGGCGGCTAGCCGTGTCGAAGGCAGCGCGCGTCACGGCGCGATCGCTTTCTCATACAACCGATACGTTTTGCACCTTTTCCCGCCGAACGCCTCGATCACGTGTCGCACACGCCGGTTGTCGCCGTGGACCAGCGACAGCTCGGCACGGCGGATGCCCAGGCGCCGGGCCGCCTCGGCGACGGCGTGGGCCAGCAGGGGGGCGATGCCGGCGCCGGTCGCGTCGGGCCGAACGCCCAGCAGGAGGAACCGGGCGGCCCGGACTCGGCGCAGGCCGAGGAGCAGCCGCAGCCAGCCAAACGGCCACAGCCGGCCGCCGAGGCGGGCCAGCGCCTCGTTGACGTCGGGCAGGACCAGGGCGAAGCCGAGTGCCCGGCCGTGCAGCTCGGCGAACATCACCAATTCGGGGCGGTAGAAGGGCCGAAACGCCGCGGCCCGCTCCGCGAACTCCTCCCAGGTCAGCGGAACGAAGCCCCACGTGTCGGCGAAGGAGGCGTTGTACAGCTCGAAGAGCAGGCGGGTCTCCTCATCCCAGCGGCGCGGCTGCGAGGGGCGGAGGACCAGGCCTGACGCCGACCCGGCGAGGCGGCGCAGCAGTCGGTCCACGCTCGGCGCGTGCGGCCGGTCCGGCGACCAGTCGTAAGCGTGGTAGTCGCACAGCGGCGTGAACCCCGAGTCGAGGACGAAGCGCTCGTAGCAGGGCGGATTGTACGGCGACAGGAGCATCGGCCGCGAGTCGTGCCCCTCGACGAGCAGGCCAACCTCGTCGTGCGTGCTGAGGTTGACCGGCCCGAGGAGGTGCTGCCGTCCCTCGCGGCGCAAGGCGTCCTCCGCCGCGTCGAGCAGCGCTCGCGCCGCCTCCCCGTCCCCGGCACACTCGAAGAACCCGAAGAAGCCGGCGCCGGGGGACCAACGGCGCGCGAACTCTTCGTCGATGATGGCGGCGACGCGGCCGACGACGACGTCCCCGCGGCGGGCGAGGAAGCGCCGGCACCAGCGCCGGCGGAGGGAGGCGTTGTGCGCCGGAGACCAGCGGCCGCGCTCCTCGGCGCGCAGCGGCGGGACCCAGCACGGGTCGGCCTGGTAAAGGTGATAGGGTAAGTCGCAAAACTGCCGGTGCGACTCCCGGTCGGCGACTGGGTAGACGCGCAGGCCGGGGGGGTGGCTAGAATTGATACCCCTTCGCCTCCAGGGCCGCCTTGATATAGAAGTACAGACCAACGCCGACCAGAACCAGCAGCACGCCACACACCCAAGCTACCGCCGAAGGGTGCTCGCGCGTGCCGAACAAATCGGTAGCCCGCTTGCCCAGGATCAGGTAGGCGGCCCCCATGACGACCGCCAGGGGGCAGACAATGGCGCCCTTCAGCGACAAGGCAACCTTCGCCTCCTGACGGGCGGCCGATTCGAGGGGCTCGTAGACGCACAGGTAGCTCAGGACCGCACCTGCGAACAGCATCACGACCCCGACCAGGCGCTCCCGCGTGCCAACTCCTCCCTCGGATTGGCGCGGTTGGCCGGCCCCCGGGGGTTGGTCATCACCGGAATCAGACTTCGGCCCGGGTCGCAAACTACCCGGAGAGTCAACCGCGTATCCGCAGGAACAACGCGCCCGCAGAACGTCCAACTCACCACAACGCGGGCACTTACTAAAGTGCTCCATTCTCCACGTCCTCACGAGCGCGTCGATGACCGGGCGACTTGAGCCAGGAGGGCGTCTCCCGCGGCCCCGCCACTGAACTACCATCGACCGTCATTTCCCCTCGCTTTCTTCCCCCTTCAACGCCGGGCGGTGCCGCGGGATTTCCGCCTTGAAATCGCCCAGGCTGACCCACTTCGTCCGCTTGCCCAGATCGACCTCGGCCACGGCGACGGTCCCCCACTCCTTGGCGTGGGCGGGCGCCTCCCCCGAGTGGTCGAAGACGGCGGAAATCATCCAGTTGCGGCTGACGTCCTCGTAGGTGCTGCTGACCAGGTAGACGTGGTTCTCGCAGGCGCGCGCCCGGGCCAGCAGCGGGTTGCAGCCCCACACTGGCCAGGCGATGACCTCGGCGCCGCGGTTGGCCAACTGCCGCGCCACCTCGGGGAAGAAGCCGTCGTAACAGACCATCATCCCCACCCGGCCGAAGCGCGTCTCGAACACCGGATAGTCGCTGCCGGGGCACACTCCCCCCTCGATCTCGGAGCGCGGCAGTGTCGTTTTGCGATACTTCCCCACCAGCTTGCCGTCCGGCCCCATCAGCACCGCGGTGTTGTAGATCAGGTGCTCGGATCGCTCCACCAACCCGGCCACGATGTACAGGTCGTGCTTCCTGGCCAGCCCGCCGAAATACTCCGTCGAGGGGCCAGGGACCGGCTCGGCGACCTCGGCGAACGTCTTGCCCAGTCCGTAGTAGGTGATCGTCTCGCCCAGGACAACCAGGTCGGCCTTCTGCCGGGCGGCCTCGGCAATCAGCGGCGCGTACAGGCGGCAGTTGCCTTCCGCCGACTTGCCGCCCTGCGGCCGAAAGTGGGCCGTCGCCAGGCGGACCTTTCGCGGCGGCGGCGGCTCCGTCTCCGCCAGCGTCACCTCGCCCCAGCGCACCTCGCCGCCCGGCGCCCATTGCAGGTGCAATTCGACCACGGCCCGCGCCGCCTTCGCGGGGGCCCGGTAGGTGTCGGAGAGTTCGGTCCAGCCGGCCGCGTCCGTCCCTTTCGTGGCGGGGAACTCGGTCTCCGCCTGCGGCGTCGCGCCGCGCAGGTAGTTGGTGACGGCCGGCTCGTCGAGGGCTACCTTTTTGCCGTCGCCATCGCGCCAGTCGAGTTTTGCGACGATGCTGCGGCGCGGCACGGCCACGTCGTGGGCCTTGCAGAGGACGCGGAACCGGTAGTGCTTGCCGCCGCTGACCGCAAAGGTCTTCGTCCAGCAGCCGTCGAGCCCTTCGCGCCGGTCGTGCTTGATGAGGAAGCCGCCCTTGCCTCCCGGCCCACCGCTCGCCTCGTAAGCGAACTCGGGCCGGATCTCGTCGCGCGGCGCGGCCGTCGCCCAGCCTTCCGGCGGCCGGGCGGGACCGGCAACTTTCTGGTCGGCACCCGGGCCGGCCGACGCCAGCCAGCCCGCCGCCGCCAGGAGGAACAACCCGGGCAAGTATCGTCGGCTCATGATTCCCTCACATGCGCGCGCTGATTTATCGTTTCGCGCTCGCGCTACGAGCGCGAAACGATAAATCAGCGCGCGCGCGGAACGATAAATCCTGCAGGCTACTTGTTCTCCATCTCCTTGCCAGTCGTCACGTCGCGGCGGTAGAGCGGCAGGTGGCGGTAGTAGACTTCCAGGGTCAGCAGCGACAGCGAGGTCTGCATGATGCGACCGCCGTTGCCGCCGTGGGCGTCGCCCTCGGGGCCCCAGCTGCCGACCTGGTGCGGGCGCTTCGCGGCACGGCCCTGGTCCTGCGAGTTGACCAGCACGTCGCGCATGCGGGGGTTCCAGTTGTCCCAGTGCTCGCGGCCCATGTGATGCATGACCTGGGTGGCGTAGTAGTTGAAGTAGATGCTGTTGATGCCGGTCCCGGGGCCCGGCATGTACTTGTTCAGCTGGGCGACGCCGTTGATCAGGCCGGCGTGGCGCGGGCTCCAGCCCAGGTACTGCCGGCACAATAGACCGACCGCCGACATCGTCGGCGTGTCCTGCGGACCGGTGTAGCCGTAACCGCCGCCGTTGGACGTCTGGCACGAGTTCAGCCACTTCGTGGCGCCGTCGAGAGTCGGGTTCGGCACGTTGAGGCCGGCCATCTGGCCGCTCTTGAGGGCCATGAGTTGCCAGCCGACGACGGAGGTGTCGCCGCCGGAGCGCGGCGAGTAGCGCCAGCCGCCGCTGGCCGGATCCTGCGCGGTGACGATGAAGTCGATGCCCCTCTGCGCCGCCGCCTTCAGCGACCGGTCGGCCGTGAGGCCGAAGGCCTCGCAGAGGGCGATGGTAGCCAGGCCGTGGGCGTACATGCCGCCGCCGAGGTCGCCGGTCTTGGCGTCCTGGTGGGCCATCAGGAAGCGCAGGGCGGCATCGACGTTCTTGGTGTAGTCTTCCTTCATCTTGTTGTTGTTCCGGTGCGTGACGCCCGCGGCCAGGAACGGCAGCACGCCGAAGGCGGTGCCCGCGGTGTCGTTGTGCATCCCCTGCCCGGAGCAGTTGCAGGTGAAGCGGCGTCCGCTCAGACCGGGCTTCTCACGGGCGTAGGTGTGGAAACCGTCCATCGCCCAGCGGCCGTCATCGCTCTGGTGGACCGCCAGGAACTTCAGCCCCAGGCCGACGGCCGCCTCCGACGCGGCGTTGCCGCCCCCCTCCTTGACCATCTGTTCCTTGGTCGCCGCACTCCGGCCGCCGAACCCGCCTGCCGCGCGCAAGCCAAGATAGCCCCCGGCTGCTCCCTGCGTCGAGAGGGCATTCCCGAGACCGTTGTCTTCCACAGCGCCGCCGCCGACCCCGCGGTTGGTGCCGGGCGGGGGCGGAACGCTCATTGTCGGGCCCTCGGCGCCCCCGGGGATGCCGATCGACTCGTCGGGTACCGCCACGCCGGGCACACTCACATCGGCGAGACGTTCGACGTTGTAGTTGAGCGGCACGTCGGGGTCGTTGCCCAGGTCGTCGTTGGTCAGATCCTTGGTGTCTTCCTGATCATCGACGGCCGAAACCTCGGGGTTGACATTCAGGCTGACCGTGCTGCCCTGGCTCTGGCTGAGGCCGAACATGCCGCCGAGGAACAGGAACAGCAGGAAGATGACAGTATGCATCACGGCGCTGCCGATCCACACGGGCAGAAGCCGCATCAGATCAATGCCGCCGTACCCACTGCCGGCGGGGGCGCGGATCACGGGCGGCCTGGCGGCCGCTTGAGGCTTGGTTGCCATGGCGGAACGTCCCTTCAACGAGAAGAAGTCATTTGCTGCGGTTATCAACCCTGTCCGATTCCCAATCTCCTGCCTCAACTCCGGCCTGCAACCGCAAGCTGGCAGCTTGCGGCTACGGGCCAAGGGCGGCGACGAGAGTCGTCCCGGTCAATTCGTCGGGGCCGGCGTGCCCGGCACTTCCGGGGTGCCGGGATCGGGATAGTCGCGCGTGCGCACTTCCTTGATCTTCGCGTAGACGCGCCGGTCGCCGCGGCGGAACCACCAGTGCAGCACGAAGGCCAAGACGAACGTCGCGAACACCCCCCCCAGGAAGATCAGCAGCAGCGTCTTCGACCCCGAGGCGAAAGCGTCCCCTGTCGCGGAGGAGGGCGGAGCCTTGGTGAGGACGAAACTGCGGCCGATGAAGAGCGGCGCTAGCCGCGCCTGGCCGTCCTTGCTGCTGACGGCCTGGTAGCGGTATTCCTTGAAGAAATAGGCGTCGAAGCTGGCCACGAGGCTGAGCTTTTCTCCCGGCGTCACCCTTTCCGGCAGTTCGGTACAAACCAGGCAAACCGGGTTGGCGCCGTCCTGGCTGCCGAACAACCAGCATTCGTACAGTTCCTTGATGCCCTTGGCTCGGAGCATCGAGGGGGCGTCGAAGGAGCGGATGCGCCGCACCTGACCTTCGTAATGGATCACCTCACCGCGGTATTTGTGAGGGTCGGTCAACAGCTCGGCGAAGGTCACGCCATACCGGGCGCTGTTGGCGAAGGCGCCGAGCGAGACGAGGCTCGACTTCCAGACCGCCTCGCAGTAGGCCTCGGGCTCGAAGCCCGAGTCATCGACGCGGATTTCGCTGCGGTCCTTGACGCGCTTCAGGAGGGAGGGGCTGAGCCAGAGCGCCTTGTCGCTTTGCAGCGTCCAGAGGTGACGTTGCTCGCCCCGCATGGCCAGGCCGAGGACCATCGCGCTGCCGTGTCCCCCCTGGCAGCCGGCGCCGGCGAGGGTGGCGGCCCCCCGGAGGATCTCGTCGCTGTTGCTCCGGAAGACGTTCTCCTCCTGGGGCGGCTCGTCGTCCGCTCGGGCGGCCGGCAGGAGCGCAACGAGAACCAGCAGCGAAACGACCTTCGCTGTCCGCAGGGCGTGGCGCCAGGCCGGTTGCGACGACGTCGGCATCGGACGAATCCCTTCTCAGACAGGTTGGACGCGGCGAGCGGCGGAAGAGTTCCCAGAACGGTGGGGCAGGCCGCCGGCCTGCCGTCGCTTCCAGGCAGGCCGCCGGCCTGCCCCACCCGCTGGACATCGTTTCTTACAGGTCCGGGGGCGGCGCGAAGTGGGCGTTGGTGAATCCCGCCTTCTGGCAGGCGTCGCGTACTCTCACCACGTACTGCCACTTGAGGCGCCGCTCGGCCTTCATGACGACGTCGTTTTGATTGCCGAGCGTCTCGCGAACCTTCTTCAGGTGCTCTGTCAGCAAGTTGAGTAACTGATCCGTGCTCACCCCTTCTTGCTGGATGGGGGTGGGGCCTTCCTGGAGCTGCACGCTGATCTGGCTGATCTGGCCAGCGATCTCCGGGTCGTCCCCAACGTTGGCCTTGACGAGGACCGTCACTTCCGGCGGCACCTTCGGCGGCTCGTCCTCGCCCACCTCATCCTCGAGCGGCTTGGCCAGGTTGTCCTTGATGAGCTTCGGCTTCTCGGTGGGCAGGGCCAGGTCCATCTGACCTTCCAGGGCCGCCGGGTGATAGTTGAGCAGGAAGAAGAACAGCAGCTGGAAGCTCATGTCCAGCATGGGCGTGATGGGCATCTGGACCTTGGAGTTGATCCCCTTGGCGCGGAACATTCCCATCTCAGCGACCCTCCCCCGTGTTCGCGATGGTGGCGCGCAGCTTGAAGCGCTTGAAGCCCTTCTCCTTGCACATTTGCATCAGCTTGTAAACCGTGTCGTAACTCACGTTGCGGTGGGCACGGACGACGATCGCGGTATGGATGCTGCGGTCGGCGTTCTTATCCTTGGCGTCGATGGCACGGTTCTCGAGCCAGAGGCGCGTGGCGTCCATGTCCTTCGGCGCCTCGCCCAGGATGAGCACCTTGCCGTCCTGATCGACGTTGAGGAAGAGCAGGTCGTTGTTGTCCTCGTGGCTGAGCGGCTTGGCCGACTGGGCCACGGGGAGGAGCACGTCGGCGGTGTTCTCCTGGTCGATGAAGTTGACGCACATGATGAAGTACATCAGCAGTTGCATGACGACGTCGAGCATGGCCGTCAGGTCGGGTTCGGCGCTGTCGTCGCTACCGCCGCCGTGACTCATAGGACACCTCCTCTAGATTGCAGATTGCAGATTGCAGATTGCAGATTTGTCTTTCAATCTGCAATCTGCAATCTGCAATCTGCAATCAACTTCAGTCCGCCGATTTGATGGCGCCGGTCGCTCCGCGGGCGTCGGTGACGGGCGTGCCGGGCCGCGGCTTCGAGTTGTGGTACATCTGCGTCAGCAGGTCGTCGGCGACGTTGGCCGTCTCCATCGAGATGCGCACGATGCGGTTGCGGAAGAAGGCGTGGCAGAAGATGGCGGGCACCGCCAGGCCGATGCCGACCATTGTCACGACGAGGCCGTGCGACAGGGTCCCGGCCATCCGGTGCGGATCGACCGGCTTGCTGACGTCGGCCATCTCGCGGAACGCCCCGACCATGCTGTACACCGTGCCGACCAGTCCGAAGAGCGGCCCGAGGCTGCCGATAGTGGCGAGGTAGGTGGTCAGCTGTTCCTTACCGGCCCGGATGCTCTCGACGGTGTTCATGGCCGTCTCGCGGGCGTCCTCGATGCCGTACTGCAAACGGGCCATGCCGGAGGTCAGCACGCGGGCCAGGAACGAAGTGTCGTTCTTGGCCAACTCGTAGGCCTCCTTGAAGCGCCGCTTGTTGACGATCTCGGTGAATTCCTCGACGAAGCCGGGCGGGACCGAATCGCCCATGCGCACGTCCATCGCCAGGAGGACGACGAGGGCGACGAGCGAAATGGACAGCAGACCAAGGATGATGCCCATGAACAGGCCGATCGACTTGATCATGTGGATGGCCATGCTGTCCTCGGTCGAGGCGGCCTTGGGCGGCGGAGCCGCGCCTCCCCCGTCGGCGGGCGGATTGGCGTCGTCGGCCCGGGCGGGTTGCGTGGCCGGCAGGACGAACCAGCCGAGGAAGAGGGCCACCAGGCAGGCGAGGAGGAAGGCGGTCAAGCGCTGACGGCGGCGCGCTGCGGCAAATCCCATGGTGCGGTTCCTGGGTTCAATCCTCGCCCGACGCTCACGCGGTCGGGCGCTGGGGGACAGGCGATTCGGCGTCGGGACAACACGGCCGGGCGTGTCTGGCCCCGCGCGTCAGGCGCTCTGTGGCGAACCTTCTCTGTCTGACGCGCGGGCGGGGGCATTGGTTCCCTGCGACCCGGGCCGACGTTCGCGCGGCGAGGCGAGCGGCGCTTCTCCGTCGAGAAAGGGGAGAAGAAAACGACACGCGTACTCATTCCGCTTAGTGTGAACGGAGTGAAGTGCCTCTGTCAAGGCGATTTCTTGGGGAAAAAGCGGCGTTAGCCCTTCACCCGCGCCTGGAAGTAGGCCAGGGTCCGCCGCAGGCCCTCCTCGCGGACGACGCGCGGCTCCCAGCCGAGCAACTGCCGCGCTCGCGTGATGTCCGGTTTGCGCACCCGCGGGTCGTCTTGCGGCAACGGCTTGTAAACGAGCTGACTCTTCGAGCCCGAGAGGGCCAAAATCTCCTGGGCGAACTGGTGGATGGTCACCTCGTCGGGGTTGCCGAGGTTGACCGGCTCGTGGAAGTCCTTGCCGAGCAGACGGTCAATGCCCTCGACGAGGTCATCGACGTAACAGAAGGAGCGCGTCTGGCTGCCGTCGCCGTAGACGGTCAGCGGCTCGCCGCGCAGCGCCTGCCCCATGAAGTTCGGCAGCACGCGGCCGTCGTCGAGGCGCATTCGTGGGCCATAGGTGTTAAAGATGCGAATAATCCGTGTATCGACGTGGTGGGCGCGGTGGTAGGCCATGACGATCGCCTCGGCGAAGCGTTTGCTCTCGTCGTAGCACCCCCGAGGCCCGACGCAATTGACCCGGCCCCAGTACTCCTCGCGCTGCGGATGCTCCTCGGGGTCGCCGTAGACCTCGCTGGTGCTCGCCAGCAGGAAGCGGGCCTGCTTCAATTTCGCCAGTCCCAGGGCGTTGTGCGTGCCCAGCGAACCGACCTTGAGCGTCTGAATCGGGTAGTTGAGGTAATCGACCGGGCTGGCCGGCGAGGCGAAGTGGAGGACGTTGTCGATGACGCCGTCTACCTCGAGCGGTTTCGAGACGTCGTGCTCGATGAAGGTGAAGTGCGGGTTCGTCAGGAAGGGCTCGATGTTGGCCCGCGAGCCGGTGATGAAGTTATCCACGCAGATGAGGTCGTGGCCCTTGCCCAGGAAGCGCTCGCACAGGTGCGACCCGATGAAACCCGCCCCGCCGGTGATAAGGGTGCGCATGAGTCGTTCCCTGGTGCAGAATCGTTTAGCGGCCGCCCTCGGGGCGGCGCTCATTCCTCGTTTCGCGAATCGATAAATCGAGGGCGGCGGTCAACTTAACACAGCAGGCGCCCCGGGACAAGGCGCAAGGCACGGTTGAAATTCCGCCTCGCTTCACTATGCTATCGCTACACGTACATCGGTTTTGGCAGGAAAGGTACAGAAGTTGCTAGAACTTCTGGTCCCTTCCAACTCCCCTGGCGCCACGGAGGACAAAGGCGCCGTCCCCGATCTCGCGAGAGGTAGCAAGACATGGGCTCGCGCTCGATTCGCACCTTCACGGTATTGCCGCACCTGCCCCCGCGGCTGCAGGCGCTGCAGAAGTTGGCCTACAACATGTGGTGGTGCTGGAACCACGAGGCGATCGCCCTGTTCCGCCGCCTCGACCCGGACCTGTTCGAGGCGGTGGAGCACAGCCCGGTGAAATTGCTGGGCGTCCTCGAGCCGGCGCGCCTGGAGCAGCTGCTGCACGACGACGGCTTCCTGGCGCACATGGACCGGGTCGAGGAGGCCCTGGACTCCTACCTGACCGGCCCGACCTGGTATCAGGAAACCTACGGCAGTCCGACCGACTGCCGTGTCGGCTATTTCTCCGCGGAGTTCGGCCTGCACGAATCGGTGCCGATCTACTCCGGCGGCCTCGGCGTGCTGGCCGGCGACCACCTCAAGTCGGCCAGCGACCTGGGCATCCCGCTGTGCGGCGTCGGCCTGATGTACCGCGAGGGTTACTTCCGCCAGTACCTCAACGTGGACGGTTGGCAGCAGGAACGCTACCCCGAGAACGACTTCTTCAACCTGCCCCTGATCCCCGAGGGCAGAAGTCAGAAGACAGAAGACAGAAGACAGAAGGAAGGCCCCGGGCCTTCTGACTTCTGTCTTCTGTCTTCTGACTTCTCTCCTCTGATCGTCGGTGTCTCCTTCCCCGGCCGCGAGGTGTTCGCGCGCGTCTGGCGGATCCAGGTCGGCCGGGTGCCGCTCTACCTGCTCGACACCAACATCCCCAAGAACAGCGCCGAGGACCGCACCATCACCGCCCGCCTTTACGGCGGCGACCACGACATGCGCGTTCGCCAGGAGATGATCCTGGGCATCGGCGGCCTGCGCGCCCTGATCGCCCTGGGCAAGGCGCCGACGGTCTGTCACATGAACGAGGGTCATTCGGCCTTTTGCGGCCTGGAGCGCATCCGCATGCTCATGGACGAGGCCCGCGTCGAGTTCGCGACGGCCCGCGAGGCGGTGGCCGCCGGGACGGTCTTCACGACGCACACGCCGGTCCCGGCCGGCAACGACGTCTTCTCCCCGCAGCTGATCGAGCAATACTTCGGCGAGATGATCGGCCGCCTGCGCATCGACAAGCAGGAGTTCCTCGGCCTGGGCCGTCAGAACCCGAAGGACCAGAGCGAGCCTTTCTGCATGACGGTGCTGGCCATCCGCCTGGCCAACGTCACCAACGGCGTCAGCAAGCTGCACGGCAGCGTCTCGCGCAAGATGTGGAAGGGCATCTGGCCGGAGCTGCCCGACGCGGAGATCCCGATCACGTCGATCACCAACGGCATCCACACGCCGAGTTGGGTGTCGGCCGACGTGCTGCAGCTGTACGAGCGCTACCTGGGGGTGTCGTGGATGGAACGGCCGGCCGACCACGCCATCTGGCGGCGGGCCGACAACATCCCGGACGCCGAACTGTGGCGGACCCATGAGCGTAGGCGCGAGCGCTTAGTGGCCTTCGCCCGCGGCCGACTGAAGACTCAGTTGAAGAACCGCGCCGCCCCGCCGGCCGAGGTGGCTCGCGCCGACGAGGTGCTCGACCCGGACGCCCTGACGATCGGCTTTGCGCGCCGCTTCGCCACCTACAAGCGCGGCACGCTGATCTTCCGCAACATCGAGCGCCTGTCGGCGATCCTCAACGACAAGGACCGCCCGGTGCAGATCATCTTCGCCGGCAAGGCCCACCCGCGCGACCACGGCGGCAAGGAATTGATCGCCGAGATCCTGCATACCGCCCGCCGTCCGGAGTTCCGCCGCCGCATCGTCTTCCTGGAGGATTACGACATCAACATGGCGCGGATGCTGGTGCAGGGCGTGGACGTCTGGCTGAACAACCCGCGCCGCCCGCTGGAGGCGTCGGGCACCAGCGGCATGAAGGTGTGCGGCAACGGCGGCTTGAACCTGAGCATTCTCGACGGCTGGTGGGTGGAGGGGTACGCCCAGGACAACGGCTGGGCGATCGGCGCCGGCGAGGAGTACACCGACCTGACCTACCAGGACGACGTCGAATCGCGAGCCATCTACGACCTGTTGGAGCAGGAGATCGTGCCGACGTTCTACACGCGCACCTCCGACGGCCTGCCGCGCGCCTGGCTGAGAATGATGAAGCGGTCCATCAGCACCATCTGCCCCTTCTTCAACACCAATCGCATGGTGCAGGAGTACGTCGAGAAGTGCTACTGGCCCTCGACGCAGCGCTTCGCCATGCTGTCGGCGGACGGGCTGAAGCGGGCGGCGCAGCTGGCGCAGTGGCGGCGGCGGCTGGGGCAGTCGTGGTCGGCGGTGCGCGTCGAGGGGGTCGAGGCGCAGGGGGCCGACCCGATGACGGTCGGCGGGCAGCTGGACGTGCGGGCGCGGGTGCAGCTGGGCGGCCTGTCGCCGGACGACGTCGAGGTGCAGCTGTTCCATGGCGTGGTCGATTCGTTCGGCGACATCCCCAACCCGCGCACGGTGCCGATGAGCCACAACGGCCGGCCGGAGGGGAGCGCCGCCTGGGCGTTCCAGGGGACGATCCCGTGCCGCTCCAGTGGCCAGCACGGCTACGCCGTGCGCGTGCTGCCCAAGCACCCCGACCTGGGCAACCCGTTCGAGCCGGGACTGCTGACCTGGGGATGAGGCGTCCGCGGAGGGCTTGTCACCGTCCGCTGGGTGGAGGACGAGGACGACCGACGAGGACCTTCGCTCTGGAGAGCACGATGGACTCCGCGAACCTGTTCGTGGTGGCGCGGCTCATCGAAAAGGGAGCGACCGGCCCGCGCCTCATCAGGACCGGCGGGGGCGGTGAACTCCGTGCGCCGCTCGAAGGAGGTAGCTGTGACTCACTACCTGTACGTCCACCGTGACACCCGGCAAGCGTGGGGGCTCTCCACGTGGGTCGCGATGGCGAAGGCCATCGGCCGCGACGAAGCCCAGACCGTCCTCGAAACCGCCGAGCCCCTAGCCTGGGGGCAAACGCGCACGCCGCCGCCCAGCATCAACGGCAACGTGCGTAAGGTGGCCTTCCTGTACGGGCCGGACAGCCAGCGTCTGGGGACGTTCTACGAGATGGCGTAAGCGTGCCCCGCGAGGAGAAGGGTCCGCCCTGCCGGCGGCGGTGGCAGGGCGGGCCCATTTAGAGTCTGTAGCGACAGCCGCTTGCGGCTTAGCGGAAGCCTGGAATCCGCTAAGCCGCAAGCGGCTGTCGATACAGACACCTACTCCTCGTCGCTGCGCCAGAACATCAGGTACCACGCGGCGGCCGCGGCGCCCAGCAGCACCACCCCCAGCGCCACCCAGCGCAGCACGCGGGCCCACTCGGCCTTCTCGAAGAAGTTGTCCAGCCCCCAGACGAACGGGATCGCCGCCACCAGGAAGCCGCCGATGCGCACCAGCCGTTCCATCCGCTCCCGGTAGCGCGTCTGCATGTAGGCGTCCAGCTCGGCCGACTGCTCGTTGACCTCCCGGAACAGTGTTCGCGTCTCCAGCGTCTTCTGCCACTTCTTCCACAGCACAAGGCCGCGCTCGCGGTTGGTGATCTGGCTGAACCAGCAGTGACGCCTCCCATTCCTGTATTGTCATCACGCCCGAGAACCTGGCGGCTTGTGCTGGGTGACGCTGCCGGCTACACTCACCAATCACCCAGGACGACCGGAAAGGTGGCCACCTACTCCGGTCAAGCGGCCCGGCAGCCCTGACCGCTCCATCGTCAGGGCTGCCGGAGCCGGCCCGGGTAGAAGATGGAGCCACATCATGTCAGACCAGGCCGAATCGCTGAAGAAGCTCCGCAACTTCTATTGCGGCTTGCCCGACGCCGTCGTCAACAGCACCACCTCAGCGCCGGCCCTTGGCGTCTGGCAGGGGTATCCGGTGCTCGCCGAGATCCTCGTGAGCAACGTCCCGGACCCGGACCAGCGCCACGAGCTATGGGGCGCTTTGAACGCGGCCCAGTACCAGGCCGCGCGCAAACTCATGAGCCTGGCGACCGCGAAGGCATCAACCCTGCCCGCATCGCTCGCTCTCAGGAGATTTGCCAGCGGTTGTATAGCAATTGCAACGGGCTGCTCGTCGCGCATCCTGACCGGCTCTCTGACACCTGGCCGCACTGTGTCAGCGACGGCAACGGCGAGCTGACGGAGGACGAGCGCCGCGTCATCAGAGAGGCGGAGGCGGACCTGCTCTGCCTGGCGACCGCCCTGGAAGCAAGGCAAGATGAGGAGGGAGACGAGCCCCATACTGTGCCTGCGGACGCCCCTACCGCGCCCAACGTCATTCGGCGCCTGGGCGCCGACTGGGAGATCAGGTTCGGGGCGGAACTCGGTTGTTTCCCAGTGAAGGATTTCGGGGGGATCGAGTCGCTGACGAAGCTGGTGACTCGGCCGCAACAACCTGTCCCACTTGCGGACCTGGTGGATTCGGAGACTCGCCCTCTCGTCGAACAAGCGGGCTCGCTGGCCGACGTCCTGGACAACTCGGCCATAGCCGAGCTAAAGCGGCAGTATGAGGAACTGGAGCGCGGCAAGTCGGCGGCGGAAGATCCCCTTGTGCGCGCGGAGAACGAAGCGGAGCGGATGGCGATCTGTGCCGAGCTGAAGAAGACTATCGGTCCGATGGGGCGCAAGCGGAAGCTGGGAAGCACGGCGGCAGATCAGGCATGGGATGCACTGGCCAAGAAGCTGCGTCGCCTATGCCCCCGGCTCCGAGCGGCAGGAATGCCGGAACTGGCCGCCCACATGGAGAAAGCCATCGACATCGACCGCCCGCATATCACCTACCGCCCGCCCGCCAATGCAGCGCCGTGGCGCGTGGAAACATAGCCTCCCGGTCAAAGAAATCTCACGCGGACACCGGATGTCCCTCCCAGGGACACCAGATGTCCGGCTGAACGGGTAGGGGCCGAGCTAATTCGGCCCCGAACCACGGCCGGAGATGCTACCCGTGTCCACAGCCGCATCCCCCGAGACTGACTATCAGCGCTGGCCGCTCTACTGGTTCGCGCGGCTCGAGGCCGCGCTGGAGGGCGGGGACCTCACGCAGGCCGCCGAGGCACAGCTTCGATTAGAGCAACTGGGCTTGCGCGTGGAGCCTCTGGTGCCCTGGGAGAGGGCGGAGGCGACCCATGCGTCCTGAGACCGCCCCGTCAATCGAGAACAACTTGGCCGCTCGCGTCGAGCTGCGCCCTGATGACACCGCGCCCCCGAGCCAACTGCTGCCGACCCTGGCGCGCGTGTTGCGCGAACTGCGCGACCGCGAGCGCGCCGACCAAGCCGCGGCCGCCCCGCCGGGGCAGGCGAAACTGATCGCAGGGAGATGAGACGGACGCGGCCGCCGGGGCACGACTCCCGGCGGCCGCATGGTCGATCACGGACAGGACAGGACATCGCCATGATACAGCCGACCCCGCCGACAGTACAGGCCCCGCCCCCCGACCGCCGCGCGCCGGTCCCCGACGACGTGCTACCCCCCTTCCCGCGACCACACGATTTCGCCGGCTGGGCCAACTGGTGGCACCGCTGGGCCAGGATCGGTTACGTCGCCGGACGACTCGATCCGCACGGCCCGCTGTACGAGCCCGTGTACCCCGGCGACCACACACTGCCGCAGCGGAGGGAGCCGGCATGACGAGCTACAAGACCGTGACGCGGGCCGCGCCTTGCCCCGTCTGCGATGGCGACCACAAGTGCGGCCGCGGAAAAGACGGATCAATCCTGTGCGGCCGCATCCCCGACGGACTCCAGCCCGGCAAACTGCATAACGGCTTTGTGTTCCTCGGGGCGTCAGAGAAGGATCCGCAATTCGGCCTATTCCGGGCCGCTGATGACCCACGTTTGAAGGAGAAAGAAGAGGAAAGCCGTCGCGAGTGGGAGCGGCGAAAGCAACCGTCTCCCAACGGGACGGCGGCGCGGACCGTCAACGTGGACGCGACCGCCCGGCAGTTGGCCCGCAACTTCACCGACGCTCACCGCGCGGAACTGGCCTTCGAGCTGGGCTTGCCCGAAACCGCCCTCACGACCTTGCCCCTGATCGGCTACAGCCCTGTCGGCTTCCACCGCGGCTACGAGGACCAACCATGCTGGACCTTCCCGGAGGTGTCGGCGGGCGGCGCAATCGTCGGCATCAACTGCCGTTATCCAGACGCGAGCAAGAAGACCAAGCAAGGCGGAAACCGCGGGCTAATTGTCCCGGCCGGTTGGCTCGGCAGACCTGGCCCCGTGTTCCTGGTGGAAGGGGCCAGCGACGCCCTGACCCTGACCGCCCTGGGGTTGTCGGCCGTGGGCCGGCCTTCCAACACCGGCGGAGTCGATCAACTGGAGTACCTTCTTCAAGCCGTGCCCGGCGACCGGCCGATTGTCGTCGTTGCGGAATACGACTCCAAAGCTGATGGCAAATGGCCCGGACGAGACGGGGCCATCAGCACGGCCGCAGCGCTACGAGAGCGGCTACACCGCCCCGTGGTCTGGTGCTTGCCCCTCGACAACGCCAAGGACGTGCGGGAGTGGGTGAGGCGGCGGAAGCCGGACGTCACCTGCCTCGACGCCTGGCTGGCGCTCGGTGAGGAAATGTTGACCGGTCTCAAGCCGCACTTCCAGGAGCCGATGGTAGCGGAGTCTACCTCCACCAAGCCGAACGGACGCCCCGAGACTGCCACAGCGCCCGCGACTGAGCCGTGGGCCGCGCCCCGATGCCGTTCGGCCAGACAGGGGACCTACCACCCTTCCCCGTGCAATACCTTCCCAGCTGGCTCGCCGATTGGGTGTTGGCCGAGGCCGAGGCGACTCTGACACCGCCGGACCTGGCCGCCTGTCTGGCACTGGCCCTTGTGGGCGCCGCCCTGGCCCGGAAGGTGCGAGTTACCATCCGCCGCGGCTGGACGGAACCGGCGAACGTCTTCAACGTCGTATGCCTTCCGCCCGGCGAGCGTAAATCCGCCGTCTTTGCCCACGCGACGGCCCCGATGCTCGACTTCGAGGTGACGGAGCGGCAGCGGATGGAGCCGATCGTCGCCGAGAAGGCCAGCGAGCACCGGGTAATGGAAGCCAAGCTGAAGGCGCTGGAGACGAAGGCGGCGAAGGCGAAGAAACCCGCGAAGGGTGAGGACACCGCCGAGGATGCCACGGAGGCAGAGCAGGCGCGACAGGAGGCGATACAGCTTGCGAAGGACCTTGCGAGACACGTCGTCCCCGACCCGCCGCAACTGTTTTGCGACGACGTCACCCCCGAGGCCCTCGGGAAACTGCTGGTCCGCCAGGGTGGTCGCATGTTGCTGGCCAGCGCCGAGGGAACAGCTTTCGAGATCGCCAAGGGGCGGTATTCCGAGACGGCAAACTTCGACGTCTTCCTCAAGGGACACGCCGGCGACCCGCTGCGCGTCGGACGGATCGGCCGAGACTCCGAGGCCATCGACCATCCGGCCCTGTCCTGCGCCCTGGCCGTGCAGCCCGACGTAATTTCCGGGCTCGCGGAACAGGCCACGATGCGCGGCCGCGGCTTCCTGGCGCGGTGGTTGTACTCGCTGCCTGTCAGCGCCGAGGCCGACCGCTACCGGGAGCACCGGGAGGCGATGCAGCGCCGGCACGCCGAGGAGGCCCGCGCCGGCCGCGACATCGGCAAACTGCCGGACATCGTTGACCTTGAGCGGCGGGAGCGTTGCCGCGGATCCCTGAGCCTCTTCTGCCGGACCTACAACGCCGAGGCGTTTTCGCTGCCCTGGTCGAGCGACCATTTGAGGCTGCTTTCCAGGCTCGAGGAGGCGGCGACCCACGGCGCCCTGTACGCCTTCGCCTGTCCAAGGGGCACCGGGAAGACGACGATTTCCCGGATGGCTTGCCTCTGGGCAGTCAGCTACGCGCTGAGGCGCTACGTCTATCTGATCGGATCGAACGCGACGAAGGCCGAGGACAGCCTGGCGGCGATCAAGATGTGGATTCGCTTCTTGCCGCTGTACGGCCAGGACTTCCCGGACGTCAGCTTTGCGATCCGGGCCCTGGGCGGGATCGCGAACCGGGTCGCCGGGCAGCTCTGCCAGGAGGCGCCCACGATGGTTTCGTGGACGGCGTCGCAGATCACCTTGCCGACCGTTCCACCGCCTGACAACTGGCCGCGGACCTGGCCGCTGCGGGGCGACGGCATGGTGCCGACGTCGGGGGCCGTCATCGGCGTTAGCGGCTTGACCGGCGACGGCATCCGCGGGAGCCTCTTGACCTTGACCACGGGCGAGCCGATCCGGCCTGATTTAGTGTTGCTCGACGACCCTTCCACGCACGAATCCGCACATAGCCCCTCGCAGAATGACACCCGCGAGCAACTCGTCAGCGCCGACGTGTTGGGAATGGGCGGCCCCGGCCGCACCATCTCGGCCGTCATGCCCTGCACAGTGATCGCAAAAAACGACTTCATCGACCGCATTCTTGACAGGAAGAAGTACCCTCTCTGGCGCGGCGAACGAACGCGGTTGCTGCGGTCGATGCCGAAGAACCTCGCGGCCTGGGACGAATACTTCGAGGTGTACCGGGCATGCGCCCTGCGCGAGCCGCCGGACTTCGCCGAGGCGAACGCCTGCTACCTGGGCCGGCGGGCGGAGCTGGACGAGGGGGCCGAGGCGAGCTGGCCCGAGCGAAAATTGCCCGGGGAGGTGTCCGCGATTCAGCACGCCATGCACCTGTACTGCCGCGACCCGCGGGCTTACTTCGCCGAGTACCAAAATGAACCCCTCGACACCGATCCCGGCACGAATGAGCTGACGGCCGATCAGATCGGCGGCAAGGTCAACGGCTTGCCGCGCGGCCGGGTGCCCATGTGGGCCGTGCGGTTGACGATGGGGGTCGATGTCCAGGGGCAGCTGCTCTTCTGGACGCTGGCCGCCTGGGATGACCAGTTTACCGGCCACATCGTCGCTTACGGGGCGTTTCCCCATCAGGACCGTGCCTACTTCCTCCTCCGCGACGCCAACCCCACGCTTGCGGCCGCGACCGGCATGGAGGGGGAGGAGGCGCGAATCTTCCGCGGCCTGACGCTGCTCGCGGCGGAGTTGATCGATCGGGAATGGGAGAGAGAAGACGGCCAGAAATTTCGCGTCGAGCGGGCGTTGATCGATGCCAACTGGCAGAGCGAGCTAATCAAGCAGTGGGTGCGCCAGTCGGGGCGGCGCGAGGTGCTGGCCGCCCACGGCCGGTACTTCGGGGCCGGCGCCAAACCGATTCCGGAATGGAGGGTGAAGCCTGTGGAACGGAAAGGCTTGCACTGGGTCGTCTCCCGGCACGTCACGTTCGCAACAAACTTCTGGAAGAGCCTGCTCGCGGCGCGGTTGGCCACGCCGCAGCCGGAGAAGGGCTGCCTGACGCTGTACGGCGCGCCGGGGACGAGCCACAAGCTGCTTGCCGATCACTTGACTTCGGAGCGGCGAACGCGGGTGGAGGCTCGCGAGCGGGTCGTCGAGGAGTGGCGGGAGATCCCGGGCCGCGAAAATCACTACCTGGACGCTCTGGTTTTGGCCACGGTCGCGGCGAGCGTTCAGGGATCCACGTTGGCGGACATGTCGAGGCCGAGGCCCGCGCCGAGGCCGCCGCCGACGTCCTACGCGGCAATGCAGGCCGCCGCGAAGGCGAGGCAAGGTCGCTAGTCAGAGGAGAGTTGTCGTGTCACAAGGTCCGTCTTACCTCCGGTTCACCTGTCCGGCCGCCGTGATCCACGGCGGCCCCGCCAAGGTGCTCGCCTACGGCCCCGTCGAGCTGCGCGGGGCGACGGACGCCACCTGCGCAGGGCTAGGCGGGAGCGAGAGGAGATCCATGAACGACCAGCTACACCCCCTGCTCGCCCTTTCTGCGGCCGCCTTCAGTGGTCGGCGGCTGTACGACGCCACGCTGCCCCGCGACCAGGCCGAGGCGCTGCTGGGGCAACTGCACGCCGAGGGGCAGGCCGCCCTCGGCCGCGTGCTGCCCGAGGGCGTCTACGTGTTGTCGTCCGTCCCCTTCCCGGGCTGGGATCGCTGGACGGATCAGATCCAGGCCCTCGACGCCTTCCACGACCACTTTCTGGCCGCGGCCGAGGGCGACATCCTGACCGGCGGAGAGTAGCAGTGTCGAGCCACGGACAAGACGTTGCGGACCGGCAGGCCGAGGCCCTCCTGGCCCGCGGCCGCGCCGTCCTCGACGCCGCGCCGCCGTGGCCGGACCCGCCGACATGGGCAGAGATATTCGCCCGAGCGGAGCGGCTTGTGCGGTCCGTCGCGCCCGAGCTGGACCGCACGCCGATCTATCTGCTCTCGCAGGAGGGGACGCCCTTCGCCGGCTCCCGCCTGGCCGCGTTCACCGGGTTCGGGGTGGACGCCTTGCTCAAAGAGCACCTCGGCGAGCGCTGGTGCGGTTTCGGCGTGGCCGTCGTCATGAACACGCCCCACTTCGAGGAGGCCGTGCCCCGCGCGTCCCTGGCCGACGTCGTTGCGGCCTACGGCATCCACGAGACCGGCCATTCGCTCGCGGACGGGTGGGCGCTGCTTTGCGCGACCCTGCCGTAGCCGTCGCAGGAAGAGGTGGGCGGCGCGACGAAGATGGTCGCCGCACACGTCGCGGGGCCGGCCTACCCGCCGGACTTCAGGGAGTCGGATTACCTCACCCACGGCGTTCCCTGGCTGCGGACCGTGTTGCACCTGCGCGGCCGGCTGGCGATGCAGGGGACGGACCTATCGCCCTACCGCGTCATCGGCCCGCGGCCCTGCCTGTCCCTCGGCGAGGACTACGTCCGGGCGCTGGGCGACGAGCCGGAGCGCTGCGCGGGCTGGGCCATTGAGGACATCCTGGCCACGGAGCCGCCGGCGGCCTTCGCCGAGTTGTGGAGTAGAGATCACGCAGAATTCCTCGACCTGTTATCGGAGGTGAACAATGACAGCGCTTCTTGATCGCATCACGAGCCGCCTTCGGGGCCGTGAGCACCAGAGGTTGCAGAGCTTCGAGCAACTCGTTCAGCGCGTGGCCGACGGCGGCAAGGTGTCCGAGGCCGAGGCCGAGCAAGTCCTCGACGCCGCCGGCAAGTCGGCCGAAGACCTGGCCGCCGCGGTCAACGCCATCCTCAGAAGGAGAGCCTGGGTCCGCCAAGTAGCCGACGGAGAGGCCGCGGTGGCCGAGGCGGAGAAGGCGGTGGGGCAGATCGTGGCCGCCGACGGAGCGCTTGAGCAGGCCATCGCGGCGGCGCACGAGACGCACTACCACACGGTAGGGCCGCTGCGGGAGCGGTTGCAAATCCTGGGCGGCGCGGAGCGAGTCGGCGCCGCGGCGAAAGGGGAATTGCTCCGCACCGCCTCGGACGCCTCCCGAGCCGCGGTGGCAGCGGCGAGCTTGACGTGGCGCCAGCTGTCCGGCAGAGCCGGCCAAATCCAGGGGCAAATCAGGGAAGGCCGCGAGAAGCTGGCCGACCTCCGTGAGCGGATCATCCGGACCAAGGCCGACAACGACTATGCGAAAAAGAGCATGCACGGGATGCCGGCAGTCAAGGACGTCGCCGCGGACGAGGCGGCCGCGGCCGCGCTGGACGCCGAGTTGACGGGGCTCCAGGGGCAGCTCGACGACCTGGCGGGGCCGATCGCCGAGGCAAGGCGCCTGCAGGAACAGGCCGAGGCCGCCTTGCTCACCCCGTAAACCGGAGCCGCCCTTCCTGTCGGGGTGGAGGCACGGTCCGGGTCGCATTGTGGCGGCCCGGACGCCTCCCCTCGGTAAGAACGGTAGGTTTTTCAGATTTCGCCGCCTGCGGTTTACCTTGCTTACAGGCCGCGCCGGGATTCGGGATTCGTGCCGAAACGGACCATTCGACGGACAGCTCGCCGCCGGCGGCGCAGACGGGGCAGGACGCAGCGACTTTCTTTGCCAGTCGCACCCGTTCGCGCCGCCGGCTGCAAGCTGTCCGTGTCTGGTGGGAACGTTCCCACACCGGGGTAGGGGCGTGGCCGGAGGGGTAAGTACCATGCTGAGGAAGTGCATCACCGCCTTCGTCGTCCTCGCCTGCACGTCGTATCTGGTGTGGACGTGCTGCGACTTCGCGGCGGCTTGCCGCGAGTTCCGGGCGGTTGTCCGGGAGTTCCGGGCGGAGGCTGCGGCTCTGCGGGAGCTGCGCGAGGCCCGGTGAACCCTCCGGCGGCTTGCCCGCCCCGGTGAGGTTCCCCTCCCGTAGCTTTTTCAGATTCCCATTTTTGGGACCGGCGTAATCGAAGTGACGTCACGGGGCGGCGTCGCGGTGACGTTCTGCTCGACGCCGCGGGGCTTCCCGGCCTCCGGTGCCCACCGCAGCCGGAGCAGCGCGCGACCGTGCTGACGGAGGCGAGGTTGCACCTCGGGCAGGTCTTCATGGCCTCCCCGGCGACGAGCCGCCTCGATCCCTGGCCGCAGTGCCTGTAAGTTTGCCCAGGACTGGTCACGCTGCGAAGCCTGGTGGGCCTGGCCTGGGTGCATGAATCCCCGCCCCTTGTACGTGCGGGGTCAGAATGTTCGATCCCAGAAACAAAAGGTGCAAGAGCCGTTAACGAAAGTGAGCGCCCGTGTCGATAAATCAACTTGAGACTGGGTGTTTTCTGCGGGAGTTACAAGTTTTTTTTGTCGTAATTGCTCAGAAGGTTAGTAGAAAATACAATCATGCCTGATGTTAGCGGTCGTAACTCATTTTCAATGAATGACTTGCGCCACGCGCTGTTGAGATTCACCCAGAGACTCTGAGCAATT
>Ga0116224_10000443_pt1 | contig 32678 bp, 39 predicted proteins | sample Sb_taG_9_FD_89699 | JGI IMG/M metagenome (GOLD analysis project Ga0116224, IMG submission 89699) | Peat soil microbial communities from Weissenstadt, Germany - Sb_50d_b_LC metaG | ecosystem: Environmental > Terrestrial > Soil > Wetlands > Peat | place: Germany: Weissenstadt | collected 2010-09-21 | reverse complement strand
CCTTTGCTGGCGTTTTTCTCCCGTGCGTGAGGCGACACGCCGCAGAGTCGGGCTGACCCAAGCGGCCGCATCCTTCGGACTACTGGATCGCTGTCGTCAGTCGTTCATCGGATTACCTCCTGGGCGCTGCACACAACACCGGCCATACACGAGGACGCCGCCCAGGACGGCCCCGGACAGCATGGTCACATAGGCCAACAGCTTCCATCGTCGTTGAATCGCCATCGGTTTCTCCATCGCATCACCGGAGAGGCGGGACGCTATTTCGCAGTCGAACCAGCCTCCCGCAGTTTCATGCAGGTACTCGCCGCCCGTGCCACCAACCTGCCGGTCTGGTCCTTGACATCACACTCGATGTAGCCCAGGGTGCTTCCCGCATTCACGACCCTGGCCTCGGCGGTCAGCTTCCCTTTGCGCACGGGGCGGAAGAAGTTGATCTTCAACTCGACGGTGGTGAACGTCTCGCCCTCACCCAGCGTGGCGGCGTAGGCGTAGCCCATCGCCGCATCGGCCAGGTCGCAGTAGACGCCGCCGTGGAGCATGCCCATCGGGTTGTGGTGGCGCTCGTCGGCGTCCATCTCGAAAACGGCCCGGCCTGGCTCGATGGACTTCAGCACGAACCCCAGCAATTGGCCAATCGGGGGCGGTGGGACTTCACCCCGCAACGTCTTCTGAGCCAGGTGGAGTATCGTCGCCATGTGCGTATCTCCCGAAACAGGCCCTATTTCGCTGCAACGGCCAGGGCAGCATCTCAAGTCGCCCAGGCGGGCTTGCCCTCGACCCCCAGCCCGTCGAGCGTGCCACCCTGGATCACGCTGTCGGCTCGGTACTGAATGCAGAGGAAGTACAGCGGAGCGTCCGTGTTGTTCCGCCAGGCCCGTGCCGCTGGCGGGTTGATGCGCAGCACCGAGCCTTCCTGCACGTCAATGCACTCGCCGTCCACGAGGAACTGCCCTCGGCCACCGACGATGACGTAAACCTCCTCGTTTTGCTGGTGCCGGTGCAGGAAAGGAATGCCCTTCCCCGGCGGGACCACGTTCAGTGACATCTCCAGGCCCGCCGACCCCAGGAGGTTCCGCAGAAACAGCTTGCCCCTGGCGGGCAGCGGGACATCGGGCGGCTCCAGGCGGAACTGCATCCATCCCTCCATCGGCCCGGCCTGGAAACAGGTGAAGTTGGTGCCTCGTACCATCTTGTCGTTCAGCATCGTCCGCCTCCTTTCAGGATCGAGCCTTTTCGTCTACAACCGCTCTCACGAGGGGAAGCACTTGCCGAAAGCCACCAGCAGTTTCGGCGACCCCTTGATGCGAATTCGCCTGCGGAGCAGCGCCCACAGCAGGCTCCGCTCTTTCGCCAGGAACCCCAGCCACGTCTCGCTGTCGGCGGTCACTCTTAGGTCGGCCTCGCCCTCATGACCGTCCCGGACCTGCAACGTGCCGTCCCGGATCGAGACGGTGGCCTCCTGCTGTTCCTTGCCCGTGAACGTGAAGTGGTAGACGGCGTTCAGCCCCGCAGCCTTGCCAGGCTGGAACGTGAGCGCCAGCCCCGACAGGAAGCGCTGGATCGACCGGGGCCGCAAGCCGTTGCCGACCCGCTTCGCCTTCTTGTGCGGGAAGCGGCTGGCCACATGCTCCTCGGCGTCTGAACCGGCGACGACGTAGACCGTCTCCTCCTTCTCCTGCAAGGGCCGCACGGTTTGCCGCAAGTGCCCGGCCTTGTCGGTGAGGTAAGGGCCGATGACCTCCTCCCCGGCCGGGCACACGGCCAGGCAGTACGCCGCCTTATAGTTGGCCCCGAAGGAGAGGCTTTGCCACATCGACGCCGATTCGGTGTCGGCCACCTTCTTGCGGTAGTCCAGGGCGTTCTTGCTGTCGGCCACCTGCTCGACCCAATCGGTGAAGCCGCCCAGGAACTCCCGGTAGTTGTGCGTGTAGCAGGCCGAGAAGTTGAACTGGCCGTCCGGGGCGATGGCTCCAACGGGACACGCCGCCACGCACAGCTTGCATTCCAGGCACGGGTTGTGCGAAAGCGGCTGGTCGTAGGCGGTCGCCTCGGCAGCGATCAACACGGTGCCCAGCAGGATGAAGTTGCCGAACCTGGGGTGGATGACGTTGCGGTGGATGCCCATGTGACCCAGGCCCGCAGCGATGGCCACCGGCTTGTGCGACACCACCCAAATCTTCCCGCCCGGAAAGCGGTCCATCTCCATCGGGAAGCCCATCGCCGGGTTCACCGCTCGCACCCCCTGGCGTTCCAGGGCCGCCACGATCTTGCGGGCGACCTCGTTGACGTGATCGCCGGTGTGGTGGAACTCCAGGTTGGCGACCGACCGGGCGGGGCTGCGGATCGGCTCCCGGTTCATCCGGCAGACGAAGCTGAGGAGGGTTTTGGTGGGCGGGAAGTAACGGAGGATGTCGTCTCGCTGGTCGTCCAGGGCCGAGCGGCTGATCTCGACCAGCCCGGCGTCGTCGGCCCCGCAGTCCAGGCACAGTTGACGCAGCCAGGCCGCATTGAGGGGCTTCGGCGGATCAGCGGGGCCGGGACGGTTGCCGTGGCTCTCGTGGAAGCGCCGCACCGTGGGGTGGTCGGCAAGGTTCATGACCGCTTCGCTCGTTGTATATGCAAGTATCACCCGAAAAAAACACGGGCCGATCAACCCTGGGCCTTTGCCTGTCGCAGCTTCTTGGCCGCTTTGTCGAGCAGGGCGATTCCCTCGTCCCCCAGCAGTTCGGTGGCCTGGCGCTGGGCTTCCTCCCAGGCCGGGACCGCCTTCTCGATCAGCCGCCTGCCCTGGGGCGTCAGCCGGAATGGCTGGGTGCGGGCATCCTCGTCCGGCACGACCTCCAGCCAGCCGTGCGCCTGCAACGGTTTGACGTTGCGGCTCAGAGTGGACGTGTCGAGTTGCAGAATATCGCAAACCTGGGCGGGCCGGGCGAGGCAGAGTTTGGCGGTCACGATCAGGATGTTCAACTGGCTGACCTTCAGGCCCAGCGGGCGCAGGGCGTCGTCGTAGAAGTTCGTGACGACCCGGTTCAGCAGGCGCAGGCGCACGGCAATGCAGGTGCGGGCGATGGTGTCGATGTTGCTCGTCGTCGGCTTGTCCATGATCGTGCGGCTCCGTGACGGCCACGATCATTGTATATGCAAGTATCGGCAAAGGTCAAGGGACTCTTCGGTAATTCCGGCGCATCGCACGACTGGCTGAGAGCCGAAAGGCAGTCGATCAGCCGCCCCGCTTCGCCGCCTCCAGGGAGTAGGTCGGATCGGCTTCGTCCCATTTCACGTCGCCGGAAGGCCCGTAAATCGCCGGGACGTGCTGGCCGGCGAGAAGCAGCCAGGTCTGCACCTGGCTCCGGTGGTGGCAGGTGTGCAGCAGCCGCCGCCAGAAGACCCAAATCCGCTCCCGCTGCAAGCCGCCGAAGAAGGGCCGGCTCTCCAGCCACCAGGCGGCGGTGCCTTGCGCCAACTGCGGCAAGCGCCTCTTGGCCAGGCCGACGTACTTCTCGATGTACGCCGCCACGGTCGGCTTGTCGCCGGAAGGGAGGAGTTCTTCGACGGGAGGCTCCTAGGTGCCGACGAACTGAGCGAAGAAGCGGCGCTCGGAGAGAAGCTGGTGGACCAGGAGCGTGCGGATCGGGTTGGTCTTCTCGTGCGGCTTGTAGTCGAGGAGGTCATCCGGCACCGCCCGCCACACGCCGACCGTCTTGTTCGCCTCGCTGGCATCGGTCTGAAGAACGTGCTGGAAGGTGGGATCGACCGCCTGGGGCACATCGGCATCGAGGATGGCGATGAAGTCGTAGTGCATGTGCGGCAGACCTCCACGGGAGGATTGTACGGCGACGTGCCGATCAGCCGCCAGCGCAGAGGGTTGGCGTGGGCGGGCCTCCCGGAACCTCCTCGAACTCGAACTCGAACTCGACCAGACGCTCCGCACCGGGGTGGGCCTGCGGCAGCCCGAAGCGCTGCTGGCCAAGCTGTCGGCCCATCCGCCCCACACGCTGGTTCGTCGGCTCGCTTCAATCATTGCCGGGTTCTTCCGGCTTGTTGCGAGGACGCCGGGCCTGCGAACGCCTGCCTGCCCGTTGAATCCTTCCGCTGGCACGTCCCTCGCCTAGAATACCCGCAGAAGATGCTTCCTTTGGCGCAGCCATTGGCTTACTTGACCATGCCCCCGAAGCCAGCGCCGGCGAGAAGCAGCAGGCCCAGGTGAAGGCCGAAGGCGACCGGCTGTATCAAAGCGCAACGAATCGTTGTGAATCGCCAAAGGTGTTGAGGACTTCAGAACTCATTCACATCCCTGTTTCTACCGGCAACAACTTGATGACATCCCCCATGCACAATTTCACGGATGTGCGGTCCTACTGATAGGTGAATCTGAATGGCTCACGACACTGAGAATCGGGGCGACCCCCTTGACCCACGGATTTATTTCGCCGCCGAGCGAACCTTGCTGGCCTGGGTGCGGACGGGCCTGGCGATGATGGGATTCGGCTTCGTTGTCGCCCGGTTTGGGTTATTCTTGCGGGAGTTGGCAGCGGTGCGTGACGTTCCGCCGCACCACAGTTCGGGGCTTTCGCTTTGGGTTGGGACGACGCTGGTGATTCTTGGCGTTGCCGTTAACGTGGCGGCGGCTGTCAAGCACTGGTACACGGTTCGACGGCTGGAACGAGGTCGGCCCCTTCGGTTTAGGGCCTGGTCGCTCGGAATGGTCGTGGCGTTATTGCTCGGTCTGTTAGGCGTGCTGACGACGACCTATTTAATCGTTGGCCTGGATCATTAGGCGACTTTCATCCCACGTCGGCAGCCTGACGACGGCTTCCCGCTTCCCGAGGCTGGATGGGAAGTCCATTCGCATTCGGACGCCAGAGTTGAAACGTCTTGTACCCGCCGCCGATGTTCGCCGCATCAAACCCAGCCTGCCGCAGAATGCGGGTCGCCAGGTAGCCTCGCTCTCCCGGTCGTGGGGCAGTTCCGCCAGGCGGGACCGTAAGTCGTCCACCGGGATGTTGACGGCGCCGGGAATGTGCCCACCCTCAAGTTCCTGGGGCGTTCGCACGTCCAGCAGGAAGGGACTCTTGCCAGCAGGAGAAGGCAGGACCGTCTCCACATCGACTTGCGGATGATCGCCCCGCAGCAACCCGCCCGCCACGAACCCCGCCATGTTGATCGGGTCTTTGGCCGAGCCGTACTGCGGCGAGTAGGCCAGTTCCATTTCTTCCAGATCGAAGACCGTCATGCCCGCCTGGATCGCAACGGCCAGCACATCGGTCCGCTTGTCCACCCCGGCCCCGCCCACCGCCTGCGCACCCAGCACCCGCCCGGTCGTCGTGTCGAAGAGGAGCCTCAGCGTCATCGCCTCGGCACCGGGGTAGTACCCGGCGTGGTGCGTGGGGTGAACGTAGACCTGGCGGTAGGGGCGATTCGACCGCTTCAGCACCTTCTCCGAAGCGCCAGTCAGGGCCGCCGTCCGCTCGAAGACCCGCACGATGGCTGTGCCCTGAGTGCCCCGGGAGCGGGCGTCCCGCCCGAAGATGTGGTCGGCGGCCATGCGGCCCTGGCGGTTGGCGGGACCGGCCAGCGGCACCTGCGCCGGCTCGCCCGTCACGAAGTCCTTGACCTCGATGGCATCCCCGACCGCATAGATGTCCGGGTCGCTCGCCTGAAGGTGTTCGTTGACCCGGATGCCGCCTCCAACCCGGCGGCGACCGCCCGGTTGTTCTCCGGGCGCACGCCCACGCCCAGGACGACGAAGTGGGCGGGCAGTTTTTTGCCCCGACTTCAGCCGCACGACGAGTCCATCGGGGGCCTGCTCGAACGCCTCGGCGGATTGGTCGGGCGGCAAGGAGACGCCCTTGGCTGCCAGGTGTTCAGTTATCGGGGTCGTCATCTCCTTCTCGAACGGCAGCAACTTGGTCCTGCAACTCGACCACCGTGGTGGCGATGCCCCGGCGAACGAAATTCTCGACCAGTTCCAGGCCGATGAAGCCCGTCCCCACGCCGACCGCCGCAGGGGCGATGGCCGGGAGTCTCTCGGCTGTCGAAGCCGGACGGCACCACGCCGGGGGCTTCTGCCGGCCAGCGAGCCGTCCGCTGACGAGTCCGAGCAGGGCTGCTATTCTAACTCAGCACGGGAGCCTTGCCGCAAGCCACACCGTTGGAGGGGATGGTCCTGTGGGCGTGACGCTCTACCACCGCCTGATCCTGCCGGCCGAAGCTAACCACCACGGCACGCTCTACGCCGGGTCGTTGCTGCGGCTGGCGCTGGAGGCGGGCTACGCCACCGCCTGGAAGCACGTCGGCCCCCAGGCCAACCTCGTGCTGCGCCGGGTGCTGAACCTGGAGTGCCTGCGTCCCGTCCCTGTCGGCACGGTCATCGAGATCGAGGGGGCAGTGAGGCACCGGGCGCAGGCGTACCTAATCACCGGCCTGATCGGCAGGCCGCTGAAGCCGGGCGAGGGGCCGTGGCTGGAGGCGCTGCTCGGCTTCGCCCAGGTGGACGAGGCGGGGCGGGCAGCGGGGTTGCCCGAGGGGGCCGGGCAGGCGAGTGTGCCGGACTCCGACGCCTGGCGGCGGCTGGGCGAGCGGCTGCACAAGCTACTACATCTTCACTGATCGCTGAAGTGCGTATAGTTCGTGGTCATCGTGCCTGCTCCGTTCGACGGCGCACCTTTTGTACGAACGGCCCCCTGCGAACCTGCAACGGCGGGGCCGTCTTCCGGGTGAGGGGCGGGGCGGGAATTCACTTGCAGTCCCCGCCTCGAGGCGTACAATCAGCGGAGGAAGTCGTCGGATGACTAGCTGAAGGACAACCCGGCCCTGCCAGGAGGTTCGTTAAAGAGTAAGCCGACGTGGGGGAACGCCTCAAGGTGGTCCGCCACGTCGGCTTTTTTCGTCTTCGGGGGCACAGGCAGGTCGCACGCAACAAGGAGGATGCCGGTGGTCAACTCCGTTTCGATCATGGCGCAAGGCCCAGGCGAAAGCGGCCTCGCCATCCCGGTTCAGCTTGCCCATCCCGGCCCCGGCGAAGAACACGTCGCACTGCTGGTGGACCTCCGCAGGTTCGGACTGCTCCGGCGCTGGGACGACCTCTTAGACGAAGGCGTGGCGGCGGTCTTCCGCCAGGCGGGCGGGGAGGCCGAGCTTGTGGGCCTCTGCTTCCACGCCGGGACGTTCACCCCGGCCGAGGCGATGACGTGGCTGGCCGGGCGGGGCTTCAAGCCCCTGCTCTTCGTACCGAACTCAGGTGGAAACCGCCGCCGCTGACTACGACGCCCTGCCCGGCCGCTCGTGTTGGGCGGACGACTTCAGGCCGTGGCACGGAAGTGTGGTGGCGAGTTGATCGAGGTTCGAGGCCATGTCCAACAGGGTGAAGAAACCCGCCGGCAAACGGGGGTTTGTTTGCCAGCATCAACCGGCTCTGCCCGTCCGGTCTTCCCTGGCGTTGATCCTGACGGGCCTGGCTCCAGTGACGTTGCTCGTGGCTTGCCTGGCTCTGCTCCTGGCTTTCCTGGTTCCGCTGGCCCTGGTCCTGGCTTTGTTGCTTCCCCTGGTTCTGCTCCTGGCTCCGCTTGTCCTGGCGTGCCGCTCTTGGCCCGGCTGGTCCTGGTCCTGGCTTGGCTGGCCCTGCTGGTTTCCGTGGCTGTGGTCCTGGCTGTGCCGGTCTTGGCTGCGGTGGCCTTGGCTTTGCTGGAAATGGCTCCGTTAGAACTTGAGCCGACCTCGCCCGGCCTGGCCCCGCTCGTTTTCACGGCCCTTGCTTTTGTGGTCCACCCCAACCGAGGGCGTTGCCGCTTTTGACGAGGCTCCGAAATTGGAGCAGGAGAAAGGGATTTCTTTGCGGCGGACCTGCACGGGGGCCGCCCGCCCGTTCCCCAGGCGGAGGGCGTGGCGTTCCGACGGGCCTTCCCGATCATGGCAAGCCCTGGTCCGCCGGTCCCTTCGTAAGACTTCTCGCCACCGAGAAGGGCAGGCCGTCAGGGTCGGCGTAGACGGCGAGTTTGGCCCCGAATGCTCCTTCCGTTGGCGGCTGAATGCAGAGTGTGCCCCTCGCCACCATGTCCCGGTGAAAAGCCTCGACATCATCGACCCACAAACCAAGCTGACAACGGCCAGCCATCTCGCCCTGCACGGCGGCAGCGCCGCTGGGCTTGGTGGCGTACTGCAAGGCCAGGGTCGTTCCCTCGGTGGTAAACTCCGTCCGTTCGGGAGACTGGGATGTCAGGGGCCAGCCCAGCACGCCCCGGTAGAAGGCGACCGAGCGCTCCATGTCACTCACGAATACGAGGGCGTACCTGAGCTTCGTCATTGGCCCTTCCTTCATCGGTTCGGTGGCACTCGCCGCACCGCACGGAAGGCGCAGCTACCCATCGACATCTTCTTGGGCACGACCAGGACATAGCCGTTGTAGGCGACACGATACACATGCTCAGGGTCCACTTCGGTGGCGGTCCACCAGTAGATGATCTGCGAATCGGGGTTCCAGAGAGGGGATTCCTTGTCGGGCCGGGTGCGATAGGTCGCAGGGTGCGATCCCTCGTCCCACTCCCCACCTGCGTTCATGCCGTGACGGGTCAAGGACCGAACGACTTCCTCCACCGTGGGCAGTCGCCAAATGTCCTGCGCCTCGTCGGCCAGCCCCAAGCCGTCTTCGGACAGGTGGCGACACACCCGTTTCGCCTCTTTCAACGACACGCCCGAAGTAGGCCAGCCGGGTCCGGCGGGTGCCCAGGTCAGGCGGACGCCGTTGCCCTCGACCGTTCGCATCCCCCGATCCCGGTCGTCATGCCGGGTGGCAACCCGCCAGGCCCCCTCGGCGCCGCTCACCAGGGCGACCGCCAGCGGCAGGCCCCACGTCAGAAGGTAGGCCAAGCGCCGGGGCCTGGGTTGCCCAAACCAGAACAACAGCCCGATCAGGCCGCACCCGCCCGCCAACAGCGAGTTCAGGAGAAAACCCGCCCCGGACATGCTGCCGGTCCTCCCGAACAGGAACCAGGAACCGAAACTTCCCCCGACGATGAGATAAACCAGTCCGCCGAGCCTCGGCCAGCGGAGTCCCAGCAGCCCGAGCAGCACGGCGGCGAGCATCGGTGACAGGTATTGCGCCAGCATCAATCCGAGATTGGCCCACAGCGACGGCGACCACCAGCCCTCGTGAAAGTTCTCGACGGCCCCCCAAAACGCCCAAAAGCAGGAGACGAGGAGGTTCAAGACCACTGCCGACCAGCCGACCACGACTCGCCACGTCCGGCGAACGGATTGTGATTCAACGGCCATGTGGCCTCTCCGCTGTGTCGTTATGCTGCGTAGGCTGCTCGGTCTGCTTCGCCAGACCGGGGATCAGAGAGTAATCGCTCATGCCCGTCGCTCTCCTCCGAGGGCCTGCTCCCAGCCCGCCACTTCGGTGCGGAACTTCTCGTGCCAGCCGGTCAGCCCTCGTTCCTGCTCGACCTGCGAAAATCTGCCCGTCACGGCGTCGTCGTCGGCCTCGCTCATCACCCGCTCGGCCATGCGGAAGAGGACGTTGTTCTCCTTGAAGATATGCTGCCGCAACAGAGGGATGTACTGCCGGGCTGCGTCGGCAAACGTGTGGGCGTCGAACGGCTGGGCCTGGCTCGCCTCTCGCATCCGGCCCACGCAGTCTCGGCCCAGGACATGCTCGTGCAGCATGACGCCAATCGGCCCGCCCTGTTCGGGGATGCCCCGTTGCTTGAGGACGGGGAAGAACACGTCTTCCTCCTTTGCGTGGTGGCACTGGTCGGCAAACTGCTGGAAGAACCGGGGTGCCCATTGCGGGAAGCCTTCGGGAAGCGGCTGCCCCGCTTCGATGCGTGCCACGGCCTTTTCGAGCAGGGTTAGGCCACGCTCGATTAAGTCGTGTTCGGCCACCAGGCGTTCGACGGATTGCATGACGATTTCTCCTTCACTGCTTGTAGCCAATCTTCCGCAGGAAGTCCTTCCGCCACCTGATCTCGCCCTCGTCCTCGACGCCCTTCGGCGAGAACCCGTCCACCGCGCCCAGGATGCCACGACCCTGCTCGGTTTCGGCCAGGATGACCTCGGTGGGGTTGGCGGTGGCGCAGAAGATGCGGCACACTTCTGGCACCATCTTCACCGTGTTCAGGACGTTCAGCGGGTAGAAGCCGTCGCCCAGGAAGACGATGAAGGAATGCCCGGCGGCGATAGCTGCGGCATTCTTCTTCGCCAGTTCGATCATGCTGGGGGCGGTGCCGGACCAGCGCACCAGGCACTTGCCGGACGCCTCGCAGAAGGCCAGCCCGAACTTGATGCCCGGCACGGCGGCGACCAGGGCCTCGTGGATGTCCTCGACCGACTTGATGAAGTGCGTCTGGCCCAGGATGAAGTTGGTGGCGTCGGGCTTGTCGATCTTCACCGTGATGAGTTGCATGTTGCTCCCCCTTTTCCCGCTTCGCTCACGCCGGCTTCATGGCCGACACGAGCGCCCCCTCCGTGCAAGACGACGTGTGGTAGCCGGTCCAGCCGTGGATGCGGCCCTCGACAAACCCGGCTTCGGCCAGCAGTTGCAGGAGCGACCGCCCCCACACGGCACCGGCGATTCAGTCGGACCACTCGCCCTTCCTGACCACTTCCTCCGGCAACACGTCGTCGTGCAAGAGGATGTCGCCCATCTGGAGGCGACCGCCGGGCCGCAGCACCCGGAACGTCTCGGCCAGCACGCCCGGCTTGTCGGGGCACAGGTTGAACACGCCGTTGGAGATCACCACGTCCACCGAGCCGTCCGGCACCGGCAGCTTCTCGATCCCGGTGTTCAGGAACTCGACGTTGCTCAGGCCCAGCAGTTCGGCGTTGCGGCGAGCCTTCTCGACCATCTCCTGGCACAAATCGACGCCGATGACCTTCCCGCTCGGCCCCACCCGGCGGGCGGCGAGCAGGCTGTCCAGGCCCGGCCCGCTCCCCAGGTCCAGCACGGTCTGACCTGGGCGGACTTCGCCCAGGCCGAGCGGGTTGCCAACCCCGCAGAACGACTCGGTGGCCGAAGGCGGCAGAGCGTCGATCTCCCTGGGGTCGTAGCCGAGCTTCTTGGCGCTGGCGGGGCCGACCGGGAACTTCTTCTCCTGTCCGGGCGAGCGGGCGACCTGGGCGAAGCGCTGCTCCACGGCGGCACGGATGGCGTCGGTCATGGGACGGTCCTCGTCGGGTCTTGCTTGCTCGCCATCGGGGTCATTTTACGAGAGGGGCCGACGAAAGCGTAAAATGACGGTAGGGAGGCCCCGAAGCGTGTCCTCGAGCGAGAATGCCGATGCTGTTGCACGAGTTCAACTGGAAGAAGGAAGTCCTCCACGCCAGCTGCCGGATCAAGGTGCTGCTCGAGCTGTTTCCTGAAGCCAGGTTCGTCCACATTCGTCGGAACCCCTACGATGTCTTCCGGTCCACGCAGCACTGGGTCCGAACAGGAACCTCGGTCTGGGCGCTGCAACGACCGGACCACGGCGACTTGGAGGGGCGCACGCTCCGGCAGTACCGGGAGGTCTACGACGTCTTCTTCGAGGAGCGGGGGCTGATCCCGGGAGGCCACTTCCATGAGATCGGTTTCGAGGCGCTGGAGGCCGACCCCATCGGGCAGGTGCGGGGCATCTACGAGGCCCTGGCCCTCCAGACTTCCGGCAAGCGGAACCTGCCCTGCGGCGGTATGTGGAGTCCCTGTCCGGCTACCGGAAGAACACGCAGCCGGCGCTTCCGCCGGGCCTGCGGGAGCGGATCGCCGGGGAGTGCCGACGTTGTTTTGAAGAATGGGGTTATCCGGTGTAGCCTGGTTCAGCTGCGTCCGGCGACGCACACATGGAAAACACCGTCAGCCTGATGGCGCACGAGGCTCTCGGCTACGAGGAATCGGAACGCCTCGTCCACTTCCGCAAGCGGCTGGACGGCGCACATGAGACGGTGGCGAACCATCCCTTCGTCATGCCCCGGCTCAAGCTGCTCGGCGTGGCGGGCTCGTTCGCCGTCTGCAAGCTGCCGACCGGATCGCCGCTTCCTCCCTGGGCGACCAACGGCGACCTCTTCTCGATCACTCGAACGCCCGACGAACTCTCCGTCGTCTGTCGCCAAGAGGTCGTGCCCGTGGGGGTCGTCTGCGAGCGTGGCTGGCGCTGCCTGCGGGTGGCGGGGTCCATGCCGTTCACGCTCGTCGGCGTCCTCGCCTCCCTGGCGGCGCCGTTGGCTGACGCCGGGATCAGCCTATTCGCCGTCTCGACCTTCGACACCGACCACCTGCTCGTCAAAGCGGGCGAGGCGCAGAAAGCGGTCGCCGCCTTGCGAGCAGCCGGTCATCTGGTAGACGCCGAGGGGGTAGTGCCGTGAAGATCGCCTGGGCGACCACCCCGGAGCAGCTTCGGGACGTGCGGGTGCTTTTCGAGGAGTACGCCGCCTCGCTGTCATTCGACCTCTGCTTCCAGAACTTCCAACAGGAACTCGACGGTCTGCCGGGCGAGTACGCCCCGCCCAATGGAGGTCTGTGGCTGGCGACCAACGACCGTGGCGATGCGGCGGGATGTGTCGCCCTGCGTCGGCTGGAGCCGGGCGTCGGGGAGATGAAGCGGCTCTACGTCCGCCCCGAGTACCGTGGGTCGGGTCTGGGAAAGCGACTTGCCCGGAGGGTGCTGGAAGAAGCCGGGAACATCGGCTACGAACGCATCCGGCTGGACACGACGCCCGAGATGACAGGGGCGATCCGCCTCTACGAGTCGCTCGGTTTCACCCGCATCGCCCCGTACCGGCCCAACCCCATCGAGGGGGCGCTGTACATGGAGTTCGAGGTGGGCAGCGAAGCGCAACCACGCCCCGTCCGTGTCACTGCGGAAGAGGTCGAACTGGTCGCCCCGCTGTTCGACGCCTACCGGCAGTTCTACGGCCAGCCGCCCGACCTCGACGGCGCTCGCCGGTTCTTGGCCGAGCGGCTGGGTCGGGGCGAATCGGTGATCTTCGCCGTGGTCGAGGGCGGGCGGGCGCTGGGCTTCACGCAGCTTTACCCCTCGTTCTCGTCCGTGTCGATGAGGCCGATCTGGATTCTGAACGACCTGTTCGTCGCCGGGGACGCACGGCGGCGAGGCGTCGGGGCTCGGTTGCTGGGTGCCGCCCGTGACCACGCCCTACGGACGGGCGCTGCCCGACTCGCACTCTCCACGGCAGTCACGAATACCGAGGCGCAGGCCCTCTACGAGCGAGACGGCTGGCGGCGGGACACGGCGTACCTGCACTACGAGTACGAACTTCCAAAGGACGGTCTGTGATGCAGAAATCCGAGTACATGGCGATGATGCAGCGGGACGACGACACGCTGGGAAGTGCCGAGTTGATGGCCGCCTACGAGCAGGGGGTCGAAGACCTGCGCTCCGCCGTGGCGGGCATGACCCCGGAGCAGGTGCTCGCCCGGCCCGTCGCAGGCAAGTGGAGCACGCAGGAGTGCGTCGGTCACCTCGCCGACACCGAGATCTTCTTCACCGACCGCATCGTTCGGACCATCGCCCTCGACCGCCCGCTCCTGAGGAGTGCGGACGAGCGGCTCTACATCGAAAGGCTGAACTATCAGGGGTTCGACCTCGCCGAGCAACTGGCCCTGTTCACGGCCCTGCGGCGGCTGCGCCCGCAGGATGCGGGCGCAGCCGCCCGAGGCATGGCAGCGCACCGCCGTCCACAGCGAGTCGGGCCTCGTCACTCTGCGGCAACTGGTGTTGCAGGCCGTGCGGCACCTGCGTCACCACTTGCCGTTCATCGCCGAGAAGCGGGCGGCGATCCAGGGATGACGTGCCAACCCGCTGGAGGAAGTAGTGGCCGTGAGGGACGCTTGGAGAACGAGATGGGGGCGGGTTGGACGATCCTCCCGGTGCTGACCGTGGTCTTTCTCGCCACGCTGATCCGGTCGGTATTCGGGTTCGGCGAAGCCCTGGTCGCCGTGCCTCTGCTCGCCCTGCTCATGCCGGTCGAGGAGGCGGTGCCGCTGGCTACCCTCATCTCGATCACCGTCGCCGGGATCGTCGTCGCCCAGGACTGGCACAAGATTCACGTCCGCAGTGCCGGGTGGCTGGTGATCTCGACCCTCTTCGGTATCCCTTTGGGCCTGTGGTTGCTGACGGCGGTTCCTGAAGCGGTCGTCAAGGCGATCCTGGCCGTTGTCATCATCGGGTTCTCGTCGTACTGCCTGGTCAGCCGCAGTCCTTTCCAGTTGAAGGACGACCGCTGGGCCTGGGTATTCGGCTTCGGTGCGGGCGTCCTGGGAGGGGCTTACGGGATGAACGGCCCGCCGCTGGTGATCTATGGCTCCCTTCGTCATTGGTCCCCCGAACAATTTCGGGCCACGTTGCAAGGCTATTTCCTGCCCGCCAGTTTGCTCGGCATGTGCGGGTACTGGTTCGCTGGTCTGTGGACACCAGCCGTGACTCGCCACTACCTCTGGACTTTGCCGCTCGCCTTGGCGGCGATATTCCTGGGGCGGGCGATCAATCAACGCATGAGAGGGCGCTCGTTTCTCCGCTACATCCATGTCGGGCTTCTTGTGGTCGGGGCGGTGCTGCTGATTCAGACCCTGTGCAAATGACCCAAAATCCGAGAGAACGGTGAGAAGCACAGGTCGGCTCGACCCGGAGGGGGATGCGATGAACACCGACCGCCTTGACGAAGAACTCCTCAGCCTGCTCGCCCGACGCCAGGGGCACTTCCGGTTGGAGTCCGGCCACCACGACGACTTGTGGCTCGACCTCGACCCGCTGTTCCTTCGGCCCACACGCCTGCGGCGCTTCACAGCGGGGTTGGCGCTGCGGTTGGGCGACCTCGCCATCGAGGCCGTTTGCGGGCCGCTGGTCGGAGGTGCCTTCTTAGCGCAAGCGGTCGCTGCCGAGTTGGACGTGGAGTTCTACTACACGGAGCGAGTCGCCACGACGGCTGGTGGCTTGTACCCGGCCAAGTACCGACTGCCGGACACGCTCCGTCCTCGCATCGGCGGCAAGAGAGTCGCCATCGTGGATGATGCCATCAGCGCCGGGTCGGCGGTGCGGGCGACCTACCTCGAACTCCAGGCGAGCGGGGCGAGGCCGGCTGCGGTGGGTGCGCTGTTCGTGCTGGGGTCGCTGGCCGCACGGCTGGCGGACGGCTGGAACGTCCCGCTGGAAGGGATCGCTCACCTGCCGAACGAACTGTGGAGGCCAGAGGCTTGCCCGCTCTGCGCCTCAGGTATGCCCCTGGAAGACGCTGCCCGACCGCAAGCCCTGGCGTGAGCGACCTCGCTGACCCTACAGGCGCTACGGCCTGTCTTGCCCGGCTGAACGCAGAAAGGTGATCGAGGAACACGACGAGACGAGAAAGAGCGCCAATGCCGAGGCAGAATCGTGTCACCCCGTTCGGCGAGATCATTGCCGCCCCGGAGCGAGGCACGTTCATGGGCAATCGGGGCGTGCTGCACGATGCTGAAGGTCACGTCAAGCGGTCGGTGGTGACGCCAACGGCCATGCGAGCTTCGGGGCGACAGAATTCCCCGAGAAAACGAGCCTCCCAGACTACCCAGAATTCCCATCTTAGTGCCGGATGGCCGTGGGCGTCACCACCCTATTTCTTGCCTTCAATCAACATAGCTTGCCGCTTCTCCCGTCCCTCGACCGCCTGGCCCACGGTGATGACCAGGGAACCGTCCTTCGCCACGGCGTCGGCGTAGTCGGGCACGCCCTTCGGGTAGATCGCCTCGGCCGTGGGGTTCTTGGCGGCGGTCCCATTCACGACCGGCGGGCCGAACGTGACCGTTACTTTCGGGATGTCGGCCACCGGCCTCTGCCGTCCGTAGACCTCCACGAAATTCGCCACCTTGCCGTCGAGGACCAACTTCTCGCCCTTGAACCGCAGAGCGCCGACGAACACGTTCTCGTCCTTCTCGTGCGAGTACACGAACGCCCCGACCCAGGTGTACGGCTTGCCGTCGATCATCTGCTGGTCCATCCGGGTCAGCCGGTAGGTGTACTTGCCCTTCTTCCACTCGAACGGGCGGCGGGCGCTCACGAAGTCCCCCTCGTGGCCCGAACTCTGGAAGAACCCGCCTTCCGAGGGCCGGATGGCGTCATGGCTGCGTTCGCCCCACATCGAAAAGAGGAAGCCGGGGCCGATGGTGCGGAGTTTCTGGTCCTTCTTGGTGTAACCGTCCGCCTGCGTCTGGATGCCGCCGTAGAAGGGCGTCTTGCTGAGATGGCCCAGGCCGATGGGGGCGATGTAGAGATTGACAGAAGAGGGCACGTCGTCGCTGATGGTCACGTCCACGGCCAGGCTCTCAAAGGGCGTCTCCTGGCCGATGGCCCACCAGGTATCGACCAAATGCCAGGGCATCGGGCCGTACTTCTTCTGGTCCCTGGGAGGCTGATCGTCACCGGCTGCGGAGGACAGGCCCAGGCCGATGAAGGCCACGAGGAGAGCAAGGCGTTTGCGTTTCATGAGACAGATTCCTCGACAGATTGTATCGGCCTCTTCTTTTGCTATTTCACAGGTGTTGGAGCGGTTGGCGGTTTCAACAACAGCAACAGCATGACCACGGGCGTCTTCGCCGGGATGCTGAGGCGCAGGCCGGTCGGCCTGTGGACCCAGGTGCCGAGTTTGGCCTCGTGCCCGTCGTCGCCCAGCGTCAACTTCGCCTCGCCTTGAAGGAAATGCAGGACGACGGGCATCGAGGCCGTGTGTTCGGAAAGTTCCTCGCCCTGGGCGAAGCCGAAGAGGACCGCCTTGAGCCGGTCGTCGTTGAACAGCGTGCGGCTGAGGATGCCCTTATCGGGCGGATGGGCCTCTTTCGTCAGATCGAGGAACACGGTGTAATCGCTCATGCCCGTAGCTCTCCTCCGAGGGGCTGTTCCCAGCCCGCCACTTCGGTGCGGAACTTCTCGTGCCAGCCGGTCAGCCCTCGTTCCTGCTCGACCTGCGTGAACCGGCCCGTCACGTCGGCGTCGTCGGCCTCGCTCATCACCCGCTCGGCCATGCGGAAGAGGACGTTGTTCTCCTTGAAGATATGCTGCCGCAACAGAGGGATGTACTGCCGGGCGGCATCGGAAAACGTGCGGGCGTCGAAGGGCTGGGCCTGGCTCGCCTCCTGCATCCGGCCCACGCAGTAACGGCCCAGGACATGCTCATGCAGCATCACGCCAATCGGCCCGCCCTGTTCGGGGATGCCTCGCTCCTTGAGGACCGGGAAGAACACGTCTTCCTCTTTGGCGTAGTGGCACTGGTCGGCAAACTGCTGTAAGAACCGGGGGGCCCATTGCGGGAAGCCTGCGGGAAGCGGCTGGCCCGCTTCGAGGCGTGCCACGGCCTTGTCGAGCAGGGTCAGGCCACGCTCAATCAGATCGTGTTCGGCTTTCAGGCGTTCGACGGATTTCATGGCACTCGCTCGTAGCGTGGCCGAGGGACAACGCCTCTGTCGCCCAGCCGGTTGGCGTTCATTTCGCCGCCTTGGTTACATCCTCGATCTCTTCCTTGCTCTGAACGGAGACTGTCCTGATCTCCTTCGCATCGAGGTCTGCGGCTTTCAGGTCGATCATCCGAATCTTGCTGTTGTCATAGGTGCGGAAGTAGTATCGCAAATTCTTGAGGTCTGCTGCGCTCGTCCAAAGCGTGTAGTCAGAAACCTCTTTACCATGCTCCACGCCCCTCGCCGCCCCTTTGGGGATGTCGAACTGGTTCAAGATGTGGAAGGCTTGCAGCACCCCTGCCTTGGCGGTGTCTACCGGCAGGGCCGACTTCGAGAAAGCGACCGCCCGAACGAAACGGGAGGGCGGCGTGAAATCTCCCGGCAGGCCGTGCATTCCAGAGCCTTGACCGAAGCCTTTCAATTCCTTGCCGCCGACTTCGATTGGCGGCACGTTGCTGACGGTCAGGTTGACGTAGTTGCTCAAGTTGGTCATGTGCCAGTCGAATGTGGGCGAATTCGACATCACGCCAAAGGGGTTGTCGTGAACCTTGAGTTCGCCGCCGGTAGGTTCGAGGACCACCGAGTTGCCCTTGGCATCGGTCACGATGTAATGCACCGGCGGAACGAAGCCCATGTCCTTCTGCACGACTGCCGCCACACGCACGCTCTTGGCGGCGGCAACGGCTTCCTTCACGTCCGAGCATGTGCCGAGCAGGAACACCCCAAGTTCCCACGGAGCCAGAGCTTTGTCAATGTCCTCGCCCTTGACCTTCTGGTACTCGGCGAAGCTGGGGAAGTAGAAAAGGCCGACGTGCAGTCCCTTCTCGTTCAGGCCATCCACAGTCACCGGCAGGTCGAAGGCGTTCATGCCGACCAGACCGTACTTGGTCTTCCAACGCAGGCCCGGCTTTCCGGTTGGCGTCGATCCAACATACTCCTTGCCCCTCGGCACCACGAGGATGTTCGACTTCAGGTCCACGGCAAATTCGAGCGTCCGGGCGAAGATGATCGAGCCGTCTTTCGGCTTGATGGTGATGCCCGTGCAGGCCGGTGCGGACGGTGTGCCAAGAAGACACACTGCCACTACCAGGGAGAGGCAGACCGCATGAAACCGACTCATTGCTCGTTCTCCTGAATTGGGGCTTACTGAGTTATCAAGAGGGCGAACAGCATCGTCGCCAGCCATCACAGCTTGTAGCCGATCTGCCGCAAGAATTCCTTCCGCCACTGGATTGGCTTCTCGTCCTCGACGCCCTTCGGGGAGAAACCGTCCACCACGCCCAGGATGGCCCGCCCCTGCTCCGTCTCGGCCGGGCGCGCGACATGATCTGCAATCAGGCCGAGCGGCGGTAGCGGCGTTGTCCCGTTGCCGCTGCCTCGCGGCGCCGCCAGAAGTCCTCCAGGGGCTCGTCATCGCTGAGGTAGTCGGCCCGCAGTTGTAGCAGCGCTTCCGCACCCGGTTCCGTCCAGAACTTCTCCGTCCCCTTCACACGATAGTTGATCTGCTTGACCGTGCTCTCCACGTAACTGCTCATCAGCGGCAAACCCTGCTTGCGATACTCGTCGTAACGCATCTTGTCCTGCTGGTTGCTCAGGTAGGTGAGCGTCTCTTGCACCAGCCGACGCGGGCTGCCTTCCTTGTCTTCCTTCGTGGCCTTCCCCAACTCCTGCTGCCGTGCTGTCAACTCCTCAATCACCGGCTCACCTGCCCGCCCCACACCCACCGGATCCAGCGTTCGTACACCGGCCAGCCCTCCGCGAAGGTTCGCCCGGCCATCGCCGCCGCGTACACGTAGGTCAGGGCATGCACGAAGTCGAGCACCGCCGTCCACCGTGAAAAATAGCGTTTGTAGACCGTCCAATTCTCCGATGAGCCGTCGGCCACGTACGCCCGTCGCGCCGCGTTGAACAACCCCATCGACCAGGCCGCCGCTGCCAGCAGCGGACCGAACGCGTCAACGTCCTGACGCGTAGCTACCACACGCCGACTCTCGATTTCCGGTCGACCGGGCCGCTGGCGGCGTTCCTCCTGTGCGGGCTCCTCCTCTTCGGGTTCGGCCCGCTGGAAGGGGACGCCCTGGGGGACGGCGCAATGGCCGATCTCCTGCGCCAATTTCAGGGATTGCAACGGATCGACGAAGACCGCAGGTATTTCAGGGCAAGGGTCTACGTCGCTGACCGCGCTCGTCATTTCGAGCAGACAGCCGACCTTGTCTTCACGCCAGTGCTTGGACTTGGTGGGCCGGTCGGCCGCGCTCTCTGGCTCGGGTGCTGTTGCGGCTGGCACGCCGGCAGCGCTGACCACTGCGGCTGCCGCCGGCGCCGTCTGTCCTTCGGGCGGCACCGCCATCTTCGCGGCCGCCTCGTCAGGCTTATCCTTGGCGGTGCGGATTTGCAAGCGGCCGCCGTCCATTTCCACGACGGCCAGTTGCGGCGGCGTCTTAGCGGGCGGCGGGTCTTCACGCTGCGTCAAAGGCCGGGCCAGGTAGGCGGCCACGGCGGCGTCGCGTTCGTCCTGACGCTCTTGGCCGATGCGCTCCGTGAGACGCTCGACCTGCTTGGCAGGGACCGTTACCTCAGCCAGCACCAGCAAGTCTTGGCTGCCGCGTTTGAAGGCCGGGTTGTTGCTACCGGCGTAGACGATCTTCTTGAGCAAACCCGGGCTGAAACTGCCCAGGTCAATACCCAGACTCTTGGACTGAGGGAAAAAAAGCCTTGCGACAGTGATCGCAATGGGCGGCGGGTTCTTGCCATTCCGCGGTGCCTAGGCGGGCGTACACGCAGCGTGGTTCGGGGTCGCGGGTCTGGGTGGGTCTGCCACAGGTGGGGCAGTGTTGTAAGGGCTCCGGGACCGGTTGCTCGGCCTGACGCTGGAGGGCTTCGTGGAGCAGTTCGCTGCTGAGGGTATCGCTGAGCTTGACCATCAACTCCTCGAGATCGGCGAAGGAAGTGCCCCAAGGAGGCCCCTGCGGCCCGTAGAGGTGGTGCAGCAAGTTTTTCGCCGTCGCCAGCAGGACCGGACGCAACTCGGCCGGGATCTCGACTGCGCGTGTCTCTGTTGCCATCTCGAACTCCTTTCGGTAGTTGCGCTTCAACGCGAGGGTGGGCTTGCTGATCCGATTGTAGGGCTGGCCGGACCAGGCTGCAAACCATGTCGCGCGCCCTTTCTGGCGGGGCACCCCTTAAGAGGCTTGACAACGGTGGCGGTGTGGCGGATTATGCAGGCCGTCCGTCCTGGCAACACTACGAGGCGTGCGTGGGTACGGTTGATTGCACCGACGCTTCAGACCTTGCCCGACCGGCGGGAGATAGCAATGCGGCGGGTTCATGTGTGTTTCCTGGTGGGACTTACCCTCGTGGTCGGCGCCGGACTCGCCGGGCGCTCGACGGGCGAATCGCCCCGAGCGGCCGCCGGGGCAGCTGCCGGCCCAAATGGGGGAGGAACGTTGTGCGGCGCCGGGTCCTGCGCCGCGGCCGCCTGCCACAACGGCAACGGTCCCAAAGGCACCAAGGGCAGCGAGTACACCACCTGGGTCGTCCACGACCCGCACGCCTGCGCGGTCGAGGTGCTGTACGGCAAGAGGTCGCTACAGATCGAGAAGAAGCGAAAGCATCCCCCGGAGGTGGAGGAGGATCACCCCGAACGCGACCCGCTTTGCCTGAGTTGCCACGTCCAGCCCGGTATCGAGCCCATTGGGAAGGGTGGCACGAAACTGCGGCGTGGCGAGTTGTATTCCTACGAAGACGGGGTTAGCTGCGAGGCGTGCCACGGCGCGGCCGACGGTTGGCTGACGGACCATTACACGGCGGAGTGGCGGCGCCACAACAATACCCCGGAGAAGAAGAAGGCTAAGGGGATGCACAACACAAAGGATCTGCGGCTCCGGGCGGAGTTGTGCGTGCGTTGTCACGTCGGTGCTGGGGGACGAGCGATTCGCCGACCTGATGGACGACAAAGACAAGAAAAAAGACCTAAAGTCCCTGGATGAGAACTTCTTCACGCCCTTGCAGCAACTGCACGATCAGGAGTGGGCGGAGGCGGCGACGAGGCGCGACGACTATGACCCTGCGGCCTTCAAGGCCAGCCTGAAAGAGCCGGCGCAGCTGCTCAAGTAGGCGTCGTGCCGCGGCCTCTGCCTGGAGCCAGAAACCCGTCGTGGGAACGCCTATGCCGCTACCCTCACCCCCCGCCATGAAATCGCGCCTGTTCCTGCGCGTGTACGAGGACCGTGCCGTTGTCCACAGCGGCGAATTCGATGGCGCCGTCGAGTTGGGTCGCCAGGAGGTCGGCGAGGATGGGCCGTACGCGCGGCGAGCGGAGGCGGGGGTCACGCGCCTGGTGCTTGCCCCGCTGGAGGACCAGGCCGTTTCCCGCCGGCATGTCCGGCTGGAGGCGCTGACCGGGGGGAGGGTCCGCGTCACCAACCTCAGCGGCAAACTGCCCATCGGGGTCGAAGGAAGCAAGGACGTCCTGCCGCGGTCCTCGTCGGAACTCTCCCTGCCGGCGATCCTGTTGGTGGGGCGCAAGGTGTTGCGCGTTCAGCTCCCGGCCGAGGACCATCTTCAGGGGCTGTCGGAAGCCACGATGTTACCCGGAAGGCTCCCGGTCGGACCCGCGCCGTTCACCGTGGGCCTTCCCGTCCCGCCCGGAGTCGAAACCGAGGCGCTGCTGCGCTGGCTACAGGCGGCGCTGGCCGTCATCCACGATGCCGCCGGCACCCGCGACTTCTTCCCGCGGGCGGCGCGCGCCCTGGTAGAGATCGTCGGCCTCGACGCGGGGCGCGTGCTGCGCCGGGAGCGCGGTGGCTGGGCGATCGACGCCGCCTGGCCTGCCGACAGCGCCTCGCTCTCCCCGCAGTGGCGGCCGAGTGAAACGGTGCTGGGACGAGTGTGCGGCGAGAAGAGAACCTTCTGGCACGATCCCACGGCCGGGCCGTCGGCCAGCCTGGCCGACGTCTCGGCGGTCGTCGCCGCACCGGTCCTCAACCGGGACGGCGAGGTGATCGGCGCACTGTACGGCGAGCGCCGCCGCAGCAGATCCTCCGACGAAGGACCGCGGATCGCCCGGGTGGAGGCGCTGCTGGTGGACCTGCTGGCGGGCGGGGTGGCCGCGGGATTGGCGCGCCTCAAACACGAAGAAGAAGCTCTCAGGGCGCGTGAGCGTTTCGAGCAGTTCTTCACGCCGGAGTTATCGCGCCACCTGACCGAGCGTCCCGATCTGCTGGAGGCGCGCGACGCCATCGTCACGGTGCTGTTCTGCGACGTGCGCGGCTTCAGCCGAATCACCGAGCGCCTCGGGCCGGCGCAAACGGTGGCGTGGATGAGTGACGTCCTGGAGGCGCTCTCCAGCTGCGTCCGCGCCGAGCAAGGAGTCCTGGTCAATTACGTCGGCGACGCCTTGCTGGCGCTGTGGGGGGCGCCGGGCGACCAACCGGACCACGCCGAGCGGGCCTGCCGTGCCGCCCTGGCGATGCAGGCGTCGCTGCCCGCCCTCGACGAGCGCTGGCGCGAGGTGATCGGAGAGCCGATCGCTGTCGGGGTGGGGATCAACACGGGGCCGGCGTGCGTGGGAAACATCGGCTCGCGCTACAAGTTCAAGTACGGCCCCCAGGGGAACACGGTAAACCTCGCCAGCCGCGTGCAGGGCGCCACAAAGTATCTCAAGACACGAATTTTGCTGACCACGACGACGGCGTCGCAGTTGCCCCCGGGATTCGCGACGCGCCGGGTCGGCCGGGTGCGCACGGTCAACATTCGGGAGTCGGTGGAGTTGTGCGACCTGGCGCCGGCCGACGACCCGGGCCGGCAAGCGTTGCGGGCGGGGTACGAGCAGGCGCTGGCGGAGTTCGAGGCCGGTCGCTTTCGCAGCGCCGCCCGCACGCTCGGGCTCCTGGTCACGCAGCATCCGGACGACAGTCCGTCCCTGGTGCTGCTGTCGCGGGCGGTCGGCTGCCTCGTCGAAGAGCCGGCTGCGTTCGACGGGGTGTGGGAGCTGCCGGGGAAGTGAGCACTCCGCACCGGAACCTGCCGTTCGGCAGTATTAGCGCGGCATGCAAGAAACTCACACAAGCCTGACGCGCCAGCGAAGGATGGTGCCAACACAAGCCTGACGCGCCAGCGAAGGGGAGAGCGCTCCTTCGCTGGCGCGTCAGGCTTGTGTGAGTTTCTTGCATGCCGGAGTAAGATGTCGCTGCCGACGGGCGTTGTCACTCGCCCGGCAGCGGCGGCGGGCGGGCGTCTCGCCCCCATCACTGCGGTCGCCAGTATTTCGGCAGGTTCGGCTTGGTTTCGCAGAGGATTTCGAGGATCGCCTTGCGGTCGGCCGCGGACAGGTGGGCGAAGTCCTCGCTCTTGTCCTTGCCGCTGAGCACGTCGTAGACCCGGCGCATGACGTAATCCTTGGCCGCGTCCGGCAGGGCGTCGAACGACTCGGAGTAGACGACGTAGCTGCACGGGTATTTGAGGAGGCGCGTCTGCAAGTCGAGGTCGCGCAACGACCGGCCGCGGCGGTCGCGCGGCCCGCGCCTGGCGAACTCCTCCGCAAAGCCGGACGTCCCCTTGAGCTTGTCCGTCAGTTTGGCCTCCCCGCTGAACAGCAGGTACTTCACCAGCGGCTCGCCGGCGCTCTTGATGCGGCTGGTGGTGCTCTCGGAGCGGTAGTCGGCCGGCCGGCCCAGCGCCTTGTTCAATTCGGCCTCGTCGCGCAGCGCCAGCCGGGTCTGGTAGTTGGCCCGCGTCAGGACGTTGTGCATCTCCGCCTGGTGCTCCAGGACCATGAGCGCCACGACGTCGCTGTGCGGCGACAGGTAGCGCTCCGTTGGGAAGTACTTGCCCAGGTCGGTGACGTTCAAGTTGGGGGTGTTGTCGATGTCCTCGGGACGGCGCCGCCCGCGGACGATCAGGTTGCCCATGTGCTTTTGCTTGCCGCTGGTGCCGCTGACGTACCAGCCGCCCCAGCGATTTTCGAGGGGGCTGGTGTGGTCAATCCGGTACGACCCCGAGGCCAGCACCGGGAAGTCGTCGGCGTCGGCGTAGACCGAGCGCGCCAGTTGCCCGGGAAACCCCTGGTTCGTCGAGCCGCTGTGGCAGATCAGGCACGTGTCGCTCTGGCGCGTAAACTTCGGCTTCTCGGCTTTCTCCTGGTCAAGGGAGTAGAAGACGGAGCCGAGTTGTGGGTCAATGGCGGTGACTTCCAGGACGACGCCGTTCTGGCAGTAGCCGATGTATACCTCGTCGCTGAAGTAGACGGCCCGAGGAGTCGCCGGCTTGATGCGCTCGCGCTGCAGGCTCGTCTTGGAAAAGACCAGCGTTTGCGACGATACCGGCACCTTCAACTCGCGCAGCAGGGAGCGCAGGTAACCGACCCGGTCTTCGTAAGCGATCTTGACCTGACCCGCATCAATGCGCTGCTGAAGTCGCGCAACCACGTTGCTCGACGCGGCCTTGCTGTAGTTGATCGGCTCCCCCTCGATGTCCGCGCCTCGCGCCGCCGGACCAGCCAGTGCCGCCAGCACCACACCCATGACGCCGAACAGCCTGATGCTCACCATGTCCCGTGTCCTCTGGTTGCTTCACCTTGGCCCCATTTTGTCCGCACGGCGAAAGTAGCAAGTCGCATACCAGTATTATTCAGCCACGGCCCACTTCGGCAACAAGGGCGTTCTTCCGGGCTCGCGGCGGGTCTGCGAACCGCGCGGCTCAGGAGAGCCGCCGCCCATCGGTGCGCCGCTTCGTCACATCGCGTGTGCGGAAATGGTTCTCCCGCACTGTTGGTGATCGTGGCAGGCAGACGACCTTGACCCCGTCGCTTCACTCCCCGCAGGAGCAAGTCGGGTCAGCCGCTCCCCGCCACCCACTGCACGGCCCATCGGATCAGCTCGGTGCTGCTCGTCAGGTGCAGCTTCTCCTTGATGCGGGCGCGGTACGTCTCCACCGTCTTGGGACTCACCAGCATCTTCAGGGCAATCTGCTGGGTGTCCAGGCCCTGACCCACCAGCTGGAAGACCTCTAGCTCCCTGTCGGACAGGCCCTCGACGGGTGAGCGCTCGGCCCGCTCGCCCCCTCCGCCGACGGTCCTGTGCAGCAGCCGCTCCGACATCGGCTCGCTCAGGTAGACCTTGCCGCCGAGCACCTGCCGGATGGCGTCGATGATCTTGTCGGTGGCCTCTTCCTTGTTGATGTAGCCCAGCGCCCCGGCGTGCAGGGCGCGCTCGGCGTAAAGGGCTTCGGGGTACATGGACCAGACGAGCAGGCGGGCCGAAGCGTTCCGCGCCTTGATCCGCTTGATCAGGTCGATGCCGTTGCCGGTCTTGAGCGAGATGTCGATGACGGCCACGTCGGGGTTGACGGCGGCGAAGAGCTGCAGGGCCTCGGCGACGTCGGCCGCTTCGCCGCAGACTTCCAGGTCGGGCTGCCGGGAGATCCGGATGGCCAGCCCTTCGCGCACGGCCGGGTGGTCATCGACGATCAGGACCTTCGCGGCCTGCTTGCCGGCGTCCGTCTGGCCCTTGGTCATTGGTGTGGCCCTTGATGAAGGGTGCAGGTCACCAGCGTGCCGCCCCCTTCCGCCGGGACGATGTTCAACGTCGCGTTGATGAGCCCCGCCCGGTAGTGCATGATCCGCAGGCCCACCCCTTTGGTCTCCGCCTGCCAGTCCGCAATCCCCACGCCGTCGTCCCGGACGCGGAGGGTGAGAAGCCGGTCCTCGGTGTCGAGGCTGACGCGGATGCGCCGCGCCTGGCCATGCTTGAGGGCGTTGGTGACCGCCTCCTGGGCGATGTGGTAGAGCTGGGTGGCCGTGGCGTTGTCCTCCACGGGGACCGGCTCGGCGCACTCCAGCGTACACGTCACGCCAGACACCTCCCGGACGCGGGCGGTCAGTTCTTCCAGCGCCGCCATCAAGCCCTGGGCGTCCACTTCCACCGGGATCAGCCCCCGGGACAGGGCGCGGACCTGGCCGAGCGTACGCTTGAGCCCCTTCGCGATCTTGACCGCGAGTCCGACTTCCGGCGAGGACTGCTCGGCGAGGGCGTCCGCCAGACTCTGGGCCATCAGGCTCAATCCTATCAGCTCCTGACCCGTGCCGTCGTGCAGGTCCTGGCCGATCCGCCGCTGTTCCCGGGCGGCGATCTCCAGGACCTCGCGTTCCATGGCCTTGCGCAGGCTAATGTCGCCGTGGACGCCGGCGAACAAGCGGCGGCCGGCGACGTGGAACTCGCTGACGGCAAGCTCGACGGGAAAAGTGGTGCCGTCCTTGCGCCGGCCCTGGACTTCCCGGCGCGTGCCGATGACCTTCTTCTCCCCCGTCTTCAGGTAGTTCGCCAGATAGCCGTCGTGCTCCTCCCGGAACGGCGAGGGCATGAGGATGTTGACCGTCTGGCCGATCAACTCGGCGGCGCCGTAGCCGAACATGTGCTCGGTGGCCGGGTTGACCGACTCGATGATCCCCCGCTCGTCGATGGTGAGGATGGCGTCGGCGGCGGTGGTAACGATAGCGCTGATGCGCTCCTGACTCTCCCGGAGCGATTGTTCCATCCGCCTCTGCTCCGTGACGTCCTCGAGGGCCAGGAGGATCAGATGCACGTCGTCGAGGCGCCGGGCATTGAGCAGCATCGTCCGGCGGCCAAGCCGCTCGAAGTCGTGTTCCACCTCGAAGTCGTTCAAGGATCTGTCCCGGGGCAAAATCTCCTCCAGGAGAGTCCGCAGGCGCGGAATGTCCCACTGGCGGCTCCCCAGGTCATACAGGAACTGGCCCTGGGTTTCGGAAGGGGTGACCTGGAAGGTCCGATAGAAGGACTCGTTCGCCGCCTTCACCCGCAGACTCGGGTCCAGGACCACGAGGGGCTCGCGGACCGTCTCGACGATCATCTCGGCGTAGTGACGGGCGTCGCGCAAGGCGCCCTCCGTGCGCTTCCGTTCGGTCACGTCTTCGACGGTCAGGAAGATGAGGCCGGGCCGGTTGCCCGCGGGCGGGAGAGCCTGGGCGTGGAGCAACATGGTCCGCGCGCCCAGGCGTTCGAAGTCGTGTTCCACCTCGAAGTCCGTGAGGCCGGCGTTCCGGGCCAGGACGTCCTCCAGCCCGGTCCGTAGCCGGGGGATGTTCCACGGGCCGTTGCCCAGCTCATGGAACGGGCGATTCAGCGTCTCCCCGGGGGAGACCCCGAAGGTCTGGTAGAACGCCGGGTTGACCCACTGCACGCGCAGACCCGCGCCGAGGACCACCAGGGGGTACCGTATCGTGGTGACGATGGCTTCGGCAAGAAGGCGATCCTTGTCTGCCGCCGTCGCCGGCATGCCGCCGTCGGCCCTGGCCGCCGACAGGGGCGCTCCGGTCGTGTCAGCCTGGCTTGGTTTCTCCGTCGTCATCACCAGCCCTCCGGGAGCTGGGCCATCGTGTTTTCGGCCATCGACCGGTCCCGACTATCCGCAGGTGCGCTGCTCCGGCGGCTGCTTCATGCACTCGTCGAACAGCACCTCGAATTCACGGCTGACCTGCCCGGCCTCGCCCTTGAGTTCGTGCAGGAACTTGCGCCCCTCGTCATGAAACTGGCCATCGGCGAAGAGCATCCGTCGCAGCCAGGCGACCTCCTCGGCGTCGATTCGGCCGTCTGCCAGGATGTGGTCCTTGATGGCCTGGTAGAAGAAGTGCTCGAAGGCTGGCGTACGGTGCTGCACCCGCTTGTGCAGCTCGACGAGGAAGTCGGCCCCCGGGCGGCCGACCGTACCGCCGGCGTACAGCTGCCGGCGCAGCGCTTCCAGCTCGCGGTCATCGACCCGGCCATTGGCCAGGATGGCCTGTTCCCGTTGTCGGAAGTCCAGCATGAGTTAGCTCCCCTCGAGATTGTCCCCGTGTCATGTTGGCGCCCGCGGCAGTTGCCGGCCTTCCGCGCCTGCCGGGCGAACAGCACGTACTTCACGAAGGCGAACGCCTCTCCGTGCAGGGCCTGCAACAGATTCTGCCGTGTCTATGGAGTCATTCTATTCCCCCTCTGGACGCGCGATGCCGAAATTCCGTCTCCCAGTGGCTGGCGCGTCATGCAGCCGCGGGTTCCGGGCACGGCGCGCCCCAGTTGGCTGACCGGCAGCGGCGCGGCGTGCAACAGAGACGCGAGTTTGCATTCCACCATGTCCGACGGCGTCAAGCCGGCGCGACTATCGGGGATCAGGACTTCCTCCGCCGGCTCGGAGTCGGGCGGCCCCCGGGCCACGGGCAGGGAGGAAGCGACGGCGCGGTGGGGGTGACTTTACCCCTGCCAGTTCCCCCCCCGTCTCCCGAACCAGCCCCCCAGGAAGGCCAGCACCGCGAGGACGAGGAAGATGAAGAAGAGGATCTTCGCCCCTCCCCAGGCGATGCTTTCCACGCCTCCGAAGCCGACGAGGGCAGCGACCAGGGCGATCACGAGGAACACGACCGCCAGACCGATAGTGTAGCGCATCATGGTCAGGGTCTCCGTAAGAAGGAACCTTCACAAGCCGGGAGCACAGCCAAAGCCTTCTGGCCCCGCGCCAGAAACAGCACGTACTAAATGCTAGGGCTGTACTCCCTGTCACTGCGTGTCCTGGTGACTTGCAGGTATCGTGCCGGAGCACGCCGGGCCATCGCAAGCTCGGCGCGTGCCACTGGTAGCCGAAGGTTTCTGCCACCCTGCCCTGTTGCGCGGGCGCGCCGTCCTCACCACCGACGCCGGGGGGCGCGTCACCTTCCTGAACCCCGTCGCCGAATCCCTGACCGGCTGGCTGTGGCACGAGGCGAAGGGGCAGCCCCTGGAAACCGTGTTCCGGGTCGTCAACGATGAGCGCCGCCGTCCGTCCGGGTCCCCCGCCGCCCGGGCGCTGTCCGCCGTGCGCGAAGGCCTGACCCCAGCGGCGTCCGGCCCGGAGGTGCTCGCGGCCGGGGTGTTCGACCGGGGGCCGCCCTCGGGGCGGCGCGCTGGGAGCGCCGCCCCGAGGGCGGCCGCTAAACAACCGGAAATCGAATGGCGTGAGGATAGCACCGAACGGGGAGGCGGGGCCAGGGGCTTCGTTTGGCTAGCGACGCTTCGCAGAAGCGTTTAGGCCTTCACGCTTCTGCGAAGCGTCGCTAACCGTCGCATTGCAAACGAACCACGCCGGACACATTACCCCTATGCATAGGAACATTTCTGAGATCCCTATGAAAACCCAAGGCGAGATCGAAGCCGCCATTTGCGAACTCATCAGTCGCCTTGAACAGGAGTACATGGGTCGGGGGCCGAGAGACATTCACGCCCACCTGATCGGTGAACTCCTCGTGGTCCGCCTCCAGGGCGTGTTGACCGCGGCGGAACAGCAACTGGTCAAGTCGCTCCCAACCGAGAAGGGGAGGGGCCTGCTCAAACAAGTACGGACTCATCTGATCGAAACGGCGCGGCCGGTCATGGAAGTAATGATCCAGGAGGTGACAGGCGCCAAGGTGTTGAGCCTACACCACGACATCAGCACCGTGACCGGAGAAGAGGTCGTGCTGTTCACCCTGGCCGAGTCGCCTTATTACAGGCAACCGAAGAAACAATAGGGCCATGAATCGGGCTGGGCGTTTCGCGCTCGCCTCACCCCACAAGGGCGCTCGTCCTTTCTCGCGGGGTGGGGCGAGCGTGAAACGTAAACAGTCACGCCGCCGCAGTAAGAATTGTTAGTCCGCAAACCAGCCCTTCCGAAAGAGCCAGGTCTTCACCGTCTGGGTCAGCAGGACATAACCGAGCAACGTCACAGCAAGCAAGGGCCAATAGAGCGGCGGCAACGGGGTGAAGCCGAACGCCGGCCCAATGGGCGAGAAGGGTAACCAGGCACCGAGGAGCATGATGACGGCCGTGGTCACGATCAGCGGCCAGCTGGCCCAACTCTGGATGAAGGGGATCCTGTTAGTGCGGATGACGTGGATGATCAAGGTCTGCGTCAAGAGCGACTCGACGAACCAGCCGGTCTGGAAGAGCGACGACCGGGCGGGATCCCAGCAGCCGAAGACGTAGAGCATGATGAAAAAGGTGGTGTAATCGAAGACCGAGCTGCACGGCCCGATGAACAGGATAAAGCGGGCGATGGCGTTCATTGACCAGGGGCGCGGTCGGGCGACCTGCTCCGGGTCCACGTCATCTGCGGGGATGGGGACCTGGGAGAAATCGTAGAGCAGGTTGTTGGTCAGGATCTGGATCGGGGCCATGGGCACGAACGGCAGGAAGATACTGGCGCCCAGGACGCTGAACATGTTGCCGAAGTTTGAGCTGGCCCCCATCCGGATGTATTTGAGGATGTTGGCGAAGACCTTCCGCCCCTCCACGACGCCCTCTTCCAGCACCAGCAGATCTTTCTCCAGCAGGATGGCATCCGCCGATTCCTTGGCGATATCGACCGCCGTGTCCACCGAAATCCCCACGTCGGCGGCGCGGATGGCAGGCGCGTCGTTGATACCGTCGCCCAGGAACCCCACGACGTGTCCAGCCCCTTGCAGGGTCTTGATGATGCGCTGCTTGTGCGCCGGGGATACCCGGGCGAACAGGGTCGCCTTGCTGGCGGCCTCCGCCAGTTCCGCGTCGGACAGCCCTTCCACGTGGCTGCCCAGGAGCACCTGGTCGGTGGCGATGCCGACCTCCTTGCAAATCTTGCGGCTCACCAGTTCGTTGTCCCCCGTGACCACCTTGACCGAGATGCCGTGACCCTGGAGGGCAGCGATCGCCGACCGGGCGGTGTCCTTGGGCGGGTCGAGGAAGGCCAGGTAACCGCGCAAGGTCAGGTCGCGCTCGTCGTCCTTGGAGTAGGCTGCTTTGGGCTCCAGGTCCCGAAAGGCCAGGGCCAGGACCCGGAAGCCGTCGGCACTGAGCTGGTCAAACTCCGCTTTCAGGTCGGCGGGGATCACGTGGTCCATGGGGTGGACCTGGCCGTCCAGTGCGAAATTGCTGCAGCGCTGGTAAACTTCCTCCGGAGCGCCCTTGCAAATGAGCCGGTGAGCCTTGCCGGGCGTGTTGACGACGACGGACATCATTTTCCGGGAGAAGTCGAAGGGGATCTCATCGACCTTGGCGTACTCCGGCAGCGCCAGGTGCTCATGCACCTCGGTGTGCTGAAGGATGGCCCGGTCCATCAGGTTCTTCAGGCCGGTCTGGAAATGACTGTTGAGGTAGGCCAGCGCCAGGACCTCCCGGTCCTGATTGAGCATCACGTCACAGTACTTTTCCAGGATGATCCGGTCCATGGTGAGCGTGCCGGTCTTGTCCGTGCAGAGGACGTCCATGGCACCGAGGTTCTGAATCGAGTTCAGGCGTTTGACAATCACTTTCTTGCGGGACATGGCCAGCGCGCCCTTGGTGAGGCAGACCGTCACGATCATGGGGAGCATCTCCGGCGTCAGCCCCACCGCCACCGCCAGGGCGAAGAAGAAGGCCTCTTTCCAGTCCCCCTTGGTCAGCCCGTTGATGACAAAGACCAGGGGGACCATGACGAGGATGAAGTAGATCATCAGCCAGGTGAAGTCGCTCACACCTTTGTCGAAGCTGGTCGTCGTGTGCTGGTCCACGATGGCACTGGACATGCCGCCGAGAAAGGTCGTCAGACCGGTGGCCACGACGACCGCCGTGGCGGCGCCGCTCTCGACGCTTGTGCCCAGGTAGCAGACGTTGGTCAATTCCAGGGGCGATCGGCCCGCAGCCTCTTCCCGGGCGGTAAATTTCTCCACGGGGAACGACTCGCCGGTCAGGCTCGCCTGGATTAGGAACAGGTCTTTACAGGAAAGCAGCCGCACGTCTGCCGGAATCATGTCGCCGGCGGCGAGTTGCACCACGTCCCCGGGGACCAGGTGACCGATCGGCACTTCTTGAGCGCGACCGTCGCGGAGGACGGTCGCGTGGACGCTGATCATCGCTCGGAGCTTGGCGGCGGCGGTATCGGCCCGGGCCTCCTGAACGAAGCGCAGCACGACGCCGAGGATCACCATAACTAGGATGACGCCCCCGGCCCGGTAGTCGCCTGTGAAGAACGAGAAGCCGGCGAGCACGAGCAACAGGATCACGAGGGGGTTGATCAGGGCTTTGCCCAGCAGCTGGATGTGCGGGTGGCGCTCTTCCCGCGCCACGACGTTCGGGCCGTACTGTTGTAAACGGTGCTCGGCCTCCGCCCCCGAAAGACCATCCTTCGAGGGGGTGCGATCTCTCCAGTGCGCGAGAACCGCTGCGTTTTTGCGTGCTTCCTGACGCAGGTAACGCGCCAGCCCCGGTGGCGGGAGGCTTGTAGAAAGGCGGTGTCTTTCCTTCAACAAGGG
>Ga0116224_10000437_pt1 | contig 32988 bp, 29 predicted proteins | sample Sb_taG_9_FD_89699 | JGI IMG/M metagenome (GOLD analysis project Ga0116224, IMG submission 89699) | Peat soil microbial communities from Weissenstadt, Germany - Sb_50d_b_LC metaG | ecosystem: Environmental > Terrestrial > Soil > Wetlands > Peat | place: Germany: Weissenstadt | collected 2010-09-21 | reverse complement strand
TAGCACGCGGGCCGCTCCAGCACGAGGGCCGCTCCAGCACGAGGGCCGCTCCAGCACGAGGGCCGCGCTGATCTACCTGTCGCGTGCCGCGAGTATACGAGGCGATCGCGGCGGGCAAAGCCGGCCCATCACCAGGCGCAAGGTGTTGCTGCCCGGTGCGCAGAAGCTCCAATTCGGGCGCGCTTCTAACGTCCTGCCGGGAGACATTGATGGCGTCATATCGCCAGTTCCGGGCGTTGCGCAGCCTCGAGAGCGAAGGGTGTGGTCATGAGGCGACCCGGCGGGAGTGCGGTGATCGCCCCGCCGGATCCGGGCGACCTGGCCGCCGTCGCCGCGGTCAGGGGATCAAGACGAGCTTTCCGCGGACGTGGCCGCCTTTGCTGATGCGGTAGGCCTCGGCGGCGCGGTCGAACGGGAACGTCTGCACCTTGATCACGAGCTTGTTCTGTGCCAGCAGTTCGGCGACCTCCGCCAGCGCCTGCATGGGCCTGCTGTCCGCGCCGCCACCGGTCACCCGGGCTCCGGCCTGGCCGGCTGCGGAGTTGGCGATGGACAACACCTCGGACGGCTCGGATACCAGGCTGATCAGCTCCTCGACCCGGGTCTTGCCCGCAACATCGAACACCGCGTCCACCCGCCCGCCGGCCGCGGCCCGGACCCGGCCGGCCACGCCCTCGCCGTACAGCACGGGGATCGCCTTGATCTCCCGCAGGTAGCCCTGGTTGGCCTCGCTCGCCGAGGCGACCACCCTGGCCCCGCGGGCTTCCGCCATCTGAACGGCGACCGCTCCCACGCCGCCTGCGCCGCCGTCGACGAAGATCGTGTCCCCGGCCTTGATGCCGAGCAGGCGAAGACCGCGTTCGCTGGTCTCACCGGCCACGCCGGCCGCGGCGGCCACCGCCCAGTCGATGGACGGCGGCTTGGCCGCCCAGGCGTCCAGCACGGCGGACTCCGCCTGAGTGTTCTGGCCGCGGCCGAACACATCATCACCGACGGAGACCCCCGCGACTCCCTCACCGACCTCGTCCACCACGCCGGCGGCGTCGTATCCGAGATAACCCACATCGGCCAGGGGCTGGCCCCCGGACATGGCCCCGGCCAGCAGCTTCCAGTCGACCGGGTTCACGCTGGCCGCCCGCACGGCGATCCGGATCTGCCCCGGCCCCGCGTGCGGAACAGGAGCGTCTCCCCAGGTGAGGACCTCGGGACCTCCGTAAGCCGTAAACTGCAACGCTCGCATGCAACAGTCCCTCCACGTGAGCAGGGTGAGTGAGACATCTCATGGCCTCGGGCATGATCCATCCTCTCCCAGGACTGGAGCCTCCAAGATTCCCGGGGCGATCCATGGCGCCGACGCCCTTCTGTGCAAATCGCGCAGAAGGCGGCTAGCTGGGTCGGCTGCTATTCCGCTCAGGCCAGGATCTTGGCTTTCTCGCGGTCGAACTCCGCGGGCGTGATGACGCCCCGGTCACGCAGGTCGGCGAGCTTGGCCAGCTGGTCCGCCGAAGTCTGTGAACCTGCGGCCTGCTGGACATAGCTGCGGAGCTCCGCGTCTTGCTGCTGTGCCTGCTGCACCGCATGCTCGTGCATTTTGCCGCCGCGGGCGATCAAGTACACCAGGACCCCGATCAGCGGGAGGAGCAAGATAAAGATGAACCACAGCGCCTTGGCCCAGCCGGACAGGTCATGGCTGCGGAACAGGTCGATGATGATGGTGATCAGGATCCAGAACCAGATCACCCACAGGAAGATCATGAGGATCGTCCAGAACGCGCCGAGCAGCGGATACGAGTAGGAGCTCGAAGCGAGGAACATGGCGTCTCCTTGGCGCTCAGGGCGACTGCAGGCGCGCGGGGCGCGGGCCTATTGGGATCGTGAGCATCGTGATCGTACTGGGCCGTAGGGTGCGAGTCACGGCGAAACGCTGGAATCGGATCACCCGGCGCCTCTGTTAGCCGCCGGGCAGGCGTTCGGCAATTACTGCCATGCTGAGGCCCTTGAACCGCCTCGCTCCTGTTACGCCTGCAAGCTCGCAGACTACGCGGAAGCAGCTGCACGCGGCCGCTGATCACGCCGGCGCGGCGTGCGGACGCAACGGCTGAACCTGGCCAAGGGGGCGCTCAAAGATGGCCGGCCGAAAGCAGCCGCGTTACTCTTTCCGTGCAGCGTGCTCGTTGGGAGGCGCCCGGGATGGCAGGACCGGGAGACGAGATAGCAGCAGGCGCGGGCGGCCACCGGCACCTGCGGGCCTCGGACGCCGACCGCGAGCGGGTGATCGAGGAGCTCAAGGTCGCGTTCGTGCACGGACGGCTGGGCCGGGACGAGTTCGACCTGCGGGTCGGCCAGGCACTTGAGTCGCGGACCTGCGCCGAGCTGGCCGCCCTCACCGCTGACCTTCTTCCCAGGCCGGCCACGCTCCCGCATCCGGCTAAGGCCGTGCGGGTGCGGAAGGCGATCGCGCAGTGCCAGCGGGCGGTGGCCGATCAGGAGCGGAGGTACGGACCGGACCATCCGGACACGATCGCGGCTCACGCCAGCCTCGCCTCGGCGCTCCGTTCGGCCGGGAAGCTGAAGGACGCCATCGCGCAGTACGAGCGGGTGCTCGCCGGCCGCGAGCGAGTCGAGGGCCGCGACCATATGGATACGATCGCGGCCCGCGCCAACCTGGCCTACGCCTACCGCGTCGCGAAGCGGTTCCGCGACGCGATCCCGCAGTACGAGCGCACCCTGGATGACCGGATCAGGGTCCAGGGACCGGACCACCCCGACACCCTGGCCGCGCGGTCCAACCTGGCCGCCTGCTACCAGCAGGCCTGGCGGCTGACCGAGGCGATCCCGCAGTACCAGCGCGCGCTGGCCGACAGTGAGCGGATGCTCGGGGCCGGCGACACCGAGACGCTGATCACCCGGTGCAACCTCGCCTCCGCCTATTACACCGCCGGCCGGCTCACCGAGGTCGTGGTGGTCTTGCGGAGAGCTCTCACGGACTGTGAGCGCTATCTGGGAGCGGATCATCAGATGACCCAGACGGTACGAGCGAACCTGGACGCCGCCATCCGGACCTGACGTCCTTGCTCAAGCCAGGAGGCGGCTCCGCCACCGCTCGAAGCGGCCGGCGAGCCGGTGGCGATCGACGGCGTGCAGGCGGGCGATGTGATCGTCGGTGTAATGGATATACAACGGGATTAGCTCCCGGCTCAGCAGCGCGGTCGCCTCATCGCCGGCCGGCGGTTCGAGGCGCCAGCGCAGGGCCGCGGTAACCAGCCCGGTGGCCGGCGAGCTCGCGCTGGCCAGGTAGTGCTCGGCCGCGAGGGCGTTGGTACCTACTTGGCCCGTCTCTGCGGTGAAAAGGAAGCGGACGGGAAAGAGCACGATCTTGGTCAGCCGCCGAGGGCCGCGGGAAACCAGCCGCGAAGGGGTGCGTATCTCCTTCAGCGCGCTCTCGTCGTGGGGCCAGGGCCGGGCCCAGCGCCCGGGCAGGCCCAGGTAGCCGAGCGCGAACTCGGCGCCTGCCACCAGCAGTTCGGTGCGGCTGGGCCGGGCCACAGCGGAACGTGCGTCCGGCCCGGTGAGCAGCCGGCCGTAATCCAGCAGGTCCAGCCGGTCCAGCGGAGGGAACCGGCCACCCCGGCCCTGGCCCGCCAACGTGGCGGGCGTTCCCCAGAACACCGAGAGCCGCTGGTCAAGCACTGATCCTCCGGCTCTCACGGAGCGAGCCACCGTGCGGATGGTCAGGCGGTCGGCGGCCCTGAGCGGGTCTTGCAGGATGAGCCCGAGATCGACGTCGCTCACCAGCGGACTGAAGCCTCCGTGGGCCAGGCTGCCCAGCGCGTACCCGGCGACCAGGCGTGAGCCCAGGGCAGCTCGGTAGGCGGACACCGCCCTCGCCAGTACGGCCTGGCCCAGATGGGCGTCGGGCTGCTGGCCCCACGTGCAGCTGGGATCCGGGTCAGCCGGTACCCCGGGCGGGAACCCGCTTCGCTGCCCGGGCCCGGACGCCGCTGTATCGGCCAACGGTAATCTCCCCCCTGAGCTCACTCCACGATGCCACACCATCCCGCCGGGCCAGCCGCACACGCGCCAGCCTAGGTGAGGCCGTCGGCCCGCTCGGAGCGAAGCAGGCCCATCAGGCCGCCAGGATCACCCGGATACGCGGACCTCGTACCACAGGCCGCCGTTGAGGTCGAGGTTGTTGCCGTTCGCCTGGCCCGGGCCGTTGTCGCCGATATAGGTGTACAGGGGATGACCGTCGTAGGTCGCCTGCACGGTGTGGCCCGACCGCTTGACCGTGCCCAGCTGGCCCGTGACGCCCGGCCCGGCTCTCGGGCTGCCGGTAACCGGCGGCCAGTAGGCGGTACATGACCCGGTGCACCTGGAGGCCGTCGGGGTATCAGGGGCGAACCAGTACAGCGTGAGGCCGCTCGCGTTGGTGAGCACCGTGACACCGCCGACCCTGGCGGTCTTCAGCGTGACCGCGCCCTGGCCGGCGGCCGGAGGCGGCCCGCTGGCGTTGGCCACCGCCACGCCGAGCAGGGCCAGGGCGAGCACCGATACCGCGCCCACCGCACCGATCAGCACCGACACGGCGGAGTGCACCCGCGCCACTCTCCGGGCCGCCGAGCTGATCCATCCGTCGGCCTCCCGCGCGGGACCCGCGGCGGCGGCCGCCAGGGCCAGCGTCGCGAAGGCGGCCACCTCGATCAGCCCGGCCGCGATTCCCGCCCGCGTGCGGACCTCCTTGAAACCGAACAGCCCGACCCACACCGCCAGCAGGTAGGCGCTGAGCGTCGACAGCGCGAACGCCGCACTTGCGGTCACGGTAAGCCGGCTATGGGTCACCAGCACGGCAATCGCCAGGGTGAACCCCCCGATGAACTGCACCAGGAACAGCCAGCCGATGGTCGGGATCGTCCGGTACCCGGTCAGGTACAGATCCAGGTGGATACCCGCGGATACACATAGCAGCATGGCTCCCGCGATCCGCAGCGGCAGCCCGCGTGTCTCGTGCCGGCGATGCCGGCCAACGACCGTCACCCGTCTCCCCACAACCAGTAGACGTCGCCTGCCGGCGACGGGTTCAACGCGGCCCGGTCCTACGGGCCGGCTGGCGGGCGGATCCTCACGCATAGTCCTGTTGCTACACCCAGGAGCGCATCCCGGGGGCCCGACGGACTGGATTGTCCGGTGAATTTTGGGACGTTTCCGACACGGGAGAGCCTGCGGGAATCTCACGCGCATCATGGGTTTGGTGATGCTCGCCGCGGAACCGTGACCATGAAAGAGTCTGCACGTGGATGAGGCAGCCGAACACCGCCCGACCAAACAGGTCATCGTCATCCGGCGGGACCTGAGGATGCGCCGGGGCAAGGAGATCGCCCAGGGCGCGCACGCCTCGACGGCCTGGCTGGCCGATCGCGTCATCCAGGGATTGTCACCGAACGGAACCGTGGATCACGTCGCCCTGTCACCCGCCGAGCGAACCTGGCTCGATACCAGCTTCCGTAAGGTCACCGTCAAGGTCGGCTCCGAGGAGGAACTGATGGCGGTCTACCGCACGGCGGTCGAGGCCGGCCTCGTGGTCCATCTGGTCACCGACCGGGGCCTGACCGAGTTCGGCGGGATACCCACCCGGACGTGCCTGGCCGTCGGCCCGGACTACGACGACCTCGTCGACCCGGTGACCGGTGACCTCGAGCTCTACTGACGACGGCTAACGGTTGAGCCGGGCATCGCGATGCATGGCCCGGGGGAGGATGCGGTGGTTCCCGGCCGGAGCGGCCTCGGCCTGACCCGGGCCACGGCTGGTGTAGCTGTCGCCGGCCTTGAGGGGGCTGAGCTCGAGGTCGAAGTGCGCGTCGAGCGCGGTGGACAGCGCGGCGAGCGTTCGCAGCGTGAGGTTCTCACCGCCGCCGAGGATCTGGCTGACCCGGCCGGGAGAGACGCCCATCCGGGCCGCGAGGTCGGCCCGGGTGAGGCCGCGCTCGCGCATGTACCAGTTGATCTCGTTGGTCACCTGGGTAACGACGGCGAGCATCTCGTCGTCGATCTGGGTTTCTGTGGCCCGCCGTTCGTGCGAAGCGTCTGTCCTGAAGCCCATCAGTGCCTCCACGTGATTACGGCCAGACCCGCTGCGCCCGGACGATAGTGACTTCCAGTTTAATTAGGTATAACTAAACGTGTAGCTATACCTAAAGTCTCGCTGAGGCCAGGGCCAGACAACCCGGATCTGCCGATCGTTATCAAAACGTTACCATGATTCGGCGGGAACCCAGGCACCTCTCCGGGGGGATGTGGCGGGAGAGCCACGTGAGGTTGCTCCGGCATCCGGTCAACCGGCACTTCTTGGCTCATTTGACGCTTTGGACGACAAAAATCTAGCTAGTTTGGCCATCACCTGCAAAGATGTTTCTTGGGGTGGCCGCTGGCCGCTGGCCGAGGCCTGAGGCGGAGGGGGTCTGGCGTGCCTGGCTTGGTGTTGGGTGGTGTCGGGACCTTCGTCGTGTCGCTGATCGTGGCGTCCATATTCCTGCGGGTTCGCTGCCGGGGAACCGGGCCCCCGTTCGGGCGGCGCGCCCGGTACTGGGCCTGGTTCATCGTGGTATCCACCGCCGCCCTGGCTGCCGCCGTAGGCGTGCTCATCCTCGCCGCCAGCCGTGTCCCCGCGTTTGTCGGGGTCATCGTGCCGGGCGGCCTGTGGTTCACCAAACTGCCCCCGCAGCGCGACCGGGACATGCTGCCCAGGACGTGGTCCGCCGTGCTGACCCTCCCGTTCAGCCGCCTGTACGACCGGATGGGCGACGACATGCAGGACTGGTGCGACACCAGGATCGAGGCGGCGAAGCCCAGGCCGCAGTGGATAGCAGACGCCGCGCAGTACTACTGGAACCAGATGGGCCGGGTCACCGATCCGCGGGCGCGGGACAATCTGGACCGCTGGCGGGAGTCCATCGTGCACAAGGTCAGCATGGTGCGGCTGATCGACCTGGACCCCGGCCCGGGCCGGCTGCGGGCCGGCCTGCAGATGCACTCCTCGACGGCGCACGCCCGCAAGTACCGGGACGACGACCAGGACCGGCTGGCCCGGCGGCTGGAGACCGAGGCGCTGAACGAACTGCACCTGTTCCTCGCGTACGCCTACCGGCTCGGGTACCACAAGATGCTCATCTACCCCTACCGGCCGGGGGCGCACCGGCCCGCGCCCCAGCCGCCGCCGCAGGTCCAGCCCGCCGAGCCCGTCATCCCGGACCGGTAAGCCAAGGCTCACCCGCCCCGCGCCCGGCGGGCGCCGTCATGATCGCGAAGGCTTTACTGCTCCCCCCCCGCGGTAGTGAAGTCTTCATGATCATGGAAAACGATCCTCAGCCGGCCGCTGCACGCGCCGCATGGCCAGCTACGGCGACCGTCACAGCGGCGGCAATCTGCTGCACTGGGGTGGTCTTCATCCACGGGCATGAAGACCAGCATCCCAGCGTGATGCGCAGGCTGGCCCGCACGGCCAGTGAGGGTGAGAAGTACCTCCTCACCACGTCCTGGTACAGCGGCCTCGGTCATATTCCCGGTGAAAGCCTCCGGCGCGAGTATTTCCGCCAGCTGGGCAAGCTTACTTCCTGGCGCGGAGAAATGGTCATGTCCATGTCCGCGACCGGGGACTTGCCCGAGCTGCAGCGGGAATTCTCCGAGCGGCTGGCGAGCGGGACCAGCGACGAATTCCCCATTCAGGCGCCAGGCGATGTCGTCTACGAGACCGAGCTGGGCCAGTCCAACTTCTGCCATGTATTCGGCACCGACCTCAACGACCACATGCGGGCGGTAACCGGCTGGGGCCAGCACTGGTGGGTGGAGGGGATCCGCTGCCCGGACGAGGAGTTTGCTACCAGGGAAGCCGAGAGAGCTAACTACCGGTGCGTACTCGAGGCCAACGACCGCAAGCGTGACAGAATCTGGGACGCGGCCGATTACCGGGAGTTCCACACGGTCGCCGCATTTCGTAGCCCGCTGGCAAGTCCGCCACCAAGGTGCTAGTCCGCCGCAACGCCGATCCGCTGCTGGTCGTGGGCGCTCACGGCGACAGATGCAGCGCCGCCTTCGCCTCGGACTGCGCCCTCCACTGGTACCCGCCCGGCTGCATGGTCTGGCCCGGCTGCGACCGCCTGTGAGCCAGCCTGCCCCGCTGGGTCCTGCTGGGGCGCGCCGTGCCGCACCAAGAAGCCGAGAAGTAGAGACACCAGGCACCCCGCGGCCAGAAGGAAGTACGGCACCCGATCCGATTTCGCCTGAGCCAGCGCTCCGCTGCCCGCGGCGGCGAACGCCTGTCCGCCGGCCCAGGCCAGGTTGCCCAGACCGAAGGCCAGTCCCTGGTCGAGCTCCTCGTGATGCGCGCCCTTGCTCAGCAGCGCCATCGCGGGCGTAAAGAGCGCACCGAAGGCGGGCATGCCGAGGACCAGCACGGGCACGAGCCACAGCATCCTCGTGCCCAGCAAGGGCACGAGGATGCTGACGCCAATCGCCGCGGCCAGTGAGAGCCTGGCCGGGGTGGGCGCACCCCGGCGGTCTGCCTGCCGGCCGGCCAGCGGCGAGAGCACACCCTCGATCGCCGAGGCGGCCAGGAACGTGCCCGCGATCACGAGTCCGGTAGCCCCCAAATGGGCCAGCCGGAGCGGAGCGAGCACGTTGAACACGCCAAACGCCATTCCGGCCAGCATGGTCAGCCACAGGCCGCCGAGGACGCGCCGGTTTCCGAGCGCGGGCAGCATCGCCCATGGGCTCTGCGGGAGCGATTTATGCGACACACGCACGAAGAACGCCGCCACCACGAGCAGGGCTCCGAACACCGCGGCCGCGCTGAAGGCGGGCCCTGTGCCCACCTCGTCGGCTACGGCCCCCACGACCGGACCGAAGAGCGCCCCGATTACAGCGGAGCCCAGCGCGGTGCCCAGCAGTTCACCGCGCCGCTGCGGTGGCGCCTCGGTGGCCAGCCAGGCCAGGCCGGCCGCCCAGGTACAGGCCCCGCCCAGGCCCTGCACGAAGCGGGCGGTATCCAGCGCTCCCGCTGCCGATGCCCAGCCGAAGACCAGCGTCGACACGCTCATGAGAACCAGCCCGAGCACCACAACCTTGCGGCAGCCCAGGCGGTTGGTGAGCATACCCCCGGGCAGCGCGCCGACCAGCGTACCGAGCGGATAGCCCGCGACCAGGTTGCCCGCACCGGACTTGGACAGGTGGGCCACGTGCGTGTAGTAGGGCAGCAGGGGAGTCAGCGCCGTAAAGAATGTGGTGTCGACAAGCACCAGCGCGCACACGAAGATGAGCAGCCAAAACACCGGGCGCGCCAGCCGCGACCCGGAATCCTCCCCCATGGCGGGAGACCGCTCCAAAGCCTGTGTCACAGGGATATCCGATTTGAAGGCACGCCTCACCAGTCCCGGGACTACGCGGCACTATATAGCGGATCACAAGGTGGCCGGGCGCGATCCCGTAAAGATGACGCGCAGGTGGCTCGGGAAGTTGGCAGGGGCCTGCCGCTACCGGATATAAGGCGAAAACGCTGTGTAATCCAGGCCCAGGCGATCCAGGGCGCTCGCGACGGAATCGAAGGGCAGGAGCTTGGTGAGATAGTCCTGCCACCGGGCGAGGTCAGCCTGCCAGAGGCCGACGAACTTCTGGCAGAGGTACGCGTCGATCCGCCCCAGCTGCCCCTGAGCCGCGCGGATCGAGACCTGCGCGGCGCGTACCCTCCGGCCTCGCGGGCTGTCCAGGTTGCCGTCCGGATGCCGCGCCAGCGACTCCGCGACGCTGCTGAGGAAATCCGCGCGGCTCTTGATGAAATCATCCCAGTAAGCTGCGTCGGCGTCGGCTACATTCCGGTCATCGTCCAGGCGCGCGTAGAGACCCTCGGCCAGCAGGTCTCCGAACTCCTCCTTGATGGCTCGCCGCGGATGCTCAAACGGGTCGTACTTCCGCTGCCGCGACGTGCCGACCCGGGCGATCCTATGGTTGGCCGCCTCCTCGCAGAAGAAGAACCAGTCTTCGTTGTAAATATTGGGGAAGAAGGCCAGGCTGTCCCGGTCGCATCGTACGCCCATTGCGCCTGCGCTGGCGAATTTCCCCTGCTTTCCGCCGCCGAGGCGGTAGGCGTGACAGGCGACCGAGTTATCCGGGTAAAAATTGGGAATGAGAACGCTCACATTGTGATTGTCCAGTGCGGCCGCGAGGGCGTCCACGTCGTCCTTGGAGACATCGTAGATGTCGTCATCCAGGAACATGATCCGCCGCCATCCGAGCATCCGGGCGATAACTAGCCCCAGGTTGCGCTTGGTGCTCAGGTCACGAGTCAGGCCAAAACTGGCGGCCAGCAGGTCTTTTTCCTTAGAAGTGGCGAAAGAAATCTCCTTAAGGGGATTAGTCGGAGGCCAGGGCAGCTCTACGGCAAATCCTTCGACCTTTTCTCCCATCGTGGCGTCGACCACCTGGTCCTTGGTTACCCTCTTGCTGCAGACGACGATCAAGGGGATGGTCGTTTCGCGCGCGAGATCTATGCAATCGCGGAGAAATTTGACCGGCCGGTTGGTCGGCACCACGATCGCATCGAACCGCGCGTTACCTGCGGCCTGGTGTGACCGGTCTAGCAGCCTGTCATGCGATGTACTCTGTTTGGGAATCCAGTTTGGCGTCACTCTTATTTCAATTCTGCGGTCAGTGAAACAATATCGCGTCAGAACTCTCGGGGCGCGGGTTTATAGTCTCTCCGGCCAGGACGTCTAACCGCATCGATATAGCCTCCTTCCAGGAGACGCGCCGCGCGTCAGCGGCAAGCCGCCGACGCGTTGGGGTGAGCGTGTCTCCGAAGCGAACAGCTATGATTCCTCCAGTAGGTCGTGACACGGCGGTGCCTGTGCCGCGCTACTCTGCGTGAGGCCAGCCCCGGCAAACGGTGAGCGCCGGAGTTCAGGAAATCGCCTGGTCAGCGAGGCCGGAGCAACCGATGCGCGTAGATGTGGTGTCGGCTCGACGAACGTTGCCCCTCCTCGAACCCAATCTTCCTGGAATTTTACATGATCGTTTCAGGTGTAGCCATGAACGGCTCTGGCCAGCAGCCGGTCCTCGACGTGCCCTGGCTAGCCGGACATGAACAGATCGTGCGTGCCCGGTGCGCCGCACGGTACCGCCGATGGTTCCTCACAGGCGGGCGCTGACCGAGGGCGAGCGACGTCAGCGACCCGGCCGTCAGTCACCTGGGCCAGCCCCAATGCCTGCAGCGCGGCGTCGGGCGTCGGCATCTGGCCTATCCGTGCTACCCGCTGCTCCCAGTCGCGAAGATCCTCCCGCCACAGCCGGATATAACGTTCGAACAGCTCTGGTGAAATCTCGGCCGAGCATTTGCGGGCAGCCTCCACCGAGCGCGACAGCTCTTCTCTTATTTCTGGGCTTGTCATGTCTGAGCGACGGTCGATTGCATCGAAGAATCTGCGCCGAGCGTCGAGGAAATAACTCCAGTATTCGCTGGTGGCATGGTTTATTTCGATGCCGAAGCCGAGCATTGCGTACAGGCCTTCGGCCAGGACGTCGCCGAATTCTTGCCATGCGGCGCGCCGGGGATCGGCGAACGGGTTGTAGCGAAGCTGTGTTACCTCGCACCTCGAACTGCCTAGCCGCCCGGCTGACGCGGCGTCATAGAAGAACAGCCAGTCCTCGTTGTAGATATCAGGAAAGAATCCCCTGTTCTGCTGGCAGTCCACGGCCAGCGCCGCCCCGGTGACGAAGACATCCTGCCTGCCGCCGGTCACCCGGTGGGCATGACAGACGACTGAGTTGTCTGGATAATCGGTGACTCGCATGCCGGCCGTGGAGACGGGCCCGAGCATGGATACTGTGCTATGCATGTCAGCCGGGTTGATATCCCGGATGTCATCATCCAGGAAGAATAGGCGCTGCCACCCTAGCATCCAGGCCAGGATGAGTCCCAGATTTCGCTTCGTGCTGAGGTCAGTGACGCGGTAGGAGCAGGCAGTCGGCAGGTCATCCTTGATGGATGCCAAGCCGCGGAAATCGAGCAGTTCATGGCGATAGTCGTCGGGCAGGGCGATCACGATCGCGTCGCTGAATGACCGTCGCGCGAGCAGCTGCCGCACCTCGGCGGGCGCCACGCGGCGGCTGCACAGGACCAGCAGCGTGCACTGCGCGGCCCGGGCCAGGGCGATGGCCTGTTCCAGGTTGTGGACGGGCCTTGATGCAGGCACGATAATGGCGTCGAGCTTGGGTTCGGTATCGAGTGTCTGCTGTTCCGTTTGCCTGACGAGCTTTCGATGCGCGTCGTGCTTGCGGAGGGACCCTGCGAGTTCGCTCATACCTGATGCTTTCCTGTGGCCGGCGTAGACCCCGCGGCCGGCGGTGATCATGAATCAACATCTTGTGGCCAGCGGAACAGGACGACTCCTTTGCCGCTGAAGTCGGGAGTCACCGTCTCGTTGTTTATCACCTTCACTGACATCAAGATCGCGAACGACGCAGAATTGCCGAAGTTCGTGGAAATATATCGCTCATTGGCATCACGGAGGTGCGTGTCAGTGAGGCTGCGGACCGCACCATAAACTCCCCTGCTGTGAATGCCGTTACATATCGTAAGGGTACGGCTTGAGTTAAGCGGATTCGGCACCCGGGCGAGGAAGCCTACATCCTCGGCGAGCGCTTTCGTATCGCTGTTTTTCCATTTTGGCCAGAATTCTCGCTCTTCGCCATCCACCTCCGCGATGAAGATCTCTCCTGATGGCAGCCCTGGATGACGGAACTGCCTTACCGGCAACCTCGCCTCCTCGGACAGCCTGTCGGTTATCTCGTTCCAGACGACCCCGCCGATGAGAATGATGTGCCCGGTTAGATCGTCGTGTCCGACCCTGGAAGGGATCTTGAAGTGCACGGTCATACGCGGGTTTTCTGCTCGTACGTGGCCATGCAGCTCCGCCAGGGCGTCCACGTCGGCGAAGGCCTGGAGCTCTGTGTAGTTCAGATTTGACGGTGACGCGAGCGGTCCGGTCTGACTGAGGGGGAGCTCCGCGCAGACGAGGGTAATGGGACCGGAGTCCTTGAAATGCCAGGTTCTGCTGCTGAAGGCTATCTCTTCTTCGGGGGGGTCCTCGGCCGCCGAGCTCCTGAGCCGGAACAGTTCCGTTTCGAGCCGCTTGCACGCGGCCTGCTCGTCGGGCGTGAGCTCCTCCCACGGCAGCAACCTGGGGGAGTTCCCGACCGACCGTGGCGTGGCAAAGAACCGGGCGTAGGCGCGCAGCCGGTGCCGTGGCGGGAGCTTGGGCGCGGTGCTGCTTTCCCAGGAGGACACGGTGGCGGCGGCCAGAGCTTCCTCGGCGCTCAAGGCTCGGGCCAGGGTCTTCTGGGTCAGCCGCGCATCCGGCCAGTGCTGCTCGCGTAGTTGGCGAAGCCGCCGGGCCAGCCGCGCGGCTTCCGGAGAAGCAGGCTGCACGCGGCCACCTCCCGAGACACCGCATCTCGCCGGGTACTGAGTGCGCTAGGCCGGATGCCGAGCAGGCAATCAGTAAGCTTCCGTGCACGACACGGCACGACGCTGGGCCGAAGGCTGGGCATTACCCCGGCTTACCATGCACTCCGCCACTGTACCAAGAACTACCCGAGTCTACCATATTTTAGTAGATATGAGTAGATAATGCCCGGGTTAATGCGGCGCGGCTATCTCTTGGTAGCGCTACTTATAATCCACTGAATATCTCGTGCATATACCTAACACTTGCGCTATCCGGCCTCTTCGGTGAGGCCTTCGCAAAGTTAGGCAGCGAAACTCGGAGTGCGGGGAGCTTCGCTAGTGAATCATATGACTCATCAGAGCGAAAATTCAGCTCGATGCCACATTCTGTTATTGACGATCTGCAATCCCGGCTCTTACACTCAATTCAGGATTTCGCTGAATAGCCGGTCAAGCGAGTCCGTGGCGTCGCCGCTCCCCACGACGCCATCTTATAGCTCACCTAGGTCGTTCACGTGTACAGCATCCATCCCACCGACACCCGGGCAGCTGCCCGCCAGCGGCTGGCCGAGATCCTGGAGGACCCCCGGATCCGGGGCCGGGCCCTGCGGTACGCTGGGCACCCCGCCCTGGCCAGTGATGCCCTTCAGAACACCTACTACGCCATGGCCCGGCTGAAGAACCTCGAGCAGATCGTTAACCTGCGGGCCTACTTCTGCAAGGTACTCATCCGTGAGATACACCGCGAGCGCGCCCAGCTCGGTGCCGCCCTGGTCGACGACTTCGCACGTGTGGCGGAGACGCACCAGGACGCCGGCTGTCATCCTGCACCACCACCCTCGATCGACGACGCGGTCTGCACCTCACTGCAGGCCCAGGTCTGGGTGGAGCGATTCGCCGCCCAGCGCGACAGCCTCCGAGCTGGCGTATCGGCCCGCTCCCATGATCCGGGCCGCTATCGTGCCGTGGTCTGCCACAGCGCCGAACAGGTCCTGCGCGACGGGATCAACGGAGAACCCAGCGACGCCGACTCGAACGACGCCTTCCGCGCCGCCTACCCCGAGTTCTTCGCTCAGCTGGGCGTCTCGGCGGACCTGCTTCACCAGCGTTTCCGCCGGGCGCGGCTGGACGTGAAGGCACTGCTGAAGGCCGTCGTGAGCCGCGACGAACTGACCTGAGCGACGTGTGTCAGGTTCGCGGTCCGTCTGGCTCGTCTGTTTCAGGCCGTGACCGCAGGAGGCAGACCATGACCATCGAAGCCATCACCAAGCATGGCGATCCCAGCCCCGATCCCGAACGCGACGACTCGATCCTGCCCGTGCAGGCCGACGCCGAACCGGCCACGCCGGCCGGCGACGCGCCGCAGGCCCGCGCCACCGCCACGATCAAGCGCCTGCTGGAGGAACACCCGGCGGTCGCCAAGGAGATCAAGGACACGCTGCGTACCCGGGTTTATCTCCGGGAACTGGCCGGACGCACCAACCAGGCCGAGGTACTCGAGGCCGGCACCGAAGAGCACGAGGCCAACCTGGCCGTCAAGCTCGACCCCGGCGACCACCGGGTCCTCGGCTTCGGACTGGGCCTCGCCGTCATCGTCGCGCTGGTCATCCTGGATGCCGTCCCGCTGAACTGGGCCGCCCAGGCGTTCGGCCTCAACTCCGCCGGGACCTGGCTCGTCACGTTCATCCTGGTCGTAGCGTCGATCGGGGCCATGCTGGGCTTCGAGGTCACCCGCGGCCACCCGAGGCGCCGCGGCGTGCTCACGGCGGTTGTCGTCATGGGGTACCTAGCCCTCCTCGGACTCCGCACCGAGTTCCTGATCACGGTCTCCAAGGAGCCGCTCCCGGTTGCCCTGCTCCAGTCCGCGCTGCTGACCGCCATCTCGGCCGGCCTGGTGCTGTGCGGCTCGGCCATCCTGGCCCGGACCCGGCACCTCAGCCACTCACGGGCTCGCGCCGCCGCCCGCCGCGCGGCCCAGGCCGCTGACGACGCCCGCGCCGCGCAACGGCAGGCCGCCGAGAAGCTCCAGCGTCACATCGGCAGCCTGCACCACATGCTCCTCCCGTGGGCGCTCCGTTCGGCCGCCCCGGAGGGTGCCGACCACGCCAACTGGGACGCCGCGCTCGACCAGGCCATCCGTGATCTGTTCTCGACCACAACGACCACGACGTGACCGGGCGCGGTTCGCCGCTCACCGTACCGAGACCCCCCAGACGTAGCTCGAGCCGAGCGCGAAGCCGCCTGTGCTACCGGACGCGAACCCAAGTTCCGGCAGAAAATGCTGGCCAAGGCGGCAGTAACGGTGTGGAGTTGTAGTCATGAACGACCTCACGCCGAGGTTTGAGCGCGAGACTGGCCAGGTGATCCTCGAAGGCCTTTCCGCCGGCGTGGCGGGTGAGGCCCCTTTGATTCCTGTGCCAGGTCTGGACCTGGCCTTCGACCGTGCCGATGGCCGTCTGTGCCGGGTGGTAGTCGGTCCCGTCGGGACCGGCGGGCCCGTCCCGGCCGGTGAGCAGGCAGCAGCGATGCTGACCCAGTTGTTCGGTGCCCACGCGCACAGCGTGGTATCCAACCCAGCCGGAGCGCACGCGCTCTCGCCCGACCCCGGGCTCGCCGGAGCGCTCTCGAGCCTGGCCCGCCTCGACGCGGCCCGGGTCACCAGCCCGGTTCCGCCCGGCTCGCCCTGGTGGGCGGCCGAGGCGGCCGAGCTCGCCGACCGCGCTGGCCTGCCCGCGCGGGCCGGCGCCGAAGCCCACTGCGCCCTGGCCAAGCTGCTCGGAGGACTGGGCAGCATCGACACCACCGTCCTTCCCGGACCAGCCGCCCGGATGGCTCTGGCCGTCGCCTCGCTCACCGCGGCAGACGAGCCAGCGGCCGCCACCCGGCTGCGGGAAGCAATCGGCGGACGACCCGGGCTGCCGCCCGCCGCCCCGCCACCACTATCCGAATTCGACGTGGCCGCCGAGGTCGAAAGCCTCGAGAAGGACCGGGTGCGCCTGGCCGGCCTGCAAGGGATGCTCGATCCCGACCTGGTGCCCGTAGGGCTCTTCCGACCCGGGCTCTCGCCTTACTCAGACCTGGAGGTAAGCCACGAGGGCGCGCCGGGACGGGTTGTGGTCCAGGCCCGGCTGGCCCCGGGTGCGGACCGCGGCGCGCTGAACCGCTGCCTGGCCCGGCTGGTGGACGCCGACGTCCGCCGTGTCCTGGCGCAGACCGCGTTCACGAGGACCGCACCGGGCCGCGTCCGGGCCGAACTGCAGCTCCCGTTCCCGCTGGACGAACTACCGGAGAGCTGGATCGAGGTGGTGCAGGACAAGCTGTGGCCGGTCCGCAGTGCCCAGGGACACCGGATCCGGCGCGCTCTGCGCTGGGCCGACGCGGCCCTTCGCGCCGAACGCGCCCCGGCGGGGCTGGCCCCGCACTCGGCTCACCAGGACTGGACCGCCCTGGCCGCCACGGCCTGGGATCGGTGCCGCCGCGACTGGGAAGCCGCCGGCGACGCGGACCGCGCAGACCAGGCCGCCCGGCGCCAGGCCGCTCCGCCGCCGCCGGTCGACGGTCCCGCCTATCTGGCCGAAACCCTCGGCCGCTAGGACAGCAACTAAACAGTGCAGGGCCCCGGGGGAGCGGCCCCGGGGCCCACAGCACAAGCGGCCACCGCACGAGCGCCCGCTCAGGTCTTCTCGATGACCACCAGCACCCGCCGGTTCGCGGCCGAGGCCCCGGAACCGACCACATCGCTGGCGCCGTGACCCACGATGATCAGCGCGGACTCCGGAACTCCGCTGGCCTCCAGCCACCGGGCCACCGCCGTCGCCCGCTCAAACGACAAGAGGTAATTGGCCTCAGCGGTACCAGGGGTGGACGCGTACCCGTTGACCACCACGGTCACCCCCGGCTCCCGCAGTTCCGGCAGTAGCTGCCTGAGCGAGGCGGCCGCGGCCGGGCTGAGCGCATAGCTGTCGTTGCCGAACAGCACCGGCTCCGACACCGACTCGCTCGGCCCGTGCTCGCTCAGGTCGGCCGAGACCAGCCCGGCGAGCTGCGCGGCGGTGACCTCCGACCCTACTACGGCGGCCTGCGCCGCCCCGGCTCCCAGCAGGTCAACTTGGGCCGTGCTGGTCGCCGCCGCGGTCGGGAGATAGCTGGCCACGACGATGAGGTCGTCCCCGGTCAGCTCGCCGGCTGGAAGCGCGCCGCTCAGGTCGTCGCAGAACAGCACGATGACCTCGTGGTGCCCGAACGTGTGGCCCGCGTCCTCTTCCAGGCCCGCCAGCGCGCTGGCCGCGACCGCGCTCTCGGCGGCCAGGCTGCCCTGGTCGGCGGGCGGGTCGGCCAGCCTGCTGAGCTTCTGCGGGATGCCCAGCCCGGCCAGCCAGGCCGAGGTGTCCGCGCGCGTCTTCGCGGCGCCGGCCGCCAGATCCGCGGTCCGCGCGGCCTGCCAGGCCTGCTGCCGCTTGAGGTACTCCGCCGTCTGGTACTCCGTCTGGCCGCCACCCGGAGCCAGCGGCTCGCCCGGGAGGACGACCGCCGGCGGCGCCGGGGAATCCGACGCGATGATCGTCCTGGCCGGCGTGCCTGCCTGCAGGATCCTGATGTCCTCGTTCGGCCGGGCGGTGCTGGCCACCAGGCCGGACAGCGCCGGACCGGAAGCCGGCCCGTTCATCACCGTCAGCAGCGCCGTGGCGGGCACGTTCGGCCTGACCGTGACCGAAGGCCCGGTCGCCGGGCCGCCCGGCGAACCGGCCACGTTGCAGCCGGCCAGCAGGGTGGCCGCGGCGGCCGCGATGCCGATCAGGCCGGCCCGGTGGATGAGCTTCCTCACCGTATGCTCCTCTTCCTCGTCCCGCCGGCCACCGCCGCAGGACCTCCGATGTCTGGAAAGAGAGAGCACCGCCGGGGCCGAGCCTGACAGCACCGCCAGTGTCAGTAAGCGAGAATCCGGCCCTCTTCTCTAGCAGGAACGGCATGCATGAGAAGGGACAGAACCATGCAGCCAGATCACCTGCCGACGCCCGGCCGGATCCTCGGTGAGCTGCTGCTCAACCATCCCGAGGCCGGCACCCTGCTGGCCAGGGCCACCCACTGGCGGTCGCTGGCCGCATGGTCGGCGGCCACCACCCGCCGCAAATTCACCGCGGCCCAGGCCGCCCGGCTCGCCTACGAGGAGCTGGGGCACCTTCTGGAGCCGCGTCGTCGCCATCCGATCAATTTCGCCGCGGGATTGCTGCTCCTCCTGGTGCTGGGCGCCGGGTTGGTAATGCTTGACCTCATCGAGCTCGGCGGGCTGAGCTCGGTGCCGGCCGCGCTGGCGGCTACCGCGGTCTGGCTGACCGGGGCCTGGCTCGGCGCGGTCGCGGCCCGCCAGCAGCGCTGGACTCTGGTGGCTGCCATCACTGGCGCCGCCCTCCTGCTCTGGCTCCTGTTGGTTGCCCTGCACGGTCTCGGCCCCCATCCGGGCTGGCCGGCGGCTGGCGGTCACCTTCGCGGGCGCATCATCTTCGGCGTGCTCATCGGCGTCTTCATCCTCGTGCTCACCGCCGGGGCCGCGGTGCTCATGGCCTACCTGGAGCCGGCCAGCTTGCTGGCCGCCCGGCAGCGCTGGTACCGGGCCCGGGCCGCCCACCAGGAGGCGGCCGAGACCGCGCAGGCCGATGCCCAGGCCGCTGCGATCGCCGCGGCGTCCTGGCTGGGGCTGGTCCGGGCCCGGGTGACCGCCATTACGGCGGACGAAGAGCACCTCGTCCAGGCCACCGTGGCCCTGGCCGCCGCCCTCATGGGCAGCGGCCGCCCGCAACTGCCGCCATCTGAATGAATGCTGAAGATCAAAATCTATTTGTACCGAACGGACATCGGTACTTGCCCGCCGGCCACCTTCCCCGCTCGCCGTGTCCTCTCTTCTCTTTCAGGCCGTGATTTCGAGGAGGCAAGCATGAGCAAAGACACCTGGACCAAGATCAGGCGCCTGCTTAACCTCTGAGGTTAGGCATTTCATACAGCGCCAGCTGCCCGTAGCTGCGTCCGGTGTAGGAGAACAGCAGCCGGGCGTGACCGGTCAGCGCCCGCACTTGAGCCGGGTCGAGGTAGGACAGGCCTTCGTCGATCGGCCCCCACTCGACCAGGATGTAGTGGACGTGGTCTTTCCGCAGCGACGATTGAGTCGTCCACAGGCCGGTCCGGTACTGGCCCTCGAGCTCGTAGCGCGCGCCGTCGGACTGGCTCAGGGGCAGGCTCGCGGCCGGAATGTCCACCGCCGTTCCGGGCGGGACGTTCGCCGCCAGGTACGGCAGCAGGTGCGCGAATCCGTCGTCGGGCTGCCGGAGCCACTGCATGCCGGTCTTCACGTTGAGGCCGAACACCACCGCCAGCGTGGCTATGATGGCCGTGGTCTTGACCACGATGAGGGCCCGGGCCGCGGACCGCGGCCGGGCGTGACTGGCCTTGTGCCGCAGGGTGAAGCCCACCGAGATCATCACGAAGCTGGGCACCACCAGTAGGTACAGCTCCTGCTCCTCGAGCGTCCCGAGCGCGACGGCATAGGCTAGGGTCACCCCCGCCGCGCAGTACAGCAGCCCCATCATGCGCGCCACCGGCCCGCCGCGGCGCAGCACCAGCCAGGCCGCCGGGACGGCCAGCGCGAGCAGGGCGTATGTGGTCCAGAAGTTCCCGCCCTCGGCGATCAGCCGGCTGCCTAGCGACCCGGACCGGTGAAAGCCGGTGGTCTGGATCACCCCGAGCAGGCGCTCGATGCCGGAGGTCTTGGCCGACCACCACCCGGGGAGGTACCCGTCGGCCGCGACCACCGACACGTAGGCCGCGTACGGCAGCGCCGTGGCGCCGACGGTGAGCGTGATCAGGGACCGGGGGGGACCCCATCGCAGCACCGCCGCCGCGGCCAGCGGGAGCATCGTGATCAGGGCCGCCTCGTCCTTGGTCAGCACCGCGATCCCGAACAGCAGGCCGGCGCCGATCGCCCGCGTCTTGGCCCAGGCCGGCCGCTGGCGGCGGATGAGCGAGATCAGCACCAGGTAGCCGAGCAGCACCCAGAGCATCATCGGGGTCTCGAGCAGCACCCGGTCGTTCTGCCGGATGCAGAACGGGTCCAGGGCGAACAGCGCCCCGGCCAGCAGGCCGGCCCGCAGCGAGCTGACCCTGGCGGTCAGCTGCACCAGCGCCACCGCGGTGGCCCCGGCCAGCATGGCGTTGAGCATGCGCATCTCGTAGATCCACGCCACCAGGCCGGGCGGCTTCCCGGCCAGCCACGACCAGCCGCTCTCCAGGTAGAAAAACGCGGGCCCGTGGAGGAAGAACACCACACCGAAGAACCGCGGGAACCCGCCGGTGATGACACTGCGGCCCAGGTCGGCGTAGATGACCTCGTCGCCGAACAGGTCGAACGCTGCGCCGTGCAGCGCCACCCGGATCGCCAGTGTCCCCACGCCGACCGCCGCAGCGAGCAGCGCCAGGATCGGACCCGACGTGATCGGCCCGTTCCGCGGCCCGGACCCCGGCACCTGCGGCCGGTCCACGGCGGCGGCCTGCGCCGTGGACCGCAGCTGGATTTGGTTCAACTCCCGGACGACCTCCTCGGGCCGGATCGGCTGAGCAGCTTCCGGGCCAGGGCCAGGTAGCGCTCCGCCGTCTCATCATGCCCGTACTTCTGCGCCGCCGTGTGGGCCTGGCGGCCCAGCCGCCGCCGCAGCGGTTCGTCGCCGGCCAGCGTGCGCATCTGCCCGGCCAGCGCGGCGGTGTCGTAAGCCGGGACCGCTACGTCGCCGGCCATCCAGTGCAGGGTGGGCAGGTCGAAGTGCAGCACCGGCTTGGCGTGGGCCATGGCCTCGAGCGCGGACAGGCCGAACGTCTCGTACCGGGACGGCATCACCACGAACGCGCTGCGCTCGAGCAGTTCCCGCTTCCGCTCGCCCGTGACGTGGCCGATCCATCGCGCGTCCGTGCTGGTCCCCGCGATCAGTTCGGCCAGCCTGCGCTCTTCGCGCGGCAGGCCGGCTCCGGCGATGAGCAGCGGCAGGTCCAGCCGGCTCTGCTCGTAGGCCTCGATCAGGTAGTCGATGCCCTTCTTCCAGACGTCGATCCGGCCGAGGAACAAGACGTGCTCCCCGCCGCCTAGCAGCTTCTCATCCAGGTCCACCGTCTGGATGCCGTTCGGGATGAGGTGCACGGCGGCCGCCGGGTTGGCCGCGTTCACCAGGGCCTGGTCCGCGGCGTTCAGCACCAGCACGTCCCGGTAGCACCGCAAGCCGAGCCGTTCGATGAGGAAAAACGGGAACCGGTACCGGCGGGACAGCTCCTTGCCCTGCAGCGCCTGGGCGAAGCCGAGGACCGGCGTGCGCACGAACAGCGGGAGGAAGCTGGTGGAGAACGGGGGAGTGAAGTTCTCGATCCACAGGTCGGGCCGGATCCGCCGGGCCGCGAACGGCAGTACCGCGTGGTACACCAGCTGCCCGACGCGCGGCCCCGCCCATTCCAGCGGCATCCTCCGGTAGCGGATGCCGTTGTGCAGCACCGACTCGCTGCGGCGTCCCACGGTCAGCACGGTGACGTCGAAGTCTTCGCCTAGCCGGCCGGCCATCGCTTCGATCACCGCCACGCCGCCGCCCTGGTAGTGCGGATGCGTTGGGTTGTCGAAGCTCGAGATCACGACCCGCCTGACCGCGGGCACGTCGGCCGCCGCGCTCATTTGCTGCCGATCGCGTGCACGGTGGGTTTCACCCAGCGCGGTCCTCGCGCGTGCCGGGCTCCGGGCCGCAGGAACCGTATCCCGGCCCGCAATCCGATCAGCAGCGCGGCCGCCAGCCAGATGTACAGGTGCGGCCGCACGACGGTCAGCACCGCCGCTGCCACCACGGGCTCGACCAGGGTCACCCGGGACAGCACCGCATAGCCCTGGCTCTGCACCAGGTGGTATCCGGTGAGCAGCAGCGCGGACATGGCGCCGACCGCGCCGCCGATCGCCAGCCCCGTGACCCCGTCGATCAGCCACCCGACGACCAGGTCCGCCGCATAGCCGACCAGGCCGACCAGGAGCCAGGTCAGGCAGGAGTAGTCGTCCGCGGCCTGGAAGAACGCGATGACGAGGCTGATGCCCCCGGCCGCAAAGCCGGTGACCGCGGTGAATTTCAGCAGCATGGCCACCGCGCTGTACTGGGCCGGAAAGATCAGGGCCAGCAGATGGCCGGGCACCGTGATCAGGATCGCGGTGAGCGGCAGCGTGACCGCCGCGTACATGCGTAGCGCGCGGGCGGCCAGCGCGCCGCCGCTTTCCCCGCGCGACAGCGACGGGAAGAACGCGGTGGCCACGGCACCGGCCACGAACAGCGGAATCCGGGCCAGCGTCGCGCTGGCCTGGTAGCTCGCGGCCAGCGCCCGGTTCCCGGGCAGCACTGCGACCAGTACCACGTCCAGCGCCACGAACAGCGAGACCATGCTCTGCGCTCCGGCGATGCGCGCCGCCCTGCGCCACAGATCCCGCCGACCCCAACTGGTGGCCCGGGCCTGGCCGGGGTGCCGCGGCGTGCGCGGCCACCTGGCCAGCATGACCAGCCCGCCGATCCCGAACGCCGCCAGCGCGCCGGTGTCGCCGAGCCCGGCCACCACGACCAGCAGCACGCCGGCCCCGTTCTTCAGCACGTTTTCCGCCACGTACAGCACCGCGAGGCTGCGCATGCGCTCGGTGCCCTGCAGCCAGCCCGTGGTGGTGGTGCCCAGGAAGATGATGAACGTGCTGATGGCCAGGGCCAGCACCGCGGCCGGCGCGGCGAACCGCAACGCGATGACCCCGACCAGGGCCGCGGCGGTGACCCCGCTGGCCACGCTGACCAACTTGGCGAACCGGGTGACCGAATGCCGCTCCGGTTCGGACCGGGCGCGGGCCAGCCCCTGGGCCAGGACCCAGGGCACGCACACGGTGGCCACGGTCGAGGCCCACAGGATCAGTCCCTGGCCCGCGGCGAATGTGGAGTACGCGGCCACGTCCAGCAGTCGCGTCAGCAACAGCGCATAGGCGTAGTTCAGCAACCCGACGATGACGAAGGCCAGGGTGATCCACCGTGCGCCGTGCGCCACCGCGGTTTCGTCCGGCCGCGTCGCGACCCCGCTACTGGTCACCGGGCTCGTCCTCGCCGGTGCCGCACAAGATCTCGGCCGTGGTGGCCAGCCGCAGCCGCGCGGGCTGGATCGGCACCCGCTGCAGGGCCCGGACCGCGCCCAGCTCGTCGCAGCCCATCAGCATCGCGCTGAGCCCGCTCTCGTCGGCGGTGATCACGTCGGTGATCCGCAGCGCCTTTTCCAGTGCCTCGCGGGCCTCCGCGCCCTCACCGGGCGGCCACCACGCGACCGTGGCCAGCTGGCCGGAGCCGCGCCGGGCTGGGCTGCCCTGCGCTTTGCGCGCCACCTCCGAGAGCACCACGTTGGCCAGCCGCTCCGCGCTGGTGTCCCAGGAGAACCGGGACGCCCACCGCCAGCAGCGCTCGGTGATGAGCTGCCGCCGGGCCGGGTGGGTCAGCTCTTCCAGCGCCACGGCCAGCCCGTCGGCCAGCGGCCGGCCCGGCGGCACCAGCCAGCCGGTCTCTCCGTCCCGCACCGAATCCCGCAGGCCGGGAACGTCGAAGGCCACCGCGGGTGTGCCGGCCTCGTTGGCCTCGACCACGGTCAGCCCCCAGCCCTCAGCCAGCGACGGGGTGACGGTCAGCCACGCCCGGCGCAGCAGGTCGCTCTTGGCCTGCTCCGATACCCGCCCGGGCAGCGTCACCACCCGATCCAGGCCCAGGTCCCGCACCTGGGCCAGCAGCGTCTCGCGCGCAGGCCCGGTGCCGGCGATGTCGACCCGGAGATCGGGCCACCGGCCGAGCAGGTCCGGCACCGCCTCGATCAGCAGGTGCAACTGCTTGTGCGGGACGAGCCTGGTCACCACCGCGATAGCCGGGGTCGGTGAGCGGAGCACGTGGCTGGCGGGCAGCGGGTTGACCCCGTTGGGCACGATGAAGACCGGCCCGCGGAATCCCAGCGTGCGCCGCATCTCGGCGCGCGTCGACGGTGAGACCGCGACCATCGGCCGGCTGCGGTACACCATCCGGCTGACCCGGCCCTCGAGCTGGCGGGCCACCAGGTTGAACGGCCAGCGGAAGTACAGGTCGAACTGCGCCTGGTGCACGTGGTGCACCACGCAGATCACCGCCTTGCTCCCGACCTGCAGGGGAGCGAAGAACGGGATGCCGTTCTGGAAGTCGACCACGGCGTCGTACAGGTGTCCGTACCGCCGCAGGTGGCGGGCCGCGGCCAGGTACACGCCGAAGCGGCCGCCCTGCCGCACCACGAGGTACCCGTTCGCCCAGTCATACGGTGGCGCGTCCCGGTACCGGGAGGTGAACAAGGTGAGCTGGGCGCCCGCGTCGACGAAGCGCCGCCCGATCTGCTCCGTGTATGATTCGGCGCCCCCAGCGGCGGGATTGGCCAGGTCGCGCCAGTTCAGGAACAGGATCCGCCGGCCGTCAAGCCGGTCGAGCGCCGCCATCAGGTCATCCTCGAGCGGGCCAGGCGGAACAGGTCCGCGGCGGTACGCGTGCCGTCGGTGAACACGCGCAGCGTGGAGCCCTGCCCATCCGACCAGACGACCGGGATCTCCTTGACCGGCACCCCCATGTCCGTGACCGCCCGGAGCAGTTCGACGTCGAACGCGAATCCGTCGATCCGCAGCCGCCGGGCCACCGTGCGCGCCAGGTCGCCGGCGAAGAACTTGAACCCGCACTGGGTGTCGGCCACCCCGGGCAGCACCTGCTGCGCCATGGCCCGGAACACCATGCCGCCCAGGGTGCGGATGGCCGGCTGCCGGACCACGAGCCTGGCCCCGTGGGCCCGCCGGGACCCCACGACCACTTGCCACTGACTGAGCAGTGGCAGCACGGTGTCGAGCGTCTCGACCGGCGTGGCCAGGTCCGCGTCCATGTAGCCGACGAAGCGAGCCCGTGAGGTGAGCAGCCCGCGACGTACCGCGGCCCCCTTCCCGGGCCGGGCGCAGCCGGTGAGGTGCACCGGGACCCGGGCGGACCGTATCCGCGCCACCACGTCGGTCGTTTTGTCCACGCTGTCGTTGTCGATCACGACCACCGACGACGAGTACGGCTGCGCCTCTAGGTACCGCACCGTGCGGTCCAGCGTGTTCGGCAGTCGCTTGGCTTCGTCCCGAGCCGGGATGAGGATTTCGAGGTAGCAGGAATCGCGCAGCAGCACGTCCGGGATATCGGCGGATTCCGCGGGATCGGCCCCGGCCGTCGCGCGTGCCGGAGGCGCGGACCTCGATAGCGTTGTCCTGGCCACGTCACCCACCTCCCCTCTGCACGTGGATTGGGTTCCGCACCTTGTAGATCACGATGCTGCCGAACCGCTGAACCACCGTGGAGTTGCTGATCGCCTGCTGCAGCGTGGGCCGCCCCGGCAGCGCGGCGAAGGTGAGCGGGCTGCCCAGCTCCAGCAGCAGGTACGAGATGTCCCGGTAGCCCTGCGGCAATTCGGTCCGCATGACCTGCGGGTCGGAGTCGATCTGCCACAGGTACAGCGGCGTGGCCTGGGTGTGCAGCTTGATGTCGAGCCACGGATATGCGTCGCACACCACCAGGTCGTTCCTGGGCACGTGGTCCGCCACCCAGGAGACCGCGGCGTCTTCCTCGGCGAATCCGTTGTAGGTGGACTGCTGCTTCAGCCAGCCGTACCAGTGCGGGACGCACATCACCAACAGCACCAGGGCGGCGACCGTGACCGGGACCTTGCCCACGTTGCGCAGGCCGAGAGCGATGACCCGGCTCAGGCCGTGGCGATGGTCGGCGCTGATCTCGTGGGCCGGCCGCCAGTACGCGTCCGCGGTCCCGGCGATCAGCAGAGCGGCGAACGGCAGCATCGCGGTCACGAACGCGTAGGGCACGTAGCCGCCCTTGACCATGACTGCGAGCTGCAGGAGCAGGCCCAGCGCGAACGGCCTGAGCCTACGGATGACCAGTCCGGTGCAAACGGCAGCGCCGCCGGCCAGGATCAGCCAGGGGTCGAGCGTGACCCAGGAGTGGAACTGCAGGAAGGTGCCGCTGTGCTTGTTGAGCACGCTGCCGGTGCCGGGCCGGGTCAGCTGGTAGACGACCTGCTCGCGCCACAGGCTGTCGTGTCCCGTCCCGGGCAGCAGCTCGCCCTTGAGGATGGCCAGCAGCGGGTAGAACGCGATGCCGCTGAACGCGACCACGCAGAAGCTGCTGATGTTGGCGAACCGGGTGGACGGATCGCTGTGCTGGTACAGCACCCAGAGGATGGCGGGGAACAGCAGCAGGATGGTCTCTTTGTTCCAGAACGCGATGGCGAAGCACGCCCCGCTGCCGATGGCGGCGCCCCAGCTCCGCCGGCGGGAGGCGGCCAGCACCCCGGCGGCCAGCACCCAGACCGTGGCCAGGTTGTCCAGCGAGACCATCCGGTGATACCAGATATCCAGCGGGCTGGCGCCGAACAGGACCACGGCCAGGGCCGCGAACGGCCGCTGGATGTCGATCCGGCGCGCCAGGATGTACAGCAGGACGCCGCTGACCAGGCACGCGATCCACATGAGCTCGCGGCCCACCATGACCGACCGGGCGTCCCGGGCGAAACCGTCGGTCAGGCCGGCCCAGGCCGCGATGGTGACCCAGCCCAGGAACGGGTGATCCCAGTAGTAGGTGTAGTTGGACAGATGGTGGATCGCGAGCGTGGCCCACGCGCGATCGACATACGTGCCCTCGTCGTCGTTGGCCCGGCCGGGATACCCCTGAAGGTTCCAGGCCATGGCCGCGCCCACGATCACCAGCGAGCCGGCCAGCAGCGCGCCGTTCTTCAGGTACCGGGTGGTCCAGGGCGGCGCGCCCGGTTCGCGGACGTGCACCGGTTCCGGCCCGATCGGCCTCGGGTCGGCGCCGGCAGCGGCGGGATCGACGTCGATCATGCCGCCCACCTCTGGGCCCGGACTGTCGGCTCCGCGGCGGGCGCGCGGTGCTCGTTCATCCGGGCCGTCTTGTACCAGCCCTTGTCCCGGCGCAGGTACTTGACCACGCCCATCACCGCCGCCATGGCCAGGATGACCTGGTACAACGGCGTGAGGAACACGATCGAGGCGTAGTGCCTGAGCCGGACCTTCTGCCCGTAGTCCTGCCCGAACTTGCGGATGCCGGCCAGCATGGACACGATCGTCAGCGCCATCGGGATGAGCGGCGCGAACATGAACATCGTCAGGCCGATAGGCATTTTCAGCACGAAGACGGTGGCGATCGCCACCGGTATCAGCGAGCAGGAAACCGCCTGGAGAATCGGCGTGGCCAGGATGTATCCCGCCAGCAGCCGCTGCCGCATGGTCGGCATGTCCAGCCAGCCGCCCTGCACCAGCTCCTGGAAGATGCCCTGCAGCCAGCGGACGCGCTGCCAGAACAGCGATCCGGCCTTCTTGTTGAAGACCGTGCCCGGCACTTCCTCCCTGGTGGCCAGCTCGGGACTGTGCGCGGCCACGACCTTGGCCCCGTACCGCGTGCACATGAGCACGCCCGCGGCGCAGTCCTCGGTCGGGCTGTCCGGCCAGCCGCCGGCCGCGCGCAGCAGGCTGGCCCGGGTGTAGACGGTATTGCCGCCGAGCGGCACGAAGCCGGCACTGACCTGGAACGCCATCCGGCTCGAGTACCAGGCCCGGTACTCCTCGACGTTGTGCACCTTGTACCACTCTTGCCAGGTGCGGCCCAGGTTCATCAGCTGAACTGCGCCCTGCACGATGTCGGCGTTGGTGCGGCGGATGAGCGCCTCCACGTGCACCAGCAGTTCCGGCGCGACGTCGTCTTCGCTGTCGATCGGCCCGATGTAATCCCCGGTGCAATGCGGCAACGCGCCGTTGAGCTGAGCATGCTTCCCGGGCACGTCGTAGTGGCCGATCTCCACTTTGATCGTGCCGGGATGGGCCCGCTCGAACCGGCGCACCGCGGCGATGGTGGGCGCGTCATGATCGCGCAGCGACACGATGACCTGGTGATGCCGATGCGTCTGCTGGATCAGGCCGGCCAGCGTCGCGCCGATCGCGTCGGCTTCGTCGAGCGCGCACACGATCGAGGTGAAGCTGATCCGCTCGGTCCCCGGCTGGATCGGTTCCGGCCACGCCAACTGCTCCGCCGCTTCCGGGTTGCGCAGCGCGTAGAACCGCCAGCGGGCCTCCAGGCCGGCCACCGCGAGGTTGAACAAGTTGGCCGCGAGCAGGACCACCAGCAGCCGGCGCGAGCCCAGTGCGTAGAGCCCGCCGCCGATCGCCGTCGCGCCGACGGCCACGATCAGCAGCCGCCGGGCGCGCCTGAGCCATCTGGTGCTCTTCTTGAGCGGCGGGTCGCCCCGCCGGGTTCCGGGCGCTTGCGCGTCATCGGCGCGCAGCGACCACAGGTGACTGGAGAGGTAGCTGATCGGGGTGAGCATGGCCGTAATGGCCACGTTGGCCACGATGTAGTTCACCCCGAGCCGTTCCAGGCCGGCGTACCCGGCCATGCCGAGCCCGGTCACGGCCAGCTGCTGCAGGTTGAACTTGGCCAGCGCCCGAACGAACGCGACGTTCCGATCGCGCCAGGTCATATACCTGGACAACGCGAAATTCAGCTGAACCGAAATAACGGTCTGAACGATGTAGGACGACACATGTCCCATATGGGCGTACTTGACCAGGAGGACCTGGACGAGCAGCCCGACCGCGAACACGTTCATCCCGTTTACTGCGAATAGCACGAGGCGGAACCTGTGGTCCCAGACCCTCCTGGCCAGACGTGGGGCGGCGTCCGGCGTACCTTGGCGCGGCACGTGCTGGCCGGGACGGAGTACCTCCGGCGGTTGCGTCACCGACAGCCCTCTGAGCGCTTCGAGTCCGGTAAGTTGCCGTACCGGATCGGGCTCGTGAAATGCCATGCGCATATCTGCCGCCAGCAAAGTACGCTCGCTGCTCATAAAGTTTGAGATCCCTTCGCTTCATAAGACAGCAGTGTCTCCGTAACCGGCTGTACGAATTCCCGATAGGCGACCTCCCTTCGCTAGGGTTCTCATCTGCATGTTTGCAATTTCAATTGAACGGAGAATCCCGGCGTGCGTAACCGGCCATGTACTCTGTGAGATCAAATACCTTGACAACGCACCCCCCTAGTAACCATGACGCTGGGCAGCGCAGGATGGCGGGCGGCATTGCCCCTCACGCGCTGCCATCACTCTCCCAGAGAGGACGCCCTAAGATGACCAGATGTTTACGAGTTGATCTATATTTAGCATGAAATGACATAAGAATTAGGATTTAAAATCCTAAACAGGGCGCATATAGGACATAATTCCGCGCCGCCGGGCGCGGTGCCGGCGCCCCGGGCCGGGCGCATGAAGTCCCCGCGGCCGTCGCTCTGGCCCCTGCCGCTACGCCATCCGGTCCGGGAAGGCGCGCAGGACGGCGGCGGTGCGGCTGGAGACCTGCAGCCTGCCGTAGATGTTCTCCAGGTGCGTGCGCACGGTGCCCTCGGACAGGCCGAGGCGCCGCGCGATCTGGGCGTTGGTGTGCCCGTCGGCGACCAGGCGCAGCAGGTCCGTCTGCCGGGGGGTGAGCTGGGCGACCGAGGCGCGGCGCCGTTCGGCGTCCAGGTACGCCTGGTGCAGGTGGGGACGGATCAGGGTGAGCAGGGCCCGGTCGCGTTCGGAGAAGTCCGGGCCGGAGAACCGGAACAGGTACATCCGGAGGGTCCGGCCGGGTCCGCGGCTCGGCCCGGGGGGTTCGGGCAGGCAGAGCTGGAGCTCGTGCTCGATGCCCTCCGGCCGGTACACGTCGCAGTACATGCCGGAGGAGCGCCACTGACGGACGGAGTAGAAGTCCGCGATCTTCACGATGCTGCGCAGGTCCCCGGTCCGGTCCGGATAGCTGCAGGGCAGGCTGTCCCAGTAATGCTCCCAGTGCGCCCGCTCCAGGGCCGGGTCAGGCTCCCCTTCGACGCCCTCCGGGACGCCCTGGATGAACCAGTTGCCCTGCCGCCCGCTGTCGAACCCCTGGAACTGCACGGTGTCGCAGCGGATCTGGCCCATGAGGTCACTGAGCAGGGACAACGGGAGCCCCTGCGCGGGAAGGTCCTCGCGCTCGGCGGTGACGATCGCCGCTAGGGCGCACAGGTCGGCTTCGCTGGCTGTCATGGAACCGCTCATAGCTCTCACGGTACGTCAGAACGTCCCGACCTGGACATACGTAGATCGTCGGATAGCGGCCGGGCCGCGGCGCTGCCCACACTGGCACCAGCCGATCGCGTTATGAACCGAAGGAGATCGTCATGAACCGCATCCACCGCATCCACCGCCTCCGCCGCGTCGCCGCCACCCTGGCCGGGCTGGCTCTTACCTGGCTGGGACTGGCCGTGGCCGCGCCCGCCGCCTTAGCCCGGATCATCCCGCCGCCCGGCGGAATGGGTTCCGTTCCGGCGTCCGCTGGACTGGTCACCGTTCCGCCCTCCGGAGCCGTCACCGTGACCCGGACGGTCGTCGTGGGCGGCATGGCCGGCTGGCAGATCGCCCTGATCGCCGCCGGCGCCGCGCTGCTCGCCGCCGCCCTGGCCGTCCTGGCCGACCGGGCCCTGGCCGTCCACCGCAAGCCCGCCCTGTCCGCCGCCTGAACGCACCCGAGTAGCCTTGAGAAATGCCCCGATTCATGGACTACCACCCGGACCTGAAGCTGCCCGATGAGGCGATCGCCCAGATCGCCGACGACACCCGCCACGAGCGGGCCGACCAGTTCGGCGTCCGCCAGCTCGAGCTCTACCACAACGCCGATGGCGCGGTCTACTGCCTGCTCGAAGGCCCCGACGAAGAAGCCATCCGCCGCCACCACGCCGCCCTCGGTGTCCCCTGCGGCGACATCCACCAGGTCGACACCCTCACCTGACCCGGCCGCGGTCCGCCGCTCACGATTGCTGGCTGCCGCGGAGATCGCCATCACCGAGGCCGGACGGCCGCACCGAACGTGACCATCGTGGCATGCGAGGATGGCGCCGGAAGGGATCGGTGAGGGATGAGCCGGGTGGTGATCGTCGGGGCGACGGGGCACATCGGCACGTATCTGGTGCCGCGGCTGGTGGACGGCGGCCACGAGGTGATCGCCGTCAGCCGCGGCACCCGCGGCCCGTACCACGCCAGCCCGCAGTGGGACGCGGTGACCGCAGTCGCCGCCGACCGGGAGGCGGAGGATGCGGCGGGCACGTTCGGCGAGCGGATAGCGGCGCTGCGCCCGGATGTGGTGATCGACCTCATCTGCTTCACCCAGGCGTCGGCGCAGCAGCTCATCGACGCGCTGCGCCCGTCGCGCCCGCTGCTGGTGCACTGCGGGACCATCTGGGTGCACGGCCCGGCGCTGCGGGTGCCGGTGACCGAGGCCGAGCCGCGCACCGCCTACGGCGAGTACGGCACGGGCAAGGCCGAGATCGAGGCGCTGCTGCACGAGGAAACCCGGGCGGGCGGCGTCCCGGCCGTGGTGCTGCACCCCGGTCACATCAGCGGGCCGGGCTGGCCGGTCATCACGCCGGCCGGGAACCTCGACCCGGCCACGTGGACTGACCTGGCCACCGGGCGGCCGCTGGCCCTGCCCGATCACGGGCTTGGCGTCCTGCATCACGTGCACGCCGACGACGTGGCCCAGGCCTTCGAGCGTGCGCTGTCCCGGCCGGAGGCCATCGGGGCCAGCTTCCACGTGGTCGCCGAGCAGGCGATGACGCTGCGGGGCCTGGCGGCCGGCGTGGCGGGGTGGTTCGGCCGTGAGGCGGTCCTGGACTTCGTCGACTGGGCCGAGTTCACCCGCCGGGCCGGACCCGAGCACGCCGAGGTCACCCGCGAGCACACGTTCCGCAGCATCGCCGCCAGCACGGCCCGCGCCCGTGAGGTCCTGGGCTACGCGCCCAGGTACAGCTCACTCGACGCCCTGCACGAGGCGCTGGCCTGGCTGGTGGCCAACGGCCAGGCCGACGTGGGCGATCAGCCGTTCCCATGATGCCCGGGCTCCGGCCAGCCCTTATCCAAGCCGGGAGCGGCCGCGGTACCCGGCCGGGGCGTGAAGCACCACCGGTCCGTTCGGCCTGAAATCTACTGCCAGCGCAGCGGCAGCCTGGCGCAGACCTCAGCCGACTGCCCGGCGAGGAGTATTTCGATCCACGCGGTGCCTGGGCTCAGCGGCGGCACCACCTGCAGACGCATCGTGACGTCGCCCTCGTAGGTTCGGCCGGCGCGCGTGGCGTGCCAGCGTCCGCGGCTGTCGTGGATCCATATCGTCGGCGCGAGGTTCCTTTCCGGCCATCCGTAATAACGGTGCGTCGGGCCGCTGCCGTGGGCGTGCAGCGTGGTGCCCTCGGCGGAGCTGGTCAGGCCGAGGATCGAGAGCCTGATCCCGTCGAGGTCGGGAAGCGCGGCCGCGACGGCCGCGCAGCCGTCGCGCACCGATGCCGCCCGCGCCG
>Ga0116224_10000436_pt1 | contig 33017 bp, 28 predicted proteins | sample Sb_taG_9_FD_89699 | JGI IMG/M metagenome (GOLD analysis project Ga0116224, IMG submission 89699) | Peat soil microbial communities from Weissenstadt, Germany - Sb_50d_b_LC metaG | ecosystem: Environmental > Terrestrial > Soil > Wetlands > Peat | place: Germany: Weissenstadt | collected 2010-09-21 | reverse complement strand
CCCCGTCATGGCAGCTGCTCCCCCCATCTTTGTCCACCCCGGATCGACGTAAACCGTTGGCACGAAACGCTCCATAAGCTGGACGATCTCCTTGCCCGGCAGGTGAAGCAGGTCGCCGGCTAGAGAGTCGCGCGCCGCTGGTTAGCCCCTGGACCTGCTTCACCTGCCGGGCAAGCCGGCAGGGGTCGGGGAACAGAAGAACGAGGGCGCTGCCGGCGCTAGCCGGCGACCTGCTTCACCTGCCGGGCAAGCCGGCAGGGGTCGAACTACAGGGCCATTGTTCAAGTACTAGGTGGTTTATGTGCGGGTTGTCCGGGAGAAGCCGCCCCACGCCAAGACGGAGGAAGTTCTATGACGGTCATCAGCATCGAACAGTTCCGCGCGCAACTCGATCGTTACCTCGCCGCGACGACCGAGAGTGACGTCATTCTTACCCGAGACGGTAAGCCTTGCTTCCTCCTACGCGCCCTTCAAGGTGCGAACGGCAGCGAGGCCGCCGAGCACGAAGACTCCCCGGAGTTCTGGCGAATGATCCAGCAGCGACGCCAGGAAAAGGCCATTCCGTGGGAGGAGGCGAAGTTGCAGTTGGACCTGGAGTAAGCCTCCGATTCCAAGCCCGGTCACCAGGCGCCGGCCGGTGGTCGGGGTGGCAGGGCTCTAATCAGAACTCGTGAACGTACCCTTTCGGCGGCAGGGCCCGGCGCTGACCCGCCTCCTCCAGCCACAACCCCGCCTCGACGCACTCGCCGACGTGATGCAACGTGATTCCCGCCACCGGCTGCGCCCGCAGCAGGCGCTCGCCGTCAGCCGGTGCCACGGCGAAGACCAGCTCGAAATCCTCCCCGTCCCCCAGGGCGTGCTCCAGCGCCGGGCGGCCGTCGTTCATGCCCCGTGCCGCGTCGCTGATCGGGATCGCCTCCGCCCGGAGGACGGCGCCGCAGCGCGACTCCTCGCACAGGTGATTCACGTCGGCGGCCAGGCCGTCGCTGACGTCGATCATGGCGTGCAGGTCGGCAGTCTCGTGCAACGCCAACGCTTCGCGCACCCGCGGCGTGAAGTCCAGGTGCTTGCCGAGAATGCTGCCCCCGAGCGGCCCGGTGACGAGCAGCCAGTCGCCCGGCCGCGCCCCGCCGCGCTTCACCGGGCCGCGCGGCGTCGCCTCGCCCAGCAGGGTCACGGAGATTACCAGCGGGCCGTCCCAGCTGTTGGTGTCGCCGCCGACGAGTGCGGTGTCGAAGGCGTCGGCGACCTCGCGCAGCCCGCGGTACAGCTCTTCGGCCAGGGGCCGGCCGCCGCGGCGCGGCAGGCCGACACTGACGACGGCGGCGACCGGCCGGCCGGCCATCGCCGCGATGTCGCTGAGGTTGACCGACATGGCCTTGCGGCCGACGCGGCGCGGCCCCGCCTCGGCGAGCCGGAAGCAGCTCCCTTCGAGGAGCATGTCGGTGGTGACCAGGCACGGCACCCCGGGCGTCAGGGCCAGCGCCGCCGCGTCGTCACCCGGGCCGAGCAGCACACGCGGGTCGGCCGGCGTCTGCCGGCGCAGCCAATCGATGTACGCAAACTCCGAGCGCGAGCCGTCGTCTGTCATCGGTGTCCCCCCAGGGACGATCCTTTGCCGTTCCGTAAACGTAATGATAGCCGAGCGGGCGCGGTCAGCCCCGCCGCGGTCGCCGGATCACGGGCCGGAACGATGGATGCGCCTCCCCCACCGCGCACGAACCCCCTGGCGTGGCTGTCCTTGCTGCTGGGCGTCCTGGCGCCGGTCACCTGCGGTGCCACCGGCCCCTTCGCGCTGCTCTTCGGCTACCTGGCCCTGCGGCGCGTTAACCTCAGCGAGGGCCGACTGCCCGGCGCCCGCGCCGCCCGGCTCGGCCTGGTGCTGGGCGCCCTTGGCATCGTCCTGTTCTTCGGCGCCCTGTTCGTGGTCGGCCTCAACCAGATGCGCGGCAAGTCCGAGCTGACCGGGTGTACCAACAACCTGCGCCGCATCGGCCAGGCGGTGAACCTGTATTACGATCTGAATGGGAACAAGCACTACCCGCCAGGGACGATTGCGGTTCCGGGGCTTGAACCCGAGCGGCGCCTCAGCTGGATGGTCGCCATCCTGCCGTACATGGAAGTCGAGCCGACCCCGGTCCCGGTCGATGCCAAGTCGCCGGCGGCGTTTCACAAGGGCGAGGCGCTCTACAAGCACTTCGACCTCAGCAAAGGCTGGCAGGACGATCCGAACCGGCAGGCGATGAGCGGCGCGCCCCTGTGGTACATCTGCCCCGCGGCGAGCTACCGGCCTCCCCCCGGCGAGGCGGCCCTGACTCAGTACGTCGGCATCGGCGGGTTCGGCCTGGATGCCCCGACGCTGCCGAAGACCAACGTGCGGGCCGGGTTCTTCGGTTATGATCGGGTCATCGACCGCGACGACGTGAAGCGTGGCACGAGCCAGACGATGATCCTCACTGAGCGGGCCCACGCCGTCGGCCCCTGGGCGGCGGGCGGGCTGGCCACGGTGACCGGCATCGATCCGCAAGAGCAGCCGTACGTGCCGCGGCAGTTCGGCGGGCTGCATCCCCACGGGGCCAATACGCTCTTCGCCGACAGCCACGTCACCTTCATCCTCGACCGCGCCGAGCCGAAAGTGTGGGAGGATCAGTCGCGCATTAACGTCGATTATTGAGGCCGCTTGCGGCTTAGCGTTCGCGCGAACGCTAAGCCGCAAGCGGCTGTGGAGGCCGATCATGGCAACGCTGACCGCCCGCTACGAGGCATCCTTTCCGACCTCGCGCCGGCTGTACGAACAGGCCCGCACCGTCTTCCCCAACGGCGTCACGCACGACCTGCGTTCCCTCGAGCCGTTCCCCATCTACGTGGAGCGTGCTCTCGGCTCTCACAAGTGGGACGTCGATGGCCACGAGCTGATCGACTACTGGAGCGGACACGGGGCCATCCTCCTCGGCCACAGTCATCCGGCGGTGGTCGAGGCGGTGCGGCACCAGGTCGGCCGATCCACCCACCCGGGAGCCTGCCACGAATCGGAGATCGAGTGGGGCCGCTGGGTGCAGCGGCTGGTGCCGTCGGCGGAGCGTCTGCGCTTCACCAACTCCGGAACCGAGGCGACGCTCATGGCCCTGCGCCTGGCGCGCATCGTCAGCGGCCGGCCGCGCGTGCTGAAGTTCGCCGGCCACTTCCACGGCTGGAACGATTTCGTCGTTCCCGGCGCCGACCCGCCTTACGACGGCGCCCCCGTCCCCGGCGTGCCGCGCGCCGTCGCCGCAGCCACGGTCGTCGTGCCGCCCAACGACCCGGCCGCCGTCGAGCGAGTTCTGGAAACCGACCCCGACATCGGCTGCCTCATCCTCGAGCCGACCGGCGGCCACTGGGGCCAGGTGCCGATCCGCGGGGAGTTCCTCAAGGCCCTGCGCGAGATCACGAGCCGGCTGGGGGTGCTTCTGATCTTCGACGAGGTCATCACGGGATTCCGGGTCAGCCCGGGCGGCGCCCAGGCCCATTACGGCGTGATGCCCGACCTGACGACGCTGGCGAAGGTCCTGGCCGGCGGGTTGCCGGGCGGTTGCGTGGCGGGGCGGACCGACATAATGGCGGCGCTGGAGGTCCGGCCGGGCAAGCCGAAGATGCGCCACCCGGGCACGTTCAACGCCAACCCGCTCTCGGCGGCCGCCGGCATCGCCACGCTCCAGCTCGTCGCCACGGGTGAGCCATGCCGCCGCGCCAACGAAACGGCGCGGTTATTGCGACACCGCCTCAACGCACTCTTCGCGGATCGCGGCTGGGACTGGGTGGTGTACGGCGAATTTTCCGCGGTGCGGCTGCTGCCCGGCTACACGGGACCCCGGCCGCTGGGCGACGACTTCATCCCGTATGGCGGGGCGTTCGACAAGCTCGACGCCCCGCGCGACCTGCGGCTGATTCACGCCTTTCGGCGCGCCATGCTGCTGCACGGCGTCGATCTGCCGGGGCTGGCCGGGATGACCACGGCGGCGCACACCGAGGACGACGTGGAACGGACAGTCGTGGCCGTCGCCGGGACCGTCGAGGCGCTGCGCGGGGAAGGAATCGTGTAGCCGCTTGCGGCTTGGCGTTCTCGCCAAGCCGCAAGCGGCTTGGCCCCGCGCGGCGGCCGGGTTAGAATGACACAAGCGACCGGTGAGGTTAGCTTACCCGAGTGATGATCCATGCCGCGCGATTATTACGAAGTCCTGGGGGTGAAGCGGGACGCCTCGGAGGCGGAGATCAAGTCGGCGTACCGCAAGCTGGCCCGCAAGTACCACCCGGACCGCAACCCGGGCGACAAGCAGGCCGAGGAGAACTTCAAGGAAGTCCAGGGCGCCTACGACGTGCTCAGCGAAAAGGAGAAGCGCGCCCAGTACGACCGCTTCGGCTTCCAGGGGGAGAACGGTCCGGGCGGCGGAGGCGCCGGCGGCCCCTTCCGGTGGGGTGCCGGCCCGGAGCACGTCGATGTGCAGGGGATGGACCCCGAAGCCGCCGAGGAGCTGCTCCGCGGCATCTTCGGCGGGGGCCTGGGCGGCATGGGAGACGTCTTCGGCCGGACGGCGCGCGGCGCCGGCGGCAGGACCCGCCGTCCCCGCCCCGCCGAACCGGAAGCCGAAACCGAGCACGAGATCACCATCCCCTTCCTGACGGCAGCCGAAGGCGGATCGATCGACCTGAACATCAACGGCCAGCAGGGGAGCGTGCGCATTCCGGCCGGCGTCGAGGATGGCCAGGTGATCCGCGTCCCGGCCCCCAGCGGCGGTCGAGTGCGCCTCAAGCTCCGCATCGAGCCGCACCCGTACTTCAAGCGCGAGGGCAAGGACGTCGTCCTGGAGGTGCCGCTGTCGCTGCCGGAGGCGGTGCTGGGGACGAAGGTGGACGTGCCGACCCTGGCGGGCGAGCGGCTGACGGTGAAGGTGCCGCCGGGCACGTCGAGCGGCAGCCGGCTGCGCCTGCGCGGCCGCGGGATCCAGGGCGGCGATCAGTTCATTGAGACCAAGGTGGTGGTGCCGGCCCCCAAAGACGAGCGCAGTCGCGAACTCATCGAGGAGTTTGCGCGTCTGAACCCGCAGGGCCCGCGCGACGGGCTGCCCTGGAACTGACCGCCGCCGGGCCGCTTGCGGGTTCGCGTTCGCCTCACCACGGTGAAGCGAACGCGAACCCGCAAGCGGCGAGGGACCGATCATGTCGTTCACCTTCCGACCGCACGAGCACCTGCGGCGCCCGCAGGACTTCCGGCGCGTCTACGACTTCCGTCGCTCGGTCAGCGACGCCTCCATCATCGTCTATGCCGCCCCCAACGGCCTGCCGCACCTGCGCCTGGGCCTGTCGGTGTCGCGCAAGGTCGGCCAGGCGACACACCGCAACCGCCTGCGCCGCCTCTACCGCGAGGCGTTCCGCCTCAGCCGGCACGACATGCCGGCCGGCCTCGACCTGGTGGTGATCCCGCGCGGCAGTGAGGAGCCGGCCCTGGCCGACCTCGCGCGGTCGCTGCCGCACCTGGTCCGCCAGCTCGCCCGCCGCATCAGCAAGGAGGCCCAGCGGTCATGATCGGCCGCCTCGTTGCCGCGCTGCGTTCCGTCCTGGCGGGAGTCCTGATCGGGCTGGTGCGCGGCTACCAGGTCCTGCTGCGTCCGATCCTGCCGTCGGTGTGCCGCTTCGAGCCGTCGTGCAGCGAGTACTTCATCCTGGCGGTGCGGAAGTACGGGCCGCTGCGCGGCGCCTGCAAGGGGGCGTGGCGCATCTGCCGATGCAACCCATTCTGCCGCGGCGGCCTCGACCCACCCTGAGCCGCCGCCCCTGGCCTGGTTCAAAACCAGGCCGTTTCAGGTAGCGCGGGTCCGTGCCCGTGCCCGTGCCCGTGCCCGGTCTGGTATCGGGCACGGGCACGGGCACGGGCACGGGCACGGGCACGGGCACGGGCAGGGCGCGACCCGCGTTGGAACCATGCCCCGCCCTTCACTTCAACCACACCCGCAGGGCGCGCTCGACCATCAGGCACGGCCAGACGACCACCGGACTGAGCAGGATCACCGGCCAGCGCAGGCCGCTGGTGATGCTGCCGACCCAGACCCCCAGGGGCATCCAGTAGAAGACGCGCAGGTAGCTCCATTCGTCGCCGTAAACGGCGGGACCGGCGACGACGGCAAGCAGCGCCCCCGCCAGCGCGAGCAGCTTGACCGAGCGATTGGCGCGGAAGAAGGCTGTCGCCACACAGAGGCCCATCTGCACGCCGAGCGTCAGCATGCCCAGGGCCTGGCCCGCCCTGGCGCGCGTGGAGGCGAACCCGTCCGGCCGAACCCAGTGGTCGAGCATACCGGCGAAGGGGAGACCGACGTTGTCCGACCCGAAGGGCGCCGACCCGTAAGCGACGGTCAGGACCGCGAACCAGCCCACGAGGAGCAGCAGCGAGGCGACCAGGCCGGCCGCGGTCCGCCAGCGGCGATGGCAGAGGGTCGCGGCCAGGACGACGAGGACCACGACGGCGTTCTGCTCGCGGGCCAGCATCGCCGCCGCCGCCCAGGCGAAGACGACCCAGGCGCGCCAGCGCAGCAGCCAGGCCGTCAGCAGCCCACAGGCGGTCAGTGCCGCCAGCGGGTCGGTCAGGTCGCGCATCGCCGGCAGGGCGACGTTGACCACCAGCGGCAACAGGAAGCCCCACCAGGCACTGCGACCGTGGCGGATCGCCAAGAGCGTCCCGAGCCAGGCCAGGCCGGCCGCCGCCAGGACGTTGAGCGCCGGCAACGCCAGGAGCAGCCTCACGGGGTCGCCGCCGCCGCTGAGCAGCCAGGCGAGGGCCGGGTAGAGGAGGCGGGCGTGGCGGTAAGCCGGGCGGTCGAGCGGCTCGCCGTGCAGGCGCCAGGGGTTGCGGGCCAGGGCGTAGTAAAACTGGCCGTCGAAGCCGTCGCGGCCGAAGCCGATGCTGATCGCTTCGTAAGGCCAGCGGCCGGCCGACCCCTTGGCGGTGCAGACGAGGACCGACGGGTCGCCGCCGAAGGGCAGCAGGTAGCCGGCCAGCAGCAGGACGTGCCACGCCGCCGCCGCGAGGGCCGGCAGCAGGCAGAGCCGCACCGACACGGGCCAGGGGTTCGCCGGGGCCGCCGCGCTGGCCAGGCGCAAGGAGGGGGCCGCGCTGGACATGCAACGTCTCCTGGAGGGTAGCCCGGCCGCTTGCGGCTTCGCAGGTCCGACGCGCGAAGCCGCCCGCAGCGGGGAGGTCATCCCAGGACGACTCCTTAGCATGAGCCCCCGCGCCAGACAACTTGAACTTTTCCGGGCGAAAGCCGGCGAGTCGGGCTTGACACGATTTGGGGCCCACCCTATGTTTCGCCCTCCATCAGCCAACTCTACGTCGGGGGAGTCCAGCGCCGGGCCGGCCGCGCCGGCGGCGCCGCGCCGCGTTCTGCGGGGGGGAACCATGAAAGCCATCCGTCGCGCTTGCCGCCTGCCTCTGTCGCGCCGCCCGCTCTGGGTCGGGGCCGCCGTGCTGCTGGCGCTGGCCGGCTGCGCCAAACAGAACCTGCGGCTCCAGGCCGAGGACGACGTCGGGCAGGCGCAGTATTCGGTCGAGACGATCAAAGAGTGGGCGATGTTCGAGGGGGCCGACCCGATGCAGGTCTTCGGCGTGGGCCTGGTGACGGGGCTGCGCGGCACCGGCAGCGCGGCCCCCCCCGGCGACGAGCGCAAGGTCCTCGAAAAAGAGCTGCAACAGCAGGGCGTGATCAACGTCAAGGAGGTGCTGTCGCGCACCGACGTGTCGATGGTGGTGCTGTCCGCGCTCATCCCGCCGGGGGCGCAGAAGGGCGACCCGCTCGACGTCGAGGTCCGGCTCCCGCCCGGCAGCAGGACGACGAGCCTGGAGGGCGGCTACCTGGAGCCGTGCGAGCTGCGCAACTTCGCCCCCATGAGCATGATCGCGCCGACCCTCGCCGGCGGCAGCCCCAATCAGGCGGTGGGCCACGTCTTGGCCAAGGCGGAAGGCAAGCTGCTGGTCGGCCTGAACGACGTCGAGGATTCCGCACGGGTCAAGCAGGCCCGGCTGTGGGGCGGCGGCAAGTGCAAGGCGCCGCGGCAGCTATACCTGTTCATGAACGAGCAGCGCCGCCAGGCCGCCAACACCAACCTCATCGCCGAGAAGATCAACGACGCCTTCCGCTCGTCGCTGGGCGGCCCGCTGGGGGACAAGGTGGCCGAGGCGAAGACGGGGACCGTGGTCGTCCTGAACGTCCCGCCGCAGTACCGGCTGAACCTGCCGCACTTCATGCGCGTCGTCGGCCTGATCCCGCTGCGGACCAACGAGACGGCGGCCTCCAAGGCGGCGGACGCCGGCCGCGGCTACCGCAAGCGCCTCGACGACGAGATCCTCGACCCGGCCCACGCGGTGACGGCCTCCCTGCGCCTGGAGGCCCTGGGCGAGGCCGGCAAGCCGGCGCTGAAGCGCGGCCTGCACAGCGATTCGGTCCTGGTGCGCTTCTGCTGCGCCGAGAGCCTGGCCTACGAGGGCGACCCGACGGCGGCCCCCGAGTTGGCGAAACTGGTGGACGAGCCGGCGCTGCGGGCCTTCTGCCTGACGGCCCTGGCCTCGCTGGACGAGTCGGCGAGCTACCAGGCACTGACCGACCTGCTCAACTCGCCGGTGCCGGAAACGCGCTACGGGGCCTTCCGCGCCCTGCGCGCCCTGAACAAGGACGACGAGGCGGTCCAGGGCGAATTGCTCGGCGAGTCGTTCTGGCTGCACCGGACCGCGCCGGGCTCGCGAAGCCTGATCCACATGTCGAGCAGCCGGCGGGCCGAGATCGTGCTCTTCGGCGACGAGGCGTACCTCAAGCCGCCGCTCCGCCTCAGCGCCGGCGAGATCAACGTCACGGCGGACGACAGCGATACGCAATGTACTGTCAGCCGCTTCAGCCCGCGGACGCGGCAGAAGCGGAGCGGCTACTCGTCGCTGAAGGTGGAGGACGTGATCCACAAGGTGGCCGAACTGGGCGGCGACTACGCGGCGGTGACGGAGCTGCTGCGGCAGGCCCGGCGCTGCGACTGCGTCAGCTGTGCCGTCGAGGTGGACGCCCTGCCGCAGGCGGCGGACGTCTACGCCCTCAAGCGGGCCGGGCAGCGCGCCAAGGCGGGGGCCGAGGACGACGAGGAGGTGCTGAGCAGCCGCCTGAACCTGGGGGCAACGCCGACCCTCTTCGAGAAGGACGGGGCGCGCGGCCTGCGCGCCTCCGACGCCACGACGCCGGGCGACCGTCTGCCGAACGAGTAGCGATGACCGGCCGGGTAGTCGATAGAATGTGTTAGCGGCCGCTCGTAGTGACCGCATTCATGCGGTCGGAGCCCAGCCGGACCCGATGAATCGGGTCACTACGAGCGCGCCGTCGCGGACCCTGCCATGCGGCCGCTCGTAGTGACCGCATTCATGCGGTCGGAGCCCAGCCGGACCCGATGAATCGGGTCACTACGAGCGCGCCGTCGCGGACCCTGCCATGTTGAAGACCCTCCAACTCATCGGCTTCAAGAGCTTCGCCGATAAGACGGAGTTCCATTTCTCGCCGGGCATCACCGGCGTCGTCGGGCCGAACGGATCCGGCAAAAGCAATATCGTAGACAGCGTGAAGTGGGTTTTGGGTGAGCAGAGCGCCAAGAGCTTGCGCGGCGGCGAGATGGCGGACGTCATCTTTAACGGCTCCGCCAGCCGCCGCAGCCTCGGCCTGGCCGAGGTGACGATGGTCTTCGACAACTCGAAGCGCGCCCTGGCCACCGACGCGGCCGAGGTGCAGATCACCCGCCGCGTCTACCGCTCCGGCGAGGGCGAGTACCTCATCAACGGCCAGGCGTCGCGCCTCAAGGACATCAAGCAACTCTTCCTCGGCTCCGGCGCCGGCACCGACGCCTACTGCATCATCGAGCAGGGGCGCGTCGATGTGCTGCTGCAAGCCTCGACGCGCGAGCGCCGCACCATCTTCGAGGAGGCGGCCGGCATCAGCCGCTTCAAGGCCAAGAAGGTCGAGACGCTACGGCGGCTGGAGCGCGTCGATCAGAACGTGCAGCGCCTCAAGGACATCATCGACGAGGTCGAAAAGCAACTTCGCAGTGTGAAGCTGCAGGCGGCCAAGGCGCAGCGCTACCAGGAGCACACGGCCCGCCTGAAGGAACTACGCGTCGGCCTGGGCCTGCGGGAGTACGGCGAGGTCGCGTCACAGCTGCAAGCGGAAACGGCGGTCCTCGACGGCCTGCGGGCGGGGTTGGCGGAGCAGTCGGCGCGGGCGGAGGCGTGGGAGGAGGAGATGGCCCGGCTCGAGGCGGCCATGGCCGCCAGCGAGCAAGCGGTGCGCGAGCAGGACGGGCTCCTGACTGCCGCCCGCCATCAGATCGCCACCGAGGCGACGACGCTGGGCCGCGAGGCGGAGGTGACCGCCGACCTGGAAACCCGGTTGAGCCAGACGCGGCTTCGCCTGGCGGAGTTAGACGGGCGCGTGGCGACCCTGGCCGAGGCCGCCGCTTGCGGCGGCGAAGAGGTGGCCTCGGCTGAGGCGCAGGGGGAGGCGCAGCGCCACGGCGTGCGAGCCGTCGAGGACGAAGTGCAGCGGGTCCTCCTGCGGCTCGGGGTGTTGCAGAAGCAAGTCGAGGCCGAGAAGAAGCAGCATTTCGAGCAGACGCAGCAGGCGGTGCATCTCCAGAGAGACGCCGGAGACCACAAGAAGACGATGGACAACCTCGTCAGCGAGCGCCAGCGCCTGCTCCGCCACAGTGAACGTGCGGCGGACAATTTGGCGTCGGTCGATCTCGAATTGCAGGAACTGACCGAGGCCGAGGAGTCGCTGCAAGCGAGCCTGGCCGCCGCCCGGCAGGGGCTCGCCGGGCAGCGGCAGGAGGGCGAGCGCTTCCGGCGCCTGCGGGACGACACGGCCGCCGTCGCCGCCGAGCTGCGCGAGCGCCGCAGCGGCCTGGCCAGCCGCGTCGAGGTGCTGGAAGGCCTGGAGCGCAGCCAGGAGGGGCTCGGCACCGGCGTGCGCGAGGTCCTGGAGCTGGTGCGCGCCGCCGATCCGGGGCCGTGGCAGACGGTCGTCGGCATGGTCGCCGACCTGCTGACGGTTCGGCACGAATACGCCCCGCTCATCGATCTGGTGCTGGGCGAGCGGGCCCAGCGCTTCGTGGTGCGCGACGCGCCGCGGCTGTACGAAGCCCTCGGCCGGCGCGGGGCGCCGTTCTCGGGCCGGGTGAGCTTCCTGACCCTGTCGCAGTCGGCGACCGAGCCGGCGCCGGCCCACGCGAACCGTCTCATGGCCGTCTCGCCCCTGGGGGCGGTGCGCATGCCGGCGTCGCCCGAGGGACTGCCGGTCCACCCCGGTGTCGTCGCCCTGGCCGAGAGTCTCGTCACCTGCGAGAACCCCGAACTTGCCCTCCTGCCGGGTCAGCTCCTCGGCCGCACCCTGATCGTGCGCGACCTCGAATCGGCCCGCACGATCGGGGCCTTCACGACCGGCTACCGCTTTGTAACGCTACGGGGCGAGCTGCTGGAGCCGGACGGCACGCTCACCATCGGCACGCACCACGCCGAGACGGGCATCCTGTCGCGCAAGAGCGAGCTGCGCGAGCTGCGCGGCCAGGGGGCCGCCCTCGACCAGCGCATCGCCGAGGCCGAGCGCGACGTGGCCGACCTGCGCGAGCGCATCGCCGACTTCGACTCGCAGGCCGAGGAGTCGCAGCTCGAAATCGACGCGCTGGGCGAGCAGGCCGCCGACCTGCACACTCGGCTCGGCCAGCACCGCGAGCGCCGGGCCACCTTGCACGAGGAGGTGACCGACAGCCGCACCGAGATTAGCCGGCTCGAGGGCGAGATCGCCAGCCACCGAGCGCGCTGGGAGGAGGCGAGCCAGGCGGCGGCACGGGCCGACGCCCTGGCGCAGGAGTTGCACGCGCGCTCCCAGGCGGGGGAGCGGGAAGTGCGCGAACGCGAGTTGCAGCGCCAGCACCTCCAGGAGCAGTTGACGACGGCGAAGGTGGCACTGGCGCAGGCCGATGAGCGGTTGGCCGCACTGCGGGCCAAGCACGAGCAGACCGCGGCCGACCTGGCGCAGCGCCGCCAGGAGCGCGAGCAGGCCGGCCAGCACCTGGCCGACACGCGCGCCCGCCTGACGGAAAGTCAGCGGACGATGCTGCTGGCCTCGTCGGCCCTGGCGCAGTTGTATCTGGAGAAGGAAGCGGCCGAGCGCCGGCTCGCGGAGGTGAGCGCCGAGCGCGACGGACGCCGCGCCGAGCGACAGCGGTTGCTGGAGCAGTCGCAGGCCGCCCGCTCCGCGTGGCGCGCCCAGCAGGAGCAGGCGCACGAGCGCGAACTGATGGTGAACGACCTGCGCCACCGCCGCGACGTGCTGGTGGACAAGCTTCGGGAGGATTACCAGCTTGATCTGGCGGAACTGTACGAGACGCACTCAGTACTCAGTACTCAGTACTCAGTACCGGATACCGAATCGCCCGTCACGGACGCCCCGCAGCCGCTCGACCCCGCCCAGGCCAACGAGGAAATCGCCGAGCTGAGGCGCAAGCTGGCCCGCCTGGGCGCCGTCAACATGGAGGCGCTGCAGGAGCTAACCGACCTGGAGGCTCGGGCAGCCTCGCTGCAGGCGCAGTACGACGACCTGGCGTCGGCCAAGCGCTCCCTCGAAGAGATCATCGCCCAAATCAACGACGACAGCCGCAAGCTGTTCAGCGAGACCTTCGCCACCATCCGTACCAACTTCCAGGAGCTGTTCCGCAAGTTGTTCGGCGGCGGCATGGCCGACATCGTCCTGGAGGACGAGGCCGACATCCTGGAGAGCGGCATCGAGATCATCGCGCGGCCGCCGGGCAAGGAGTTGCGGAGCATCTCGCTCATGTCCGGCGGCGAGAAGACGATGACGGCGGTGGCGCTGCTGCTGGCGATCTTCCGCAGTCGGCCGAGCCCGTTCTGCATCCTCGACGAGGTCGATGCCGCCCTGGACGAGGCCAACATCGGCCGCTTCACGTCGGTGCTGCGCGACTTCCTCGACCGCTCGCACTTCATCATCGTCACGCACTCGAAGCGGACGATGTCGGTCTGCGACGTGCTGTATGGCATCACCATGCAGGAGTCGGGCATCAGCAAGCGCGTGGCGGTGCGCTTCGAGGACTGGCCCGACGACGCCGGCCCACCTGTCCCAACCGCCGAAGCGAACGCGAGTGCCTTCGCGGGTCGGTAGCTCGGGCGAGGCGCCAGCTGCTTCAGCCGGGCGACGCCCCTTCCGACGACGCCAGCCGGTCCAGTGCGGCCTGCTGCTTGGCGAGCATGTTGCCGAGGACGGCCACCAACGTCTCCAACGCCTCCTTCTCGGGCAGCCCGGAGAACTCCTTGAAGTCGTCGCAGACCTGCTCGAGCTGGAACCACAGTTGGCCGCGGGGTTGCATCGGGGTGGACCTCTCCTCGGGCATCCAGGCGATGCGCGACTCCTCGTCAGCTTCTTATGCCGGCCAGCGGACAATGCCTACCCCGACGCCGACGCGGCCTTGAGCAGGGAGCGCCTCTTGCGGGCGGCGCCGTCACTTCCGGGCCTCAAGTTTGCTGCTGGCCCTGCAACGCAGGTCGCGTGAATCGGCGTTGGCCATCAAGCGGTGGAGGTTTTTCCACGCCTCCTCCTTCACCTGCGGGTCATTCTCCTCACCGCTGGCCAAAAGGTGTTGAACCTTGGTAAGTTGGACGAAGTAGCCTTTGCGCGAAGGGAAGCCGCGCTCGATTTATCGATTCGCGAACCTAGGAATCCGCGCCGCCCCGAGGGCGGCCGCTAAACAACCGGAAATCGAAGATGTACCTGCTGAAGATGGGCAAGCGCCTGCTGCTGGAAACCGACAAGCGGCTGCTGTGGAAGCTGGCCTGGAACATGGGCTGGAAGGGCATGCTCTCGGTCGAGCGGCACAAGCGGCGGCTGAGGCGCGGCGAATACTTCCCGCCATTCCTGTACGTCTCGGTCATCAACAGCTGCAACCTGCGCTGCCAGGGCTGCTGGGTGGACGTGGCCCACAAGCAGGAGGTCATCACGCCGGACGCCTTCGGCAAGCTGGTGCGCGAGGCCAAGGCGATGGGCAACGTCTTCTTCGGCATCGTCGGCGGCGAGCCGTTCATGCACCCGCACCTGCTCGACATGCTGGCCGAGCACCCCGACTGCTACTTCCAAATCTTCACCAACGGCCACTTCATCACCGAGGAGCGCGCCAAGCGGATGCGGCAGCTCGGCAACGTGACGCCGCTGGTCAGCGTCGAGGGGAGTGAGATCGTCAGCGACGAGCGCCGCGGCCGCCCCAACGTCCTCAGCAAGACGCTCCAGGGAGTGCAGAACTGCCTTGACGAGAAGGTCTTCACCGGCGTCTGCACCAGCCTGTGCCAGACAAACATCGACGACCTGCTAACAGAGAAATGGGTCGATCGGCTGATCGAGATGGGCGTGATGTACACCTGGTTCCACGTCTACCGGCCGATGGGGCCGGACGCCTGTCCCGACCTGTGCCTGACGCCGGAGCAGCAGCTGCGGGCGCGCAAGTTCGTCGTGGACATGCGGGCGAAGAAGCCGATCATCATCGTCGATGCCTACTTCGACGGGGAAGGCAAGGCGCTGTGCCCGGCGGCCACGGGGATCAGCCACCACATCAACCCGTGGGGCGACATCGAGCCGTGCCCCATCGTGCAGTTCACGAAGGAGTCGATCCATTCGAGCGAGGCGGATTCGCGTTCGCTGCGCGACAAGTTCGTGCAGTCGGCGTTCCTGCGCGAGTTCCGCGAGCTGGCGCAGCAGACGACGCGCGGCTGCATCGTCCTGGAGCGGCCGGACCTGCTCAAGTCGCTGGTGGAGAAGCACGGGGCGAAAGACGCGACGGCGCGCGGCACGGCGCTGGCGGAGCTGGAGGCGATGCGAGCGCGGACGTCGCAGTACAACCCGGAGAACGAGGTGCCGGAGCGGAATTGGCTGTACCGGCTGGCGAAGCGGTTCTGGTTCAACGACTTCGGCGTGTATCGCGGACAGGACCATGGCCGGGCGTCGGCGCCGGCGGTGCTGCGGGATGAGGCGGCCTGTTCGCCGGCCCCCGTTGGCTCTTCGCCGTGAGAGGCCCACCCATGCCTCTTTCTCCGCATCCCGAATCGGCTCGGCTCGGGCCGGCGATCGAGCGCTGTGCGCACCTGGTAGTTCCGTGGGCCGGCGACCTCTTCCGCTTCACGAACATGACCTACGCGAACTTGCGGGACCTGGTTACGGGCGAAGGGAGCCGGAAAGCGGGAGGTCGCTGGAATCCCAAAGAGGGCTTTCGAGCCCTGTATTTCATCCTGGATGCAGAGACAGCCCTCGCCGAAGTCCTCGCGCAGCGCCGCCGTCAGGGGCTACCCGATGCCGATGCCCTGCCCCTGGTGCTGTTCTCGTGTCGGGCCAACGTGGAGCGCGTTCTCGATCTGAAGGACGGCAGGACGCGGCGCGTCTTGGGAGTGACCAGGGAGCAACTCATCGCCGAGCCGTGGCCGGTCATGCAAGAGGCCGGTCAAGAAGCCTTGACCCAAGCCATCGGGCGACTGGCGCGGGAGGCCGCGTTGCAGGGGCTGCTCGTCCCCTCCGCGGCCCGTCCCAAGGGCGGCAACCTGGTCCTGTTCAGGGATCAAGTGCCGGAGGACCAACTGCTCATCATCAACCCAGAACACTTTCCCGCCCACCGCAGCCGCTCCCGGCGGCAGAAATCGTGAAGTCGCTAGGCGTGATACAATGATGGGTAGGAAGGGGCCGAACGATTTGGGGAGGGAATACGATGACGACGAAGACCGGGCGAGACGCCGCGGACAGGCGAGCCAGTGGGGCTGTTCCAGAACGGCAAAAACGTCGCACGGAGTCGTCCGCGACGGAGAAACTACGGAGTAGGTACGGCCTGACCCGGCCGCTCCTCGCCAGAATGCTTGGGGTGAGCGACGGTACTTTGGCGCGGTGGGAGAAAGCGGGGGGCGCGGGGGGAACGGGTCGTGCCGCCAAGATCAGGCGGGTGGCCAAGATTCTCAAGGGGCTGGCGCAGGTCATGCGAGCGTCTTACATCCCCACCTGGCTGGAGGCGCCGAACCCGGCCTGCGCCGAGATCGGGGTCGGTGCTCCCGTCGAATTGATGGAGCGCGGTCATTATGAAACGATCGAAGGCATGATCTTCTTTCTCGGGTCCGGCGTGCCCACGTAACCTGCTGCTCACGCAGGGAGGGATTGATGTCAACGGAGTCGTCCCCCTACGGCGGACCCCAATGACCACAATATCCGGAGAGCGACCATGCCGTTACTCGATCACTTCCATCCGCCCTCACGGTTATCCGGGATATCGTGAGCCAGGGATGCGTTGATGGTCAGCCGTTCAACGGGACGGGCAGAAAAGCGCCCGCAAAGTCGGCGCAGGTTCGTGAAGGTGGTGCGACGGATCGATGAAAATCGGCCGACTCCGCTTGACGTGCGCTCCCCCACTGTCGCATTTTGAAGTGAGCGATCAGGTCCACGTCGTGCTGAGGGTCGTCATGTCGAGCGCGTCCGACTGCATCCGGCAAGCGGCGGCCATCCCCGTTCGGGGCGGCCGGGTGTGCCTCGTGACGTCGAGCAGCGGCACCCGCTGGGTCGTGCCGAAGGGACACTTCGAGCCGGACAAGACAGCCGGGCAGATTGCGCTGCAGGAAGCCTGGGAAGAAGCGGGACTCGTCGGCGTACTGCGGCCGGAGCCCGTCGGCAGCTACCTCTACAGCAAGTTCAACAATCTTTATCACGTCATCGTCTTCGTGATGGAGGTCACCGAAGCGGCCGAGGAATGGCCGGAGGAGGCCTTGCGGCGGCGCGTATGGCTCGACCCGGCGGAGGCACAGGCCCGGGTCCAGGAGAAGGGACTGCAGGAGCTGATCCGGGTCGCGACCGGGGCGCGGGCCTTCAGCGAACCGTGACGTGGGGCAGGCGGCCCGCCTGCCATGAGGATCGGCAGGCGAGCCGCCTGCCCTACGAGGTCACTGCCCGCGCGAGACGGTGCCGTGCCGCGTACTGGCGATGTGCGAACCCTCCGGCAGCGGGCGGCCCGCGACCACCAGGTCGCGCTCGTAGAGGTAATCGCGCAGCTGGCGGTAGGCCGGAAAGCTGTCGGGGTAGACCCAGAACGTCACCGCCCCGAACTGTGGGTCGAGGCCGTCCACGATCTGGCGGAATTCCGAGCCCGGCTTGAGCGCCTGCTCCAGCGTCTCGCCGCGCACCTCCGTGACCGGCTCCACGTACCAGGCGCTAAGCCCATAGCTGTAGCCCCGCGATGGGTTCGGGGTCACGTCGGGGAAGGAATCGCGCACGCGCTCCACGGTGTAGCGCAGCTGATAAGGCCCCACCGGTCCGACCACGTCGGTGACCTCCCAGGTCGTACGCAACTCGTCCTCTTTGGCGCGCATGCCGCGCTTCACTTCGTCGATCAGTGCGGCGATGTCGATGAACGTCACCCGGCCCTTGTGGCACTCGAAAAGCAGCTCCTCGGCCTCGACCGGCTTGCTCACCGGCGTCCGATAGCGGACCACCTTTTTTGTCGTCGGCTGGGCCTGCACCGCCTTGATTTCCTCGGTGAGTCGGCGGAGGCGCTCGCGCAGCTCCTCGGCCGAGAGCGCCGTGGCCTGCGCCGACTTGTTCGCTTCCTGGGAACCGCGCTCAATCTTCGTCCGCTCGTCGGCTAGCGCCTGCCGGCGCTCGGCGAGCTGCTCCAGCTCGCGGTCGGTCAGCTGCACCCGTTCGCGCGTCAGGTCGAGCTTGGCGAGCTGTTCGCGCAGCGCCGCCTCGGCCTCGGCGAGCTGCCGGCGTTCGGCGGTCAATTCGCCGTGCAGCGGGTCGGCCTCGGCGGACGGATCGGCGTCGCCCTCGGCCACGACCACGGCAGGCGGCGGCTCGGCCGGGGCGGCCAACTCCCGGATGCTGCCGTAGGAGCGGGCGCCGACCCAGACGACGAGGATGAGGCGAATGATGATGCCGACGACGTTGGCCACGACGTCGAGGAACGAGTCGAAGCTGAACGGGATCTCGCGCGAGCGGCGGCGGCGACGGATCATGGGCCGGACCTCCTTACGGTGCGGGGCGGGGTGGCGGGTCGGGCTCGACGTTCTGCCGCGTCAGGGGGATGCCCAGCGGCTCCAGGGCGGGAAACGAGAGGTAATAACTCTTCAGACCGTCGGGGTAGATCAGGAAGCGCACCTGTGGCCGGTAGGGCGGCTCGCCGGGGCGCACGCCGGACTGACGCCGGGCGATCATCTGCTTGAGCGCTTGCAGGAGGGGACTTTCCGCCGTGCCGTTGCCGGTCAGCGACTCCAGGGGGAACTTCTGCCCGGCGTTGCGCAGCACGACGCCGTCGCCGCGGCACTCGATGGGGATGACCCAGTCGCGATTGCCGATGAAGCGGATCGGCCGAGGTGGCGTCGGGGGCTGCGGCCTGCCGCCGCCGGGGATCATCCCCACGGCTAGGTTTGGCCCTTGCGGCGCGTCGGGATCCTGCGGCTCTCCTCCCCCGCCGTGACCGCCACGTCCCATCCCCGCCGCGACGGCGGCCTGCCCCGGATCGCCCGTGCCGGCCGTTTGGCCGCTGGCTCCGGGTTGTCCGTTGCCGGCAGCCCCCGCAGGTTGTCCGCCGCCGCCCGGACTCCCCGGCTGCCCGCCGGAGCCGGTGCCTCCGGCCTGACCGTTCCCCGCATTCCCCGAAGGTTGTCCGCCGCCTCCCGAATTCCCCGGCTGCCCACCGGCACCGGTCCGCGGTTGTCCCGTCTGATCGAACGGGAATAGCGCCGGCGAGCCGGAGCCGCCACCCGCAGACGTCCCTGGCGCACCAGGTGTTCCGCCGGATGGTCCCTGGCCGGTCACTGCGCCGGGGGTTCCTTGCCCCGTGCCGGGCATCGAGCCGTCCGGATTCGGTCGGCTCGTCCCACCGGCCGGCCCGCCCCCGAGGGCCGTTCCGCCGGGCGGGCCCGAACCGGATGGCAAAGGCGGCAGGCCGGAATTTGCTCCCGACCCGCCCTGCGCCAGTGCAACAGCCGAGCCACCGCCACCGCCGGACCCAACGCCGCCGGCCGACGCCATCGAGTCGGGAGTCCGTGGCGAGCCGCGACCCGTCCCGGCGATGCCGTCCGCCGCCCCGGGGAGTGAAGGTGGCAGACCGGAACTCGTTCCCGACCCGCCCGGCGCCGCTACGACGCCCGGCACACCGCCAACGCCGGACCCACTGGGGCCACCCGCCACCGCCATCGAGTCGGAGGTCCGTGGCCAGCCGCGACCCGCCCCGGCGACGCCTTCCGGCGCCCCGGGCAGCGGCGGCAGATCGGGCCCCAGGCCCGAGCCGCCCGTCCCCGAGCCGCCCGGACCCCGACCAATTCCCAGCGTCCCTCCCGTCGCGCTTCCACCCCCATCCCCCATTGCCAGCCCAGGCGTCTGTCCCGGGCCACCTCGTCCTCCGGTGCCTCCGGCGGGTACACCCGGCGGCGGCGAGAACCCGGGGAAGCCGCCGCCCGCCCCGCCACTCCCACGCGGCGCACCGGGGAGCGGCGGCAGGCCGGAGGAGCCCCCGCGGGCCAGTCCCGATCCCCCCCGATTCCCCGCGGCCCCGCCGTCCCCTTCGCCCAATTCGTCGCCTCCCCCTTCGACCACTTTCCCCGGCCGCAGCCCGCTCACCTTGCGCGTCAGTGCGGACGGGTCAGCCGGCGCGACGGCCGTCCTCCTGGCGGTCATCCAGGGCTGCGTCGCGGGAGCCTTATCACCCTCGGGAAAGTCGAGCACCCAGTCGGCGTCGATGAGTTCGTAGCCAAAATCGATCTCTTTACCTCGCAGAGCGGCCATCGTGGCGTAGTAGGCGGCCAGTCCGTCGGGTCGCACCAGCATGAGCAGGTATGCCCTCTCGTCCGGCTTGCCTCCCTGGGCCAGGACGGTCTGGCGCTGCGAGGCCACGCGGGCCTCGACCTCGCCGCGGACCTCGCTCGCCGTCGCGATCCGGAACAGCGTCTTGCGGTCGGGGTGGAAGACGAGGCCGTCGGCGGTGCATTCGAGGTAGATCGGCCGGCGGCCGTCGCCGCGCTTGCCCTTGTAGGGCACCAGCGAGTAGGTTTGCGCCTCGCGCTTACGGGCGGCCTTTAGTTCGTCGAGGACGACCTCCAGGCCGCGGAGCTGGGCGCTGAGCCGCACCGCCTCCTTGCGGGCCGACTCGCTCATCTGCAGCGCCTCCGCGGCCGCCCCGCGTCCCGCCGCCGTTTCGCGCTCCGCCTTGGCCAACTCGTCCCGCTGACTGCCGAGGATTTCCAGCAATTCGCGCCAGCGGTCGTTCTGGGCGGCCGCCGCACGGGCCGTCGCCGACTTGCGCCCCTCGACCGTCCGCAGATTGCCGCCGACCTCGTCCACCGCGTGCGCCAGTTGATCGTGCAGCGCCGCCCGAAGGTGCTCCCGTTCGGCGGCGCGCGCGGCGCGTTCGGCGGCGCGGCGGCCGGCCTCGTCCGCCGCGGCCCGGGCCGCGGCGTCGCGCTCGGCCAGCGCCATCTGGGCGGCCTGCTGCGCCTTGACCCGGGCGGCGGCCTTGGCGCGCCGGTCCAGGACCAGCAGCAGCAGGATGAGCGAGCCCATCGCGCACAGCAGCACGGCGAGGAACGGGAACGTCGAAACTTCCAGGCGCCGCCGCGGGCGTCTCATGCGGCCACCCCCGGCCGTTTGACCGGCAGCGTCGGGGCGCCGCCCGCCACCCGGGCCGTCAGCAGATGCACCGCGGCCGTCAGGCTATGCACGGCCTCCTCGAACGAGCCGGCGCCGGCCAGCGCGTCGAGGTTGCGGGCCAGCGATTCTTGCAGGCGCACCAGGTGCTTCTCCCCCTCCTGCATCTTCCCCAGCGCCGCCTGCTGCTGCGTGACCGCCGCGGTCAGCGCCGCCACCTGCTCCAGCAGCTTGCCGCTGACCTTCTCCGAAGCCGCCAGGCGCTCGGCGTGACTCTTGAGCGTCCGCTCCAGCGCCGCCTCCAGGGCCGTGGTGAGCCGCTCCTGCGCCTTGGACGCCGACTCCGCGTGCTTGCGGTTGATCTCGTCGAGCGACTTCGCCCACACCTCGGCCTGGCGCTTGACCACCTCGTCCGCCGTCCGCAGCACGGCTTGCGTGTTGTGCCGCACCGCCTCCGCGGCGTCGCTGCCGTGGCCCCCGGCGCGCTCGAAGCGGTGCGCCAGGTTCTGCGTCGTGTAGCGATCAACCGCCTCCAGCACGTTCTGCTCCAGCCGATCAACGAGGTAGCTGAGGAACATCGTGATCATCGTCAGCGCCAGGGCCAGGGCGGTCGCGTTGAACGCCAGCGCCAGGCCGTCGGTGACCTCGCTGATGTTGTTCTCCAGCTTCTCCGGGGTCACGCCGTTGATGGCCCCGGTGATGCCGAGTACCGTGCCGAGGAAGCCGAGAATGGGGATCGCCCAGGTGATGAAACGGATCAGGGCGTAACTGTTTTCCAGGGCGACCGCGTCGCCGTCGGCCAGGTCGCGGAGGTGGTCGTCGAGGTCGGCGGCGGAGCCGCGGCTGGCGAGGAAATCGAGGACGCCGGTCACGCGGTTGGCCAGCCAGCTCTTCTGGACGTGGCGTGGCAGGCAGCTCACTCCCGCCAGCAACTTCGCCGCCTCGGCGACGGGGACCGGCCGGCCGTCCCAGCGCGGCAGCACGGACGCGCGAAACGCCCGGCGCTCGCCGACGTTCTGCCAGACCTTCGCGGCCAGGCCGCTAAAGGCGAGGCAGAACATGACGACTTCCACCTGCTCGACGGTGTGCGACAGGTAGTGGTGCAGCGGCGTGTTGGCGAGCGCTCCGCCGTGGATCAGGGCGAGGATGGTCGCGGCGAGGGGCAGGCCGACCCCGAAGGCGGCCACCGTGGTCAGGGAGCGACGCGAGCGCGCCGCCCGCTCCTGCGCTGGCAAAGGCTGCGTGGCATTCATGTGCGGTCCTCGGTCCGGAAGAAACCTTGTCCTACCCATCGACCGGCAAGGGAGGCGGATTCTAGCGATTCTTTCGGTCGGGTCGAGTGGAAACCGGATTCCCCTTGGCAAGTTGCCCGGATTGGCGAAACTGATCGGGTTGGCGGATTCAAGACAAGCCCGAAGCGCCAGCGAGGGGAACGAGACAAGCCCGAAGCGCTCGCGAAGAATGTCCCTCGCTGGCGCTTCGGGCTTGTCTTGAATCCGCTTGTTGGCGAGAAAGGACAAACAACATGGCGACGACAGGTCAGCTGCGCAAACTGTTGAACGGCCCCGCGGTCATCCGCAGCCTTGGGGCGCACGACGTCTTCACTGCCCGCCTCATTGAGGCCGCGGGGCTGGAGACGGTCTTCCTCGGCGGCTTCGGCACCTCGGCGAGCCTGCTTGGCCTGCCGGACGTCGGCTTCATCACCCTCAGCGAGATGGCCGACGCCGTGCGCCGCATGGCCGTGCGCGTCGGCATCCCGGTGGTGGCGGACGGCGATACCGGCCACGGCGACCTGCACAACGTCGTCCGCACCGTGCGCGAGTTCGAGCGCGCCGGGGCGGCCGGTGTCCTCCTCGAAGACCAGGTGACGCCGAAGCGCTGCGGCCACTTCACGGGCAAGCAGATCATCCCGGCCGGAGAGATGGTGCTGAAGTTGCGAGCGGCGCTGGCGGCGCGGATCGACCCCGATTTCGTCATCGTCGCCCGCACCGACGCCCGCGCCGTCGAGGGCATCGAGGGCGCCATCGACCGGGCGAACCGCTACGGGGCGGCGGGGGCCGACGTCTGCTTCATCGAGGCGCCGCAGAGCCGCGCCGAGCTGGAGCGGATTCCCCGGGCGGTGCAGTATCCCCTGCTGGTGAACATGCTCAGCGGCGGCGCGACGCCGATCCTCACGGTCGATGAGCTGGGCGAACTCGGTTACAAGATCGTGGTGTGTCCCATCGAGACGCTGCTGGTCGCGGGGAAGGCGGTGCAGCGCCTGATCGAGTCGCTGATGGCGCGCGGCCGCTGCGACCTGCCCGACACGGAGATGATGACGTTCGTGGAGGTGAAAACGGTGCTGGGGTTGGACGAGGTGATGGGTCTGCGCGACCGCCTGGGCAAGGTGTGAGCCGCTTGTCCGTCGGGGGCGTCTCGGGTATAGTTGAGGCGTCAAGACACCCCCCCGCGTACCTCGCCCCCCACCTGTTCGTGCCTACCATGACGAGATCTGTCTTCTGCTGTCTGCTCATCGCCGCCTTTGCTGTCGTGCCGCAGCCTGCCCCGGCCGCCGACCTGGGCGTCGCCCCGCGCGAGGTCGTCTTCCAGGACGCCTACGACGGCCGGCAACTGCTCGTTTCCGAGGGCGAGCGCGACGTCACCCGCGCCGCCCGCTACGCCAGCAGCGACCCGGCCGTGGTCCGCGTCGATGAGCGCGGCTACCTCCAGCCCGCCGGCAACGGGTCCGCACGGATCCTCGTCAGTCACGGGAAGTCCGAGGCGAGCGTCGCCGTGCGCGTCGGCGGCGTCGGCACCGGCCGGGCCATCGACTTCCAGACCGAGATCGAGCCGCTGCTGAGTCGCCTGGGCTGCAACGCGGGCGGCTGTCACGGCAAGGCCAGCGGACAGAACGGCTTCAGGCTGTCGCTGTTCGGCTTCGACGCCGCCTTCGACTACGAGGCCATCGTCCGCGAGGCGCGCGGCCGCCGCATTTTCCCCGCCGCCCCGGTGCAGAGCCTGCTGCTGCTGAAGGCGACCGGCCAGGTGCCGCACGGCGGCGGCAAGCGCCTGGGCGCCGACGGCGAAGAATATCGGCTGGTGCGGCGCTGGATCGAGGCCGGCGCCCCCGCCTCGGCCCCTGGCGCGGTTGGCGTGGCTCGGCTGCGCGTGACCCCGGATGACCGCACCCTGCGGCCGGGCCAGGGACAGCAACTTGCCGTCGTGGCCGAGTACGGCGACGGCAGCCGCCGCGACGTGACGCGCCAGGCAGAATACTTCACCAACCTCGACGTGGTCGCCACCGTGGACCGGGACGGCCTGGTCGAGGCGCGGCAGCAGACCGGCGAGGCGGCCGTCATGGCCCGCTACATGGGTCACGTCGCCGTCTTCCGGGCCATCGTGCCGCACGGCGAGCCGCTCAAGGACATTCCCGATTTCAAGCCGAACAATTACATCGATGAATTGGCCGCCGCCAAGTGGAAGAAGCTCGGCCTGCTGCCGTCGCCGCCGGCCGACGACGCCACCTTCCTCCGCCGCGTCACCGTGGACCTGTGCGGCCGGCTGCCGACGGCCGACGAGGCCCGCGCCTTCCTGGCCGACGACCGGGCCGACAAGCGCGGTCGGGCGATCGACCGGCTGCTCGATTCGCCGGACTACCCGGCCTATTTCGCCCTGCGTTGGGGCAGCATCCTGCGCAACTCGAACCTGGCCGGCGCCGACCGGGCCGCCTACGCCTTCCACGACTGGATCAAGGACCAGGTCGCCCGCAACCGTCCTTACGACGAGTTCGTGCGCGGCATCGTCGCGGCGGCCGGCGAGTGGCCCGACGCGCCCGCCGTCAACTGGTACTGGCAGATGCGCGACGACCAGCTGCACCAGGTGACCGCCGACACGGCCCAGGTGTTCCTCGGCATCCGCTTGCAGTGTGCCCGCTGCCATCACCATCCCTACGAGCGCTGGGGCCAGGAGGACTACTACGGCCTGTCCGGTTTCTTCACCCGCCTGGGTCGCAAGAGCTTCGGCGAGCCGCCGCCCTACTACGCCGCCAGCAGCGTCACCACCGGTGAGAAGGACCCGCGCACCGGCAAGACGCCCGAGCCGAAGTACCTCGACGGCGCGGTGGCGAAATTCACCCCTGAAGACGATCCGCGTCATGCTTTGGTGGACTGGATGGCCCGGCCGGACAACCCGTTCTTCGCCAAGGCGCTCGTCAACCGGATGTGGGGCCACTTCCTGGGTCGCGGGCTGTATCACGAGGTCGATGACCTGCGCGACAGCAACCCGCCGTCCAACCCCGAGTTGCTCGACGCCCTGGCCGCGGACTTCATCAAGCACAAGTTCGACGTCAAGCACGTCATCCGCACCATCGTGAACAGCCGGGTCTATCAGCTCGCGTCGGAGCCGACCGAGGCCAACAAGAAGGACCGGCAGAACTTCGCCCGCTACTACGCCCGGCGCCTCGTCGCCGAGGTGTTCTACGACGCGGTGAACCAGGCCACGGGCGCGAAAGCCCGATTCAACGGCGTCGGCGCCGAGGCGCGGGCGGTGGACCTGCCGCACGAGGGCTTCGGGTCGTACTTCCTCGACACCTTCGACCGGCCGCGGCGCGTCACCGGCTGCGAGTGCGAGCGCTCCAGCGGGGCGACCCTGGCGCAGGTGCTGCTGCTGGCCAACTCCGAGGAGATCGAGGACAAGCTGCGCTCCGGCGACGGCCGCGTCGCCAAGCTGGTGAAGGGGAATAAAACCACTCCGGAGATCGTGGAAGAATTCTACCTGACCGCCTACGCCCGCCGGCCGACGAAGGCGGAGTTGGAAAAGACCGTCGCCTACGTCGGGGAGCAAAAGGACCGGCAGCAGGCGCTGGAAGACGTGCTGTGGGTTATCCTGAACTCGAAGGAGTTCATGTTCAATCATTGACAAGCCCACCCGTTGCAACGGGTGGGCTTTGGGGGCTTACCATGCTCGATTTCGTCAGCCGTCGGACCTTCCTCAAGGTGGGCAGCCTCGCCGTCGGCGGCCTCACCCTGCCCTGGCTGCTGCGGCAGCGCGCCCAGGCCGCCCCCGGCAGCTCGGCGGCGCGCAAGTCGGTCATCCTCCTATGGCTGGCCGGCGGACCCAGTCACATCGACATGTACGACCTGAAGCCGGACGCCCCCGCCGAGTTCCGAGGCGAGTTCAAGCCGATCCCCACCAACGTGACCGGCATCAAGATCGGCGAGCACCTGCCGCGGCAGGCCCGCATCATGGACAAGTTGGCGGTGGTGCGCTCGGCCTACCATACCAACGCCGGCCACGGGATGGGCTCGCAGTGGATGCTGACCGGCTACCAGCCGACCATCGAGGTCAACGACAACATCTATCCGGCGACGGGCTCGGTGGTGGCGAAGATGCGCGGCCCCAACGAGCCGGGGCTGCCGGCCTACGTCAACCTGCCGCGCACCCTCAGCCTGGGCAAGGCTGCCTACCTCGGCGCCTCGTACAATCCCTTCGCCCCGGACAACGATCCGAATTCCGACAATTTCCAGGTGCGCAACCTCAAGCTGCCCGGCGCCATCGACGCGAAGCGGCTGGGGCGGCGCCGCGAGCTGCTCGGCGAGTTGGACAAGATCCGCCGCGACATCGACGCGCGCGGCGACATCGAGGGACTGGATACGTTCTACCGCGAAGGTCTGGAAATGGTGACCGACACCAAGGCACAGCGGGCCTTCGACGTCCAGCGCGAGCCGGTCCCGCTGCGCGAGCGCTACGGGCGCAACGACCTGGGCCAGTGCTGTCTGCTGGCCCGGCGGCTGGTCGAGGCGGGTGTGACGTTCGTGACGGTCCAGGCAGGCGGCGGCTGGGACACGCACGGCGACAACTTCAAGCAGCTGAAGCACAACCTGCTGCCGAAGTACGACCAGGCGTTGGAGGCCCTGGTGAGCGACCTGTACGACCGCGGCCTGCAGCAGGACGTGCTGGTGATGACGATGGGCGAGTTCGGCCGCACGCCGCGCATCAACAGCGGCGCCGGCCGCGACCACTGGCCGGGGGCCATGTCGATCGTGTACGCGGGCGGTGGGCTCAAGATGGGCCAGGTGATCGGCACGACCAACACCACGGCCGAGCACCCGACCAGCAAGCCGGCGACGCCCGGCTGCGTGCTGGCGACGATGTACCATGCGCTGGGGATCGACTACAAGCACGTCTTCTACGACCAGGCCCAGCGGCCGCTGCCGATCCTCAGCGAGGGGGAGCCGATCGCGGATCTGATCGGGTAAGGCCAGATGCCACCGCGGCCAGGACAGGTGTAGTAAGATGCGTAGAGATCAACTCCTCTTGGATGCTGTCCTCGGCGACAACCACTACAACCCGCGGGACAAGGTCCAGAGAGACGCCTTGCTCACGGCCTTTAACGTCGAGATCAGGCGGGAAGATGATGAATCTCTACCCGGCTGGTCCCGACTCTGGGAGTATGGTGGAGGTCTCGCCTGCCCAATGGTTCCGGAAGATGAAGCCAGATCCATCATTGCCCTGTCATGCTACCTCTACCTCGTGGGAGTTGAAGTTAGCCTCTGTGATACTCTCGCCTACTGGTACTTCCGTGGTCCCGGTCAATCGCAAGCCGATCCGAACCTGGGCACGCGGGCGGCGGGATGAAGATGGGCCGGTCGATGGCGACGCCAAGGCCGCCCTGGTCGATGATCTAAATCAACTCGTGTCCAGATAATCACCGCCGATGAACTTTCCTGTTGACTTAACGCAACCGGATGCTATGATGCTATTGTGGCTCGCACAGGCGCGACGAAACTGGCACGGCGACCGCGACGAGGAGTAACCGGTGAACCTTCCCGACGATCAAGAGGGAAGATTGCGCTGTTACAGTAACGTCCTGCGGAACGAGGCCAGCCGACTTGTCGCCAGGGACCCGGACTATGTCGTGTTCAAGGAGCGGGCCCAAGCGGAGGTCCAGGAGTGTCTAGCCGAATACACGCTGAGGCAAATCTGTCGCATTCTGCATGAGTACGTAGAAGGCGGCGGCAGGATCGACGAGCAGGTGGAAACCCGGCAGGAATATCTCCACCGGCGGTTTCACTATGACCTGCGAGTCCGGATCGGCGGGCGGTACATCTACTTCGAGACAGTCCTCGACTTCGAGGATGCCGACGACGTGGATGATCTGACAATTGTTGTGGTGCGGGTGAAAGATGTCTGACAAGAATCCCCCGGCGGGCCGCGGCCGTCCCTTCCCCTGGCGCTGCGTGGAGTGCAGGGCCAAAGAGGTGTTCCCGCAGCCTACTGACTACACAAGCACGCGCAAGCACGACGGACGTGAGTACACGGTGCATATCCCCGACCTGGAGATCCCTACCTGCCGCAAGTGCGGCGAGCGGCTCTTCACCGTGGGCATCGACGACCGAATCGTCGCCGCCCTACGCGCCCAGATCGGCTTGCTCACGCCGGAAGTAATCCTAAAGGGGCGCCATCAGCTCGAAATGACTCAGCAAGAACTGGCTGACCAGCTCGGCATCGCCAAGGAGACCATCTCTCGCTGGGAGACGGGCGGGATGATCCAGTCGCGGGCGATGGACAACCTGCTGCGGCTGTTCTTCGAGTCCGAGGAAGTGCGCCGACTGCTGCGAGAGCGGTTTGTCTCGGCCCCGCGGTCTCCGGTCAACCGTGTCTTTCCGAACATCAAATCGGAAAACTACGCGGACAGGAAATTCAGTCTTAACTGAGCGAGATCAATCTTGTACGTCATCACCTTCTACTCCTTCAAGGGCGGTGTCGGCCGCACGATGGCCCTCGTCAACGTCGCTGCTCAACTGGCCAAGATGGGCCGGAAGGTCCTGCTCGTGGACTTCGACCTGGAGGCGCCGGGGCTGGAAACCTTCGACCACCTGCGACCGCCGAAGCCTCATCCGGGCCTGGTCGAGTACGTCACGGAGTACAGGAGCACTTGGCGCGCTCCGGACGTCCGTGACTACATCTACTCCGCCGGCTCGGTCGGCAAGAAGGGCGGTCAACTCTGGGTCATGCCCGCCGGTCGGCGGGACGCGACGTACCAATCTGCCCTTGCGAAGATCGACTGGATCAGACTCTATCGCGACGAAGATGGCTTTCTGTTGCTTGAGGACACCAAGGCGCAGTGGGAGCAGGAGTACAAGCCGGACTATGTATTGATCGACTCGCGCACCGGCCACACAGACGTGGAGGGTATCTGCACTCGCCAACTTCCCAATGCGGTCGTGGTTCTCTTCTTCCCCAACGAGCAGAACCTAGTCGGGCTCCAAGACGTTTGCCGTCGCATCCGTAGCGAGCAGACGAGCGGGCTGGAGAAATACATCCGGTTGCACTACGTTATGTCGAACGTGCCGGACTTGGATGACGAGGATCGAATTCTCCGCAACATTCGGGAGAGGTTCCAGGAGGAATTGGGCTACCAGGAGGAGGATGTCATCATCCATCACTACCCAAGTCTACGGCTGCTCCGCCAGGCGATCTTCGTACTGGACCAGCCGGGGAGCCGGCTGACGAAGGAGTACAGACACCTGGTCAGAAGCCTGATGATGTACAACTGGGAGGATCGCAAAGGGGCAGAGCTATTTCTGGACGATTACCCCCTGTTCACGCTCTTCCCCGATAAGCGCTTTGGGCTCCCGGAACCTCCCGGCGATCCGCTGGATCAGATCGCCAAGAATTTTCCCGATGACGAGGAAATCCAGCGACGAGTCAATGAGAAGCGCCGGCGAACGCGCACCCCAGGTTAACGGGCACCTATGATGTCCTTCTTGGAGGAATCCCATGATCGAATTGACTCCTGAGCAGCGGCAGGCGATAGAACAGGGCCAACCGGTGCGTGTCATTGATCGAACGACGCTCGACACCTATGTCCTCTTGCGAGCCGAGGCATTCGAGGAATTGACAGGGCAACGGCCGATTCCCGCTGACGACGCCAGCGCGGAGATTCCTCCCGGCATCCTCCGTTCGATGCAAGGGTTCTGGCGCGACCTGCCGGAACTCCTGAAAAGTAAGCGAAATCATCGCAAGTGGGTGGCGTATCACGGCGAGGAACGAGTCGGGATCGCGGCCGATGATCGCACCTTGATCCGCGAGCTTAACCGCAGAAAGATACCGCCCGACGCCTGGTACGTGGCAACCATACGGCCTCGCCAGCTCGCACCCTGGGAGATTGAAGAGGTTGCGGATTTGAAGCCCGAACACCTGCAAGACTACTGAACCGTGACAATCCTCAATCGCCTTCCCTACTCGGCCGATGCGACAACGCTGAACGTGCGCGGGCAAGCGGTGCGCGTCCGGCCGTTTCAGATTGTCGTGTGGGTCAGTCTGAATCTTCAGCAGTTCGCGGATTGGGACGTGCGCCTTCCCCGCTTCCCTGCCATTCTGGACACCGGCCACACGCATAACTTCTCGATTGGCGTCGGCCAATTGGTCCGTTGGGCGGGGATCAGGCCCGAGGCACTGCGACTGCTCGGGGCGATGCGCGAGGGCGGACAGCGCGTGCCACTTCACGCCGCACGGCTCTGGCTTCCTTTCAACGTGCGCGGGACGCAGGAGGTCGAGACCCGAGAGCCTTACCATTTGGCGGTCGATGATGGGGTCGCCCTCTACCCCGACGAAACGGCACCGCGGCTACCCCTCTTGGGATTGCGGGCTTTGACGCTCAACCGGTTGCGATCCCTCGTGGACGGAGATCGGCGCCACGTCACGATTCGGACAGCGTTGCCTTGGTGGTGGCCGCTCGGCTGATCCCGAAGAGGCCGTAACCCGTTCGCAGGAGTGCTCCCCTTGAAGCGATTTGCTGCCGCCCTGTGCTGTGTTTTCGTAGTCGCTTCGGCGAGAGCCGATCTGCCCGCGGTGCGCTTCGACCGTCTCACTCCGCTCGGCGGCGCCGCCGGCACCACGGTCGATCTCGAAATCGCCGGCGCCGACCTCGAAGGCGTCGAGTCGCTCCTCTTCGACCATCCCGGGCTGAAGGCCACCTTCGTCAAGGAGCGCCAGTTCCGCCTCACCATCGCTGCGGACGTTCCTCCCGGCACCTATGACGTCCGCCTCGTCGGTCGTTTCGGCGTCAGCAATCCGCGGCTGTTCAGCGTCTCGCACGGTCTGACCGACGTTGCCAAGAAGGGGCCAGCCGACGCCGCCTCGCCGCAGGTGATCGCCGTCAACTCAGCGGTCAACGGCACCTGCGGTGGCAATCGCGAGGACGTTTTCCGCTTTCCCGCCAAGAAGGGCCAGCGCGTCGTCATCGAGTGCCAGGCCGGCAAGCTCGACTCGCCGATGGACGCGAGCCTGGCGCTGACCACTGCCGCCGGCAAGCCGCTGGTCTCCAACGGCGACTACTACGGCCGCGACCCGTTGGTGGATTTCGTCGCCTCGGAGGATGGCGATTATCTCGTCAAGCTGCACGACCTGTCCTTCCGCGGCGGCTTCCCCTACCGGCTGATCGTCAGTGACCGGCCGCAGGTCGAGAACCTCTTCCCGCGCGCCGTGCAGGCCGGCAAGTCCACCGAATTGACCGCCTTCGGCCGTAACCTCGGCCCCGGCTCGAAACCGTCTCCCTGGCGCATCTTCGACCTGCCGCTTGACGAGGCGCGCCTGACCGTGAAGCCCCCGGCCGAGGTGCTGGACCTGGGCGCCTACCGCTTCTTCGAGCACCCGACCGACCACAGCGTCCTGCCCACGGCGGCCACCTGCACCCTGCGCGGCTTCCAGGTCCGGCCGAAGTTCGGCGACGCCTTCGCCAACGCCCAGACCCTGGTGCTGGTCGATACGCCGGTCACGCTGGAGGCCGAGCCGAACGACACGCCGGAGCAGGCCCAGCCGCTCAAGCTGCCGGCCGTGGTCAGCGGCCGCTTCGACCGCGAGCGCGACGCCGACTGGTACGAGTTCGAGACGGCCGAGGCCGGGCCCTACGCCTTCGAGGTCTACTGCGAGCGCATCGGCGGCCGCGCCGATCCCTACCTCGTGGTGATGGACGCCAAGGGCATCCGCGTCGCGGAGTTGGACGACTTCGGCCATCGCATCAACGCCTTCGACGGCCACCTGCGCGACCCGTCGGGCTTGGTGAACCTGGGTGCCAAGCAGAAGTACCGCGTCCTGGTGCAGGACCGCTACCGCCGCGGCGGAGCCCGCTACCAGTACGTGCTGACGATTGGTAAGCCGGTGCCCGACTTCTTCGTCGCGGCCATCCACGGGCAGAACCCCGGCCCCGCGGGCACGACGGTGCGGGCCGGTGGGGCCGCCTACCTGGACGTCATCATCCATCAGGCCGGCGGCTTCAACGGCCCGATCACCCTGACCGCCGAGGGACTGCCGCCCGGCGTGCATGCCCTGCCGACGACCATCCGCGGCACGCACGGCGCCTTTGTCCTCTGGGCCGACGCCGGCGCCGCCGAGTGGACGGGGACGGTCAAGCTGTTCGCCACGGCCAAGGACGGCGAGCGCACCCTGCGCCGCGAGGTGCGGCCCTACACGCGGGTCTGGACCGAGGCCAACATCAGCTCCAGCCGGCCGACGCGCGAGTTCGTCCTGGCGGTGCGCGAGAATGCCCCCTACGGCCTCGACTTCGGGGCGGAGCGCGTCGAGGTCGAGGCGGGGAAGAAGGTCGAACTGAAATTACGACTTCAGCGGCACGGGAAGGACTTCACGAGCAAGGTGACCGTTCTGCCCCTGGCGCCGCCGTCCTATTTCCGCCTGACCAACCCCGAGATTGCCGCGGGCAAGGACGAGGTCGCCGTGACGGTGGACGTGCAGGCCAATACACCGCCGGGGGAGTACACGCTGACCGTCCTCGGCCAGGCGCAGGTGCCGTACAGCAAGGATCCGAAGGCGGCGCAAAAGCCCAACGTGCTCGTGTCCCTTCCTGCTCGCCCGGTCACCTTGGTCGTGACGCCGAAGAAGTGAACCAGCGCCCGGAGGCGCGCTTGACTTCTCTGCCGCAAACAAGCTACCATCGCTGCCAGCTCAAGTGCCGCTGCCGCCTGAGCATCCTGCCTCACTCCTTCACCTCGGCGACGCGCCCGGTTGCCGCCCACCACGTTCGCCCATCGAAAGGGGGGACTCTGTGTTCAATATCTGGGGCAAACGCACGGGAAGTGACTGCGAAGGCCACACCCGGCGCGACTTCCTCAAGGTCGGGACGCTTGGCCTGACCGGGCTGACGCTGTCCGGCCTGCTGCGCGGCCGGGCGGCCGCGGCCGGCGAAGGCAAGTCGGTCAAGGACACCTCGGTCGTGTGGTTGTGGCTCGGCGGCGGGCCGACGCACGTCGAGACGTTCGATCCCAAGATGGACGCCCCGGCCGAGTACCGCAGCATGGT
>Ga0116224_10000434_pt1 | contig 33066 bp, 23 predicted proteins | sample Sb_taG_9_FD_89699 | JGI IMG/M metagenome (GOLD analysis project Ga0116224, IMG submission 89699) | Peat soil microbial communities from Weissenstadt, Germany - Sb_50d_b_LC metaG | ecosystem: Environmental > Terrestrial > Soil > Wetlands > Peat | place: Germany: Weissenstadt | collected 2010-09-21 | reverse complement strand
GGCGACGGCACCGCACGCGGCGTCAAGCAATGGCTTACCACGCCGAGCTTTGCCTCGTGCTATTACACTGCCGACTACGATCCTGAGCTGGCCGCCAAAGCGCTCGCGCCTTACGCCGGCGGCACGATCGGCTTCCTCGGCACCTATCAGATGTCGTTTGCATTGGTCGATCATTTGCAGAAAGGCCGGTTCTCCAACTCGCGTTTCGTCGATGCTTCGGACCTGGTTGATCGTATCAAAGTGATCAAGAGCGCCGAGGAGCGCGAGCTGATCCGGCGCACTGCCGCGATGCAGGACGGCGCCATGCACGCCGCTTTCGCGGCCGTCGAGCCCGGAATGCGCGACCGCGATATCGCGGCCATCGCGCAATGCCGTAGCCAGCGCAACGGCAGCGAGAACGGCATCTATCTATGCGCCTCAATGCCGCCGGACCAGCCGGCGCAGTTCAGCCAGCGCCACTACCAGAACCGCAATATCCAAAAAGGCGATACCGTCGCGCTTCTGGTCGAAGATTCCGGCCCCGGCGGCATGTATGCCGAGCTTGGCCGCACCTGTGTCGTCGGCAAGGCCTCGGCCGAGCTCAAGGAGGAGTTCGCCTTCGCGCTTGAGGCGCGCAAATTCAATCTCGGCCTGCTCAAGCCCGGCGCGCCATGCAAGGACGTTTTCGCCGCCTACAATGATTTCATGCGCAAGAACGGCCGGCCGGAAGAAAAGCGCCTGCATTGCCACGGCCAAGGTTATGACCTGGTCGAGCGGCCGCTCATTCGTCACGACGAGCCGATGTCGATCGCCAAGGATATGAATATTGTCGTGCACCCGACCTACATCCGCGGCCACGTGTTGTCCTGGGTCTGCGATAATTATTTGATCGAGGCGAACGGGCCCGGTGAACGGCTGCACCGCTTCCCCGAAATCATCACCGAACTCGGCTGACCACTTGCAGCCGTCCCGTTTTCTTGCAAAAATATTTTATACTTAAAGGATGCCGCTGCTGATAGGATACCGGAGGAATAGCGGGCAGCAGACCTTGGGGAGCGCCGATGCGCGGGCTAGACGGCAAAACGGCGATCGTCGCGGGCGGCTCGACGCTGATCGGACAGGCCGTTGCCGAGACGCTCGCCGGCTACGGCTGCAACGTCGTCATAGCCGATATCAACGTGCCGGATGGCGAAGCGACTGCCAAAAAGCTCGGCGGCAAAGCGCGTTTCGTGCGCTGCGACCTCACCAGCGATGCGGATATTGCCGCTCTCGTCAAAACCACGGTCGACGCGACCGGCCAGCTCGATTTTCTCGTCAACGTCGCGTGCACCTACCTCGATAACGGCGCCGAGACGACGCGCGCCGACTGGCTGAAGGCCTTCGACGTCAACATCGTCGGCTCGGTGATGCTGATGCAGGCCGCGCGGCCGCACCTGAAAAAGAACAAAGGCGCCATCGTCAATTTCGGATCGATCTCCTCGCGCGTCGCGCAAACCGGCCGCTGGGTTTATCCGGTATCCAAAGCCGCGATCCTGCAATTGACCCGCAACCAGGCGATGGACCTCGCTCCCGACGGCATTCGCGTCAATGCCGTCTCGCCGGGCTGGACCTGGAGCAACATCATGGTCGAGTTGACCAAGAACAACCGCGCCAAGACCGATAGCGTCGCCAAGCCCTTCCATATTCTCGGCCGCACCGGCAATCCCGGCGAGGTTGCCGAAGCCGTGGCGTTTTTGCTCTCGGACAACGCAAGTTTCATCACCGGCACCGATATCCGCGTCGACGGCGGCTATACGGCCATGGGCCCCGAACGGGCCGATCCGGCGATACCCTTGCTCATGGAATAGCACGATCAATTTGCAACGCAGCCGCACGTCTCGGCTACACAACAGGAGTGGGCGATGAGTTCTGCGAAACGAAAGATCACGATCGTCGGCGGCGGCCAATCGGGCCTGCAACTCGGCAACGGCCTGTTGTCATCGGGCTACGAGGTGCATCTGGTACAGGACCGCAAAGGCGAAGACATCCGCACCGGCAAGGTGATGTCGAGTCAGTGCATGTTCGACAAGGCGCTAAGCTATGAGCGCCAGCTCGGGCTGAATTTCTGGGACAAGGAATGCCCACCAGTCGATGCGCTTGGCGTGAAAATTGCCGCGCCCGACGGATCGGGGAAGATCGTGCTTGAATTTAACGGATTGCTCGACAAGCCCGCGCAAGCCACCGACCAGCGCTTGAAATTTCCGCGCTGGATGCAGGAATTCGAAAAGCGCGGCGGCACAATCGAATACAAGCAAGCTACCGCCGCGGACCTGGAAAAATACGCAGCGGACTCCGACCTTGTCATTGTCGCCGCCGGCAAAGGCGAAATTGCCAAAATGTTCGCGCGCGATGCGCAAAAGTGTCAGTACGATGCGCCGCAGCGCGCGCTGGCGCTCACTTATTTCAAAGGGCTGACACCGCTGCCAACTCCGGGAGTGGTTTTCAACATCGTGCCCGGTGTCGGCGAATATTTCGTCTTTCCAGCGCTGACAACGACAGGGCCTTGTGAAATCGGGGTGTACGAAGGAAATCCCGGAGGCCCGATGGATTGCTGGGATGGAATCTCTTCGCCGGCTGAACATCTGGCGAAATCGAAATGGATTCTCGACACGTTTATACCCTGGGAGGCCGAGCGCGCGAAGCACGCCGAACTGACTGACGCCAATGGCATCCTCGCCGGACGCGTCACGCCGACCGTGCGCAAACCGATCGCGCGTCTGCCGTCCGGCGACGTGGTACTGGGCATGGCCGACGCGGTCGTGCTCAACGACCCGATCACCGGCCAGGGATCCAACAACGCCTCGAAATGCGCGAAGATCTATCTCGATTCCATCCTCGCGAACGGTGACAAGCCTTTCGGCGAAGACTGGATGCAGGCGACGTTCGATCGCTTCTGGGATTACGTGCAATACGTCACCGGCTGGACCAATGCAATGATGCAGCCGCCGCCGCCGCATGTGCTCAATATTTTCGGTGCTGCGCAAACGAATGACGTGATCGCCCGCCGCTTCGCCAATTGCTTCAACGAGCCGCTAGACCTGTTCCCCTGGTTCGCGGTGCCGGAAGAAGCCGACAAGTATCTCAAGTCGCTCGCGGCGTGATCGGCGGCTTTAAGCCTTCTTCAGCGTGCGCGCGACATAGTCGCCGATGTAGCGCAAAGTTTGCGGCGCGGCCCAGATTTCGGTGGCGATCTTGTCGGTTGCCGCCCCGCTTCGCTTCAAGCGCTCGCTGATTTCCTGGCGGAGCTGCATCTTGGTTTGGGAAAACGCCGCGGGCGAAAGCTGCGCGAGTTTTTGCGCGGCGGCCATCGCCCGCGCCATCAGCGCGTCCGGGTCCACGACTTCATCGACCCAGCCGCGCTGCAACGCGGCGTCGACCTCGTCTGTCGTTCCGCCGAACATGAACTCGGCCAGATAGCGCGCCGGCACGGCGAAACGGACAGCCTCGAACGCGAGCGCGGGAAATGGCACGCCGACCAACAGCTCGGTCACCCCGATGCGCCCACCGCCGCGCGCCATGATCCGCCGATCGGCGCAGCAGGCAAGAACGCAGCCGCCGGCGATGGCGTGCCCGTTGATCGCCGCCACCACCGGCTTGGGATGGAAGAACACCGCCTCGAAAGAGCGATGCAGCGCCGGAAGGAGCTTGCGCACGTAATCGGCCCCGCCCGCACTGAGGCGCAGCAAATCAAGGCCGGCCGAGAACATGCGGCCTTGCCCGGTCACGACGACCGCACGCGCCGCAGATGCACGAAGCTCCCCGAAGCCCTGCGCCAGCGCCTCGCAGAGCTCGATATCGATCGCATTGGCCTTGCCGTGTTGGAGCGTGACGACGGCAATGCCGTTCTCGATCTTCACATCGATCATGATTGTCTCATTGGGCGTGCGCGCCGCTTAAGGATATCAGGCAGCGCCGCCGGCAAAAAGGATGGTTAAGAGCGGCCGTTTTTGGTCCGCGCTTTGCGCGAAAAAATCCGCAATTGCGTCACCTTCAGGTCATGCCGTTCTGGCCCGAATGCGCCGTAAGTGTTCCGGTTATGGAGGGGCGCAATGCCAGGCTTTCGCATCGCCGCCGTCGGCGCGGCTATTTTGCTTTTCTCGGGGGTGACGATCGTCAGCGCGGCCGCGCAGAGCGCAACTGGCAGCGCGAACGCGCCCGGCAAGCCGCTGCAATTGCTGAAAATCTTCGCGCAGCCGAGCAAGGCAAAGGTCAAGCCGCACGCGAAAGTCCTCGCCAAATCGTCCACAAAACATGGGGTGAGGATCGCGGCGGGAAAAAAATCCCACGCGCACATCGCTACGGCGCAGCGCCCACACGCGCCGGAACACACGGCAAGCGCGCCGCTGCCTGAAAACAGCTGGCCCGTGGCGAACTCGGCGGTGCCGGCGGATGTCGCATTCGGCCCGCCGGCCACCCAGCCGGCGCCACCACCGACCGCGGCCCCGGCCGAACCGGCTGCAAGTCAACTCGTCGTCGGAGGTCAAACCGTGCAGGTAACCTCGCCCGACGATGTCAATGAAATGGATCTCGCCGCGAATAATACTGCGGCCCAAACCGTCGACGCTGCGCCGAGCCCGACGGCAAGTGCGACCCCTTTGCACGAGATCGCCGAGCCCGCACCGAAATCGGACGCCAAATCGGATCTCGTGAACGCCGCATCCGCGCCGCAACAGAATAGCGATGTCGGCAGTACGTCCTGGATCCTGCAAGTGCTGGCCGCGCTCGGCGGCGCGGTCACCGCCGGTTCGGTCGCCTGGTTCCTGATCGGGTCCACGCCGCAGCGGACCTATGGGTGAGTGCTAGCCTTTGGCCTTGAGCGACGAGAACAGCTCGTAGGCTTCCTTCGGCCTGGCATTCTTGTGCACGACGGCGTTGATCGCCGCGATCATCGCCTTCGGCGCTTCCGACTGGAAAATGTTGCGGCCCATGTCGACGCCGGCCGCGCCTTGCTGCACGGCGTTATACGCCATGGTCAGCGCGTCGAGCTCGGTGAGTTTTTTGCCGCCCGCCATCACGATCGGCACCGGGCACGAGGCGGCGACCGTCTCGAAGCCGTCATCGACATAATAAGTCTTCACGTATTGCGCGCCGAGTTCGGCGATGATGCGGCAGGCCAGACGAAAATATTTGGCGTCGCGCACCATGGTCTTGCCGACGGCGGTGATGCCCATGACCGGAATCCCGGTGCGCAGGCCGGCGTCGACCAGTCTCGTCATGTTCTGCACCGAGCGCGTCTCGAATTCGCCACCGATGAAGACCTGGATGCCGATGCCGGCGGCGTTCAAGCGCACCGCATCGTCGATATCCATGGCGATCTCTTCGTCGGAGAGTTCCTCGCGCAGGATGCTCGGGCCGCCACTGGCGCGCAGCACCATCGGCTTGGTCGTCTCCGCCGGAATGACCGAGCGCAAAATGCCGCGCGTGCAGAACAGCGCGTCGCAGGACGGCAACAGCGGCACGATGGAAAGGTCGATGCGTTCGAGCCCGGTGGTCGGGCCTTGAAAATAACCGTGGTCGACGGCCAGCATCACCGTGCGGCCGGTTGAGGGAGAAAAAACGCGGGCCAGGCGATTCTTAATCCCCCAATCGAGCTGGTGGGAGCCTTTGAGGAAAAATCCCGGCGTCTCTTGCGGCTGATCCGCTGCGTAGCGTTCCCCCGCCTTATCGACTTCTGGCATGACGCTCCCCGTGTGCCGCGCGCTTTCGATCGCGAAGCTATGCGTCATCGCGTCTACGCCAGCAAGACGCCTGTCCCGACACGTCAGGCCGAAAAAACCGTGAGAGAGGCCTTGGCTTTGTTCCTGTTTTGTTCTAGGATCGCTTCCCCCTGGATGAAGCCCGAACATGGCCCAGCCGACCGCCCTCTCCATGATGCGTAACCGTGCTGAAGTCGCGGCGAAATTGCGCCGTTTATTGCCAAAAATTCAAGCGCTTAGGAACGCACCCGCCATTCCATTCGGCGTTGCCGCCATCGACCATTACCTGCCGCAAGGCGGCCTTGCCGGCGGGGGTCTGCATGAATTCGTGCCCGAGGCCGGCGCGACCCCGGCAGCCTTCGGCTTCATCGTAGCGCTGCTTGCCCGCCTGTCGCAGCCGCACCCGCTCTTCCTCGTTTTGCCGTCTTACGGGCGGCGCGATTTCGGCCGCCCCTATGGTCATGGCCTGAGCGCGCTCGGCCTCGATCCACGTCGTCTGATCCTGGTCGAGACGGCGCATCGCAACGAGACCTTGTGGGCGCTCGAGGAAGCGCTGCGTTCGCGCGCACCGTCCGCCGTCGTCGGCGCGATCGACAAGCTCGATCTGAAATCGAGCCAAAGGCTGCAGCTCGCCGCCACCGATGCGGGCCTGCCGCTGTTGCTGCTGCGACCGGCGCAAAATCTGGAATCGAGCGCGGCGGCAACGCGCTGGCGCGTCGGCGCGCGGCAGGCCGCGCGCGATCGCTTCGGCCTGTTCGTGCGTCCCCGATGGCATCTGCAACTTGAACGCTGCCGCAACGGCCGGCCGGGCGAATGGCTAGTGGAGTACGATCATGTCGCGCATCGTTTCAGTCTGGCTGCCGCGCTGGCCGATCACGCGCTTTCTCGCAGCGCAGGCGAAAAGCCTCTCAGGCAAGCCCATCGATCCTGAGCGGCCCTTCGTGCTGGCGCTGACCGCCGCCGGCGGGCCGCGGATCGCTGCCTTGAACGAGGCGGCCGAAGCCGCGGGTCTCGCGCCCGGCGAGCCGTTGGCCGATGCGCGCGCGAAAGCGGGCGACTTGCAAGTGCGCGCCGTCGATGAAGCCGCCGACGACGCCGCGCTGCGGCGTCTCGCGCTCTGGGCGACGCGTTACACGCCGACCGCTTCACCCTGGAATGCGGAGAACGGCGCCGACGGTTTTTTCCTCGACATCGAAGGCGCCGCGCATCTGTTCGGCGGCGAAGAAAAGCTGCTCGCCGATCTTTCCTCACGGCTCGAATATTTCGGCCTGCCGGCGCGATTTGCCGTCGCCGACACGTCCGGCGCGGCATGGGCGCTCTCGCGCTTTCATCCCGCGCCCTGCACCGTGCTGCCTTCAGGCGAGGAAGCCCGGGCGCTCAAGCCGCTGCCCATCGAAGCGTTGCGGCTTTCGCCGGAAACCTGCACGACCTTGCGCCGGCTTGGTTTCAAATCCGTCGGCCTGCTTCTCGACAAGCCGCGCGCGCCCTTTGCTGCGCGTTTTCCCGCCGAGCTGCTGCGTCGCCTCGACCAGGCGCTCGGCCGCCTCGACGAGCCGCTGGTGCCGATCGTTGCGCCGCCGGTCTATCACTGTTTGCGTTATCTGCTCGAACCTATCCTCACGCAGGAGGCCGTCGTTGCGCTGGCGCGCCGCCTCATGCACACGCTCGTGCATGTGCTCACGCGCGACGATGTCGGTGCGCGCGGCTTGCGGCTTTGCCTTTACCGCGTCGATGGCGCGGTGGAGACGGTCGATATCGGGCTCACCTTGCCGACGCGCAATGTCGCCTATGTCGCGCGCCTCATCGATCTGAAGCTCGAAGCCGTAGCAGCCATGCAGGAGGCCAGCTTCGGCTTCGAGGCGGTCGGGCTTGCCGTCACCCGCGCCGAACCCATCCCCGCGCGGCAAAACGAACTTATTGAAGACGCCGACGATGCCGGCCGAAACGAACGCTCCGCCGCCTTGATCGATACGCTGCGCCAGCGTCTCGGACCGCAGAGCGTGCGGCGGTTCACCGCGATTGCCAGTCATCTTCCCGAGCGCGCCGAGGCGCTGGCGCCGGTCACCGGCGAAGTTCCTCCCGCGCCGCGGCCTGCGCCGGAGCAAGAAGCAGAAAAACCGCGGCCGCTCCTTATTCTGCCTCATGCGGAGCCGACCGAAGTCACCGCGCTCGTCCCCGACGGTCCGCCCCGGCGTTTTCGCTGGCGCGGCGTGACCTATGAGATCGCGGGCGCGCAGGGCCCGGAACGCATCGGAGCCGAATGGTGGCGCCTTGCAAACATACCCGATCATTCCCGCGAAAGCGGGAATTCAGCGTTGGATGAGGAGAAAAAACTGGGTCCCCGCCTGCGCGGGGACGAGCGGCGGCATGCTCCGACGCGCGACTACTACCTCGTCGAGGACGCGGACGGCCGCCGCTTCTGGCTCTACCGCGAAGGCCTCTACGAGCGCGAGACGGCTTCGGCACGCTGGTTCGTGCACGGATTGTTTGCGTGAGAATGCCGATGACCGCCTATGCCGAACTTGCCGTAACCACCAACTTTTCCTTCCTGCGCGGTGCCTCGCACCCCCACGAGATGGTCGCAACCGCCGATGACCTTAAGCTTGCCGCCATCGGCATCGCCGACCGCAATTCCTTTGCCGGCGTGGTGCGCGCCTATGACGAAGCCAAAAAGCGGACAATAAAGTTGCTCGTCGGCACGCGACTGGTCAGCGTCGACGGCTTTGAGATCTTGGCCTACCCGACCGACCGCGCCGCTTACGGCCGGCTCTGCCGCCTCATTACCATGGGCAATCTCAAGGTCAAGAAAGGCGAATGTCATCTGACCTTCGAGGAGATTCTTGCCGCCAGCGAAGGTCAGATGCTCATTGCGTTACCGCCGCCGGCGCTTTCGGACTCCTTCACCACCCGCCTCGCCGCTTTGGTGCGCGCGGCGCCGGGGCACACGTTTCTCGCCGGCGTTCATTATCATCGCGGCGATGAGCCGCGCCGGCTTGGGCTTTTGGCCGAACTCGGCGAGCGTGTCGGTGTGCCACTCGTCGCCGTCAACGACGTATTCTATCACGCGCCGGAGCGCCGGCCGCTTGCCGACGTGCTCACCTGCGTGCGCGAAAAATGCACCATCGCCGAAGCGGGTTTGCGGCTTGCCGTCAATGCCGAACGGCATCTGAAAGGCGCGGCTGAAATGGCGCAGCTGTTCGCCGATTTTCCCCAAGCCATTGCCCGCACCGTCAAGATCGCCGAAGCCTGCCGCTTCTCGCTCGCCGAACTGAAATACGAATATCCCGACGAGCCGGTGCCGGAAGGAAAAACCGCGCAAGCGCATCTCGAAGACCTCACCTGGGCCGGCGCGCGGGACCGCTATCCTAAATACAAATATCCCGACGGCATTCCGCCCGACGTCGAGAAACGGCTGCATGACGAACTCGCCCTCATCGCCAAGCTCGATTACGCGCGCTATTTCCTCACCGTCCACGATGTCGTCTCCTTCGCGCGGCGGCAGGAAAAGGAAATCCTCTGCCAGGGCCGCGGCTCGGCGGCGAACAGCGCGGTATGCTATTGCCTCGGCATCACCTCGGTGAATCCGGACAAGAGCCAACTTCTTTTCGCGCGCTTTATTTCCGAAAATCGCGGCGAGCCGCCCGATATCGACGTCGATTTCGAGCACGAGCGGCGCGAAGAGGTGATCCAGTACATCTACCGGCGCTACGGCCGCGACCGCGCCGCGATCTGCTCCACCGTCGTGCATTACCGCTCGCGCCGCGCCATCCGCGAAGTCGGCAAGGTTCTGGGCTTGACCGAGGACGTGACCTCGACGCTGGCCAAAACGGTCTGGGGTTATGGCGACGGACTGCCGGATGAGCACATCCGTCAAGCCGGCCTCGATCCCTTCAATCCGGCGATCCGGCAAGCCGTCCATCTCGCCGACGATCTGATCGGCTTCCCGCGTCACCTCTCGCAGCATGTCGGCGGCTTCGTGCTCACGCGTGCGCGTCTCGACGAGACGGTGCCCATCGGCAATGCCGCCATGGACGACCGCACCTTCATCGAATGGGACAAGGACGACATCGACACGCTCGGCCTGATGAAGGTCGATGTGCTCGCGCTCGGCATGCTAAGCTGCTTGCGCCGCGGGCTCGATCTATTGAAAGCGCATTACGGCAAGGATTATTCGCTCGCTACGCTGCCGCAGGACGACCCGGCAGTCTACGAGATGCTGTCGCGCGCCGATTCCGTCGGCGTGTTCCAGGTCGAAAGCCGTGCGCAGATGTCGATGCTGCCGCGATTGAAGCCGCGATGCTTCTACGATCTCGTCATCGAAGTGGCGATCGTGCGGCCGGGCCCGATCCAGGGCGACATGGTGCATCCTTATCTGCGCCGGCGCGATAGCATCGATAAGGAGCACTACCCCTCCCCCGATCCGGCGCACGGGCCGAAGAACGAATTGGAGGACGTTCTCAAACGCACGCTTGGCGTGCCGTTGTTCCAGGAGCAGGCGATGCAGATCGCCATCACCGCGGCAAAATTCACACCCGACGAGGCGGATGGGCTGCGGCGCGCCATGGCCACCTTCCGCCATACCGGCAACGTGCACCTGTTCCGCGACAAGTTCATCACCGGCATGACCGCCCGCGGCTATGACCGCGATTTCGCCGAAAATTGTTTCGGCCAGATCGAAGGCTTCGGCGAATACGGCTTTCCGGAAAGCCATGCGGCGAGCTTTGCGCTGCTGGTTTACGCTTCGGCGTGGATCAAATGCCGTTATCCGGACGTGTTCTGCGCCGCCATTCTCAACAGCCAACCGATGGGTTTTTATCAGCTAGCGCAGCTGGTGCGCGATGCACGGGCGCACGATGTCGAGATCCGCGCGGTGGACGTGAACTTCAGCGACTGGGATTGCACGCTGGAGCCAAACGGGGACGCCGATGGCCGGCATGCGGTCCGCCTCGGCTTCCGCCTCGTTCACGGCCTCAACGAAGAAGAGCTGAAAAAGCTCATCGCCGCGCGCGGCAACGGTTTTGCTTCGATCGAGCGACTCGCGGCAATTGTCGGCATTTCCCGCTTCACCATAGAGCGGCTTGCCGAAGCCGACGCATTCCGATCGCTGGACCTCGATCGGCGCGCTGCGTTATGGGCGGCGCGCCGCCTCGACGTGATCGGCATTCGCACGACGCGGCAAACGATCTCCGCGAAGAGGGGGGGTGCACTTCCGCTGCTGGCGCCGCATTTGAGCGACGAGCTCTTCCCGGAGCCGTCCGTCACGCTGCTGGCCATGCCGCTCTGCGAGCATGTCGTCGAGGATTATGTGGCGACCGGATTGTCGCTGAAGGAGCATCCGGTGCGCTTTTTCCGCGACCGCCTCGCCGCGCTCGGCGCCATGTCCAATGCGCGTCTTCGCGGGGAAGAGTTACGACAGGATTCGCGAGTCACCGTCGCCGGCCTTGTCCTGGTGCGGCAGCGGCCGGGCACGGCCAAAGGCGTGATCTTCATGACGCTGGAGGACGAGACCGACATCGCCAACATCATCGTCTGGCCGAAAGCTTTTGACAGGAACCGCCGGGTGGTGATGACGGCGCGGTTTCTCGCCGTGCGCGGCCGCCTGCAACGCGCCGGCCTCGTCATCCATGTCGTCGCCGAAAGCTTCGTCGACCTTTCCGCCGAACTGCCAAAGTTGCGCGACGGCGATCCGTTTTCATCCCCGCTCCTAGGTCAGCATCCGCTGGATACGGCGCTGCTCCTCAAGAGCCGCGATTTTCACTAGCACCCCTCCCCGCGCACTTCCCGAGCACGCGCGCCAGCCGCTCGGAAAACGCCCGCGCATCCGCCGGACGGTCGCCTTCCAGCACGCGCGCCTCGTCGAGCAACAAATGCGCCGCGTCTTCTTTCAGCGCCCGCTCATCCTCACCAAGCGCGGCAAGCGCCACGACCAGCTGATGACGCGGGTTGACCTCGAGGATCGGCTTCGAGGCGGAGTTGAGCCGGCCCGCTCCGGCAAGGAGCTTTTCCAGCGCCCGATCGGGGCCCTGATCCGGCGCCACCAGGCAGACGGCGCTGTCGGTGAGCCGATCCGAGGCCCGCACCTGTGCCACAGCGTCGCCGAGCGTATTCTGCACAAACACAAGAAATTTCTTGACTGAATCTTGCAGCTCCGGCTCCGGCGCTTCTCTGGCATCGACCAGCGGAATGAGCGCCAGGTCCGCCGCCCCCTGCGTCACCGATTTAAGCGGGTTGCCGTCGAACGATCCCGCCGACATCACCCAAAACGTGTCGACCGGATCGGACAGCAACAGAACCGCGACGCCGCGGGCGCGAAAGCCTTCGAGATGCGGCGATAATTTCAGACGCTCGATGTCGTCGCCCGCCAGATAGTAGATCGCGCTCTGGTTGGGCTTGAGCGCGGCGGCGTAGTCCTTGAGGCTGCGCCAGGAATCCGCCGCGGTGGTCTTAAAGCGCGCCAGCCCGAGCAAGGCGTCGCGGCGCTCGAAATCCTCGTAAATGCCTTCCTTGAGCACGACGCCGAACAGCTCCCAGATTTTCGCGTAAGTCTCCGGCTCCTTGTCCGCGAGCCGCTCGAATTCCCCGAGCACGCGGCTCGTTGCGCCTTTCTTGATGGCGACGAGCAGCGGACTTTCCTGGATTTTCTCGCGCGAAACATTGAGCGGCAGATCGGCGCTGTCGACCAGCCCGCGCACGAACCGCAGGTAGCGCGGCAAAATATCCGCGTCGTCGGTGATGAAGACACGTTTGACGTAAAGCTTGATTCGCCCCTTGCGGTCCGGATCGAACAGATCGAACGGCCGCGTGCCGGGAACGAACATTAGCGTGGTATAATCCTGCCGCCCCTCGGCGTGGAAATGAATGGTCAGCGACGGCTCGTCGAATTGTCCAGCAATGCTGCGATAAAAGTCGTTGTAGTCGGCCGCCGTGATCGCCGCTTTCGGCTTCGCCCAGAGCGCCGCCCCATCGGTGATCTCCGACGCTTGCGCCCCCGGTTTGTCCACGATCGCGATCGGCACCGGCACATGCCCCGATTGCGCCTGGACGAGCCGCTCGACGGTCGAGCGCTCGGTGTAGGACTTGGCGTCCTCCAGCAAATGCAGCACGACCCGGGTGCCGCGGCGCGGCGCATCGGCGACGGCAACAGCAGATACGGCGAAAGTGCCTTTACCGTCCGACGACCAGAGGTGCGCTACTTCCGTCCCGGCGCGGCGGGACATCACCTCGACCCGTTCGGCGACCATGAAGGCCGAATAAAAGCCGACGCCGAAACGGCCGATCAGCGCCGTGTCCTCGTCGTTCTTCCCCATCTCGAGGCGATCGAGAAACGCCTTGGTGCCGGAGCGGGCGATCGTGCCGAGCGCCTCGACCATCTCCTCACGGCTCATGCCGATGCCGTTGTCCTCGACCGTCAATTGCCGTTTGTCGACATCGAGGAGAAGCGTGATGCGCGGCTTGGGATCGTCGCTGAGCAGCGCCGGCGCGGCGATGGCTTCGTAGCGCAGCCGCTCGCAGGCGTCGGCGGCGTTGGCGATCAACTCGCGCAGAAACACCGATTTTTCCGAATAGACTGAGTGCACCATCAGCTGCAGGAGCCTGGCGACGTCTGCTTCGAATGGGCGGCTTTCCGACTGGCTCTCTTCAGTCATTCTCATCGGGCGTTCCCGGCTGAATTCTCCCGCTCGAAAATTAGGTGAAGACGCCGCAGATTCAAGACCACGCCGCGGCCGCCGGCCGCTCTAGCGCGCGGACAGCGTATCCGGCGTATGCACGTGCTCGGGCCGTATGCCCACCGCCAGGAAACGCGCGGGAATGCGGCGCAGCAACGGAAACATCTCGAACATCTTGAACAGCAGCGGCAGCTTCGGCTTTTGCGTGTCGGAGAGCGCGCGGCTGATGATCCGGTTCTGCATGATGAGCTGAAACCGCTGGGTTCTGCATGATGAGCTGAAACCGCTGGGTAAAGTGAACCGGCAAGGTGCGCCGCGCCTGGATCGCCTGCAGGTCTTCGTTGCTGGCCGTGCCGGCCTTGAGCGGGGCGGCGAGCCGGTTGGCGGCGGCCACGGCGTCTTGAACGGCGAGATTGACGCCCACGCCGCCAATCGGCGACATCGCGTGCGCGGCGTCGCCGATGCAGATTAGTCCCGGCCGCCACCACTGCTTCAGCCGGTCGACGGCCACGGTCAGCAGCTTGACATCGTCCCAGCTTTTCAATTCGGCGACCCGGTCGGCGAGATATGGCGACATCTTCACTACCGACTTACGGAACACATCGAGGCCGGCCGCCCGCACCCGGTCGATGCCGCCTTTCGGAATGACGTACGCGCACTGCCAGTAGTCGCCGCGGTTGAGAATGATCATCATCAAGCCCGCTTCGATATGGCCGAAAGTCTCCGCCTCGTCGCTTTGCTTCCGCGAGAGCCTGAACCAGAGTACGTCCATCGGCGCGCCGAAATCCTCGCTGGTGAAGCCCGCTCGTTCGCGCACCGTCGAATGGCGGCCGTCGGCGCCGACGACGAGATCGGCGCGGATGCTCATCTCGCCGTCCGGCGTCTTCGTGCGCAACCCGACGACGCGGCCGCCCTCCTCGATCAGATCGGTCGCCTCGGCGTCCATGCGCAAGTCGAAGGTCCGGTAGCGCTTGCCGTGCGCGGCGAGAAAGTTGAGAAAGTCCCACTGCGGCATCAGTGCGATGTATTTGCAGTGGGTCGGCAGGTGCCGCAGATCGACCATATGCACGTGCTCTTCGCCGACCTGCGCGCTGAACTCCTCCACCTTCTGGTGCGGCAGCTTGAGGAATTCGTCGAGCAGGCCAAGCTCATGCATCAGTTCGAGCGTGGAAGGATGAATGGTGTCGCCGCGGAAATCGCGGAAGAAGTCGGCATGCTTCTCCAGCACGACGACATCGACCCCGGCGCGCGCCAGGAGAAATCCAAGCATCATTCCGGCCGGTCCGCCGCCGGCAATACAGCATGTGGTGGCAATCGAGTCGTTCGGCATAACGGCGTGCTTGCTCCGCGCGGCGCCCGGCGCGAACGCGCAGGCGCGATCAGGCCGGCTGCGACTCCTTCGGCGCCGGCGCCACGCCGAGCTTCTTCTGCAGGCTGGTCGAGGACGTGGTGTATTGGAACACCAGCCGCTTCTCCGGATAAACGTAGTGATACGCCTTTTGCGCCATCAGCGCCGCTTCGTGGAAGCCGGAGAGGATGAGTTTGAGCTTGCCCGGATACCAGTTGATGTCGCCGATGGCGAAGATGCCCGGCACGCTGGTCTCGAAGCTCGCGGTTTCGACCGGGATCAATTCGTTATTCTTGAGCTCAAAGCCCCAATTGGCCACCGGACCAAGCTTCATGGTGAGGCCGAAGAACGGCAACAGCGCGTCGCAGGCGAGCTCCATGACGGAGCCGTCGTTGATCTTGACGCTGGCCTTACTGAGCTGACCTTGCTCGCCGTGCAGCGCGGTCACCTGGCCGAGAACGAAATCGATCTTGCCCTCACCGACCAGCGCCATCATCTTGTTGACGCTGTCTGGCGCAGCGCGGAATTCGCTGCGCCGGTGCAGCAACGTGAGGTGCTTGGCGATGGGGGCGAGGTTGAGCGTCCAGTCGAGCGCACTGTCGCCGCCGCCGACGATGAGGACGCGCTTGTCGCGGAACGCCTCCATCTTGCGCACCGAATAAAACAACGACTTGCCCTCGTAGGGCTCGACGCCGGGGATCGGCGGCCGCTTGGGCTGGAATGAGCCGCCGCCGGCGGCGATGACCACGATTTTGCACTCGAATTGCTTGCCCTGATCGGTGGTCACGCGAAACAGCGGATCGCCGATCTTCTCGACCTTTTCCACCATCTCGCTGAGATGAAATTGGGCGTTGAACGGCTTGATCTGCAGCAGCAGCGCGTCAACGAGACCCTGCGCGCTGGTGTAGGTAATGCCGGGAATGTCGTAGATCGGCTTCTCCGGGTAGAGTTCCGCGCACTGGCCGCCGATCTTGTCGAGAATGTCGATGAGGTGCGCTTTCATGTCGAGCAAACCGAGCTCGAACACAGCGAACAGGCCAATTGGTCCGGCGCCGATGATGACCACGTCAGTCTTGATAGGTTCGTCCATGTCGTATCCGCACGCGTCTCAATGAGGTGTCAGATAAGGGGGATGAGGTGAAGTTGGGAGTGTCTAGCGTGGTCGCCGCGCCAGGGGAAGAGCAAGCGGGACGCCAGGCGTGACGGCGGCGCTCCAGATTTGTTCCAGCGCCGCTTGGATTTGTGCCGGCTAGAGCACGATCCGGAAAACGGCGGCCCTGGACTTGATCCGGGCTGGAAACCCGTTCTCCAAAAAGATCATGGCCCAGCATGACGTTAGAACGCAATCCCTGTGGTCAATGCGATTACGCTCTAGGCTTGGCGATCCGGCGTTCGCACGGTCAGGCCGTCGAACTCTTCGCTCACTTTGATCTGGCAGGACAGCCGCGAATTGGGCTGCACGCCATAGGCGAAATCGAGCATGTCCTCTTCCATCGGCGAGGGGCCGCCTACCTTTTCCCGCCACGCCTCGTCGATATAGACGTGGCACGTCGAGCAGGCGCAGGCGCCACCGCATTCCGCCTCGATTCCCGGCACGCCGTGCTTGATCGCCGTCTCCATGACCGTTGCGCCGACTTCGCCCTCGACGGTGCGCGCCGTTCCATCCGCATCGATGAAAGTGATTTTGACCATGGCGGGATTAAAGCCGGACACCGTCGGCCGGCGAGAAACGACGAATACAGGAAAGCCGGCCGGCGGCCGTCTTCTAACGGCTCACGGCGCGCCGCGCCAGTGCAGCAAACAACCGTCGGGCTTAATGGTCGCGTGAACGGTCGCCGAAAGTGTCGGCCGCGGCTTCGTCAAGGCGATCGCCCAGGCGCACCCCGATTGCCGCGCGCACCTCAAAGCTCGCGGCCTCAAGCTCGGCAATGGCCGCGTTCATGACCTGATCGCCGGCTTCGCCGGCGGCCGCCTCTTCGAGCCGCTCGGCCGCGCGCGCCACGCGCCACGCGCCGACCCCGAGCGCCGAGCCTTTGAGCGTGTGGGCTGCCGCGGCTGCGCGTGCGGGCTTTGCCCCGGCGATACGGCTCAGGGTCAGAGTGGTCTGGCGGGCAAAAATCTCCAAGACCTCGCGTTCGAGGCTGCGATCGCCGAGCGTCATCCGCCCGAGATGATCCTCATCGATGGTCATCGGCTTTTGCTCACGCGTCACCATGGCCAAAAGGCTCGCTTGGGTCATGACGTCCTCCCCGACATTCTTACCTTGCGAGCCATTATGCGCAGGAGCGCCAAAAGTGGAGTAAATCCCGCTTCCGCAAGGAGATTTGGCCGCCGTCTTTCACCTCAATGGGTAAGCAACTTCTTACCCCGATCGAGGCCCAGGGAGCTTTCGCCTGGCGTCCGCCCCAAGTGGATCGGGAAGCCGGTCGGCCGCTTGCCGGCCCCAGACCGGCCGCATTATGGGCAACACAATGACGTGTCGGCCCAAGGCGAGCGGACGGCCGAGGTCATGGTGACCAAACCGTTAACGATGATTAAAAGGACGTTACCAAACCCGGTTTCCTTCGATCCGCCAGACCGATAGGATGGGCTACGGCACTATGATGTGAGGGCGGGGAGCCCTTATGCCGATGTGGATTTGACCGATCACGCGCTCGTGGCGCGGCCTTAAGTTCGCTCGGGCCGCGCTAGTCCAGCGTAACACGCGAGGCGACGACCGACATGGCCAACAACCCGAAGACGATCGCAAGCGCGACGGAAGCGGCGCTGTCGGCGATCCAGGAAGCGCTCAAACTCCGGGATGACGAGGCGCAACCGAGTCAAGAGCCGGAAGCTACGGCCGTCCCTCTCGAAACTGTTGCCGCCGACGCTTGGCGCGACGCACCGCCGACTCCGAGCCCGGCCGTAGCCGTCGATGCCGACGCAATAGGCGCTCGTGCCAGCGACCCCCGCGCTTTTGCCGCCGCCAATGATGACCAGCAATCGATCGGACAAGTCCTGCACGCGCTGCAGAACTACCCTTCGCGCACATCCTATTTCGTCGCCGCGGTGTTTTCCTGCGCCTGGATCATCGCCTGCCTCGCTCTATCCTGGGCCTATCTGGCCGATATCAATGCGGCGCTTGGCCCCGGGCACTCGCCGGCCGGCATTCTGATCGGGCTCGGCGCCGCAGCGCTGTTGCCCATCATCTTTTTTTTCGGCGTCGCGCACATGGCTTGGCGCGCTCAGGAATTGCGGCTCGTCGCGCAATCGATGGCGAAAGTCGCCATGCGGCTCGCCGAGCCGGAAGATGTGGCGCGCGATTCCATCGTCACTGTCGGCCAAGCAATACGCCGCGAGGTCGCGGCCATGGGCGACGGTGTGGAGCGGGCGCTGGGGCGCGCGGGCGAACTCGAAACGCTGGTTCACAACGAGGTCGTGGCGCTTGAACGCGCCTACAGCGACAACGAGGTCCGCATTCGCGGGCTACTTCAGGATCTCACCAACCAGCGGGACACGCTGGTCGGGCAAGCCGAACAGATGCGTGCCACTATCACCGGCGTCCACACCTACCTGACCCAGGATCTTTCGATTATCAGCGATAGCGTCGGTCAGCAAGTCAACGAGGCCGCGGAACGCATCACCCAGTCGCTGGCCGAGAAAGGCGAGCATATCACGCTGGCTCTGAACCAGATCGGCGACAACATGATCCAGCAGTTGAGCATTCGGGGCGAAAATTTGATCGTACGCCTAGAAACTGCAAGCGAACAGACCTCCCGCATGCTCACCACTGCAAGCGACTATCTCACCGAGAGCCTGACTTTGAAGACTGATCACATCGACAAGGAATTCTCTAAAATCGCGGGCGGCCTCGAAACCATGATGACATCGCGGCTGGACGGGGTCGTCGACGGTTTCTCGGAGAAATCGTTGGCGATCGTCGACGTGATGGTTGGACGCTCGCTAGAACTGACCGACGCCATCGTCAACACGTCGAGCCAGCTTGCCGAAACCATCGCGACGCGCGCCGAGGAGGTCAACTCGACGCTCAAGACTTCGGGCGAGTCGATCATCCTCGACCTCAACTTGCGCGGCGGCGATGTGGCCAAGAAGCTTGAAGCAGCCGGCACCCGGATCGGCGAGACTCTCATTGCGCGCACCACACAGGTGACGGACACGCTACAGGGGAGCGTCGACCAGGTGGCCGACGTCGTCGCTACGCGTAGCGAGGAAATCAAGCAGATGTTGGCGACTCGGTTGGCCGCGTTCGAGGAAACGTTCAACCAGTCGGGCGCGCAGCTCGGCGAGAAAATTTCGCGCGATTCCTCGACGCTCGGCAACCTCATCACTCGGCATCTCGCCGAATTCGACCGCACGGTGAAGACCTACGGTTCGGAGCTCGTCGAACGGCTCGGCGCGCGAACTCAGGACGTCTCCGAGTCGATGCGCAGCTATGTCGACGGCTTCGACAATCGCGTCACCGCCAAAGCGGCCGACGTCACCGCCGGCCTTGATCAGCGCCTCGCACAGTTCCAGGAAGCACTCGACAGCCGCACGCAGACGCTCACCGAAGCGCTGTCCACTCGCGTCATTGATATCGCCAAGACCCTCACCGAAGGCGGCAGAGAAGTCGTCACCGCGGTCGACAAGCGCATTGGCGACGTCAACAACACGTTTGACAGCCGCATCGGCCAGATGGAGGAGCTCCTTGTCGGACGCGCCGAAGCCGTCACCCAGCAGATCGAAGTACGCAGCCGCGCCGCCGCCAACCTGCTCAATGCCCGGCTCGAGGAGCTTTCGGAATCGATCAAGATCAAATCCGGAAGCGCCGAGCAGGCGCTCGGTCAACTTGCAACGAGGACCGTCGACGCGCTGAGCAAAAGCGCGGCGGCAAGCACGGCGGCAACCGAAGCCTTGAATCGCAGCGCTACCGAGGCGACCGCGTCGCTCAATCGCAGCGCCGCGGAGGCGACCGCCTCGCTCGGTCGTAGCGCCGGCGCGCTGAGCAACACCATCACCAAGACGACTGAAAACGCCGCCGGCCTCATCGCCCGCAGCGCCAGCGAGGCCGAGCGCACGCTTCTCAGCACCAGCGCCGAAGTGGCGCGCAATGCCGCCGGCAGGGCCGACGAGATCACCACCGCCGTGTCGACGCGCGTGGGTGAGATGACGCGCTTGCTTGACGAGAAGTCGAACGGGCTGTTGGCCGCGCTTTCCAGCAAGGGCCAGGAATTCGCCGGCGAAGTCAGCCGCATCACCGACCAAGCCGTGAAGTCGATCGAGGCCAAGAGCTTCGTCTTTACGCAGACCATGATGGACAACAGCGAGGAGATCGCGCGGCTCATCAACGAATCGAGCCAAACCGCGACCGTCGCCATGACGCGCACACTCGGTCAATTGCAGGAAGGCGCCCAGAGCGTCAGCGAAGCGGCGAAGCAGACCATCACGCATACGCTTGAAGACTTGCAGAGCGCGACCAGGTCCGCGATCGAAGAGTCGAAGCAGACCGCCTCGGCGACCGTTGCCGAAATGCTGGAGACCCACGGCATGTTGCGCTCGGACACTACCGCCCTGTTCGAGCGCCTGCGCGAGGCCAATATCTTGCTGCAAGAGGTGCTCAGCGGCGCCCACGAGAATATGAGTTCGCTGGAGCGCACCATGATAACGCGGGTTTCCGAATTCGTCGCCGCCATGAACGAGTTGAGCGTCAAGAGCGACGCCACCGCTGGCGTGGTCGAGCGCCACCTCGGGGCCTTCAACACCGTAACCGGCAACACGCTGCACGAGCTCGGCGAGATCACCGCGCAATTCACCGCGCAAGGTCGCTCGCTCACCGAAGCGGTCGAGCTTCTGGACAAGAGCAACCGCCGCACCGAGGAGTCGGTTGCCAACAGACGCGCCAACATCGAGGCGCTCGTCACCACGCTCGATGCGCACTCGGAGGACTTTGCCCAGCGGCTGCAACGCTTCTCCGGGCTGCTGGATGAATCGCTCGACGCGGCGACGACCCGAGCCAGGCAGATCGCAGGCATCATCGCCGAAACGAGCAACGACAGCGTGCGCAACATCGAGCAACAGTTCGAACTCGTGCGTACGACCTCGGAGGAAGAACGCAAGCGCACCAGCGAGACCTTCAACGCGGTCTACGACGAGGCCGCCACGCAAGTGAACACGATGTTCCATCAATCCGCCGAGCGTTTCACCGAGATCATGCAGGGCATGAAGCAGATGGCGGCGGAAATGCAACGGGAGCTGGAGACGACGCGCTCCGAGTTGCGGCGCGGAATCTTCGAACTGCCGCAGGAGACTGCCGAGACCGCGGCGCAAATGCGGCGCGTCATCGTCGACCAGATCGAAGCCTTGGCCGAACTAAATCGCATTGTCGCCCGCCACGGTCGCTCGCTCGACACCACCGAGCCGGCGCGGCGCGAGCCGGAATCGACCCACGTTGCGGGCGGGAGCCGCGCGCAGCCTTGGCCCTCGCGCAGTGACATCACTGCGGCGCCGCAGCCGAACGCGCGCGGCGATATTACCGGCGCACCGCCGCGCCGTCCCGAGCAGCCCGCCCCGCAGAACGGCGACGGCCGCAATAGCGGCTGGCTCAGCGATCTATTGACGCGGGCATCGCGCGAGGACAGTCCGCCGATTGCCCCCACCCCGCGCGAGGCGGCGCGCGGCGAGAAGCGCCCGGCGCGCGATAACATCGAGTCGCTCGATACGCTCGTGGTCGACGTCGCGCGCATGATCGATCATGACGCGGCCGCCGACCTGTGGGAGCGCTACAAACGCGGCGAGCGCGGCTTGTTCACCAAGCGCCTGTACACCGCCCAAGGGCAAAAGGCTTTCGACGAAATTCGCCGCAAATACCGCGCCGATCCCGAATTCCGGCAGACCGTCGAACAATACATCCACGAGTTCGAGCGGCTGCTGGAGGACATCTCGCGCGGCGATCGCGGGCCTACCGTGCTGCGCAATTACCTGACCTCGGATACCGGCAAGGTCTACACCCTGCTGGCGCATGCCGCCGGCCGTTTCGACCAGTAAGACGCCGCCGAGTCCCTCATCGACGGCCTTGCTTGCGGAGCGATCGCGGCGTTACCGTCGCCACATGGAAGCCCCGGTATCCCTGCCCACCGCCGCCGACGTCGATGCGGCCGCTCGCCGGCTCGCCGGCGTCGTCCTGCACACGCCGCTTCTGACTTCGGCGACGCTCGATGCGATAACCGGCGGACGCGTTTTCCTCAAAGCCGAGACGTTGCAGCACACCGGGTCGTTCAAATTCCGCGGCGCCTACAACAAGCTCGCGGCGATTCCGCCCAAGCAACGCGCCGGCGGCGTGGTGGCGTTCTCGTCCGGCAATCACGCGCAGGGCGTCGCCGCGGCGGCGCGGCTCCTCGGCATGCCTTGCGTAATCGTCATGCCGCACGACGCGCCACGCGGCAAACGCGAACGCACCGCGGCGCTCGGCGCCGAGCTCGTGTTCTACGACCGCACGCGCGACGATCGCGAAGCGATCGCCGGCGACATCGCGGCGCGCCGTGGCGCCGTTCTCGTCCCGCCCTACGATGACGCGCTGATCATCGCCGGCCAGGGCACCGCCGGCCTGGAGATCGTCGACGATTTGCGCGCGCTCGGCCTCGTGCCCGACATCGTGGTGGTGACGGCGTCCGGCGGCGGACTCACCGCCGGCATCGCGCTTGCGGTCAGCGCACGCGTGCCCGCGGTCAAGCTCTATACCGCCGAGCCGCAGGGTTTCGACGATCACGCGCGTTCGTTTCGCAGCGGCCAGCGCGAGCAGAACGCGGCGTTGAGCGGAACGATCTGCGATGCGCTGATGGCGCGCATGCCGGGCAAGCTCACCTTCGCCATTAACCGGTCGCTGGTCGGCGCCGGCGTGGTGGCGAGCGACGACGAGGTCGCCGCCGCCGTCGCATTTGCCTTTTACGAGCTGAAGCTGGTGGTCGAGCCGGGCGGCGCCGTCGCGCTGGCCGCGCTGATGACCGGCAAGGTCGACGTGACCGGCAAAGTCGCCGTGGCCGTCCTCTCCGGCGGCAACGTCGATCCCGAACTGTTCTCCCGGCTGGTTGCCTAGCAGACGGTTCGCAGATCGCCGCTACTACTCGTTCCTCGCCGCGCAAGCGACGAAGATCCATCTCAACAAACGCCACACCAACCGACCCGCTCTCCCGTGTACACGGGACCGGGACGAACAAACTCTAGGCGCCGGCCCCGGGCAAGAAGCAACGGATCTGTGTCGCCCCCTCCGAATCCATATAGGGCCACACTACCGCCGGCCCGAAACGATTTGGCTCGGTCACGAGCGCGGCCTCGGGTACGAAAATCCACTGCCCGTGCAGGCGCACGCGATAGCGGCCTTCCAGCGTGTCCCAATCGACGTCCTCGACTTTGACACCGTCGGCGAAGGAACAGCACAAGCCTTTGCCGCTGGCGAGCTGATCGAACCAGGCGTGAAGTGGTTCATTGGCGTAGCGGCCGTCATCACGCGCAGACACATTGCTTGAACCCAACGCAATCATGCACAACGCCACAACCGCCAACAAAGGACCGGTGAGTCTGTGCATCGTGGCCTCCAGAAGATCGTGTTATGCGGAGCAACAACACGACTTTCGGCAGACCTCAGAACCGCATTCGCCTGCGCGTCGTTGTTGATCCGCATCGACTCATGGAAAGCAACTTCTGTGCCGTTTACCGAATCACCCTCATGGGAGAACATCTCTGGTTAACAGAGAATGAGCGCGCGCGCGACCCTGCGCCTTCCGCCGCCAAGCCGAGGCGGCGGCGCAGCAGCTCGTGACGCTGCGCGCGGTAACATCGGGCCGCTAGCTGAACAGCGCGATGAGCTCTTCTTCGCTCAGAGCATGCAGCGCCGCGAGTAGATCGTCGAGCGCCGCGCGTGGAATCGGATTCGCATTGCCGCGCGGCTGCGGCGAAGGCCCCTCCGGTGGCGGCATGGATTCTGTGTTGGCCTGCATCGTCGCCGCGCCATTGTTCCCATCGCTCGCTTGCGGGGCTTCTTGTTCCAGCGAGCTCGGAACCGGCAGCGCCAGCAGCTCGAACAATTCGTCCGGATCTTCTTGCGGCCCCACAGGTGCCTGCGGATCGGGCAGCGTCGGACGCAGGGGCCGCAACTGAAGCGGCGATCCGACGTCATCCTCGGCGGGCGAACGGACCGCGGCCGAGGCGGGATCTTGTGCGGTATCATGCAACCGTTCGGCGGCGGACTTGGCTCGCATTTCATCGGCGGCAGGTTGCCCGGCGACGCCAGGCTCCGCCATTGCGGCGCGCGCAACCATGTCGTTGACGCGGTGCGCCAGCTCGCGCAGCAGCGCGGCCGCGCTCAATGCGCGCGCCGCCGTCGCATTGTTGTGCAGGATCGCGTCGCCGACTTCGTGGATCGCGGCCTCCAACGTATCGCACAACACCGCCTCGACCTCGCGCTGGCGCAGCGCCCGAGCGATGTCCTGGATGCGCTCGGCGGCGAAGTGAACGTCGGGCGCGGACGTTTCGCTCGCCGCGAGAACGGTATCAATCTGCCCGATCGCTGTAACCAAATCGGCGAGGCCGCATGCAAATGCGGCGGATAAGTGTGCCGGTGGATCGTCACGAATTGCCGCTTCGAAGCGAGCGATGGTGCTGACGAGCCTTTGCCTAGCGGGGTGAAGGTTGCGGCTAGCATATTCCGTCAGGAAGCTGCGCCTGCGGTCACTGACTATGATTTCCGCGTGGGCGGCTTCGCAATCCGCATCATTCGGCGCCGCGGCGATATCCGGTAGTAGCAAAGGATCGTTCGACATCGTTCCATCGGATGGGCTTAATAAACGAAGGCGTTGAGCTGTTCATTCCGCCGGAAATCCTAGTGAGCAGGTGGAAGGGCGGCCGCTTTTCGTTCTGAATGCATTGAGGAAGGCAAGGCGATCGAAATCACCGACCCTCCTTTGAGAACAATGCGTCAGTGAAATTGAACCGCAGGCCATTATTCGTCAGCTTCGAAACTGGCGAACGTCGATCGCAAGTGTCCTTCAGTCGCTGAGCGCAAGCCTTACGCGAAGCCTGTCTGCCATCTTCATGGCCTTTCCGTTGCTGGCGTGGGTGCACCCAATAGTTCGCTCGGCAGCAACTACTGAACGCGCACTGTTCTCGACCTTTCCAGTAACTTCCGACCCTTCGTTATTCAGGCGAACCTCATCAAACTCCTTGGCCCAAAGCTGCCACAAATCAGACAGCTGTATCCATGTTCGCTTAATATCAAGATCTGAGGCAAAATGTGCTGCCGCTAAACACTCGTCTGCCCTTTTCCTACAGTCATCCGCATTATTGATCATCGGCCCCACCCAAATGACGCTGCGAACCGGAGTATAGTCGTCCTATGGTAACAGTAAATTTCATAACACGTTTCACAGCAGCTAGCTACCATCCCTTGCGCGCCAAGCACCGCCGCTTCCGCAACGACAGATCGCCCTGCCCTCAGCCCCACAACGCCGGTTCGGGCGGATAAACGAGGCTTCCCTCGTAACGCAAGCCGTCGGCGCGATCCTTGGCGAGCAGCAGCGGACCGTCGAGATCGACCACGCGCGCACGCTGCGCCAGGAGCATGGCCGGCGCCATTGCGAGCGAGGTGGCGACCATGCAGCCGACCATGATGGCAAAGCCGCGCCGCTCCGCTTCGGCGGCAAGCGCCAGCGCTTCGGTGAGGCCGCCGGCCTTGTCGAGCTTGATGTTGACGGCGTCGTACTTGTCGGCAAGGGCGTCGAGGCAAGCGCGATCGTGCACGCTCTCGTCGGCGCAGATCGGTATCGGGCTTTTCAGACCCGCCAGCGCCTCGTCGCGGCCCTCGCGCAAGGGCTGTTCGATGAGCGTGACGCCGGCGTCGGCACAGGCGGCAAGGTTTTGCTGCAAATCATCCGCCTCCCAGCCTTCGTTGGCGTCGACGATGATCTGGGCTTGCGGCGCCGCGCGGCGGACCGCCGCGATCCGCTTGCCATCCTCGTCTCCGCCGCCGAGCTTGACCTTGAGGAGGGGTCGCCAGGCGGCCTGCTCCGCCGCCGCCGCCATCTCCGCGGGGGTCCCCAGCGAGATAGTGAAGGCGGTGGTCAACGGCCCCGGCCGGCCAATCCCGGCCAAATCGTGGGCTCGGCGGTTCGCCCGCTTGGCGTTAACGTCCCAGTAAGCACAATCGAGTGCATTACGGGCAGCACCCGGGGTCATGGCGCGCTGGAGGCCGGCGCGGTCGAGGCCGCCTTGCAGCGCCCTACGCATGGCCTCGATCGCTGCCACAATACCGTCCGGAGTTTCGCCGTAACGTGTGTAGGGGACGGATTCGCCGCGGCCGCGGTGGGTCCCATCGCTGAGTTCGGCCACCACCACGACGGCCTCGGTCTTGCTGCCGCGGCTGATCGTGAACGCGCCGGCCAATGGCCAGCGCTCGATCCGTACGGAGAGCTCCATGCGAGGGGCAGTATGACCGTGATTTTCCGGCCGGCTCAAGGGTCGCTCGGCGCCATCGAGCTTGCGCGGTGGGTGCAATCGTGAACGCCGTTTCGCTCACCGCCACGGCCGACGGCGAACGCGTCGCGCTCGCCGCGACCGGCGCCTGGACCGCCCAGCGCGCCGCCGAGCTTGAGGACATCGTCGACGACGCAGCGCAACGTTATGAGACCGCGCGCAATGTCGATATCGACCTCACCAGACTTGAGCGGCTCGACACCTTCGGCGCCTGGCTGATCGAGCGCCTCAACCGCGCCTTCACCACGCGCGGCGCGACAGCGCGCATCGTCGGCCTTTCCGATGCCGATCGGGCTTTGATGGAAGAATTGCGGCTGGTCAACCAGCCGCGGCGGCACGATGGACCGGCGGCAAACGGCGTTCTTGCCGCGCTCGATTCCATCGGCCGGACCGTCGCCGAAATCGGCCGCTCGCTCGTCCTTCTTGCCCATCTCTTCGGCGCGCTGACCAATGCGGCCTTGCGAACGCTCGCGTATCCGCGGCGGCTGCGCCTGACTTCGATCGTCCATCACCTCGAACGAGTCGGCTGGCGCGCGGTGCCGATCATTCTCCTAAGCACGTTCGTGATCGGCGCCATTCTCGCCCAGCAGGGAATCTTCCGCTTTCGTTCCTTCGGCGCCGACATCTACGTCGTCGACATGGTCAGCGTGCTGGTGTTGCGCGAAGTCGGCGTGCTCATCGTCTGCGTGATGGTGGCCGGCCGCTCCGGCAGCGCCTACACCGCCGAGATCGGCGCGATGAAGATGCGCGAGGAGATCGACGCGCTGCGCACAATGGGCCTCGACCCCATCGAAGTGCTGGTCCTGCCGCGCATCGTAGCGCTCGTCATCGCCGTGCCGCTGCTCACATTCCTCGGCTCGATGGCGGCGCTCTACGGCGCGGGCCTCGTTTGTTGGCTCTACGGCGGCATGGCGCCCGACATCTTCATCGAGCGGCTGCGCGAGGCGATCTGGTTGCCGACTTTCGAGGTGGGCATGATCAAGGCGCCGTTCATGGCGCTGACCATCGGGCTGGTCGCCTGCGTCGAAGGCTTCGAGGTCGAAGGCAGCGCCGCCTCGCTCGGCCTGAAGACCACCGCTTCCGTGGTCAAATCGATTTTTCTCGTGATCGCGCTCGACGGCGTATTCGCCGTTTTCTTCGCCGGCATCGGGATGTAGCCGATGAGCAGCAACACAGCGGTCATCAGCGTGCGCGATCTCGTGGTCGGTTTCGGCGACGTCGCCGTGCTCGATCACGTGACACTCGACGTCTTCGACGGCGAGATCCTTGGCTTTGTCGGCGGCTCCGGTGCCGGCAAATCCGTGCTCATGCGCGCGATCATCGGACTGGTACCCAAGCGCAAGGGCACGATCGAAGTGTTCGGCACCAATCTCGGAGCGGTCGGAGAAAGCGAGCTGCGCGCGATCGAACAGCGCTGGGGCGTCCTGTTCCAGCAAGGGGCGCTGTTCTCCTCGCTCACCGCGCTGCAAAACGTCCAGTTTCCGATGCGCGAATATCTCGATTTGTCGCCGCGGCTGATCGAGGAGATTGCGCTCGCCAAGCTGGAAATGGTCGGACTGGAGGCCGATGTGCGCGGGAAGTTTCCCGCCGAGCTTTCCGGCGGCATGGTCAAGCGGGTGGCGCTGGCGCGTGCGCTTGCGCTCGATCCCGACATTGTCTTCCTCGACGAGCCGACATCCGGCCTCGATCCGATCGGCGCCGCCGAGTTCGACGAGCTGATCCGTACGCTGCAGCGTACGCTGGGACTGAGCGTTTTCATGGTCACGCACGATCTCGACAGCCTGCACGCGGTTTGCGACCGCATCGCGGTGCTTTCGGAAGGCCGCGTGATCGCCGCCGGCACGATCGAGACCATGCTCGAATCCGAGCATCCCTGGCTCAAATCCTATTTTCACGGCAATCGCGCGCGCCAGGCCAACCACCACGCGCCGAGCCGGGCGCTGCACCAACCCATCCACCACTAGGACCGCGGGGAGAGGTCATTCATGGAGACCAGGGCCAACTACACCATCACCGGCGCGTTCACGCTTGCCGTCATCCTCGGCGTGTTCGGCTTTATCTATTGGTTCCAAAATAGCGCCGGCGGCGGCGAGCGCTCGATCTATCGCGTCGTGTTCGCCGGCTCAGTGTCGGGGCTGCGCACCGGCGCTGCCGTGCTGTTCGACGGCATGCGCGTTGGCGAGGTGACAAAGCTCGCGCTCGACGCGCAAGATCCGCGCAAGGTCGAGGCATTGATTGTGCTCGATCGCACCGTGCCGATGCGCGCCGACACCAAGGTGACTCTCGCTTTCCAGGGACTGACGGGCCTCGCCGAAGTCTCGCTCACCGGCGGATCGGCGGATGCGCGCCCGATCGTCGCCGATGCGGGTGGACCGCCGACCATTTACGCCGATGCAAACGCCGGCGCCGACGTCACCCAGGCGGCGCGCGATGTGCTTTCGCGCATCAATGGCATGGTTGGCGAAAACGAGGAGGCGATGCGCACGTCGCTGCGCAACATCGAGACGGTGACGTCGATTCTCGCGCAGAACTCGCAGCGCCTCGACAAGGTCATGGCGGGGCTCGAAAACCTCACCGGCAGCGCCGACAATCACGGCGAGATCGCCGAAGCCGCCGTGTCGATCCGCAAGCTCGCCGACAATCTCGACAAGCGCACAGAGGAAATATCGGCCGGGCTCGCCCGCTTCTCCAATTCCGGCCTCAAAGAATACGAGGCGTTTGCCGTCGACGGCCGGCGCACGCTCGCCGAATTGCAAAAGGTGATCAAGAGTATCGATGAGCACCCGCAACGGCTGATCTTCGGACACTAGACGTATTTCCGGTCATTGGCCGCGGAAGGATCGCCGCTCAGGCGGCGATTTCCGTCTCCTCGTCCCGCTCGATCAGGCGCGGACCGGCAACCGGCTGCGAAGCGCCGGTTTTAACCCAGTTGATGATCTCAAAACGCCCGTCCGCATGCTCGGCGAGAGCCGTGCAGCTCTCGACCCAATCGCCGCAATTCATATAGCGGATGCCGAAGTCGTCGTGGATGACGGCGTGATGGATGTGGCCGCAGATCACGCCGTCGACGTTGCGGCGCTGCGCCTCGGCGGCGAGCGTTTGCTCGAACGCGCCGATGTAATTCACCGCGTTCTTCACCTTGTGCTTCGCCCATTGCGAGAGCGACCAATAGGAGAAGCCGAGCCGGCGGCGAATGGCGTTGAAATAGCGGTTGATCAGGATCGCAAGATCGTAGGCGGAGTCGCCCAAGAGCGCGAGCCAGCGCGCGTGCTTGACCACAAGATCGAAAACATCGCCGTGCACGACCAGATAGCGCCGCCCGTCGGCGCTTTCATGAACCGCCGTCTCCACCACCTCGATGCCGCCGAAATGGGTGCCGTAGTAATCGCGCAAGAATTCATCGTGATTGCCGGGCAGATAGACGAGGCGCGCGCCCTTGCGCGCCTTGCGCAGGAGTTTTTGCACCACGTCGTTGTGCGGCTGCGGCCAATACCAGCCCGAGCGCAATTGCCAGCCGTCGACAATATCGCCGACCAGATAGATCGTGTCGGCATCGTGATAGCGCAGGAAGTCGAGGAGACGGTCGGCCTGGCAGCCGCGCGCGCCGAGATGGACATCAGAAATGAACAGAGTACGGAACAGACGCGCGCCGTGCTCAGGTTCCACGATGTTTGATCTCTCGCCGGTTTGACATGGCACAGCATATAAGCGGATTCCATGTCGCCGGCATGACGCAAACGTTAACGGCGCTTAAGGCCGGCACCGGAGTCACAGCGCTGTCACGCCGCGGCGTTAAACGTCGCGGCAATGACAGCGCCGATTCTCGCCGCCGCGAGCTTCTGTATCGCCGCAACCGCCATTCACGTCGCGAGTGTCGCGATCGCCACCGCCCGCCTGCGCCGGCGCACGCCGGGCGGGCCGCCGTCGCGCCACAACCTTCCCGCCGTCAGCCTGGTGCGCCCGCTATGCGGAATAGACAATCATGCCGCCGATACGCTTTCTTCGACATTCGCGCTCGACTATCCGCGCTGCGAAATCCTGTTCTGCGTCGCTTCCGCAAAGGATCCCGTGGTCGCATTCATCGAAGCGATGTTGGCGGAACACGCCGGCGCCGGCGCTAAGCTTTTGATCGGCGACGAGCGCGTAAGCCCGAATCCGAAGCTTAATAACGTGCTCAAAGGCTGGCGCGCGGCGAGCCACGACTGGATCGTCCTTGCCGATTCCAATGTGCTGATGCCGCGCGATTACATCGAGCGCCTCTTTGCCGGCTGGCGCGAGGATACCGGCCTTGTCGCCTCGCCACCGATCGGCGCGCAGCCGAAAGGATTCTGGGCCGAGCTCGAATGCGCGTTCCTCAACACCTATCAGGCGCGTTGGCAGTATATCGCCGACGCGTTCGGCTTCGGCTTCGCCCAGGGCAAGACCATGTTGTGGCGGCGCGCAGACCTTGAACGCGCCGGCGGCATCGAGGCGCTGGCAAAGGAGGTGGCCGAAGATGCCGCGTCGACCAAAATCGTTCGCGACGCCGGTCTCAAGGTAAGGCTCGTTGACCGGCCGTTCGCCCAACCGCTCGGCTATCGCAGCGCCGCCGAAGTCTGGAACCGGCAGTTGCGCTGGGCGCGACTGCGCCGCGCCAGCTTCTTCCTCTACTTTCTGCCGGAAGCGCTTTCGGGCGGTGTGTTGCCGATGATCGCGCTTGCCGTCGCGGCGCCGGCATTTGCGCTACCGCCGGTGTCGAGCGTGGCCTTGCTTGGCCTCTTCTGGTACGGCACGGAAACGCTGCTCGCGATCGCCGCCCGCTGGCACGTTTCGGCGCGCTAACCGCTCCTTTGCCTGGCGCGCGATCTCCTGCTGCCTGCGCTGTTCGTCAGCGCGCTGCGCGGCGACGACTTCGTCTGGCGCGGCAACGAAATGCAGGTCGAGCGGATGCGACCGCACGGCATGATCGCGCGTGTCCGGCCGCGACTTGTCGAGCTCGCGCCGGTGGCGCGCAGGCGGTTGCGTTCGCTGCGCGAGCGGATGTCATGACGGCGCAATAAGCGCGAGCTCGCCGGCTAGGCCACAAATTTCATTGCGGCTCCAGCAGCTTTCCGAGCTGCTGGAGAAGCTCGCCGTAGCGGGCGAAATTGCCGGCCGCATATTCCCGTTGCATCTCGCCGAACAATGCGCGTGCACGCACCAGCATTTCGTTGCCCGTTCCCGTATTGGACGCGCCGGTTGCGGCGGATGTCGGCGCCGATGCACCAATGAGCAGACGCTCGGCATCCGTGAGCGTGCTCGCCCATTCGATCTTTCGGTCATCGGGCAAGAGCTGTCCCAATACCACGCGGGCAAGCATCGGGATCTTGGTCTGCTCCGCCTCGATATAAACCGGCTCGATTGTGATGAGCTGGTTGCCGACGAGCGGCAGCACAATGAGATTGCCGCGGATGACTTGCGAACCGTGCTGATCCCAAAGTGTGAGATCGCCGGAGAACCGGCTGTCGGAGCTGATCCGTGATTCCACCTGTGCCGGGCCGTCGACGAAGGTTCCTTTGGAGAAACGGAAAGCCACCATTTTCCCGTAGTTCTCGCCATCGGAGAGGCCCGCGAGCCAGCCCGCCATCTGGTTCTTGCCGGCGACCGCCAAGGGCAACATGAGCAGAAATTCCGGCTTGTCGGAACCAGGAAGCTGCGCCGTCACGTAATAAGGCAGCATCGCGATCTCGCTGCTCCGATAGAGCTCATGGGGGACCTCCCAGCGATCCTCGCGATTGTAGAAGGTAGTCGGATTGGTCATGTGATAGGTGCCGTACATCTCGGCCTGCACCGTGAAGATATCCTCCGGATAGCGGATATGCCGGCGCAGATTCTCCGGCATCTCGCGCTCGTCCTTGAAGAGTTCGGGCAGCAATTGCCGGTAAGCGTTGATGATCGGATCGTGCCGATCAAAGACGTAGAACGTCACCGCGCCGTTATAAGCGTCGATCACTGCTTTGACCGAATTGCGCAGATAGTTGTAGCCGCGGAAAGCCGGTAGCGATCCCTGATAAGCTTCGCTGTAAGGGTAATTCTCCGAGGTCGTATAGGCGTCGATGATGTAGGAATAATGGTCCGCATCGGCGACGATGTAAGGATCGTGATCAAAGCTCAGGAACGGGGCGAGCGTCCGCGCCCGCTCGACGATATTCCGGCGCAGCATCACCCGGCTCTCGGGCGTGAAATATCCCGAGATGAAAAGCCGCGGGCCGTCGAATTCACGGGCAATAACGAGCTTGCGCCACAAATTAGAGAGCAGGATTCCTCCAGTTCCCTGGTACACGGTCTCGGCGTTGGCTTGGCCTTGCGGAAAATCGAATTCCTTCTCGGTCGTGTGCACATAGACACGGTCGTCGGTGAGTTCGCCGAAATAAATCTGGCCCCGGATTACCGAAAGGTCTTTCTTGGCTTCGATCGGAATATCATGCGCCCAGAGAACCGGATTGCCTCTGCTGTCGATCTCGTTCACCGGCACTGCAACGACGCCATAGCCGTGGGTGTATTTGAGCGCGAGATTGACCCAGACCTGGGCGGGCGCGGGAAGCCGCGTTACATCGAGTTCGCGCGCCGTGATCATGACCTGCCGCTCGGCGCCATCAATTTCATAGCGATCGATATCGACGCCGCGAAACGTGTAATACGGCCGCAGGCCCTGGATTTGCTGCAATTGCGGATCGAGCGCGCGCCAATCCCAGATGCGCGCGTCCTGCAACGTCGCGGCATTTTTCGTCAGGTCGGCGGCCGTCAACGGCGTCGAGGAGACCGCGAATTCCCGCTCTTCGACGGAAGGTCCCTCAAGGTTGTAGGCCTGGCGGGT
>Ga0116224_10000432_pt1 | contig 33177 bp, 29 predicted proteins | sample Sb_taG_9_FD_89699 | JGI IMG/M metagenome (GOLD analysis project Ga0116224, IMG submission 89699) | Peat soil microbial communities from Weissenstadt, Germany - Sb_50d_b_LC metaG | ecosystem: Environmental > Terrestrial > Soil > Wetlands > Peat | place: Germany: Weissenstadt | collected 2010-09-21 | reverse complement strand
GTGGCCTGCGGCTGTGACGGCCTGTTCCTGGAGACGCACCCGCGCCCCGACGAGGCCCTCAGCGACGGCCCGAACATGGTGCCCCTGGACCAGCTGGCCGACCTGGTCCGTTGCTGCCTGCGGCTCCGCGACGCCCTGGCCGGCTGAGCCCGCAAAGACAGCACGCACGAGGAAACCCCGATGATGACCTGTCGCCTCCAAGCGGCATCTGCCTTCTGCCTTCTGCCTTCTGCCTTCTGCCTTCTGTCCGGCTGCGGCGGCACCAGCGCGACCCCACAGCCGACCCCGAAGGTCGCCGCGGCGCGGCCCGAGGACCAACTCGAGTCGGCCCGGCAAGTCCTGGCGGAGTCTCCCGACCGGGCCGCCTGCGCGACGGCCCTTCGGCAGATCAATGCCTACCTCACCGCCCACGAGGACCGGCGGGCGCCGGCGCTGACCGCCGAGCAGAAGGACCTTCTCACCAGTCAATTCGCTCTGGACAGGGGAGAGATGGCCGAGGTCGAAAGCAATACCTATACGCTGCTCGACGGGCCGCACCTGGAGTTCTGTTTCCTCGTGCGCGACGTGGCCCGCGCGCTGGAAGCCGACAAGCTGTCGCCCGCGGAGAAAGCGGCGACGGCGTTCGCCTGGGTGATGCGCCAGATGTATCCGGTGGCGGGCGAGGACCTCACCTCGCCGGAGTTCTCCCTGCGCCGCGGCGCGGGCAGCGGCCCGGAGCGGGCGCACGTCTTGCTGGCGCTGCTCCACCAGATGGGCATCCCCGGTTGCCTGGTCATGACGGCCAACGCCCCCGCGCCGTGGGCCTGTGGTGCCCTGGTGGAAGTCGAGGGCGTCAAGGAGAAACAGGTGCTCCTCTTCGACCACCGCCTCGGCCTGCCACTGCCGGGAGCGGCGGGCCCCGGGCGCGGCCAGCTGGCGCGGGCTTACCGCCTGGCCTTGCCCGTGGCGGGGCCGGACGATGGGCGGGAGATCGTCACGTTGGCGGCGCTGCGCAAGCAGCCGGAGTTGCTCAAGCCGCTGACGGTCGAGGCCGCGCACCCCTACGACGTGACTGCCGAACAGGTCAAGGACTCCGTGGTGCGGCTGGCTCCGCCGCTGTCGGCCCTCTCGCCGCGAATGCGGGCGCTGCAGGACGACCTGTTGCCGCAGCGACTGGGAGCACGCCTGGCCGTGGACCCGGCGGAGTTGATTCGACAGTTCGGCTCCGCCGCGGGGGTGGAGGGGGGTGCCGAATCGGTTCGAGGTCGGGACAGGGCGCCGGGGGTGCTGCGCCGCTTCCTCAACGACAAGGAGGGGGGTATCGACAAGGCGGGGGGCACCGACACGCCGGGGGGCATTCACATTGAGGAACGGCAGCAGCTGGCGAAGGCGGCCCTCATCCCCAGGACTTCCTGGCCCCGGCAGTTGGCGGAGCTGGAGGGCGATCCCGGCATCCGGATTCGCTCCTACGCGGCCAGGCAGTTCCTGAGCTTCCAGCTGGACCCGCACCTGCCGCGCGACCTGGTGCTGCGCGGGCAGTTCAAGGAAGCCGCGGCTCAACTCACGTCGCTGCTGGAACAGATCCGCATCCAGAAGGACACGCTACAGACCAATCCGGAGGTCTACGCCGACTTCGAGACCTGGAAGCAGAACCTGTTCGCGGCCTTCGGCGAGGCGGGCCGGGCGCAGGACGAGGCTCGCAAGGGGGGCCCGCAGGAAGCCGCCGAGGCGGCGGTGGCGCAGCGCGAGCGCGTCTGGAAATCGGGGAGCAAAGTGCTGAGCATCCTCGTAGACGGGGCGACCGCGGGGGCGCGCGATGCCCAGGGCACCTATCAACTCGCCCTGTGCCTGCACGAGGAGGCGGAGCGCCAGCAGGCTCGAGCCGACCGGCTGGCTCACGGCAACCCGCCGGCCAGCGCCGCCGACCTGAAGGGGGCCCGGGCGGCGGCCGAAGCCGCGTGGAAGGACGCGGAGGGCTGGTGGAGCACTTACACTCAGAAGCACCCGCTGACCACCTACAACCTGCAGGCCCGCCTCCTGCGCGCCCGGGCCTGGGATGCGATGGGCAACCCGGGGCAGGCGCGCGCCCTGCTCGAGGACACCCCGCCGCAGATGATCGAGTCGCAACGGATCGCGCGCCTCTACCTGGCCCGGCGCTTGCAATCGCCGTGAGCGGGCCATGCACACCGAAGTCGTACCCATCGACGCGGACCCCCCCGACGCCGGCGCCATCGCCCGCGCCGCGGCGGTCCTGCGCGCCGGCGGGTTGGTCGCCTTTCCGACGGAGACGGTCTACGGCCTGGGCGCCAGCGCTTTGGACGCCGACGCGGTGGCACGCATCTTCGCCGCCAAGGGTCGGCCGTCGAACAACCCGCTCATCGTCCACGTCGCCGACATCCCGGACGTGGGGCGGGTCGCCGCCGACTGGCCGGGGTCGGCGGCACGGTTGGCCGAGCGCTTCTGGCCTGGCCCGCTCACCCTGGTCCTGCCGAAACGGCCGGACCTACCCGACGCGGTGACGGCCGGCGGCCCGACCGTGGCGGTGCGCGTGCCGGCTCATCCCGTCGCCCTGGCGCTGATCCGGGCAGCCGGCGTGCCCATCGCCGCCCCGAGCGCCAACCGCTCCGGCTACATCTCGCCGACGCGGGCCGAGCACGTCCTATCCGGACTCGACGGGCGCATCGACATGGTGCTGGATGCCGGGCAAGTGCCGGGCGGGATTGAATCCACCGTGCTCGACCTGACGAGCCACCCGCCGCGCCTGCTGCGGCCGGGGTTGGTGTCGCCGGCGGAGATCGAGTCGATCATCGGCCCCGTGGCACGTCCCGCATCGAGGGGAGAGCCGTCAGCAAGCCCGCTGCCGTCGCCGGGGATGCTGGCGCGCCACTACGCGCCGCGGACCCCGCTGGAGCTGGCGGAAGACGGCGGCGCCCGCGTCGAGGAGCTGCGGCGGGCCGGGCTGCGCGTCGGCTGGCTGGCGTTCGGCGCGACGGAACTGGCCGGGGTGACAGTCGTGCAGATGCCGTGCGACCCGGATGGGTATGCCGCGCGGCTGTACGCGGCGCTGCACGCGCTTGACGGCGCTGGCGTGGCCCGTATCATCGTGTCACGGCCGCCCGAGTCGGACGAGTGGCTTGCGGTTCGCGACCGCCTGCGCCGGGCGGCCGCCCCGTGAGGGCCAGGCATGAAAGTCTACTCCGCCAAGCTGCTGTTCCAGTTCCGAGTCGTAGTTGGAGGGAGTTCGGGGAAGCGGCGTACTTGTGAGGAGCGCATCATTCAGGTGCGCGCCGACTCCGGCCGGCAAGCGCTGGCTAGCGCCAGGCGGAAGGGGCGAGCCGGACAGTTTTCGTATTTGAACTCCGATGGCAACAGAGTCTATTTGGAGTTCGTCGGCGTCATGGAATTGCTCGACATTGGTCCGGAGTGCCAACAGGGTGAGGTCTGGTACGAGATCAAGGAGCGATTGCTTCCGATGGAGCGGCAAGAGGCGTTGATTCCTCCCGCGGAAGAGTTATGCGCCATCCGCAATGAAGCCCAGAGCCGCGTGCTGAGGCGTGAGAGGAGGGAACGAGTTCATGGACCGCGCCGACGCTTACGCCCTGATGACCGAGTACACCCAGAGTGACAGTCTGCGCAAGCACATGCTCGCCGTCGAGGCGGCCATGCGCGCCTACGCCCGCAAGCTTGGCGAGGACGAGGAGACGTGGGGCGTCGTCGGCCTGCTGCACGACTTCGATTACGAGCGCTGGCCCGACCCGCCGGACCACCCCCTCAAGGGCTCGGAAATCCTGCGCCAGCGCGGCTACCCGGAGGACGTGATTACCGCCATCCTGTCGCACGCCGATTACCTCGCCGACCGCTACCCCCGCGTCCGCCCCATCGAGAAGGCCCTGTACGCCTGCGACGAGCTGGCGGGGCTGATCACCGCGACGGCCCTGCTGCGGCCCAACGGCATCACGGACCTGACGGCCTCCAGTGTCAAGAAGAAGATGAAGTCGAAGGGCTTCGCCCGCGGCGTCAAGCGCGAGGACGTGGAGCGCGGCGCCGCCGATTTCGGCGTCGATCTGACCGAGCACATTCAGTTCGAGATCGACGCCATGAAGGGCATCGCGGGCGAGTTGGGCCTCGAGCGCGGCAGCGGCGGCGAGGAGTAGGCCCGGCACAATCAGCCGCAGCGGGCGCGGCAAGTTCTCCGGGGGCAGGTACGGAGTACCGAGTACGGAGTACCGAGTACGGCGCAGCGCCAGCCCGGCACCGCGCCGTCGATGCTGCGTACTCGGTACTCCGTACTCAGTACTCCGTACTCAGTACTCCGTACCCCCGCAAGTCTTGTCATGCCCGCCGCAGCGCTCTTGAATCCGGACGAGCGGCGCGCGACGATTGGCTGGAGAGGGGTGGCCGGTCCCCCGTCCCTGGGAGGTATACGATGCTGACGATACGCGACAATGGCGCCCGGCTTTGTGACGGCCTGACCCGCCGCGACGTGCTGCAGGCGGGCGGGCTCGGGTTCCTTGGCCTGTCCCTGCCCGAGCTGCTGCGCGGACGGGCGGCCGCTGCCAACGCCCCCGACACGATTCGCCGAGGGGGTCGCGCGAAATCGTGCATCCTCCTCTTCCTGATGGGCGGCCCGCCACAGCATTCCACCTGGGACCCCAAACCCGACGCCCCCGAGCAGATTCGCGGCCGGTTCAAACCGATCGCCACCTCGGTCCCGGGGATGCAGGTCAGCGAGCTGATGCCGCGCCTCGCCCGCCTGGCGGACAAGCTGTGCGTGCTGCGGGCCGTCTGCACGGACGACAACGCCCACTCGTCCAGCGGCTACTACATGCTGACCGGCTACCCGCACCAGCCGACCAACTTCGAGAACGCCAACCCCGGCCCGCCCAACAACTGGCCGACGGTGGGGGCCTACGTGCAGGGCCTGCGGAGGTCGTCCGGGACGGGGCTGCCGGCTGCGGTGCGACTCCCTCACCGGATCTTCAACACCGACGGGTCGGTCTGGCCCGGCCAGGACGCCGGCCTGCTGGGGCGCGCGGCCGACCCCTGGCTGCTGCGCTGCGAGCCGGCCTCGCCGGACTGCCGCATCCCGGAATTTAGCCTGGCAGTGGACGTCCCGCTCTCCCGGTTAGAGGACCGGCACGACTTGCTCGGCCGGATCGAAGGCCGCTTCGCGGCGGCGGAGCGCGGCGGCCTGCCGGGGCAGTTCGACGCCCAGGCGCAGCAGGCGTTCGACCTGCTGCGCTCGGACCGGTCGCGCCGGGCCTTCGACCTGGGGCGGGAGCCGGACGCGGTGCGCGAGCGCTACGGCCGCAGCCAGTTCGGGCAGAGCGTCCTCCTCGCCCGGCGGTTGGTGGAAGCGGGCGTGTCGCTGGTTCAGGTGAACTGGTTCCGCGGCCCCAACGAGCCTGCGGACAACCCGTGCTGGGACTCGCACACCAAGGAGACCGAGCGCCTCAAGACGGTCCTGCTGCCGCCGGCCGACCAGGCGTTCGCGGCGCTGCTGGAAGACCTGTCGTCGCGCGGCCTGCTCGACGACACGTTGGTGGTCTGCCTGGCGGAGTTCGGCCGCTCGCCGAAGATGAACGCAGGAGGCGGGCGCGACCACTGGGGACACGTCTTCTCCGTGGCCCTGGCGGGCGGCGGCGTCCGGGGCGGCCAGGTCCACGGCACGTCCGACAAGATTGGCGGCCACCCGAAGGAGGGACGCGTGCTGCCGCCGGACCTGCTGGCGACCGTCTTCCACTGCCTCGGCTATCGCCCCGACGCCGAGATCCACGACACCCTGGGGCGCCCCCTGCCGCTCAGCCGCGGTCAGGTGATTCGACAGATCCTCTGACGCACGATTCGGCCGGGAGCCGGTGGGCGGCGGACACCGATCGCTTCGGGCAACCGCTGCCGGCCAACCCATTTCCTCCCCGACCCTCAAATCCGCGATCTTCTTCTGCGAATACATTGTTGAATGCCGCGTTACGTTTACGCAAGGGGTGACGGTCATGGCTGAAGCCGTATCCTCGCGGGACTTCCTGCTGCGTCTGGCGGCCTCCGCCATCGCGCCGGTCATCGGCGGTTGTGCGGGTGCCATTGCCGGACCGTGCGAGGCGGCCATCGGCGTCGCCGTCGGCGCCGCCGTCGGCAAGGCGGTCGCCTTTGTCGCCGAAAAAGCCGTCGATTACTTCGGCCCGCCGATCCTCGATAGTTGGTGGAAGTGGCTGCGCGGTCAATCACCGGCCGTAAAGCAGCAAGCCGTGACGCAAATGGCGGCCCTCCCCGAAGCCGACGCCCGCAAACTCGCCACGAAACTCGTCGAGGAACTCGCCCCCACGGCCAACCCGGACGACAAGGCGGCGGCCGTCGCCTACCTGGCGGCCATCCCCAACGCCGCCCGGCGGTCGCTGGTGAAGGATGCGCAGGGCAACCTCACGACCATTGGTCTGTTCGAGGCCGACAACAGTGCCGCCCTGGCGAAGCTGCTGCCCGCCAACCTGCCGCCGTATGCGCCCGCCACTCAGCTGCCTGGCACGCCGTACCTGCTGGGGCAATTGCTCGGCACCGGCGGGTTCGGCGCGGTCTACAAGGCGACGGCCCCGAGCATGCAGCATCTGCCGCTGGCCATCAAGTTCTGCCTCGACCCCCGCCTCGCCGATTCCCTGCGGCACGAACGGAAGAACCTCGAACAGTTGATGGTCGCCGGCAAGGGGAAGTGGTCGGACCACATCGTTCGCCTGTATGGGTTCGACCTGGAGCATCCGACACCGTACCTGGTGTACGAATACGTCCCCGGCGGCGACCTCGGCAGTTTGCTGACCGCGCAGCATGCGCGGACGGGGCGCGACTTCGATCCGCAAACCGTGTACAAGCTGATCGGACAAATCTGCGAGGGACTAGCCTTCGCTCACGAAAGCGGCCTGGTTCACCGCGATCTGAAGCCGGCGAACATCCTGGTCCATGGCGGCACCGTGAAGTTGGCCGACTTCGGCATCGGCGGTGTGATGGCCGGTTCGGCGGCAGGGCAACAGGGCGTCGGTTTGTCCACAGTCAACCGTCAGAAGCCGGCGGAAACGCAAAGCATCCTGCGCGGGGCCGGCACGCCGCTGTACATGGACCCCGAGCAGCGCCGCGGCGGCGACCCCGATCCGCGGCACGATCTCTACAGCCTGGGCGTCGTCTGGTATCAGCTGCTGGTCGGTGACGTCACGCGCGAGCTGCCGCATGGGTGGGAGGATGACCTGGCCGAGAACTACCAGGTGCCACCGGAGCAGATCGAACTCATTCGGCTGTGCGTGGGGTTCATCAAGAAGAGGTCGGCGAACGCGCGTGAGTTGCTCCAGCGACTCAACAGGCCAGCGACGGTTTCTCCGCCCGCTCCGGTCGCCGATCCGCGGATTGCCGAACGCAGGTCGACCAAACGGTTGGAGGAGCACCGGGCCGAGTTTGTAAGTCGCCTGAGGTCTCAACAGGTGGCTGAACAGGGGCTTCTCCAGTCCACTGAGGAGTTCGGCGTGTTGAGGTTGGTCTGTCTTTCCCTTGCAATGTTATCTGGACTCCTCCTCGTCTGCGTCTTCTTAACGGCAATTAGCTCAGGAGCAGCCGGTCGCTTCGTGCTCTCCTTCGTCCTGTTTGCTGTCATGTGTGCGGCAATTGGGCTTGCTGAGCACGACTGGCGTCCGAGACGTTTGTTGGCGCTTCGCGCCGAATGGCCGATGTGGGTCAATGGAATCGAGCGCGACTTCCCGGAACTGCTCCAGGAGATCGGCGGCGCCGCAGCGATTGCCGATGGCAAGACGCTTTCGGAAACCCTGAAGATATTGAAGGAACTCGGTCGCATCTGATGGAACGCCGACTGCCGGGGGACTTTGCCCGCGCGTCAAGAGTGGGCGGATTGGAGATAGCGTATGCCGTTACTCGATCATTTCCATCCGCCCTTGCACGGGCCGCGCCGCTGGGAGGGGTTTCATCATGCCTGGGCCACCGTCATCGCCCAGCACCTCAACCGGGAGACACTCCCGGCCAATTACTTCGCCGAGCCGGAGATCAGCGTCGGGCCAGAGTTGGAAATCGACGTGGCGACACTGGAGTTGGCGCCCCCGGAGCTCGCCGGCACCGTTAGCGCTACCGCGGTCTGGGCTCCCCCGCGCCCGTCGATCGCAGTCAAGGTAGATTTTGCCCGACTGGACAGCTACGAAATTCGCGTCTACGAGGACCTGGGTGGCGCTGAGCTGCGCGCCGCCATCGAGCTGGTCAGTCCCCGCAACAAGGACCGAGCCGGAAGCCGGCGGACCTTTGCCGCCAAGTGTGCCGGCTACCTCAAGCACGGGATCGCGGTGATCGTCGTCGATATCGTCACCGCGCGGACGGCCAACCTGCACGCCGAGTTGTTCGATACGTTAGGCGTGCAAGGCCGCCGGGCCGCCTGGCATTCGTCCACCGGCTTGTACGCGGTGGCCTACCGGGCCGTGACCGTTCGCAAGGCCCCGCGCGTCGAGGCCTGGCCGCAACCGCTGACCCTGGGGGAGACCTTGCCGGTCCTTCCGTTATGGCTTTCGCTCGACCTCTGTGTCCCCGTCGCACTGGAAGAAAGCTACTTCGCAACCTGCCAATCGTTGCGCCTCCCCGCGTAAGACTGCTACTCCAAGGTTCCCCCGCGCGCCCGCTCCGTCACCCATGCCAGGCGCGCTCGGTCGAGTGCCATTGGCGGCGGCGCGCTGTAGTCGATGGATCGGCCGTAGCGGCCCCGCTCATAGGTAGTCCGGAACACGGCGCCGAGGTCGATCCACACATCGGGATCGGGCGGCAGCAGTGGAATGGGGATCGGCGGTAGCGATTGCTGCATCGTCCAGTGATAGACCTGGCAGTCCGGCCTCCGATCCCAGCGCGAGATCAGGGCGTAATAATCTCCAGGCGGTAAGTCCTGTTCCAGCCGCAATCGCTGCCCCTTAAGTAACAGATCCAACTCGACAAGGTGGACCGGCAGAGGGATCAGTGCATTGCGTTTGCCCACGTAGAGAGTGCGGCCCGGCTCCTCTTTGTTCGCGGGGGAGAGCAGTTCCAGCACGGCGACGAGAGTGCGATCAGGGCGGTGCAGGATTTCGATGTGTCGTTCGTGCGTCTCCTCCTCGATGACCAACGACAGGGTCACCGGCTCCAGGACCGCCAGCCCGGCCGGTGCCGCGGAAGGTCCACGGGAAGGTTCGCGCTGGGTGATGCCCACGTCGGGCTCGAGGAGTCGCCTTCGGGATGGGGACACTTCCACGAGGTTGACCTTCTCGTCAACGCGGGCCTCGTAGTTGTCCGGCAAACAATCGCTCAGGGCGTCGCACCAGTGGGTGACGAAACGCGCGTGGAAGTCCGACCAGAGGGCCGGCGTTTCCACATAGGGATCCATTCCAGGAAAGGGACTGGGCATGGGACGCCTCCTGACGAGAGGGTGTCGTGATCGGCCGTACGGCGCGGTCTATCCAGGGGTAGCGTACCGCAAGTTCGCTGCCGTGTCGAGCTTGGCCGCAGGGTGACGAGAGCTATCCCAAGATGCGGTCCCAGCGCGCCTTGTGATAGGCGACCTTCTGCGCCGGCGTCATCTTCGTGAAATCGGGATGACCGTTCGCGCTCGGCTCTGCCGTCGTCTTCGGGGCGCACGTCCCGGCGCCGTTGCAGCCGCAGCCGCAATCCTTCTTCATGGCGGCAACCCCACGGGTTGCAACCCGTGGGCTATCCGGGACGCTCACCGTCGTTCCATTGCCGCCATAGCTCATCACATTCGTCAGCAGCTTCATGTCGTCGTCGAGCGAGCGGTGCGGCTTCACGCCGAGCTGCTGCAAGACGCCGTGATACGCCTTCACCGCCTCCTCCGCGCTGATCTCCCCGTCGGCGATCCAGCGCAGAAAACGGATGAACGCGAGCTGATTTTCTGCGTTGTTGATCTTGCGGCCGAACAGGGCGACGCGGGCGCCGTACTTCCGCGCCTCGCCGAGGAGCTTGAAGGCGTCGTAGGTCGTCCCCGCCGAGCCGCCGAGGATGCCGACCACGAGGTGCGGGTCGTAGTGGACCAGTTCCTCCATCGCCTTGGGCCCGTGGTAGACCATCTTGAGGAACAGCGGCCGTCCCTTCCCCGTCACCCCGCCGAGCGTCCGCACGATCGCGTCGTTGATGAACTCGGGGACCTTGCTCGCCTCGACCGCCTCGGGACTGTTCGGGTCGAAGATTTCCAGGAAGTGGCGGAAGTCCTTGCGCTCGGCCTCGTGACGAAACGTCTTGTATTCCTCCAGCGCCTGCCGGTCGATCACCGGGTCGTTCATGAAGGTGATGCTGTACAGGCCGAGGTCGGCGCCGAGGCGACGCTCCTCCGGCTTGCAGTCGAGGTGCCCACACTGGATGTGGTCGAGCGTCGCGGTGCGGAAGGGAAGCGATGCCTCCGTGGGGTAACGGCTGCCGCGGACAATGTGGATGTCGGTCGTGTCGTTGGCGCGGGCGGCGGGGGTGACGTGGCTCTTGTCGAAGACGCGCTTCTCGATCGTCAGGCGTTCGCTGGTGCTGGCGGACATGAGCATGACGTCCACCAGGCCCTGCTCGACGATCTGCTCGATGACGTCGCGGAACTCCGTAAGGGAACGGTAGCGCAGCTCGCCGCCGTGGGCCTCCGGGGAGCGGCCGGGGGCGCCGATCGACAGGGCCATGTCGGCGTCCTTGGCGTCGGCCAGGATGAAGTCCTTGCAGCCGCGCGGGTCGGCGTGGATGCGAGCGAGCTTCACGTCGAGGGATTTCTGCACCATGACGACACCACCATGATGTTTAGCGGCCGCCCTCGGGGCGGCGCAGGCCGCGCTCGTAGTGACCCGATCTATCGGGTCCGGCCCGGCCAAGACCGCATAAATGCGGTCACTACAAGCGCCGCCAGCGCCGCCCCGAGGGCGGCCGCTAAACGATTGGTTCACCTCGCCGCCTGCCACGCCGACCGGGGGATCACGCGGCCGTTACCGTTCGGGACCGCGTTGCCGCGCGGCCGCGGCGCCTCGGCCACATTCGTCCTGACCTTGCCGATGCGCCCCTCGACCTGGTCGATGATCTCGCGCAGCACCCGCGCCGAATTCTGGATCCCTGTTCGCTCCTTCTGGGTCAGCGGCAGCTCGATCTGTTCGCGGGCCCCGCCGCAGCCGACGACGGTCGGCACCGACAGGCACACGTCGCTCACCCCGTACAAGCCGTGCTGCAAGGTGCTGACCGGCAGCACCCGGCGGCTGTCCTGGGCCAGGGCGTGGACGACTTCGCGGATCGACAGTCCGACGCCGAAGCCGGAGCCGCCCTTGAGCTTGATGAGTGTGGCCCCGGCCGTCTTCGTCTCCTCGAAGACATCTTTCGCCAGCGCCGGGCTGAACCCCGGCCACTGCTCCAGCGGCAGGCCGGCGATGGTGGCACTGGACCAGATCGGCACCATGCTGTCGCCGTGCTCGCCCAGGATGAGCGCCTGCACCTGGGTAGGTGGCGCCTGGAGGCGCCGCGCCAGGTAGCTGCGGAAGCGGGCCGTGTCGAGCTGCGTCCCCAGGCCGATGACGCGCTGCCACGGCAGGCCGGTGCCGTGTACCGCCAGGTAGGTCAGCACGTCCACCGGGTTGCTGACCACGACGAGGTAGCCGTTCTCCTTCAGCCCCGCCGCCTTCACCTGGTCGAGAATCCCGAGAAAGAGATCGACGTTGCGGTTGATGAGGTCGAGCCGGCTCTCGTCCGGCTTGCGGCGCAGTCCGGCCGTGATGACGACGACGTCGCTCGACGGGACGTCGCCGTAGTCGCCCGCGCTGATGCGCTGGTCGCCGGGGACCAGGCAGGCTCCGTTGAGCAGGTCGGTCGCGACGCCCTGGGCCATGTCCTTGTTGGCGTCGATGACGCAAAGGCCGCTGACGACGCCGCCGCACTGAAGGGCGTAGGCGGTCATGCTGCCGACCAATCCGCCGCCGCCGATGATGCTGACTTTCATGGCAGGACCCTTCGCAGCCTACAACTCGAGGCGCTTTTCTTGAAATTCCGCCGACGTCGAATCGGTCCGCTTCTCCCGCGCCGATGCCCGCGGGGGAGGAGCCTCCCCAGTCGGCCTGGGGAGCCGGCGGATCACGTTCAGACTCAGTACGATGGGGACCAACACCATGACGCCGGCGATCGACCAGGCGACGATGAGAGCCCCCCCGATCGACTCGCCCTCATGGTGGTACAGGACCGCGACGATGGTGCCGGCCACGGCCAGCGACACAATCACGATGGGCACCAGTAGCCCGATCAGCCCCGCCGCCCAGGCCGCGCTGGCGTACGCCCGGGCCCGTGCAATCTCCGCGTCGAGGGGCGGGTGGCCATACTCCAGCGCCTTCATCCGCTCCTGGAGGGCCGAGCCGCGCTCGTCCTTCTTCTTCTGGTAATCGATCCAGACGGCGAAGGCCAGGAAGGCGAACAACGCCACCGTGCCGACCGCCCCGAACAACCCGACCACGCTCCCGTCCATCGTGCATCTCCCCGAATTGGTCGCGCGCCCCGATCAGCGCCGGGCGCCGTTCAGCGCCGCCATGACCTGGTCGGTGACCAGACGAACCAGTTCATCCATGTCATTCGCTCCCGCGGGGTGTCCATTTTGGCTGGGCGCGGCCGGCTCGCTGTAGCCGCGGCCGAACGTGGCGTTGGCGCACAGGTCGCAGTTTTCGCCCTCGCGCAGGCGCAGGTCGTCGTAGCCGAGCCGCTGCTTCAGGTCCAGCAGCTCCTTCGTCTGCCCCGGCGTGAAGTAGTTGACGTTGCCGATCTGCTTGGCCAGGATCAGGATTTTGCAGTAGGCGTCGATGATCTCGCTGTTCCAGTAGGCCTTCTCCAGGTCGGGGCCGAAGGTCACCGTGCCGTGGTTGGCGAGGATGATGGTGTTGCTCGCCTTCAGGTGCGGCACGATGGTGTCGGCGAACTTTTGCGTGCCGGGCGTCTCGTACCTCGCCGTCGGCACGTCGCCGAGGAAGACCTCGACCTCGGGCAGGATGCACTGGGGGATCGGCACGCCAGCGACGGCGAAGGCGGTGGCGTGCGGCGGGTGGCAGTGGACGACGGCCTTGACGTCGGGCCGGTTCTTGTAGACCGCCAGGTGCAGCAGAATCTCGCTGGAGCGCTTGCGCGTGCCGGCCAGCTGCTTGCCTTCGAGGTCCACCTTGCACATGTCCTCGCATTTCATGAAGCCCTTGCAGATCATCGTCGGGGTGCAAAGGACTTCCTTGTCGTTCAGCCGGTAGCTGATGTTGCCGTCGTTGGCGGCGGCGAAGCCCCTGGCGTAAACCCGCCGGCCGATCTCGCATATCTGCTCTTTGAGCTTGTGTTCGTTGAGCATGGTTTCACTTGATGTTCAGTTGATCGATAATGCAGGCACAGTACGCATCGACCGGCTTCTTCTCGGGGTGGAACGGCGCCGCCGCCTCGCCGCCCTCGCTGAAGCCCACAAGGCTGCCGACCCCGGCGCCGAGGTCGTCGTAGATGACGAGGTCTTCCCCATCCGGCGCCGAGCCGAGCTTCAGCGCTTTGAAGCTGAAAGGGACGGCGATGAGCCAGCGCGCCCCGACGAGGCTCGGGTGAACCCGCGACAGGGTGACGCTGCCGATGACCTCACCGATGCGCACGTTCCAGCTCCTCCAGGGTGCAGGCCACGCCGGGCGGACAGGTCGAAGCACCGCGACAAAGCACGCGGATGATTTGCCGCAACTCGAAGTACGTCCGCCCCGGCATCTCGACGGCGAGCAGGTTCGCCCCGAGCGTCATCGTCGCCCTCACGGCCTGTGCGACGGTTGTCACCGCGACGGCCCGCAATCCGGGCACCTTGTTAACGACGCAACAAACCAGGCCGGGGTCGTCGCAGAAGACCACGCCGCCGCAACAGGTCCCGCTCGCCACACACTCGGCAACGGCCTTCGCCCACGCCGCGGGCGCGCCGTTGGCGGCGGGGAAGTCCGTCACCGTGATCCCTTCGCGCCGGATCGCCTGCAAGGCACTCGCGAGCATCGGATACGGCCGCTCCTGCGCGTAACCCCAGACGTGTACCCACCCATCGCCGTTCGTCAGCGTGCCGTCGGCTGCCATGAATCGCAAATCCCCTGCACCAGCCAGCGCACCGGCGCGTTCTTGTGCCCCATCATCTCGCGAACCGCCCCGCCCTCGCCGCACAGAATGACCAGGTCGGCGACCCCAGCGCCGAGGTTGTCGATGGCCAGCAGCGGTTCGCCGTCCTCCTTGCCTGCGGCGGTGAGTAGCTGCACAACGAGCAACCGCCAGCCCGCCATGCTGGGGTGCTTGACCGTGGACACCGCCTGACCCACCACGCGACCGATCTGCATACCGCCCCCCGTTTAGCGGCCGCCCTCAGGGCGGCGCTCGTAGTGACCCGATTCATCGGGTCATGCTCATCATCGACCGCATAAATGCGGTCACTACGAGCGCGACGATAGCGCCGCCCCGAGGGCCGGCCGCTAAACGAATCAAATGACGCGCAGCGCCCGCACCGTCGTACTCCGCCGCTGCCGCGTGAAGGTCAACGGCGTCGTGACCCCTTCCCCGGTGGGCGTCGCGATGCTGAAGCTCAGATACCCCTCGCCGCCGCTCCCCAACCCCGCCATGCTCGGTCCGTTGTGTATGTAAAGCGTCACGTCCATCTCTCGCCCCATGCGCGTGATGGTGTCCACGTTGCGCGAGTGGATGACGGCGGTATGCTTGAAGCCGTGCTCATACTTCTTGGCCAGTGCGATGGCCGTGTCCACGTCCGGCACGCGGACGAACGGCACGAACGGCATCATCTGTTCGTGATCGACGAACGGGTTGTGCTCGTCGGTTTCGCCGAAGAGCAGCAGCGTGTCGGCGGGGACCGAGAAGCCCGCTGCCTTCGCCAGCACGGCCGCGTCCTTACCGATCAGGTCCTTGTTCAGGTGGGGCTTGCCGCCCTCGCCGGCGGGGAAGGCGACCTTCGTCAGCGCCTGAACCTGGCCGGCGTCGAGGCGCACCGCCCGGAAGCGCGTCATCGCCTCCATCAGCTCGTCGAAGATCGCCTCGACCGCGAAGACTTCCTTCTCGCCGATGCAGAGGAGGTTGTTGTCGTACGCCGCGCCGTCGATGATGGAGCGGGCGGCGTTTTCCAGGTCGGCCGTCTCGTCCACGACCACCGGCGGGTTGCCCGGGCCGGCGACGATGGCCCGCTTCGGGCTGCGCATCGCCGCCCGACCGACCGCGGGGCCGCCGGTCACGCACAACATTTTCACCTCGCGATGGTCGAAAATCGCCTGCGCCGACTCCAGCGTCGGGTTCTCGATGATCGTCATCAGGTTGTCGATGCCGATGGCCTCGTGGATGGCTTGGTTGAAGAGGCGGGTGCCCTTGCAGGCGATCTTCGCCCCGCTGGGGTGCGGGTTGCAGACCAGGGCGTTGCCGGCCGCGAGCATGTTGATCGCGTTGGAGGCCAGGGTCGGCAGCGAGTGCGTCACCGGGGTGATGACGCCGATGACGCCGAACGGGGCGTACTCCTGGAGCGCGATGCCGTTCTCGCCGCTGAAGGCGTCGGTGCGCAGGAATTCGACGCCGGGGATGCGCTCGGCCACGACCTTCAGCTTCTCGACCTTGTGCTCCAACCGGCCGATCTCCGTCTCCTCCAACTCCTCGCGGCCGAGCGAGTCGGCCTGCTTCGAGCAAATGTCGCGGATGCACTGGACGGTCCGGCGGCGGTCGTCGAGGCCGCGGCGCTCGAACTCCCGCTGCGCCTCGGCCGCGGCGGCGACGGCGGCGCCCACCTCGTCGAACACGCCCCACCGCTGGGCCCGGCCGTTGCCCGACGGCGCCCTGGCGTGGCCGTTGCGCACGTGCGAAAGGACTTCCTGCACCACGGTGCGGATCAGTTCGTCGGTGACTTGCATCGTATGTTATCCCTCGTTTAGCCGCCGCCCTCGGGGCGGCGCGTTTGAAGCGCCGCCCCGAGGGCGGCGGCTAAACGTCATTCGCGGGCGGAAAAGATCGTCTTGTTCTCGACGTTGACCGTGTCCACGATGCCGATGATGACCGCGTCCACCGGCAGCTTCTCCGTCTCCGGGGTCATGCGGGCGCTGGAGCCCTGCACGATGAGCACCATTTCCCCCTGCCCGGCGCCGACCGTATCGACCACGACGAAGGTGCGCCCGGTGCTGACGAGCCGGTTGCGTTGCCCCGGATCGACGCGCAGCGGCTCGACGGTCAGCAGTTTGCGGCCGGTCATCGAGGCGACCTTCTGCGTCGCCACGACACTGCCGGTGACTCGGGCCAGGAACATGATTCCTCCACCGGGGGGCTAACGCCCCCCGCTCGTCAGCACTTCCTTCGCCTGCCGGGCCACGATCAATTCCTCGTTGGTCGGCATCGTCCACAATTGCACTCGGCTGCCGGCCGCATCGATCCTCATCTCGCCCCTGACCCGCGAGTTCAGGGCCGGGTCGAGGGCGATGCCGAACCAGTCGAGGTTGGCGCAGACCGCGGCCCGCATCGCCGCCGAGTTTTCGCCGATGCCGCCGGTGAAGACGATGGCGTCGGCCCCGCCGAGTTGCAGCAGGTAGGCGCCGAGGTAGTGCCGCACCGAGGCCACGAACACGTCGAAGGCCAGCTGCGAGCGCTGGTCGCCATTCGCGGCCGCCGCCTCGATGTCGCGCAGGTCGTTGTGCCCGCTGATGCCGAGCAGGCCGGAGCGGTTGGCCAGGTCGTCGAGCACCTGTTCCAACGTCTTGCCGGTGGCGCGCATCAGCGGCGGCAGGGCGAACACGTCGAAGTCGCCGACGCGGTTGTTGTGCGGCAGGCCGCTCTGCGGACTCATGCCGAGGCTGCTGCCGACCGACTTCCCCGCGCGGATGGCGCACAGCGAACTGCTGCCCCCCAGGTGGCAGGAGATGATCCGCGCCTGGCCGTTCTTCAAGAGTTGTGCAGTGCGCTCCGCGATGTAGCGGTGGCTCGCCCCGTGGAAGCCCCAGCGGCGGACGCCATACTTCTCCGCCCATTCGTGCGGCACGGCGTACAGGTGTTGCGCCGGCGGCACCGTCTGGTGGAACCCGGTCTCGAATGCGGCGACAAGCGGGATCTGCGGCAGCTCCTTTGCCAGCTGGCGCATCGCCCGGACGTAGGGCGGGTTGTGAGCCGGGGCGACGTCGGCGTAATCCTCCATCGCCGTCAGCAGGCCGTCATCGACGCGGTGAGTCCCGGTCAGCCCGCGGGCGTGGACGGCCTTGAAGCCGATGGCCGCCAACTCCCCCGGGTCCTTCAGCGCCTGCACGCGCGGGTCGGCGAGCTGTTGCAGGCAGAGCCGCACGGCCACGGCGTGATCCGGGGCGGCCAGCGTCGCCTCTTCCTTCACCGAGCCCGCCTCGACGTAGCAGCGCGACGTCTCCGAGCCGATGCGCTCGACGCCGCCGCGCGCCAGCACGTGCTCCGACGCCATGTCGAACAGGCGGTACTTGAAGCTGGTGCTGCCCAGGTTCGCCACCAGGATCTTCATGACGACTCTCGCAACCTCCTGCCCCCACGCCATCCGCCGCCCCCCGGCTCAAAAGCGCCGCGGGCTGCCGACGAAGCCGGTGCAGCCGACAATCACGATCCAGGCGAGGCTGATGCCCAGCACGATCCAGGCCTTTGTCTTCGCGTCCGAGTCCCGACAGGTGGCGACGCCGATGATGCCGAAGATCAGCGCCACGATGCCGCACAACACGGGGAACAGGATCAGTAGCACGATGTTCGTGTTGGCGAACATGGCGTCGAGCGGGCCGCTGCCATCGGCGCTGGCAGCCGCGCGCCGGCGCCGCTTCTTCGGCCGGCGCGGGCGCTCCTCTTCTTCCTCGTCGTCCTCGTCGCGCAGGCTGCGCCGGCGGCGGCGCGCCCGCTCCTCGTCTTCGTCTTCGTCCTCCCTGCGAGCGCGCGGCTTGTCGTCGTCCCGATCGTCGTCGTTCTCGTCGCGCCGGCGTCGGCGCGGGCGATCCTCTTCGGCTTCTTCGTGACCTTCACTTTCGTCGTCCCGACGAGGCATGGCGATTTCTCCGGGGAAGGGTCGCGGGCGTTAACGGCCGAGGAACACTTCCAGCACCGACTCGTCGGGGCGCGGTATGACGTGGGCGCTGACCAGTTCACCGTTGGCGGTGGCGGCCTGGGCGCCGGCGTCCACGGCGGCGCGGACCGAGCCGACGTCGCCGCGCACGAAGGTCGTGACGTAGGCGCCGCCGATCTGGACCTGGCCGCCAAGGGTAATGTTCGCCGCCTTGGACATGGCGTCGGTGGCGGCGATGGTGGCGATGAGGCCCTTGGTTTCGATGAGGCCCAGCGCCTCCTCGTTGCCGTGGCGGCCGTTACTCGATGTCACAGGTGGCATGATGAGATCCTCGTTGGGTAGCCCTTGGTTCGCTCAACTGACGCTCGCCGCAGTCTGTTTCTTGCCCGCAATGGGCAGGACGGTGCCGATGTCCTCGTGCGGCCGCGGGATGACCTGCACCGCGATGACCTCGCCGACGCGGCCGGCCGCCGCGGCGCCGGCATCGACGGCCGCCTTGACGGCGGCCACGTCGCCGACCACGAACGCCGTCACCAACCCGCTGCCGATCTTCTGCCAGCCGAGCAGCGTCACGTTCGCGGACTTGACCATCGCGTCGCACGCCTCGACGAGCGCCGTCAGCCCCTTGGTCTCGATCATGCCAAGGGCTTCCATGTGATTACTGGCCATTGCCGGTGTACCTCTCAGAAAGAAGTCAGAAGTCAGAAGTCAGAAGGAAAGAAGAAAGAAGTCGGGCATGGTCATTCTGACTTCTGTCTTCTGTCTTCTGACTCCTTACTTGAATAATTCCACCTTCGTCGCCCGCGGCAGATCGACCGCGTTCCCCTCGTCCGTGTCCAGGTGGACCTCGAGCTTGCTCGCCGGCGCCAGGCGCACGAGCAGGTCCTCCAGCACCGCCGCGCAGCTGCTCTTGACCCGCAGGTTGAGGCGGTCGCCGTCCTTGACTCCGTAATAGGCGCAGTCGGCCGGCCCCACGTGGACGTGCCGCTCGTGGCGGATCACCCCGCGCGGCAACTCGATCATCCCCGCCGGCCCCAGGAGGTAGCAGCCGGGCGAGTCGCGGTGGTCGCCGCTCTTGCGCACCGGCACGTCCAGGCCGAGCGAGATGGCGTCGGTGAACGCCAGCTCCACCTGGCTGTGATCGCGACACGGGCCGAGTATGCGCAGGTTCGGAATCATCCGGTGCCGCGGGCCGATGATCGTCACCGCCTCCTCGGCCGCGAAGAAGCCGTCCTGGTAAAGCGGCTTGTGGACCGTCAGCTGGTGCCCCTTGCCGAACAGGCGCTCCAGGTCCTCCGGGGTGACGTGGCAGTGCCGCGCCGAGATGTTCACCACCAGCTTCGGCTTGCCGTCAGGGGCGGCGTGGCCGTTGCCGCGGAACTGGCGCGACAGGGCGTCGCGCACCAGCCGTTCGACCAGCGACCGATCCAGGGTTGCCGCGCTCATGACTTGCTTCGTCTCCCGTTGCAGACGTCGCCCGGCCCGCCCGCGATCACCACGCGGGCGCCGGCGGCCCGGAGCAGTTTGCGCTGCGCCGCTGACAGTTCGTGATCGATAATGAGCGTGTCGATGGCAGACATCGCGCACAGATAGGCCAGCGCCTGCCGCCCGATTTTCGTGTGATCCGCCAGTACCGTCACCTCGCCGGCGCTGCGCATCATCTGCCGTTCGGTCTCGACGAGCAGCGGGTTGCTGTTGAACAGCCCCTTGGCCGTGATGCCGGCGACGCTCAGGAACGCCTGCTGGACGTGCAGCCCCTTCATCATCTGGATCGTCAGCGGCCCGAGGGCGACCCCCGTCGAGGGGTAGACGTAGCCGCCAAGGATCACCAGATCCGTCTCGCGGCTGTTGGCGAACAGGTTGGCGATGGGCAGGCTGTTGGTGACGATCTGTAGCGACCGCCCCACCAGCAACCGGGCCAATTCCAGCGTCGTCGTCCCGCCGTCGAGCATGATCGCTTCGCCGTCGCGGACCCGTCCCGCCGCCGCCTGGGCGACGCGCCGCTTCTCGGCCACCTGGGCGTTGGCGCGAGCCTCCAGCGCCGGCAACCCCTGGCCGTCCTCGGCCGACATGGCTCCGCCGTGGATGCGCTTGAGCACGCCGCGGCCCTGCCAGTGGTCGAGGTCGCGCCGCGCGGTGGATTCCGACACGCCGAGTTCCCGGGCCAGGTCGCTGAGCGTGATGAAGCCACGGCCCCGGACCAATTCCAGGAGCTGTTTGCGGCGGTCTTCGACCAGCATGACGGCGGTCCCGGTCTCCGGTGCGAGGGACTTCCGCGTGTTGTCCCGACGATGAACGTGGTATAGTGTGCAAAGTGCTCCGCTCGATTTCAAGTGGAATCTTGCAAGAATTGTCAAAATCTTTCATGAGACCGGACTGGCAACTTCCCCCCGGGGTTAGCCGCGGCCTGTGGGACTACCTGCACGACGCCGAGCTGGCCCGCAACTACGACGCCCACCTCGCCAGCACCCCGCTGCTGACGGTCGATTTGCGTTTCGCCGAGGACCACTTTCCGGCGCCCGCCCGGCTGATCGACCTGGGTTGCGGGACCGGCCGGCTGCTCATCCCCTTCGCCCGTCGCGGCTTCTGGGCCCTCGGCGTCGATCTGTCCCCGGAGATGCTGCGTGTCGCCGGCGTCAAGGCGGAGGCGGAAAGGGTCGTTATCCACCGCGTGCAGGCGAACGTCGTCGAGTTGGACGGGTTGCGCGATGGGACGTTCGATTACGCGGCCTGCCTGTTCAGCACGCTGGGCATGGTGATGGGGGCCGCCGAACGCCGGCGGGCGGTTGGCCACGCCTACCGGTTGCTCCGGCCCGGCGGGCGCTTCGTGCTGCACGTGCATAACCGCTGGTTCAACTTCTGGGACCCGCAGGGGCGGCGCTGGCTGATCCAGGACGTGCTGAAATCCGTCGCGGGGAGAGCTGACGCGGGCAACCGGGTCATGCCGGTACACCAGGGGATCGCCGGGCTGTCACTGCACCTGTTCACGCGGCGCGAGGCGGTCCGGTTGCTACGCGAGGCGGGGTTTCGCGTGGTGGAAGTGCGGCCGGTCAGCCTGCGGGAAGACGGGCGCCTGCCGCGGCCGCGGTGGTTCGGCTGGCTGCGAGCGTACGGCTACCTGATCGCGGCGGAACGGCCGGCGTAGCTTGCGTCGTCGGCCTACTTCCTGTTAGAACGATAGGGAAGATTGTTGCTTTTGGGAGAACGTGCATGCCGCTCCTCGATCATTTCCGCCCGCCCCTCTATCCGCGGCACCACTGGGAGTCGTTCCACTCGAACTGGGCCACCCGCATTGCTGACGCGCTGAACGAACGGTTGCCGCCGGAGTTCCTGGCGGAGGAGCATACGAGCGCAGGCGCCCGGCTGGAAATCGACGTGGCGACCTACCAGGAGCAGGGTATCGTCGCCGCCCCCGGCCCCAACGGCCCCGCAACCGCGATCGTCCCCCAAACCTGGGCCCCGCCCGCGCCGCCGCACACCATCCCCGCCACCTTCCCCGACGCCTTCGAGGTACGCGTCTTCTCGACGACGGGCGGCCTCACCCTCGTCGGTGCCATCGAGCTCGTCAGCCCCGGCAACAAGGACCCGGCCGAAGAGCGCCACGCCTTCGCGGTGAAGTGTGCCAGCTATCTGTTGCAAGGCGTCAGCGCGATTGTGATCGACATCGTGACGACCCGGCGGGCCAACCTGCACAACGAGTCGATGCGCCTCGTGAACGCACCCTCGGTGGTGGAATTCCCCGCCGATGTGGAACTCTATGCGGTGGCTTACCGGCCGGTGTTGCGGCAGGATCGGCCGGAGATTGACGTGTGGCCGGTGCCCTGCGCTCTGGGGAGTCCGCTGCCGGTCCTGCCCCTGCGCCTGACGGGAGACCTGTTCGTTCCGGTCGATTTTGATGCGACTTATCGGGAAGCCTGCCGGCGCCGGCGCTTTCCTTCCTGATCCCTGGTCCGAACGGTCGCGGCTCGTCATTTCCTCCCGAGCAAGTCCCGAGCCTCCTCGACCGTCATCGGTAGGGGGTCGTTGCTGCCGCGGAGCAGGTCCCAGCCGCTGAGGCGCCGCCCGTCGATCTCGCCCCCCAGCATCCCGTCGATCTCGAACTCGCCAAGGGCCTCTTTGGCGGTGGCCGCGGCGATGTGGTCCTTCCGGCAGCGGGCGTCGATGCCCTCCACCCGCTCCAGGTCCGCGTACTGCTGGGGGTCGTACCCGACCCCTGAAGCCCGGGGAAACTGCGTGAGCAGGAGCAGGACGAGCAGACAAGCCACGCCCAGATCAATCGCCAGGCCCGGGGCGGTACTCAACCAGGTGACGAAGCGCCTCGGCAGGCCGCCGCACACGAAGAGCACCAGGCCGAGGTGGGCGAACAGGTGATAGCGCCCCCAGTGGTGCATCCCTTCGTACTCGAAATACGCCCGCCCCGTGTAGATCAGCCAGTAGCTCACCACAATCAGCCCCAGCCCCAGCAGCAGCAGCGACGGGTGCGGCGCTTGCCACCACCACCAGGCGCCCAGGAGCACGAACACGACCCAGACTGCGTTTACCACCGTGATGGAGCTGGTCACTTCGCTGAACCCCGCCGCCCCGGGGATCAGGTCGTCCACCATTGCACGGCAAGTGTACTTGAGGCCGACCTCCGGCTTGAACGTCTCCAGGGCGGTAGCTTCGACCTCCACGCGCGGCAAGTTCGCGATCTGCTTGCCGTTAAGCGGCATGGTGATGGCCAGGGAAACCACCGTGCCCAACAGGGGGATCAGCGCCGGCAGCCAGGCGTGCCGGACGGTTGCCAGGAGTCGCGGCCACAGGGTCAGGAACCACCCGAGGAATTGTCGCGGCTTTCCGGGGTCGGGAGTCCCCGGGGCGAGCAGATAAAGCAGGCACAGCGGGCCGGCCAGGACGCCGGTGGCGAACCAGCCGGGAGCCAGCGCACACCACAGGGCACTCAGGATCAGATAGCGGCGACGGCCGGTCTGCCGCCAGCGCTGGGCGGCCAGCAGGCCCAGCAGAAGCGTGTCCAGGGCCAGCACTGTGAAGCTGGCCGAGAACCAGGCGACCGCGTTCTGGTAGTGCGTATTGACGCCGAACAAGGTCATTGCCAGCAGGGCGGGGAACGGCTGCCCGGTCTCGCGCCGCACCAGCAGGTAGACCAGCACCATCGCCGCCACGATGGCCAGCGGCCCCTGCAGGGCCATCACCAGCGGCACGTTGGTCGGCTTCCCGGCGAGCTGCGCCATCAGCCAGATGCTCAGCCGGCCCAGCGGCATACTGTGCTCGTTGTGCGGCTGCCAGAGGCTCGCCCGGGCGCCGTCCCAGGTCCACGACTGCACCAGGATCTGCCAGTCGTCGCCGAGCAGGTCGGGCCGCAGGATTATGGCGATGTTCAGCAGCAGGGCGGCATCGCACGCCATTCGCGCCCAGAAAGCGACCCGGCACCAGCTCCAGGGCGTGGTCGGGGCGCTCACGACGGTCCCGTCCGGGTCAGGGAAAAGAGAGTCGCCGCGGGGGTGTGCTTGGGCCACGTCACTCCTTCACCGTCCCCGCGGTGATGCCAAGGACCGCCGGCACCCCGTAGCGGTTGCCGGTCTTCTCATCATACGCGATGTCGATACTGGTGATCTTCTCCCCCGGGCGCGGGTTCGACCACTGCATCTGGTAGACGACCGCCTGCCGCTCCGCGTCGCGCGGGAACGGCGCCGCCCAGGCGACCGCGGCCCCCGGCAGCCCCTGCGGCTTCGCCGTGATCCAGTGGCCGACGCCGCGGCTGTAGAGCACCGGCACCGCGGCCGTCTTGCCGTCGGCGTAATGCACCACGTACTTGAAGACCGCGGGCGGGTTGTTCTTCTCCTGGTCGTTGGGCCGCCAGTCCTCCGTCTGGTGAAACGCGTGTAGGAAGAAAAGCACGTCGGCCTTGCGGCCCACCGCGATGCCCTCGACCGAGTTCGGCAGCGTCCCCTTGGCGTCCCTCCCGGCGAGCATGACGCAGGAAGGGAGAGGAGACGTCTTGAAATCGCGGACCTCGTAGGTGACGCCGGCGAGGGTGTTTTCGCCGACCGGGAAGTGTGCCAGGTCCGGCTGCCCGCTCAGCCAACCCTTGTCGCCGGTCAGGAACTGGTTGCACTTCTCCCCGAGCGGCACCGGGTTGTAGGCGAGGTTGGCCCCGGGGATGATCGTCCGCTCCCCGGCGAAGACCGCCCCGAGGTTGCGCAGCAGGGTGGCGACGATGGTCTGCTTCTTCTCGGCGTTGACCGGGTTGGCCTCCGCCTCCAGCACGCGCACCTGGTTGAGCAGCACGCCGCCCGGCCCCATGCGGTACTTGACCAACCCGCCGACGTTCAAGAGCGGCACCACCGTCTTGCGGTACTCGTCGGAGCGCTTCACCTTGATCCACACCTTGTCCACGCCGATGACGTCCGACTTGCCGACCTTGTCCCAGGCAAGCGGTTCCAGCGCAATCGACTTGCAGTTGCGCGGCGGGCTGACGGCGAAGTCCTGGCGCAACTCGGCGCCGGGTTTCAGGTCGATGGTCATGGCGTCCTCGGCCCGGCCGTCGAAGAGCAGCCGCATCTTCGTGATGAGGTGATAGTGCGTGTTCAGCATGATGCTGAAGTCGGTGACCTCCTCCTCCTTCGGGAAGTCGCCGGCCCACTTCGGATGTGGGTCGGCGCCTTTCGCCAACTCGTGATAGAAGATGAACTTCCACGAATCGGCCGAGGTGAGGCCGTTGGTCATCTGCGACCAGGCGTAGGCGTATTTCTCCGAACGGACGAAGGGGGCGACGTCGTCCAGATCGACAACGTAGGTCAGGGTGTCTTTGGCGGGGTAGCGGTCGCCCGACCAGGGATAGATTTTCTCGTTTGATTCCAGCACCACGTCGCGCATCGTCAGTCCGGAGATGAGCGGGTCGCGCAGCGCCGGCAAGGTGACGCGCTCCATGCGGAACGGCCGAATGACGTGCTCCTGGCCGACGACCTTGTTGAAGTCGGCGAGCCCGTCGGGGGTCAGGCCCCAGAGCATCAGCCAGCCGCCGCGGGCGGCGAACGCCTTCAGCGCGTCGCGCGACCCGGCCAGCGCCTTCAGAGTCGCCGGGCTGGCGTCGGCCACGACGATCTCGTTGGTCTTGTCGGCCAGGGCCGAATCGAGGTTGGCGGCCTTGCGGTACTTCAGCCGCGTGGCGTCGAGCAGCTTCAGCCGCACGTCGCCCTCGGGCAGGACGACCGCCGTCGTCTTCGCGGGTGGCCGGTAGCCGGCGCAGTAGTTCAGCAGGTTATCGAACAGCCGCTGGGCCACCGGGTCGGCGGCGAGTTTGGTGCCGACGGCCAGCTGACAGAGGACGAGCAGGCCGTCGATGACCGGGCACTCGGCCAGGGCGGTGTGCGACAATTCCTCGTCACACTGGGCGAGGGACCGCGCCCCCTTGGCCGACTTGCGGTAGGCGTTGCGGTAGACGACGTGGTCGCCGGACCAGCAGAAGAAGTCCGGCTGGCCGAGGCCGGCGAAGGCGGGGTGCTCCAGGTTCTCCGAGAAGGCGACGCGGCCGGCGTGGTCGGTGACGGCCAGGTCCGCGGGGACGGCGGTGTAGTGCAGCGGGTTGTTCTGGTCGAGGACCAGGACGCGCGTCCCTCCCGCGGCCAGCGCCTGCCACTTGGGGTCGGTCGCCTCGCGCGGCGACAGGGCGTTGGGGCCAACGACGAGGACCTTCGCCTTCGCGGGAATCTTGTCGAAGCCTCTCACATTGGAGAAAGAGACGCCGCGATTCTGCAAGCGCTCTCTCACGACTCCCTCCGGATCCCAGACGGCGAGTTCTTCCTTTGCAAGCGCCGGTTTCGGGCTGCCGTCCGCCGGGATGACCCAGTACGGCTTCACCTCGCGGAACACCTCCTTGCCGTCACGCACGCAGGTGAGGACCAGTTCGCCGCGGGTGCGCTCGGTGACCTTCGGCCAGGAGAACGCGTACTCTTGCTCGGCCGCCTCGCCGGAGTTGACGAGGAACTCCTTCTTGCTCGGGAAGACCTTGCCGCCAAAGGTATCTTTGATGTGCAGCTCAATCGGCGTGTCGAAACGGGTGTCGTTGAAGACCTTCAGAGTCCTCTTGACCACCTCTCCGCCTGCGAAGGTCCAGTTCCACTCGCGGCACAGCACGCAGACCGGCTGGAACGAGTTGTAATGCAGGTCGGCGCGCTCGCTGCCCATCCAGAAGTGGATCGCGGCCACGCCGTGCCAGCGGTAGCCCTCCGCCAGCATCTTGGCCATCAGGCCGACGCCCTCGCGCGCCTGCGGCCAGCCGAGGAAAGCGCTCTCGCCGCCGAACTGAGCGTACATCGACGGCGTGCCGCCCGAGGCGTAGAAGCTCTCGCCCAGGAACAGCGGTTTGTCGTCGCCAATGGGCCACGGCGCCCAGGCCCGCGGCTCCTTGTGGCGCGAGAAGGCGATCTTCATCGTGTACGCCTCGTCGGGGTACTCGCGCAGGGCGGCCTCGTTGTAATGGTTGCCGTAGATCGGCAGCGACTGGTCGCGCAGGGCGTCGCCGCCATCGATCATCGCCGGCCGCGTCGGGTCGAGCGCCATCACTTCCTTGACGGCGCGCTTGATCTCCGGCTCCTCCGCGTCGAGCCAGCCGAGATTGCGAGCGTTGATGTAGGTGATCTCATTCTCGATCGACCAGATGAAAATCGACGGATGATTTCGCTCGGACTTGACCCATGCCTTGAGCTGCGTGAGCCAGTTGTCGAACAGGTCGCGGCGAGCCTTGCCCTTGTCGTCGAGGAGCAGGTAGCTGGCGGCCTCGCCGTCGAAGATGCCCGAGCGCCGCACCGGCATGCCCAGCCGGTCGAAATGGTCCAGAGACTCTTCCTGGGTGCGGCCGAACCAGGGCTGATCGCCCCAGTAGCGGACCATGTTCTGGCCGCGCTTCTTCCAGATCGCCACCGCCTCGTCGGGGTCCTTCGACGGCTCGTCGGTGTCGGCACGCAGGTGCCACGGGACGCCGTTGAGCGTCAGGTGCTGCCCCTTCCACTCCCATTCGCGGAAGCCGAACTTGGTCCGCTGGACGTCGATGGCTTTGCCGCCGGCCTTCAGCGTCGTCACCAGCTGGTACTGCCGCGGGTCGTCCGGCCACCACAGTTTCGGCTCGGCCCAGTCCTCGGTGCGCTCGACCGTCGTCGTCTCCCCTGGCCCCAGGCGCACCTCGGTCGTCTTGAACGGCACCGCCTTGCCCTCCGGCGTGCGACCGTCCTTGGCGAGCGGTACTGCTTCCAGGGTCAATGATGCGTTGATCTCTTGCGCGCTCGAGTTGTGGAAGGTCAACTCGACGCCGAGCTGCTTCTTGCGAACCGACGGCTTGACGAAGACGTCGGCGGCGTAGGCCGGGCCAGCCACGACGAGGGACGGGGTTTCGATCAGGCCGTTGTGGCGAACGCGCAGAACGATGGGGAAGTCGGCGAAGCGCATGAAGCTGAGGCCGCCGGAGTTGAACATCATGTCGTGCGGCAAGTTGAACATGTAGCGGGCCGATCGTCCCTGGCCATCCTGGGCGATGGCGTAATAGCCATCCTTGATGGCGACGATGACCTCGTTGACCTCGCCCGGCTTCATCGCCGCCGTGGCGTCGCACTCCCAGAGGGCGGAGGGCGCCTTGCTGCCGCCGCAATACTTGCCGTTGACGAAGGCCGACGCGAGGAGCGCCGTGGACGGGAAGCGCAGCACGAACGAGCGGCCCTTGAAATCGGCCGGCACCTTGATCCGCGTGCGGTACAGGTAGCGGTGGGCGTATTCCAGGTCGGGCCGGTTGGCGTCGCGGTTGCCGGGGACCTTGATCCCCTTCCAGAACAGCGCGTCGAGAGGAGTGGGCAATTCCTTCACGGGCTCGGCCCGGTCCTTCAATTCCTGCTCGTCCCAGCGGGCAATCTGCCAGTCGCCGTCGAGCGGCGTGACGACGCGCTCGCCGTTTTCCGCGCTCGCCTTCACCTCGAAGACGTGTTTGCCGGCACGCCTGTCGTCCGCGCTCTGCCAGTCGCTGCCCGGCTGATGCGGGCCATTGGGGCGGAATTCGCCCTTGCAGAGGCAGACGCAATCGAGGCCGAAGAGGATGCGCTCCGGCTCCTTCTTGCCGTTGTTGGTCCGATATTTACGCTCTAATTTTATCTCGAAAGCGTGCTTGCCCGCCGCTAGCGGTGCCTTGCCGAGCTTCAGCCAGGCGACCTCGGTCCAGGGGGCGAGGGTCATGAGGTCGGTCGTCAGCTCGCTGGGGCCGACTTCCTTCCAGGCGCCGTCGTCGAGGCGCCAGGAGAAGGGCGAGCGCGCGAACTCATAACCGACGCGCGCCCACGCCTCGTAGTCGCCGCCGTCCTTCGCCGCAAAGGCGTAGGTCAGCAGGGCGCCCTCCGCAGGGACCTTCTTTTCGAGGTCTTGCGCCTCGACGCTGCCGAAGAGCCATTTGCCGCCGGAGAGGTAGTCCGGGTGGCCCCAGCCGGCGGATTGGAATTGCACGTTGGCCTTGGTCGGCGTTTCGCCTTCGAGCCAGACGTAATCCTGCGCGGCGGAAGAGGTGGCGAGGACGCCGAGCAGGAGCCCGGCGAGGAGGGAAAAGCGCATCATGGCGGTCCCGTGGCAATGGTTCCGTTTAGCGGCGGCTCGCAGAGCCGCGTGTTAGCTAACCACCAAGCCCACCTGTCGGGGCCGCTGCAAGAGCTTGACGTCGCGCGAAACAGTAATGCGGCCCCGGTTAGCTGCAGGGCCTGGTTCGGCGGCTGAACCCTCACTCATCCTTGCGTTTGCGACACTCTGGGCACAGGACCAGATAGTCATATCGAACTGGATCACGGTCCTCTACCAGCCAGCCTACGTCTCGGGCAAACTCGGCCATGACGCGGTATGGAATCTGCTCGGTGTCTCCTGCTCCCGCAGGAACGCCGGGACAGTAGTTCCCGCATCGCTCGCACAGGAACCCAGCGTAGATCATGGCTACGGAATGATACGGGTCATCTGCGTTGAAGCCATCATCGAGTGACATCTGCGCCTTAGCCTTTGCCGCCGAACGCGCGGCTCTGCGACTCGCCGCTAAACTAGGATTTCGCGCATCACCTGGCCATTCCGTCAGTCCTCGCGCTCTTCCTCGCCCTCCCTGACCTCCCAGTGATAGCCCGGAACCTTCTGCCGGAGTCGGCGGCACGCGGCTTCAGCGTCTTCCCTCCGAACGTAGCGCAGCTGTTTTGCCGAAGGTCCCGCGATCGTCTGTGTCGCTTCTTCCTTGATGGCCGCCAGGATCTCCTTGGTCGTCCCCTTATCACCGCGGCGCTTGTTCGGGAGCAGCGGTCCCGGCTCCACGCGGTACGGGAGCAGGCCGTAAGCCACAGCTTCTTCGCCGGTCAAACCGGTGACGGAGATAATCTCATTCGCAGCCGGCTCGCCCTCAGCACGGCGGTAAGCGTCCAATATCGCGTCATAGCGCTGCTCAAGGGTTAAGTCTTCCAGTTCGTCCCAGATGACGTTGACCGTGCGGGTCTTGGCATACTGCTGATGCTCCTCCAGGATGTACGGTTGCGGACCGCGCCCCGGCTTGGCGAATTCCTTGACGAGCATCGTGACCAGTTCCTCATGGCGCGGGTGTCTCTCCAACAAGTGACGGATAAGGCGGGGCATAGGCACTCCTACAGCAGACGGAAGCAAAGTTGAGGCATCGCTCGAAGTCGTGAGGACAAGCGGCGCCGCGTCCTTGTTCGACCCCTGCCGGCTTGCCCGGCAGGTGAAGCAGGTCAATGGCTAAACGGCGTATGCGAAAGGAGCCTTGCTTCTTTCTCCGCGCCCCACTCTAGCTGCCGACCTGCTTCACCTGCCGGGCAAGCCGGCAGGGGTCGAAGGTGCGTTGTGTTCCGCCGTCGTTCTAGCTGCCGACCTGCTTCACCTGCCGGGCAAGCCGGCAGGGGTCGAAGGTGCGTTGTGTTCCGCCGTCGTTCTAGCTGCCGACCTGCTTCACCTGCCGGGCAAGGCCGGCAGGGGTCGGACACAAGCTCCCTTGAATTTACACGCGCCGAGCAGGGTCAAGCCAAGATCCCCTGAAGTACCTGGCCATGCACGTCGGTCAGGCGGAAGTCGCGCCCGGCGTAGCGGTAGGTGAGCCGCGTGTGGTCGATCCCCATCAGGTGGAGGATCGTCGCGTGATAATCGTGGACGTGACAGGGGTTCTTTACAATATTCAGCCCGTATTCATCCGTCTCGCCGTACGCCACGCCGCCCTTGACCCCGCCGCCCGCCAGGAGCGCGCTAAACGCCTGCGCGTAGTGGTTGCGCCCCTTCGTGGCGGCGCTGTCGGTGAACGGCGTGCGCCCGAACTCGGTGCAGATGGCCAGGAGCGTCTCGCCCAGCAGGCCGCGCCGCTTCAGGTCGCGGACGAGCGCCGCCAGCGGCTGATCGACGCGCTTCGCCTTGGGCCGGTGGTCCTCCATGTTGCCGTGGGCGTCCCAGTTGTTGCTCGCCCCGGTATCGATCAGTTCGACGACGCGCACCCCGCGCTCGACGAGGCGCCGGGCCAGCAGGCACTGCGCGGCGAACGACTGGCTGTCGCCGCGCCTCGCGCCGTACAGCGTCAGGGTGGCGTCGGTCTCCTTCGAGAGGTCGAACGCCTCGGGCGCGACGCGCATCATGCCGGCGGCCGTCTCGAAACTGCTGGTGCGCGCGCGCAGGTTCAGGTCTTCGGGCCGGGCGCCGGCGTGGCGCTCGTTCACGTCGCGCAGCATCATCGCTTCCATTTCCTGCAACGACGCCGAGCGCGCGGGGGAGCGCAGGTCCGGGACCGGCTCGCCGCCGGGGACGATGCGCACGCCCTGGTGGTAGGGCGGCAGGAAGTTGTGGTCCCAGTTCTGGGCCCCGGCGTAGGGGATGTGTTCGCACAGCACGAAGTAGGACGGCAGGTTGGCGTTGAGCGTGCCCAGGCCGTAACTGAGCCAGGCGCCCAGGCTTGGCAGAGGGACCGTCGCCGAGCCGGTGTGCATCGCCAGCGCCGCCTGGAAGTGCTCGACGATGTCGGTGTGCAATGTGCGGATCACGCACAGCTCGTCTGCAACCGTGCCCAGCTGCGGGAACAATTCGCTGATCGGCAGGCCCGAGCGCCCGTGGGGTGAGAACTTGAACGGCGAGCCGAGCAGCGGCTTGGCACTGCTCTCGCGCAGCGTCGCGCCCGGGACCGTCTTGCCGTGGTCGGCCGTCAGCTTCGGCTTGGGGTCGAAGGTATCGACGTGGGAAAAGCCGCCCGTGAGGAAGACGAAGACGAGGTGTTTGGCGCGCGGGGCGAAGTGCGCCGGCCGCGGGGCGAGGGGGCCGCCGCCGTCGAGCCCCGCCGCCAGCGCCAGGGGGGCGCGCAGGGCGAGCCCGCCGGCCAGGCCCGCGGCACAACTCTTCAGGAAGCGGCGGCGGCCGTCGCGCTCGTGCGGGAACATGGCAAGTCCTCCTCAATCCACATAGATGAATTCGTTGGCACAGAGCAGGACGCGCGCCAGGCTCGCCCACGCCTCGGCCTGCCGCTCGCCGTCACCGGCCCCGATGCGAGCCATTTCTTCCTGGTAGCGGCGCAGGTAGTGGCGCCCGGCCTCGATCTCGTCCGGGGCCGCGGGCCGGCCCCAGGCGACCTCATACCCGAAGGCGATCCGGGCGCCGTCGTCGGGCGCCGCCGCCATCATCCGCCGGGCCAGTCCGCGCGCCTGCTCGTGGACGAAGGGGTTGTTCATCAGGAACAGCGCCTGGAGCGGGACGGTGGACGATTCGCGGCGGTCTGTGGTCGTGTTCGTGTCCGGCCCGTCGAACAGGGCCAGGAACGGGTGCCGCTGGAGGCGTTGGGTCATCAGGTAGACGGTGCGGTGATTCGACGGGTAGACGTCCTTGAAGGGGTTGTGCTGCGTCCAGCCCCAGGCGGTGATCGGCGAGAACGGATGGTCGCCCGGCCGGCCGTTATCGAGGTGGCCCGCCGCGGCCAGCAGGGCGTCGCGCACCGCCTCGGCGTCGAGGCGGCGGCGGTCGAAGGAAGAATACCAGACGTTGGCCGGGTCGCGCGCCGCGTTCGCGGCGTCGTTGGCGCTGGCCAGCTGGTACGTTGCCGAGTGTACGATGAGCCGATGCATCGCCTTGACCGACCAGCCGCCGTGGACGAACTCCGCCGCCAGCCAGTCGAGCAGTTCGGGGTGGGTCGGAGGGTCGCCGCGCAGGCCGAAGTTCGACGGGGTGGCGACGAGTCCGCGGCCGAAGTGGTGCTGCCACAGCCGGTTGACCATGAGCCGGGCGAAGAGCGGGTTCTCCGGCGCCGTCAGCCAGCGGGCCAGCTCCAGCCGGCCGCTCCCCTCGCGGATGATGAACGGCGCCTTGCCAGCCAGGAAGCGCGGCGGGCCGCGCCGGGCGACCGGCCCTGCCCGGGCGGGGTCGCCGGCCAGTTGGATGGGCACATCCGTGGGCGTGCCCTCGGCCACGGCGTAGGCGCCGGGCAGGTCGGCCGGCAGGTTCGTGCGGCGGAGCGCCTGCAGTTCGTCGCGGAAGGCCGGAGGCGGTGGCAACCGGTCCCTGCCCGCCCGCGCGAAGATCGCCTCGAGTTCTTCGAGTCTCTTGCGGCGTGCCTCCAGCGCCGCGGCGGCTTCGGGGCCGGGGAGCAGCGGCACGAACGACTCGCGCGGCCGCTTCATCGAGCTGAATTCCTCGGACCCGGCGTAGGGGAAGCGGGTGCTGGCGAAGATGCCGTAGAGGGCGTAGTAGTCCTCGCGAGTCACGGGATCGAATTTGTGGTCGTGGCAGCGGGCGCAGCGCAGGGTCAGGCCGAGGAAGGCGCGGCCGGTGGTGTCGATGGCGTCTTCCAGCGTCAGGTGCCACTGCTCGTAAGGGGCCGTCAGGTAGCGGCGCGACAGGGCGAGGTAGGTCGTCGCCACGGTGCGCTCGGCAAACCGCGCGGGCGGCCCCTGCTTCGCCAGGACGTCGCCGGCCAACTGCTCGCGCACGAACTCGTCGTAGGGCTTGTCGGCGTTGAACGAGTCGATGATGTAATCGCGGTACAGACGCGCCTCGGGCACCGGGTAGTCGGCGTTGTCGCCCGCGGTGTCGGCGTAGCGCACCAGGTCCATCCAGTATCGGCCCCAGCGCTCGCCGTAGTGCGGCGAGGCCAGCAGGCGCTCCACGACCCGGGCGAAGGC
>Ga0116224_10000421_pt1 | contig 33645 bp, 18 predicted proteins | sample Sb_taG_9_FD_89699 | JGI IMG/M metagenome (GOLD analysis project Ga0116224, IMG submission 89699) | Peat soil microbial communities from Weissenstadt, Germany - Sb_50d_b_LC metaG | ecosystem: Environmental > Terrestrial > Soil > Wetlands > Peat | place: Germany: Weissenstadt | collected 2010-09-21 | reverse complement strand
GCGGATCGACCTGAACCAACTGCCGTTCCGTGCAATGCTGTCCTGGCTGCAGAACCTGGCGGAGGCCCTGCTGTTACCCTGGGACGGCATCTACGCCCAACACCCAATGCCCACATGACGTTATGGATTCTCACATCCGGCACCCAAACTTGGAAGTACTGAAACTCGCTCTCACGCTCGCCCTGTGGACCCTGGTCGCCGTAGCCTTGTATTGCCTCCGGCCGCCTGGGTTTGTCCTCGTCGCCATCACCCTTGCCGTATTCGAGGAAGTCCTTGTTTACTCCCTCGGGGGCGGCCTTCAAGGCAAGGCCGAGAGCCTGTCGCACGACTTGATCCTTACAGTCCCCGTTATTGTGGGTTTCGTCGTTGGCTGGTTCATCTCCTTGAAGGAGCAACCGTGGAGCGAGACAGGACTGTACCTCGGTGCGGGGCTGCACGGCTTTGTCCTGGAGTTCCTGATGACCGGCCTGATCTTCAACCCGGTTGCCGTCCTGCTTCACGGCGGCCCGGTGTTGTTCATCTACGGGTCCCTCGTTCTCGTACCTCGCCCGCCACGCCCCAGAGAGGGCCGTCGGTTTCTCCTCGTGCGAGCCGTCGGCCTGTGGTGCATGACCTTGCTGCTGATGGTGCTGGGGGCCATCGTTGCCGATCATGTCCTTCGACGAACCCGCTGACAGGATGTGTTGACCGAGCCGCCAGCGGCAGCCCTCGCCCGCTCCTCCCGGCCCACGAGAACGGCCATCGCCTCCGGTCAAGCCGGGACCTTCCACAAGGTGGACCAGCGCCCGTCGGGCCGTTGATGGGTGCCGTGCGGAAGCATCGGCATCCGGCGGCCGGGGTCGTAGAAGTGCTCCCACAGGATTTGCACCCGGCCGCCGGAGGCGGGCCGGACTTCACACGGGTGATCGAACGGAATCGCCCCGGCGGTCGCCTCCCGCAGCGTGGACATCCGGCCTTTTTCAGGTTCGGCCGGGACGAAAGCAGGGCATGTCCGCTCTCCGGACGGGTCGGTTCGCAAAGCGAAGCTCGCCGCCGTCTCGCCCGATGCCAGGTCGCCGCCTTCCGGCCGTTCCTCAACCTCGACTTGGGAGCGTGCCTTGCCGAACTCCTCGCAACCTAACCGAACTCCTGCCGACCCGTTTCCAGAGTTCGGCAAGGAATCAATGCCGTTTTCGGCGGGGTTTTCGTCATCCTTGCCGAACTTGCCGAACTTGCCGAACTTGCCGAGCTTTTCGCCCGCTTCCTTGTCGTCGTCATTGTCGGGCCGGTATCCCTCTTCTTCTTCCTCACTGGAAGAGAGGGAAAAAGTTCGGCTAGTTCGGCTAGGATTGTCATTTTTGCCCTGTTTTATAGGTTTTTTGCCTTGCCGAACTTCGTTTTCGAGGTCGGCAAGGGTCGGCAAGGTCGGCAAGGGTCGCCGGCTCCCGCCGGCGGGATTGTCGCCGGTAGCCGCCGTGGTTTCCGCCGCCGGCTTGCGGGAGACGACGATGACCCTTCGGGCGCTGCCGTCAATCCACTTCTTCCCATTCGGCCGGTCGATGTGGATGCCTTGTTGCCGCAGGGCCGGGGAGCAGCGGGTCAGGTGATTTGTCAGGGATTGCGGGCTCGCCGGGAAGAAGCGCTCGTCACGGCCGGCTACGCAGGCCAGAAGTGCGGCGTGCAGGTCGCCGGGAGTGCCGACCCATTCGTCTCGGCCCTTGAACCATCCCCGCAAGGTTCGGCCTGCGAGGTCGTGTTCCAGGGTCGTCTCCTGCGCCGTGGAGGTCGCCTCCCGGTAGGAATCGTCCCAGGCGGCGTAGTCGAAGCCGACCGACCCGGACGTACAGCACGCCGCTACCCACCGGGCGCCGTCGGCCATTCTCGGCTTGCTTTCGAGGGTCGTCGTGGGAAAGTAGCTCAACCCCTCCGACAGGGCATCGTAGAGGCCGCCCAACGCCAGCGGCTTGACCTTGTCGAACTCCGCCCAGAACGACCGCTCGTCCTTGCGGGATGACTCCGGGATGACTTGGGCCTGGATGGTCACGCACCGGCTGGCCAGGTTCCCGGCGACCACGAAGTCCTCGATGCCGTTGAGGGAGACGGGCCGGGAGCAGTCGAAGACGGCCACGCCGTCGTCGGAGTAGAGCGCCCGGGTCCGCAGGCCGCCGCCGGTCGAGAGCCGGCAGAAGAAATCGGACTGCCACTGGTGGAGTTTGCTGACGTTGTCGTAGCCGAGGAGGTGGCTCTGCTTGGCCACGACCGCCCCGTCCCGCTCGTCACGGGGCAGGGTCAGCAGCTCGGCCGACTTGACCGGGTCGATCAGGCGTGTCAGCATCCTGACGAGGGTCGATTTCCCCGACCCCTGTTCCCCGGAAAATACCGACACGAAGTAGGGGCCGTGCCCCTTGTAAGCGTCCAGAATGGACCCGACGAACAACGGCCAGTCCTCGTCACGGACGTTGACCAGCGGGCGGAGCAACTCGACGTGCCCGCCCCGCTCCGGCACGGGCAAGGCGCCGGTGTTCCGGGTCCGGATAAAGCGGGCCGACGTCTGGCCCACTTCCCACCCGTCGGGACTGATGAGGACCGCCTGCCACGAGTCGTCGCCCAGGTCGATCTCGATGCTGTCCTGGAGGCGTGCGACCCGGCAAAAAACCGCATGGCACTCGCCCTTGCGCCCGACGGCTTTCAGTGTGGCCACGACCTGTTTCATCCCCGCCTCGGCTATCCCTCGCCCTTCCCGGTCGAAGAACAAGCCCGCCAGCAGGCCGGCAAACTCTTCCCCGCCCACGAGGTAGCACCAAACGATTGTTTTCTCGACTCTAAAAACTCGTCCAGGTTGAGGTGCGTGAAAAAGCCCGTGAAATCGGCCCGTTACGCAAGGTCTCGTCCCGAAAAGCGTTCAGGAATTCCCGAAATGCTGGTTTTCGGCCGAATTCGGCGTGGTTGCAATCCGGGCCTCGCGTGTGGCCGTCGTTTTTTTGGTGATTTTTCATCCACCCGTACCGTCACATACGTTTTATCTCCGTAAAAACAATCGTTTGGTGCTAGTAAAGTGGCGTTCAGCCCGGACGGCCGGCGGATGGTGTCGGGTGGCGCAATCAGCACGGCACGAATCTGGGACCTTGAGACAGGCAAAGAGTTGCAGCGCTTTGAGGGTCACACGCGGTTAGTCTACGGCGTGGCTTTCAGTCCCGACGGCAAACGGGTGTTGTCGTCTGGCGCGGATAATACGATCCGTCTGTGGGAGGTAAGCACGGGCAAGGAAGTACATTGCTTCCGGGGCCATACGGGGGATGCGTTCGGCGGACTGGTCCTGGACGTGGCCTTCAGCCCGGACGGTCGGCGGGCGCTCTCGTGTGGAGGCGATAAGACAGTGCGGGTCTGGCAGCTGTACGTGGGGGATACTCGGTGAGAACCAGAAAAGGGGTCGGGAGTCGTTTACAGACCATGAAAACGACCGTGATAGTCCTTACTTAACGACCCCCGACCCCTTTTCTTTCTCAAGCCGTGGAACATCGGCAGCAGTGCTCCACGCACCGGAGGAGCGATGTCAGGTGGGTATCGAGGAACAGGTCTGACTCAGGCCGAAGTCGAGGCCATGACCGCTGACTTCCGGGCTGCCGGTGGTGTGGTGGATCAGAGCGTGGACGCCCAGCGGTATCTCCAGGCAAGAGGGGCAGGGGGGCTGACTCTCAACCGAGAAACGATCCTCCTGCCAGCGAACCCCACCAGAACTGCGGTGTTTGAGGAACTGGTCCATGCGGAGCGGTTTCGCAGAGGGGTGACGATTGAAGCTGGCAGAGGAGGGGTGCTTCAGTTCGAGGCAGAAGCGGCAGAAACATTGATCCGAAATCGACACGCCTGGCAGCTTCCAGCGGAGGAGGTGCGTCAGGTTATCGAGAACCTGCGGAACATCAGGGCCGAGTTGCAAAGACTCGGCGCAGGGCAATAGGGCAGCGTTATGACAAGAACTATCACCGACAAACTTGTTGCCACTGTCATCGAGGTCACGGACCTCGGCCAGCTTTTCCCGGCATCCGTCCTCAAGGGGCGGCTCGGCCTGGACGTTCGCATAGAGCGTGGATCGCTTTCAACCGGGAAGAAGGTGCGGCTGCACGGTCTGGGGTTGGAAGAAGAGGTGGAAATCATCGGCATCGAGATGCTGAGCAACCCCCATGACCCGAATGTGGTCCGTATCCTCTGTTCCAAGCCCAAGACGCTGGCCCTTCCAACTGGGAAGGTAGAGGGGTGGGTCATCGCAGAGCAGTAGCCACCCGGGAAGAGAAAAGGGGTCGTGCGTCGTTTCCGGATAGGTATAGGTCGAAAACGACCCCCGATTTCTTTTATTTCTGCGGCCCCGCTGGATGCTGCTCCCTCCGCACCTGCCACTCCGGTAGCACGCTGCCCTTTCAACCTCAGCCCACGCCAGTTTCTTCGCCCTACACTCCCACATTCCGGCACCTGAACTTTTTTTCACTTTTCTTGCAATTCGTCCTTGACGAATCGCAGTGTTGAAGCGTACACTTGTAAACATCACGGGAGCAGCCGGCGAGTCGTCCTCCCCGGCGCCCTTACCGTTCACTTTTCGCGCGGGTCGTTCCCCCCCGGACGCACCGCGGTTGATCGCACCGGGTCAACGCGCCGCGAGTCGCACCCGCGCCACCAGGAGCAACACCATGTCTTTCCGTTACCTCCTCGGACCGCTCTTCCCCGACCAGGCCCGCCGCTGGCAGGCCGACCGCGATGCCGGCCGCTGCCTCACCTTCGGCGCCCGCGGCGACCTCGACGTCCCCGTCGGCCCCGCCGACTCCTGGGACGACGTCCGCCGACGCCTGCCCCCCGGCTGGCGCCCCGACTTTGTCGCCCTCAACCTGGGTTACACCTTCATCCCGCCCAACCTCTGGTCGGCCCCCGTCCCGCTGGTCGGCCTGGCGCAGGATTGGAATCTCCTCTGGCACCATTACCGCCGGGCCCTCCGCCGCTGCGACCTCGTCCTCACCGACGTCCCCGGCGTCAATTTCCTTGCGCAGGCGGGCTTCCGCCACGTCCGACCCGCCAACCTGTTTGGCTGCGATCCCGAATGGCTCGACGGCCCCTGGCCCGTTGGCCCGCGGGATATCGACATCCTCTTTATCGGTAATTTGCACCCCGCCGTCCAGCGGGACCGCCTGTCCTGGCTGGGACGGCTGGCGCGCCTGGGCCGGCGCTGGAAGGTCGTCATCGCCACCGGGGTCTTCGGCGAGGACTACCGTACACTGCTGGGGCGGGCGCGGATCGTCTTCAACCGCTCCATCCGCGGCGAGTGCAACATGCGGGCGATGGAAGCGGCCGCGGCCGGCGCCCTGCTCTTCCAGGAGGCCGACAACTGCGAGGTGTCCAACTACTTCCGCCACCTGCGCGAGTGCATCCGCTATCGCGACGACGATCTGGAGGTCCGGCTGGAGCATTTCCTGACCCATGAAGACGCGCGCCAGGCCATCGCCGAGAGGGCGCGGCAGCGCTTGCGCGACTTCGGCCTGCCGGCGCTGTGGGGTCGGGCGCTGGGCACGGTCGCCACGGAGCGACACGAGATGAGGCAGCGGGCCGGCCGCCGCTTGTGCCCGGACGGGCGAGGGACTGACGAAGAGGACGCGCTGCTGGGCCGGACCTGGCAGGCGCTCTCCTGCGCCGGCGGCGGCGACCCCGGCCTGGCCGCCGACTTGGAGCGGGCGCTGGCGGCGCGCCCGGGGGCGGCGGCGCTGCACAACGCCCTGGGCGTGGTGCGGGCGCTGGCCGGGGCTCAGCCGGCGGCCCTCGCCGACCACTTCCGACGCGCTGTCGAGGCCGACCCCTTGCACCTCGTCGCCGCCCTGAACCTCGCCGACGTGCTGACCGACCTCTGCGACCGCGCCGCGGCGACTGACGGCGCCCGCCGGGCGTTGGCGGTGCTGGACCGGGCCGAGGCCCTGTCGCCCGCCGTGCTGGACGCGCCGTCCTACCCGCCAGGCTTCGACACGCTGCGCGTCGAGTGGGAGCGGGCGGCCTGGACCAACGCCGGGAGGCCGGCGGCGGAGGCCCGCGCCAAGCACGACCTGCTGCGCTGGCGAATCCACACGATCCTGGGCGAATTGACCGGCGACCTGGGCCACCACCGCGAGGCGGCTCTGGCCCGACCCGACTTGCCCGCCACCCGTGCGGCCCTGGGATGTGCCCTGGGCCGCGCCGGCCACCCCGCCGAGGCGGTGCCTCACTTGCGCCGGGCGGTGGCGGGCAACCCCTTTGACCGGCAGGCAGCGCGCGCCCTGTACCAGGCGCTGGGCGACGCCGGCGACCGCGACGGACAGGCGGCGCTGGCGTCCGACCGGCGCCTGCTGGCGCGCGCCGCCCCGGGAGCCGTGCCGGCCGAGCCGTGGTTCGCCGAGGCCGTAGCCGCAAGCGACCCGCTTGCAGGCTCTGCGGAAGCCAGCAAGCGGGCCGCTTGCGGCCACGGTAAGCAGGCCCGTTTCGAGTCGCTGGCCCTCGACGAGTTCCACCGCCGCTTCGGTGCCCCCAACACCAGTCGCGCCATCCACTCGTTCACCCCGCCGCAGGACACCCACGTCGTTCTGACGCTGCTCGCCCACGGCCGCGCCCGCCGCGTCCTGGAAGTCGGCACTGCGGCCGGCCACATGACCGCCAACCTCACCGAGTGGACGCCCGACGACGCACAGGTCTTCAGCCTCGGCGTCGTGGACGACCTGGCCGTGGCCACGCCGGCGCCGCAGCGCTCGGAGGACCCGCCGCGCGCCGAGTTCGGCCGCTTCGCCAACCACTTCGGCAAGGTCCACAAGGCCCAGTTCGTGACGGCCGACTCGCTGGCCTTTGACTTCGGCCGGCTGGGGCCCCTCGACTTCGCCTTCATCGACGGCGCTCACGACCGGCAGCACGTCCTCGGCGACACGCGCAAGGCGTACCGGGCGCTGTCGCCGGGCGGCTGTCTGGTGTGGCACGACTTCGACAGCCCGGTCGCCTGGGTCGAGGTGCGGCGGGCGCTGGAAGAAATCGACTTCGAGGAGACGATTTATCATGTGGCGGGGACCGGCGTTGCGTTCCTGCACAAGGGGGAAGGGGCCGACGACCGCGTAGCCGCAAGCGGCCCGCTTGCTGGCTCTGTGGTAGCCAGCAAGCGGGCCGCTTGCGGCTACGCGGTGGCCGTCACCTGGGAAGGTGTCCAGGATGAGATGCAGTCGCTGGCCCTGGTCAACCGGCAACTCTGTCTGCGGCTGATTCAGCGCGGACACGAAGTCTCCCTCCTCCCCCTCAACTTCCCGCCGGATCTGGGCGTTCCCCGTCTGCCGTTGCTGCCGCCCCTGGCCGCGCGCCTCCGCGCCCCGCTCAGCCAGCCGTGCCAGGTCCACGTCCGTCACGGCTGGCCGCCGGACTTCACACCTCCGCCGGTTGGACACTGGGTCCTCATGCAGCCGTGGGAGTTCGGCAGCCTGCCGCGCGCCTGGGTCGGACCCATCACCGAGCAGGTCGATGAGGTCTGGGCCTACACGAAGGCGGTGCGCGATTGCTACGTCGAGAGCGGTGTGCCGGCCGACCGCGTTCATGTCGTGCCGCTGGGCGTCGATCCGGAGCGTTTCCGCCCCGGCCTGGCTCCCTTGCCCCTGAAGACCAGACGGCGCTTCAAGTTCCTGTTCGTGGGCGGCACCATCCGCCGCAAGGGGTTCGACGTGCTGCTGGCCGCCTACGCCCGCGCCTTCACCGCGGCCGACGACGTTTGCCTGGTGGTCAAGGACATGGGGACCGGCTCCTTCTACCGCGGCCAGACGGCGGAGGCCGACGTCGCCCGGTTGCAGGCGACGGCCGGCGCCCCGGAGGTCGAGTACATCGACCGGCCGCTGAGCGAGGAGGAATTGCCGGGGCTGTACGCGGCCTGCGACTGCCTGGTGCTGCCCTACCGCGGCGAAGGCTTCGCCCTGCCGGTGGTCGAGGCGATGGCCTGTGGCCTGCCGGTCGTCGTCACCGGTCTGGGGGCGGCCCTGGACTACTGCGACGAGTCGCGCGCCTACCTGATTCCCGCGGAGAAGCGCTCTCTCGCGGAGGCGCGGGTCGGCGAGTGGGAGACGGTGGGCCGGCCGTGGCTGGCGGAGCCGGACGGGGAGGCCCTGGCCGCGCTGCTGCGCCACGTCGTCGCCCACCCCGACGAGGCGCGGGCCAGGGGGGCGGCGGCCAGCGCCTTCGTGCGCGACCACCTCACCTGGGAGCACGCCGCCGACTCGGTGGAGCGCCGGCTGGAGGCGCTGCGCGACCGGCCCGTGCGCCGGCTCGCCCCGGCCCGGCGGATGCGCGTCTCGCTGTGCATGATCGTCAAGGACGAGGAGGCGAACCTGCCTGACTGCCTTGCCTCGGCCACCGACCTGGTCGATGAAATCATCGTGGTGGACACCGGCTCGACCGACCGCACCCGGGAGATCGCGGCCGGCTTCGGCGCCCGCGTGTTCCAGTTCGCCTGGGTGGACAGCTTCGCCGCGGCGCGCAACGAATCGCTGCGCCACGCCACCGGCGACTACGTCTTCTGGATGGACGCCGACGACCGCCTCGACGAGGAGAATCGCGACCGCCTGAAGACTCTGTTCGCCGGCCTCACGGAGGAAAACGCGGCCTACGTGATGAAGTGCCTGTGCCTACCGGACCCGGAGACCGGCAGCAGCACGCTGGTGGACCACGTCCGCCTCTTCCCGAACGGGGCGGACGTTCGCTGGGAGTACCGCGTCCACGAACAGGTGCTGCCGTCGCTGCGCCGCCGCGGCACGGACGTCCGCTGGTCGGCCGTGGTCATCCGCCACACCGGCTACCAGGACCCGGCCCTGCGCCGCCGCAAGTTGGAGCGCGACAGCCGGCTGTTGGATCTGGAAAGGGCCGAGAAGCCGGACGACCCGTTCATCCTGTTCAACCTGGGGTCGATCGCGCAGGAGTTGGGCCGCCACGACGAGGCGCTAACGTTTCTGCGGCGGAGCCTGGAGCGGTCCCACCCGCGGGATTCCATCGTCCGCAAGCTGTACGCGCTGCTGGCCCAGTGCCATCGGCGACTCGGCCAGGGCGAGCTTGCCCTGGCGGCGTGCCGCAAGGGGCGCGAATTCTATCCCGACGACGTCGAGCTGCTGTTCCAGGAGGGGCTGGTGCGGCGCGAGCAGGGCGACTGTTCCGGGGCACGGGCCTGCTGGTCGGCACTGCTGCGGCCGCGGCCTGCGAAGCACTTTGCCAGCGTCGATACGGGGCTGTGCGGCTACAAGGCGCGGCACAACCTGGCACAGCTGGAGCTGGAGGACGGGAACCTGGGTGAGGCGGAGTCCCATTGGCGGGCGGCCCTGGCGGAGCAGCCCGGGTTCGTGCCGGCTCGGTTGGGGCTGGCGACGGTCCACCGGCCCATTCCTCTCATCGGGGGGATCGGGGGGTGAGTGTGGGAGAAGTAATATGAATGAGATTTCCCGGCGCAAGCGCCGTACCAGACAGGGGATGCGGCGATACGATTCGTCTCACGCCTGGTGAAACGAATGAGCAGTTTCCCTTTGTTAAATAATTCTGTGGCGTTCAGGTCAATCGATCAATCGCTTTGTGATGTCCCCGTAGGCATCGATACGGCGGTCGCGCAGGAAGGGCCAGTTGCGGCGCACCTCCTCCATGCGGCGGCGGCTGCACTCGACGACGAGGACCTCCTCCCGGTCGTGTGCGGCGCGCGCCAGCACCTGGCCAAACGGGTCGCTGACGAATGACGCTCCCCAGAACTCCAGCCCGCCCCCGGCGTCGCCCTCATGGCCGACGCGGTTGACGGCCGCGACGTAGACGCCGTTGGCCACCGCGTGGGCGCGCTGCATCAGTTCCCACGCCTGGTGCTGGGCGATGCCGTGCTCCGCCTTCTCGCTCGGGTGCCAGCCGATCGCCGTCGGGTAGAGGATGACTTCCGCCCCGCGCAGCGCCGTCAGCCGGGCCGCCTCGGGATACCACTGGTCCCAGCACACTAGCACGCCGACCCGGCCGAAGCGCGTCTCGAAGGTGCGAAAGCCCACGTCGCCGGGCGTGAAATAATACTTCTCGTAATAGAGCGGGTCGTCGGGGATGTGCATCTTGCGGTAGATGCCCAGCAAGCGGCCGTCGGCATCGAGGACGGCGGCCGTGTTGTGGTAGACGCCCGCCGCCCGTCGCTCGAACAGCGACGCCACCACCACCACGCCGGCGTCCTTCGCCACCCGGCCGAGGCGCTCGGTCGAGGGGCCGGGGATCGGCTCGGCCAGGTCGAACAGGTCGGCGTCCTGGCGCTGGCAGAAATAGGGCGAGCGAAACAGTTCCTGCAAACAGATGACCTGCGCCCCGCGCGCCGCCGCCTCGCGGATGCGGCCGACGGCTGTCTCCAGGTTGACCTCTGGGTCGGCGTCGCAGCGCATCTGCACCAGGCCGACCCTGAACGACTCGGGCAGCGCGGCCATCGCAACTTCCTCCCTCGATCTCCGCATCACGGGGCGGGTAGAATGCCATTCTAGGCAGACAGGGCAACGACCGTAGGTCAGGCTTTCCAGCCTGACCATTTGAAGCCGGTCAGGCTTTCCAGCCTGACCATTTGAAGCCGGTCAGGCTGGAAAGCCTGACCTACGGGAGACGCGCATGTCCGCGGAACAACCGCTCACGCCGGAACAGCTCGCCCGTCAGGCCAGGGAGCATCTCGAAAGCCTGCGCGCCGCCGGCGTCGAGTGGCTGCCAACCGCACCTCCGCCCGCTGTCGTCGTCACCGCCGCTTCGCCTAGCCTGCCCGTCGTGACTGAGCCGGCCCCCGTGCGGGAAGCGCTGTTCGCGGCGGACGAGGCGCGCTCCGCCGGCGACTCGCTAACCCTCCAACAGCGGCAAGCGGCGCTCGCCGCGCTGGCCCAACGGGTGTCGCAATGCATGCGCTGTGCCCAGCTCGCCTCAACGCGGACGCAGACGGTCTTCGGGGTCGGCGCCCTCGATCCGGACTTGTGTTTCCTCGGCGAGGCGCCGGGGGCCGACGAGGACCGCAAGGGCGAGCCGTTCGTCGGCGCCGCGGGGCAGCTGCTCAACCGCATCATCGCCGCCTGCGGCATGAAGCGCGAAGAGGTTTACATATGTAATATTTTACGCTGCCGGCCTCCCGGGAACCGCCTCCCCTTGGCCGACGAGGCGGCCAACTGCCGCGACTACCTCGACCAGACCCTCGAGCTGGTGCGGCCGAAGTTCCTCTGCTGCCTGGGGGCGTGCGCGGCACAGAACCTCCTCGGCACCACGCTCTCGGTCGGCCGACTGCGCGGGGCCTTCCACGAGTTCCGCGGCATCACCGTCGCCGTCACGTATCACCCGGCGTACCTGCTGCGCAACGAGGCGGCGAAGAAGGACGTGTGGGAAGACATGAAGAAGCTGCTGGCGCGGATGGGGAAACCCGTTCCGGGAGCGAAGAAGTAAGCCGCTTGCGGCTTAGCGTTCGCGCCAAGCCGCAAGCGGCTCACACCACCCCCAGCAAATCCCCCAGCAGGTTGCCCTGCGGGTAGCTGTGCCCCAGGTGTTGGCGGAACCCCTCGGCGTGGGCCACCCCGCGCGGCCGGCCGCGCTGCTCCCCCCACTGGCGCATCGCCACGACGTACTGGTCCATGCCGTGCTGCTTGCGCAGCCAGTCGCGCTGGCTGGCGTGCCGGGCCAGCATCTCCGCCTTCGTCTCGATCACCGACGACACGTCGATGCAGAACGCCGGCTCCAGGGCCCGGCCGAACAGGTCCTTCCCCTCGATGGCATCGCAGTAGTAGACGTGGGGGATATGGTCCAACGGCCGCTCGGCGATGCGGTCGCGAAGGAAATTCGGCACCGCCGCCGCGAAGGCCGCCGCCCGTACCACCGTCGCCGTCTGCTCGTGATCGAGCATGTAGTCGGCGGGGCTGTGGGTCAGCACGATGGCCGGCCGCACCTGCCGCATCAGGCGCACCACCCGCTCCAGCGGTCCCTCGCCGTAGACGATGCGCAGGTCGCGCTCCTCGAGGCAGTGATAGGCGGCGCCGATGACCGCGGCGGCGCCGGTCCCTTCGGCCCGGCGCACGCGAGCGATCTCGTCGGGCGGCAATTCGGCCGAGCCACAGTCGCCCGGCGTCATGCTGGCGATGTGGACGGCCCAGCCGCGCTCCCGCGCCAGCCGCGTCAGTGTGCCGGCGCAGAGGAACTCGGCGTCGTCGGGGTGGGCGAGGATGCTCACGATCACGTCGGCCACGGCGCGCTCCCCGCAAAGGCGCGGAACGGGATTTCTCAGTCCAGACGCCCGAGTCATCTCGGCGGCGCTGCCCCGCCGGGGGGAGGCATCCCCTGGGGCATGCCCGGCATGCCCGGCGGCCCCGACGGCCGCGACGCCGGCTTGATGAGGCCGTGCCGGGCCTTGACCTGCATGACGATCAGCGGATCGACGAATGGCTTGTGGTCTTCAGTCACCGTCAAGAAATAACTGGAACTTGCTGCGCCGGCGAATGGCTGACTTTGCAGCACGATTGTCACATAGGCGTTCACCAGATTTCTTGACGTTGCCTCAGAGGGCGCCTCAATCCGCATCAGCCCTCGGGGGACGAAGGTCTTCTCGGCCCGCTCTTTCGAGCCCGGAGGCGGATCCTTGAACGGCGACAACAGGTAAAGCGACCCGGCCACGAGGGGCGCCGGGAACGGCGCCGCCGGCGTGCCAATCAAGTTCCCCAGGGCCACGAGCCGCTGGTACTTGTTGCACTCCACCTCGTCTTGCAGCAGGTTAGTGTACCCGGGGACGAACTCCGGCACCGGCATGTTGGCCAGCAGCGACGGGTCGGTCAGCTCCAACTGGCACAGCGCCGCCCACGCGGGGGCCGGCCCCTGCGGCAGCCCGGCGGCCAGGAGATTGCCCGCCAGCGCGTACTGCTTGAACTTGCCGCCGTCTTTCTCCTGCATGAGCTTGATGTAACGCAGCTCCAATTCGTAGAACTCTTCCTGGGTGAAGGGGTCTTCGCGCAACTCCGGGTGGAGCTCAAAGACCAGCCGCAAGCGCTCGAGCCCGCTCTTCGACTCGAACAGCTCGACGGCCGGCGCGCGCCGGCCCTGGCGCACGTTCTGGCGGGCCTGGAACAAGGTGCGGCGGGCCGCGAGCAAGGAGTGATCGTCCTTCTCCTTCTCCGGCTCCATCTCCACCAGGGAGCGGTAATAGAAGTGCTTGAAGTTCGTCAGCCGCTGCGAGTACTCCAACTCGAACAGGACCCGCGCCGCCGCCCAGGCCTCATGGTCCGGGTGGTCCTCGGCGGGCTCCTGGCTGGGCGGGGCCATGCCCATCTGCACGTTGCGCGACTTCAGGTAAGGCGCCGCCAGCGCCCGCAGTTCCACCAGGCGCTGCGGGTCGATCAGCATGAGGCTCCGCCGGCCGCGCCGCTCCCACATCTCGTTCGCCTTGCGCCAGGATTCCTCCCCCCAGTGCGTCCCGGTACCGACCCGGGCCTCCCGCCCGTCCTGAAAGTGGTCCGCGGGAATCGAAGCCAGGTCCTTCAGCACCGGCCCCTTGAAGCGCTCGAGTTCCTCCTTGTCGAGGACCCGGGCGAGATCCGCCAGGAAAGCGTCACTGGTGTCAAATTCCTTGTCCTTCAGGGTGCTGAGCTTCGCCAGCACGGCTTGCGGCAGTTCCGCCTCGCGCAACGAGGCCAGCGACCTGTCGGTCAGTTTGAACGACCGTTCCGGAAACCAGCCGGTGATGAGCCAGCCACCCTCTCGCTCCCCGGGGTTGTCGCTCGTGGGGTCGGGGCCGAACCAGCCCTCGTCCTGCAGGCGCTCGGCGAGGTAGCTCTGCGCCCGCGGTGGGTGGTTGCGGAACAGGTTCACGGTCATCTTCGACTTGCGCTGGCGCGTGCGATCGACGATCGGCGCCGAGGCGCCGGGGATGGTCGGGTGAGGCTCCGGCAGCGCTTCCTGGGCGTAGCCGTACCAGGCGCGGGCCCCGGCGTAGCCGTCGATCCCGTCGTCCGGCACCCTCTCGTAGCTCAGGTCCGACCCGTAGCTCTCGGCCCGGATGAGTTCGCCCGACTTATCCACGCCGAGGATCGGCAACTCGTCTCGGCGGACCCTGGCGTCGGCGGGCGGCGGCAGGGCCGGGAAGCGATCCAGCAGCGGCTTGAGCGGCGTGCGGCCCTGGGCCCATTCCGGGCCCGCCTCGTTGCGGTCATCGACGTACAGCGACGGAATGCGATTGTTATCCTCCAGGAAGCGCACCACGTTCTCGGGCTTGCCACAGCGCAACCGGTCGTGGAGGCGGCGGACGAGCTGGGGGTGCTCGGCGCAGAATTTCTCGAAGGCCACCAGATTGATCGTCTTGCGGCCATCGACCTCCTTCCAGAAGCGCGCGGGGTCGCGCTCCGGGGGCGGAATGCAGCTCATCTGGTAGAGGCAGCGGTAGACGTTCGTCTCGTCGCTCTGCATGATCTTGTGCTGCTGGTAGAAGCCGATGTTGGAGCGGAGATCGGGTTGGTTGTGGTTCTTGCGCTCCCCCTTGACCAGCAGCTGGACGCCGCGGCTGACATAGAAGTACTTGTCCTTGACCTGATCGGCCTCGACGGAGACGTTGTAGGCCAGGTTCCAGCTCTGGAAGAGCCAGGGGCTGATGAAGTGCGGCTGGAGACGGGTCAGCGAATCAACGTACAGTTCCAACTCGTTCCATTTGTTCTTCTTCTGGGCGTCGGTGGCCCAGTACCACAGGGCACAGACGACGAAGCCGCGCGAGCCGGTCAGGCTGAGCTGCAGGGCCGAGCCGCCGACTTCCACCTCGCCGACGTTCTGCTCGCGGAGGGCCAACTCCTCGGCCCGGGCCTCGACGACGTAGGCGCGAAATATGCCGGACGCGGTGAACAGCCCCACGATGAGGCCGAGGTAAATCAGCTTGCGCCGCAGCGCCTGCTGCTGGTAGGGACTGGCCATTACTTTCTCCGATTGCAGATTGCAGATTGCAGATTGCAGATTGCAGGCCGGCGGGGCCAACTCTGCAATCTGCAATCTGCAATCTGCAATCAAGTCGAGGACGCCACCTCGCGCCACTTGAGCAGGTAGTACGCCAGCACGGCCCAGGGCAGCAAGTAACCCAGGAGGACCAGGAAGGCCATCGCCATGTCGCCGACGGGGATGGCCATTCCCTCGGCCACGCGGTCGGTGAAGCTGTAGCCGGCCACGTCGGGGATGACGTTCAGGGCGCGGCGGAGCGTCCAGCTGAAGACGTCGTCAATGCCCGTGGCGACCCGGGTGGGTGCCGATTCCTCCAGCGGCATCGCCAGCGGCTCGCCGCCGGGGCGCTTCAGCAGGCGCATCGCCGACTCGATCGGCCCGCCGCCGACGTTCTTGCCCAGGGCGACCTCGGTAATGAACTCGAGGACGAAGCCCAAGACGAAGAGGATGCCCGCCGCGAGCGAGGTGATGAGGCCGCTCAGGTAGGTGCTCACCGCCACGGCCAGGCCGATGATCAGGCACAGCCGCAGCCACAGGCCGAAGGCCCCCTTGAAAAAGTTCACGCCGAACCGCAGCCGGTTGCCGGCCGGCGACAGGTCGTCGCGGTCCAGGCGGAAATAGAGGTCGTATTTGGCCATGCCGAGGAACTGCGCCGGGTTGTCGCAGCGGACGCGGACGCGCAGCGGGGGGGCCGGCCACTTACGCTTTTGCAGCAACTCCTTCTGCCGATCCTTGTCCGCCTCGCCGGGCGGTCGGGCGGCGTTGTTGAGCACCCCCACCGGCACCTCGATGTATTGCGTGTGGTAGTCCTTGACCTCCACCGACAGCAACTCGAAGTAGCCGAACTCCTCGGCCAACTGGCCGGCCACGTCATGCTCGCCCTGCTCTTCCAGCACCTTCTTGCGGGCCTTGTAGCGCTCCATCATCACCGGGTCGTCGGCGTCGAAGCGCCAGCTCTCGACGAGGAAGGTGGCGGAGATGCCCTGCCCCTCGACCCCCTTGTGGGTGCGGTAAATGTCGAGGGCGTACTCGAGGCGCGCCCGGTCGCCGGCCCTCAGCTGGTTGGGCACCTCGGGGAAACTCCAGACGGCATACTGGGGGTCGGTCGCGGTGAGCGGCTTGCCGACGATGTAGCCGCGGTACTCCCACTCGCGACCGACGCTGTCACCCTTGTTCTCGTCCTTGGTCCCCTGGAAGGTGAGGGTGCCGTTGAACGGCTCGCGCGCCTTGAGGCTTTCCTCCTCCGCCTCCGGGTTGATGTTCCGCAGGACGTACAGCAGGGCGAAGGCGCTGACGAAAACGAGCGCCGCGGTCATCAGCAGCGTGTAGCCCAGGAACCGGCCCAGGAAGATCTCGAAACGCTGCACCGGCTTGGTGAGGACCGTGTGGATGGTCTGGTGGCGGATGTCGTCGGGGATGCCGAAGGCGGAGATCAGCCCCGCGAGAATCAGCATGATCAGGGCCATGGCCACGAAGACGACGGTCACGTAGGTGCGGACCTGGTCTTCGGGCTTGTTCTGGATGAACCAACTAGCGAAGAGCACCACGAGGAGCAGGGCGAGGAAGACCCAGAGGACCTTGCGGCGGATGGCTTCCTTGAAGCTGAGGCGGGCGATCGCCCAGATGCGGCGCGGCCTGAGCTGACCGAGGTCGGCGAGGATCGGCACGGTCGCGGCGAAGATGGCCGACGCCCCCGCCGCCGTCCAGAGGACGTGCTGCAGCAGCTGCCGCCACGGCGGCACGGGCCCCGCCACACCGGTGGAAGCCATGTGCATCAGCTCCGGGAGGTAGACGGCCAGCAGCAGGAGGTAGGCGAACCCGGCCCAGACGAACGCGCCGATGAATAGGGTCGTCGTGAGTTCGCTGCGGCGCTGCCCTCCGGCGTGAAGGTTCACGGTCCCCGCGCTCAGGTCGGCCCCAAGCACTTTACGCCGGAGGAGGAATAGGCCAACGAATAGGGCGCCGATGGGGGTGAGGAATAGGATCGCAAGCACCCAGAGGATTGAGCTGGACAGGATGCGGAAGGTCGCGTTGCCGCTCTCGGGGCTGCCGCGCGACGCCAGGTAAAGGGTCAGCCACAGGATCAGCCCCAGCATCGCGAAGCCGCCGACGACCTGCACCCACGAGTCGAGGGAGACGAGGAACGTGTGCGGCGACAGCGTCAGCGGTTCCCGATCAGGAGTCCAGGCGGCAAACATGAGTCGGCCCACGAACCTCGTTGAGCCGCCGCCCTCGGGGCGGCGTGCCAGGAGCGCCGCCCCGAGGGCGGCGGCTAAACTCATCCCTTCTTGATCTGCGTCTCGCCGTCGGTCGGCGGGGCCGGCGCCGGTGGGGGCGCGGCCGCCGCTTCGCCCTCCTTGCCGGGCAGGTAGCGGCGGCCGGGGTGCGCCTTGCTCTCCTCGACGATGCGCAGGAACAGGTCTTCCAGCGTCGTCGTCGGGTGGCCGAAGGCTTCCAGACGGCCACCGTGCTTGCGCAGCAGTTCTTCGAGGTCGCGGCGCAGCTCGTCCGTCAGCTGGACGCCGCTGGCCTGGATCTCGACGCGGCTGGCGACCTGCAGCAGCTTGCTGACCTTGCCCAACTCCTGCAGCTCGCCGTCGTGGAGGATGGCGATGCGGTCGCACACGTCCTGCACGTCGTCGAGGCGATGGCTGCACATCAGCACCGTCTTGCCCTGGTCGCGCAGGCGCATGATCAGGTCCTTCATCCAGCGCGTGCCGATGGGGTCGAGGCCGGACGTCGGCTCGTCGAGGATCACCAGTTCCGGGTCGTTGATGAGTGCCTGCGCCAGGCCGATGCGCTGCCGCATCCCCTTGGAGTATTCCTTGAGGATTCGCTTGCGGTCGGCCTTGAGGCCAACCATCTCGATCAGCTCCTGCGAACGGCGGTTGCGCTCCGCCGAGGCGGTCAGCTCGGGCCGGTCGAAGAGGCGGCCGTAGAAATCCAGCGTCTCCTCGGCGTTGAGAAATTTGTACAGGTACGACTCTTCCGGGAGGTAGCCGATGCGCTCGTTCTTGCGGACGTCGCTGGCCGGCTGGCCGAAGACGAGGGCGTCGCCGTCGGTCGGGAAGAGGAGTCCCAGGAGCAGCTTGATGGTGGTCGTCTTGCCGGAGCCGTTGGGACCGAGGAGGCCGAAGATCTCACCGCGGTAGATCTGCAGGTTGAGGGCGCGCAGGGCGGTCTTTTTCTGGCGGCCCCAGAAGTCGCGGTAGGTCTTGGTGAGCTTGCGCGTCTCGACGATGACAGTATCGGCCATGCGGGGGCCACCTCATGCTGGCGTGTCGGGGGCGTCGGCCGTCCGGGAACAGTTGTGCCTGTTGCCTGTACGCGGGGCGGGGCGGCAGCGTTCGCCGGTTTTCGCGCGGCAGCCGTCACTTCTTCCCCTCGTTCCAGTAGATGCGCACGTTCTTCGTCGCGCGGCCGACGGCGATGATGTCGATGCGACCGTCGCCGTTGAGGTCCGCCGCGACCAGGTCCTCCACCGCCACGCCGGCCGGATCGACGTCGTGCCGCGCCCACTTCGTCCCCTTGTCATCCAGCGCCTTGTAGACGCGCACCCCGTAGCGCTCGCCGTCTTTCTTGCTCAGGTCGTCGCGCACGCCGATGATCAGCTCGTCGCTGCCGTCGCCATCGAGGTCGGCGCACCAGACGGCGTGGCCCCACTTCAGTTGCTGGTCGATGACGTGACGTTCCCACTTCGCGCCCGCCTCGGCGGGCTCGGTGTAAACGACGACTTGATGCCCGTGCCACGGCTCGACGGTGGCGATGAACTTGCGGCCGCCCTTCAACGTCCCCTGCTTGATCTCGCTGGAGCCGCGGTTGCTCTTCGGGTTGTCCTGGTTGCCGTCGCCCAGGAGCGTCCGGGTCCACTTCCCCGGCTCGGCGCGGCTCAGCAGGCTCACCCCCTCGTAACTGGCAGTCAGCATGTCCATCCCCTTGCCCGAGGCGCGCGCGACCGGGGCGAAGTTGTGGACGACGTGCAGGCCCTCATCGACCACCTCGGGAACCCAGCGGTCACGGGTCGGGTCCTTGGGAATGCTGTAGGCCAGGATGCGCACGGGGGCGCCGTCCATCCAGTTCTTTTCCTTGGTGGCGTTGCGCCCCATGAGCGGGGTGACGACCAGGCGCGGCTTGCCCTCGCCGTACAGGTCGATGAAGCGAATGCGGTGGACGGTCGGCTCCTCGCCGATCGGGTACAGCGTCCAGGGGTCGTCGATGTTCTTGCCCTGTTTCAACCATTGCAGAGTGCCGCCGTCTTTCGTGTTGAACGGCTTCCAGTCGGCCCCCAGCGCCAGGTCGAGTTTGCCGTCGCCGTCGATGTCATAGGCCGAGGCGCAGACGTTGTCGGCCCGCGTCATCCCCTCGATGATGGTCCGCCGCTTCCACGTCGGGTTCTCGTACCAGACGACGCGGGTGGTATCGACCACGATAATGTCCGGCTTGCCGTCGCCGTTGACGTCGGCAATCAGCACGGCGTAGCCGACGCCCAGCTTGTTGTCGATTTCCTGCATGCGGAACGTGGGCAGCGCAGCCGGTTTCGGGTCGGCGCCGCGAGCCGGCAGCGGGCCGGCGCCGACGAACACGGCGACCGCCACGGACAGAAGAAACTTCCTCATCGAACCAACCTCCCCGGGGTGAGCGTAAGGAACTTGCCGTCCGTCCTATCGGCCGCCGCCGCCGTCTGCAAGGGTCAATCGCATTTCCCGCACGACCGCTACAGCCGACGCGTCCCGAGGCGCCGTCTTGGCAGGGCGGGCAAACGGCGCGTTCTGTGCCTGCAATTCCTGCGCACGGCGTTATAATGGCTGACGGCTTTTCGTGGACGTTCGTTCCCACACGGCACGGCGTCTGACCTCATGTCATGCGAGGGACCGACATGGCTGCGGCACGCTGGCGACTGGGTTTCGCGGGCGCCCTCCTTCTCGCCGCGCTGATCGGCCGCGCCGCCGACGCCCCGCCGGGCGGCGACGGGAAGATGCCGCGCGAGCCGGAGAAGCCCACCGCCCCCGACGAAGTAAAGCCCACCGTCACGCTCTCGGCGAAGGAATACCAGAACCTTCTCGACAAGATCGCTCGCCTGGAAGGGCCGGCGAAGGCCGAGCCGCCGAGCAGCTGCGAGATCAGCGGAAGCGTGGCAGGGGATATTGCCCACCTGAAAATCCAGTTTCGCTTCCACACCACCCAGCGCAAGGCGCGTGTGTCCCTCGCCTGCCGGGAGGGTTATGCCACCAAGGCCGAGATTGACGGCCATTCCCCCCAACTCAGCTGGGGCGCGGACGGCCACTCTGTGCAGGTGGAGGATCCCGGCGAGCATCTGGTGCTCCTGGAGATGGACCTGCTGCTCGCCACCCGCGAACGGGGAGCCGAGCGCGGCCTGGACCTCGACTTGCCCGCGGCGGCGGTGACGACGCTGGACCTGGAACTGCCCCCCGGCGTGAAGAAGCCGCTGCTGCGCACGACCGTGCGGGGCGAGACGGTGCCGGGGAAGCCCGCCCCGACGCCCGTGGTCAAGACCGAATCCCCCGCCAACGGGCCGACCCGGCTGAAGCCCCCGGCCCTCGGCCCCGTCGAGCGGCTGGAACTGACGTGGGAAGCCCAGGCGCCCGATACCGGGCCGGCGGTGCTCAACGTCATCAGCAGTCGCATCCTCGTCAAGGTGGGCGAGCGCCAGGTCAACACCTCCGCCACGATCACCCTGGGGGTGCGCCGCGGGCAGCTGAAGGAAGTCCAGCTGCTCCTGCCCCCGCAGGCGAGCGTCAGCGCGCCCGGTGCGGAGGACCGCGGCGTACACATCGATCCGCCGAAGGGACCCCTTCACACGGTCCGCCTCAGCAAGCCCACCTCCGACCCACTGACCCTCACCATCGAAGTCCCGCAGCAGGCCTCCGACGCTCCGGTCCCCGTCGGCCCGTTCGTCGTCCTTGGCGCCGTCCCTCAGCGCGGCGACATCCTGGTAACCGCCCCGGCCGAGATGACCCTCGACTACCAGCGGCGGGGGGAATCGCAGTACCTGCTGGCCCAGCGCGAGCCGGCCGAGGACGAGAAGCCCAAGGACACGACGGTCCTCGCCTTTCGGTACAGCACGCTGCCCGGGGTGGAAAAGGCAGCGCCGCCGCCCCCGTTCCTGCAACTGCTGGTCGCCCAGCGCAAGTTCGTCGTCGAAGCCTATGTCACTCACAACCTCCGCCTGGCGCCCGAGGGAGGGGGAGGCCGCAGCGCCTGGCGGCTCATCACCGCCATCGAACTCGGTATGAACGGCCCGCGCCTCGAACGCCTGCAGGTCCAACTGCCGCGCGGGTACACCTACGACGAGGGCGCCGGCGTGCGCCTTGACGGGAGTGGTGAGGTGTCGGCGGAATCACCACCCAACGACTCGGGCAACAATCCGATCCTGGGGATCCAGCTGACGCAGAGGCGCAAGGGGGCGAAGCTCACCTTCGAGGGGTATTACAACCCGGATAAGGTGACGGCTGGGGAGGCGGGGGAGGTGACCGTCGGGCTTCCGGTACTTCTGGGCCCGAAGGCGGACCGCGGGGGCCAGGTGTCGGTCACCCTGCCGTCGGACCTGGAATTGCTTCCGCGCCCCGGCTTCCTCTGGGAAGCCGGGAGTTCCGTGGGGCACAACAAGCGCACCGCGAAAACGGAGCGCTGGCCCGAGCGACTCGAGGTCGCCTGGCAGCCGTACCGCGCCCCGCTGACGGTCAACGGCGAGGCGCGCGTCATGCTGCAGGGGCGACAGGCAAGCGTTACGCACCGCCTCTGGCTTCCGCCGCCCGCGCCCGAGCAACTCGTACTCACAGTCCCCCGGGAGGCGGTCGGCCTCACGGTCGTGGGTGAGGCGGAAGGCCCCCTGCGCCGTGACGGCAAGGACGGCCGCACGGTGCAGCTCGTGCCGCCGGCCGACCGCGACCACCCGCTCGTCCTCCGCTACTCCTTCCGGCTCCCCGAGGGCGCCGCCGACTCGTTCCCGGTGCCGCTCGTGTGGCCGAGCAAGGCGACGGGGGGCGAGACACACGTCTGCGTCTGGAGCGACCCCGGCACCCGGCCGGAGCTGAAGGACGGCCCCTGGGAAGTACGGCGGACGGAAGAGGTCAAGGACGAGGGGAGTTATCCGTCGCTGGTGCTGGTGTCGCGCCAGCCCGGCGCGCCGCTGGCGCTGGGACTCGGCGAGGCGGCCGGCGTCGCCCTGGCGGCCTTCCGGGTGGAGAAGGCCCTGATCCAGGTGGTCGTCGGCGAAGGGGGCCAGCAGACTTACCGGGCCCGCTTCCTCCTCGGCCAGCTCGCCTCCCCCGCCCTCGACGTGGAGTTGCCGGCGCAGCTGTTCCGGCCGAACCCGAACCCCGCCGACGTGACCGTCCTGTTCGCGGGGAAGTTGGCCGCCTGGAAGCCGGTGGAAGACGGCAAGGAGACGGCCGTGAGCCGCACGGCTCGCGTGCAGGTGCCAGGCGACCTGAGCGGGAAAGCGGTCGTCCTGGAAGTCAACTACACGTTGTTGCCCGGCCGCGCCGTCTTGCAGACGCTGCTCCAGGCGCCGCAGCTGCGCGGCGACCCGGGGGCGGCCCCGGTGCGCTGGCAGGTGGTCCTGCCGCCGTCGTGGGTGTCCTTGTCGCAGGATCCCCTTGGGGCCGAGTACGGCTGGGGGCGGCGCGGCTGGCTCTTCGCCCTGCGCCCGACCGTCTCGACCGGCGATTTCGAGAGTTGGTTCGTCGGGCGGGACGGCTACCGCCCGGAGGAGACCAGGCCGTACCCCGATCCTGCCGTCGCCGTCTGGCGCTCCGCGCCGGAGCCGCTGCGCCTGAGCCACGTGCCGGAGCAGCCGTGGCTGCTGGTCTGTTCGCTGACCTTGCTCATCGTCGGGTTGGCGCTGGCCTTCCTGTCGTTGTCGCGGGCCGTCTTCTGGGGCACGCTGGCGACGATCGGCGTGGCGGCGCTGCTGGTGGGGCTGTTCTGGCCGGGGGTGCTGGGGGCGATCCTCTACGGCTGCCAGCCGGGCGCCCTCGTCCTGCTGCCGGTCCTCGCCGTGCAGTGGCTGATGCACCAGCGCTACCGCCGCCAGGTGGTCTTCCTGCCCGGCTTCACTCGGGTCAAGGCCGGATCGTCCCTCAACCGCGGCAGCAACCGGCCGCGCGGCGAGCCTTCGACCGTGGACGCCAGCCCCTCGTCCCCGAGCGGCCAGCGCCCCGCGACGGGGGCCGATCCGGGAAGCAAGAAGCCGTCCCCGGACGGCACGGCGACCGCGTAGTACGCCGGCGCGACCCCCCTCGCCCCTGTACTCAGGGGTGAGGGGTTGGGGGTGATTGGAAGAGGGTCCTTTTGCCTTTTGCCTTTTGCCTTTTGCCTTTTGCATTCTGTATTTTGCATTTTTCAGTCACCTCGAAGAAGGCAAAATACAGAATGCAAAAGGCAAAAGGCAAAAGGAGAAGACCAAAACCCCTCACCCCCGACCCCTCACCCCTGAGTACAGGGGCGAGGGGAGAAATAGCGCAGGGAACCCCTTGCATGAGTCCGCTTTCTCCTAACCTGCGACGACGCGCGGCGCTGGGCGCGCTGCTGGCGGCCTGCTGCCTGCTGCCGACCGCGTTCTCCCAGCCGCCCGTCGAGCCGGCCGAGCCCAGGCGCGTGACGATCGCGCGGGAAAACGAGGTCAAGGAGATGGAGCGCCTCGGCTTGAAGGTGATGGATCGCCTGCCGCTGGAGGAGTACGAGGGGCGCCTGCGCCGCGCCCACTCTCCCCCGCAGCTCATCGAGGCCCGCTACTTCGGCGCGGAGCTGTCCGGCGACGCCCTCGTCGGCAAGGGCGCGTGGAAGGTACTGCACGGCCACAGCAACCCCGCGGTCCTGCGGCTCCAGCCGCTGACCGTGGCCGTCCGCCAGCCGCGCTTTGACACCCGCGACGCCCTGGTCGCCGATTTCGAGGGATTGGGAACCGGGCTTCTCGTCGAAGCGGCGGGCGAGCAAACGGTTAACTTCGACTGGAGCGCCCGCCAAGAGCCGGGAACGGACGGCGTGCAGTTCCAGCTCGGCCTGCCCCCGTGTGCCGTGGCGTCGCTGGAGCTGGACCTGCCGGCCAACCTCCTCGTCGCCGCCGGCGGCCTGCCCGTCACCGGCCCGCTGCAGGCCGACAAGCCCGAGTTGAAGCGCTGGCGCGTCGTCTTTTCCCAACGGGGGAATCTGACGCTGGCGCTGCGCCGCCGCCCCGAAGCCGGCGAGCGGCGCGTCCTCCTGGCCGGGCAGCTCGTCACCCGACAGAAACTGACGCCCGACGCCGTCGAGGCCGACTTCGCCTTCGACCACCTGAAAGTCCTCAGCGGTGAGTTCCGGGAGCTGACTTGTGTACTCGACCCATCCCTGCGGCCCTACGACGTCACGGCCCCCGAACTCGACGGCTGGTCCGTCCGCGAGCCGTCCGCGCCGGGCGCCCCGGCGACGCTGACCGTCCGCCTGCGCGAGCCGCTGGTGTCCGGGTCGCTGCTCGTGCGCTGCTTCGCCCCGCTGGGGGCGGCGGCCGGCAAGGGCAACCCCGCCGAGCCGCAGCCGTGGGCGGCGCCGGGGGTGCGCCTCCTGGACGCCGTCCCGGGCGGCGAGACGCTGCTGCTGCAAGTCCACCCCGACGTGTCGCTGGACGCCTGGGAGCCGGGCGGCTTTCGCCTGGTCGAAACCAGGGGCGACGCCGACGGACAGACGCTGCGCCTCGTTGGCGGGCTGATCGAGGGCGACGCCAAGCCGCCCGGCGTACCGAAGCCGGCGGCCCGGCCGACCGCCCAGGTCCGGGGCCGCGGCACCGATTTTAGCGCCCGCGAACTGGCCTTGTGGAAGCCCGACCCGGACCGCCCGTCCTTCGCGGCGCAAATCACTTACGAGGTACTCCGTGGGCGGCTATTCCGCTTGCCCCTGGAGCTGCCGGCGGGGTTCGACGATATCGAAAGCCTGACGACGATGCCGCGGAGGCTCCTGCGCTGGGAGATGAAGGCCGAGCGCGGCAAGTCGATGCTGTTAGTGGACCTGGCGCAGCCGCTTGCCCCCGAAGCGAAGTTGACGCTGGAGGTGCGGCTGCGGCCGTCGTCGCCGTCGCCGGGCGCGCTGGCCTGGGAGATCCCCGACCTGGTGCCGCTGGGGGCGCGACTGCGTGAGGGGGGGCTGGCCATCGACTTCGACGAGCAGCGCTTCGAGGGGCGGGTCACCGGGGCGGCCATGACGACGGCTCCGTCCGGGGGGGAGTGGCCGTGGGGCGGCGAGACCCCGGATTACTACGGCACCTATCGCGGCGAGCCGTTACGCGGGCGGCTCGAGCTGCGGCCCCTGCCGCCGCGCCTCCGGGCCCGCGCCGCCGCAAGCGTGGTGCTGACCCCGGGCCGGGCCGCCGTGGAAACCAGGCTGCAGCTCCAGGCCGAGGCCGGCACGCCGCAGTCGCTCGACCTTTACGTCTCGGCCCCGGCCGCCGGCCCCTGGGAATGGAAGACCCTCGCGGGGGGGAATGCAGTGACAGGCTTCGAGCGGCTGCCGGCAGCGGAGGCATCCTCCCGACTGCACGTCCTGGCGGCGCGGGACGCGCTCGGGGCGGCGGCGCTGCTGGCGGCCACGCCGCGCGGCGAGTGGCGGCGGCTGACGCTGCGGCGGCCGCTGAAGCCCCACGAGTCACTTAGCCTCCAGGCGGTCTCCGACCTGGCACACGCGCCCGACGGCCGCCGGGAGGTGCCGCTGCTGGCCGCGGTCGGCTCCCAGTCGGGGGACGGAGAGGTGGTGCTGTACCTCGCCGGCGCCGACCGGGTCCGGATGGAAGGGCTCGGCCTGCGCGAGGCGCAGCCGGACGCCGCTCGCGCCGGGGTGGCCCCCGCGTGGCGCACCTTCCGCTACGGCGCGCCTCCCGTGGCGCTGACCTTGCTCGGGTCGCCGCCGGCCCCCAACCCGGCCCCCGGCACCGCCATCGACCGCGCCGTGCTGACCACGTCCGTCGAGTCGGACGGCCGCTTGCTGCATCTGTTCCGCTTTCAGGTCTGGGTCTGGCGCGAGCCGTCCCTGCCGCTGCGCCTGCCGGCCGGCGCCCGGCTCCTTTCGCTCAAGGTAAACGGCCTGTGGGTTGATCGCCTGCCCCCGGCCGCGGAGGAGGACGGAAGGCTGCGGATCGATCTGCCGGTGCCGGACCGCGGCGGCGGCGGTGACGGGCCGTCGTGGCGGTACGAAGTTGCCTACGCGACGGGCGGGCCAGGGGGTTGGCTGTGGTCGCGGCTGGAGTCGCCGGCGCCGACCCTGCCGCTGCCGCCGACGACCTTCCTCCGCCGCTGGCGCCTGCCGCCCGGCCTGGTGCCGTTGCACGACGACCGGCTGCGCCCCCTGCCTTCGGTGGCCGTCGAACGGGACGAGTGGAATCGCGAGGCGAAGGATTTCGGAGCGCTCTCGTCGCTGGTGCTGCGGCCGCTGGCCATCGACGATTGGGAGGCCCGGCAGCGGCAGGAAGTGGTCGCGGCAGCGCGGGCCGCACGTCCCCCGGCCGGGAGGGCGCTGACCCTGGGCGAGGCGCTGGAGCGCGTGGCCTGTGGCGCCTCCGCCGAGCACGACCCGCTGGTGATCGACGTCCTGGCCCTGGAGGAAGCCGGCCTGGCGCCGGCGACCCTGGTGGCGCCCGCGGACCTGGGCAAGGACGGCCCCCCGTTCTGGGAGGCGCTGGGCCTGGTCCACGTCCCCTGCCGCCCCGCCGCGCTGCTGACGACCCGACGACGGCTCGACGCCTGGCAGGCGGCGGGGCGCGACGCCGGGACGGCCCCCCCTTCGGTTGAAGCCGCGGTCGCGGAGGCGGCCGCCAACGGTCACGACACGTCCGGCCGCTTCGTCTGGGCCGTCTCCTGGGCACGCCGGGGGGCCACCACCCCGCGCCCGGCGGCCAGTGCCTCGCCGCTCGACGCCTCCCCCGGCTGGACCGAGTGGGAGCCGGTCGCCGGCCGCGGGGACGACGGCGACCTGACCACGGTGCGCCGCGACCCCGTCCGGGTAGCCGGACTCGCCCTGTCCGTGGCGCTGGTCGTGGCCTTCTGGGCGATGCGGCGGCGGACCGCCCGGCAGCGGCTGGCGCTGCTGCTGGTCTGGTTGGCCGCGGCCGGGGCGCTCCTGCTCTGGCTGCCGGCGTCGCTGCACGGGCTCGCCTCGGGGCCTCTGCTCGCCGGCGCCGTCGTGAGCCTGGCCTGGTATCTCTGGTCGGCGACCCGGCCGGGGGCGCCCAGGGCAGCCTCGTCCATCCGCCCCGCCGCCCGTGGGGCCGCGGCGGCCGGCCTCCTGGCCCTGGTCGGCGCCGCCGCCCTCGTCGGCCAGGCCGCCCCACCGGGCGCGCCTTGGGGGACGGTCCTCGTCATCCCCGGGCCGGCCGACGCCCCGGAGCGGTCGGTGGTCCTGGCGCCGCGCGACGTGCTCAGGCGGCTCGACGCCCTGGCCGGCACCCCGCACGGCGCCGTCATCGCCGGCGCGACCTGCGAAGGCAAGGCGGCCGGCGATCACGCCGAGTTCGAGGCCCGGCTCCTGCTCCACAGTTTCGAGGACGGGCCGGTGACGTTGCCGCTCCCCTTTGGGGACGTTCGCCTGCAAGACGACGGCTGGCTCGACGGCAAACGCGCCTATCTCAAGGCCGCGCCCCCCGGTCAAACGGGCTTCGTCCTCACGATCGAGAAGCCGGGTGTCCACGTCCTCGTCATGCACTTCCACGCCGCGCTGGCAGCAAACGGCTCCGAGCGCGAGGTGCGTTTCCGCGCCCCCCGGGTGCCGCAGAGTCAGCTCACGCTGGCCGTGCCGGCGGGCGCGACCTTCTTCCAGGCCCTCGCCCGCCAGGGCTCGCTCACGCGCCAGGAGCCGGCGCCGGGCGCGGCCGTGTCTCGTTACCTGGTCGAGCTGGGCCAGGCCGACGGGCCGCTGGCGTTCCGCTGGCAGGAGGAGGCGGGCGCCCCTCCCGAGCCGGCGTTGCGTATCCGCGAGGCTTACCTGTGGAGCCTGAGCCCCGACGCGGCGACCCTGTCGGCGGTGCTGCACTGCACCGTGACGCGGGGTGCGCCGACGGCGCTGGCCCTCGACCTGCCCGAGGGGCTCCAGGTGGAAGGGGTCGCGGCGCGCTCGGCCGAGGCGGGCCGGCCGGCCCCGGCGCTGAAGCCGTGGCACGTCGAGCCGGCCAACGGCAAGCGCCGACTGCGCCTCGACTTCGCGGCGCCGATCACGCGCGGCGTCTACGTAGTCGTGCGCCTGGTGCCGGACCGGCCGCTGCCGCCCCTGGCCACTCTGCCGGTGCCTACCCCCGTGGCCGCGCAGTTCGCCGGCGGCTTCCTCGCTTACCGCGCCGACGGGATCGAGGCCCACGTCGCCAACTCGGGGCGGCTGCGCGGCCCGTACGGCGGCGCCGCCGGCGCTGCCGAGAGCAAGGCGTTCGCCGCCCTGTGGCTGGCGGCCGGCGAGAGCCCCCCGCTCGGCCTGCCGGCCCCCCACGCCTTGCAGCGCGAGCCGGGCGGCGAGCCCTTCCTTCAGGTCGCCCTGCGCGTTACCGCGCCGGTCATCCGGGGGAGTCAAAAAGTCGCGTGGGACGTTGGGGCACGCCAGGCCGACCTGCGCGCCGTCGCCCGGCTAACGGCCCCCGGAGGCGCCGGGCTGACGGCCCCCGGAGGCAACCTGTCCCTGGTCGAGTGGGAGGTCCCCGCCGACGTGGTGGTGACGCGCGTCGGCGGCCGCGACAGGCGGGAACCGGTGTGGCACTGGTCGCGCAGCGGCACCCGTGTGCAGGCGTGGTTGGACCGCACGGCGGGCAGCGCCGAGGTGGAGCTGAATGGTTGGAAGGAGCTGGTACCGGACAAGGATGGGGCGCGTTTTGACTTGCCGGAAGTGCGCCTGCTGACGGCCCCGGTGGAAACGACCTGGGTGCGCCTGACGGCGGCCCCGGAGTTCGGCCTCGCGCCTGAGGACACCCCCACCTTGCAGCCGCTGCCCGACGCGCGCGCTTCGGAGCAGGAGTGGGCCTACGCCTCACGCGGGCCGGTCTACGGCGGTCGCTTCCACGTCCGCCGACTCGCCGCGGGCGCCGAGGCGCGCGTCTTCACGGCCGTCGAGGCGGGCCCCGGGTGGCTCGACCTCTCAGCCCACGTCGAGTACCGCGCGGGCGGCGGCGCGCGCCGCGTGGAGGTCCGCTTGCGCCGTTGGGAGGGTGACGTGCGCCTCGACCTCCCCAAGGGGGCCCAACGGCGTTCCGAGGAGCGCGGCCCCCGGGGCGAGCATTCGTGGGTGATCGACCTGCCGGCCTCGAACGGCCCCTTGACGCTGGCGCTGAGCGGGACGAGGCCGCTCCCCGCCGCCCCCGTCGCTTGTCCCGACGTTACCGTGTCCGGCGCCGCCCGGCTCGACCGCTGGCTGGTCGTCGGTGGGCCGGGGCTGGCGGCGGAAGGGGCCAAGAGATTGGCCGGCCTCCCCCCCGCGCGTCCGGGCGGGCCGGAGCTGCCGGAGGCGTGGCGGGCGGAGGCGGCACGACTGCTGGGCGACGGCGGCAGTCTGTGGAAGGTGGAAGGGGCGGCCGAAGGCTTGCGCCTGCTGCCGCGCCGGCGCCCGGAGGGCGCCGCGAAAGTGCGCGTGGCCCTGACCGAGCGCGCTTCGGCCGTGGTGGATGGGCGGCGCTGGGCCCACGAGGCGGTCGTCTGGCTTTACCACGAGGCCAACACCGACCTCGACCTGTCCTTGCCGGAGGGCGCGCGCGTCCTGGGGGTGACGGTGGACGGGCTGGCCGTGACGCCCCCGCTGGAGCCGGCGGGGAAACTGTGGGTGCCGCTGCCTGGCGCCGCCGGCGCCTGCTGCGTGCGCCTCCGCTGGGCCTTCGACCCGGAGGACGAGCCGCTCGACCGGCCGCGCCTCCAGCGACCGCGCCTCCGCGGCGCCGAGGACGGCCCGGTGACGTGGACCGTCCACGTTCCCGCCGATTACGTATCCTCTTTCGGATCCGAAGAGGGCCGCACCCGCCTGACGCCCTCCGGCCCCGCCACCCTCGACCTGGCCCGCGCCGAGGCCCAGTACCGCTTGTGCGCGTCGCTGGCCCAGGGGCCGGGCGACCCGCCGCCGGCGGCGCTGGCGCTGGCGCAGCGGCGCTTCTACCAGTTCTGCCGTTACGCCGAGGCCGGCCGGGTACTCGCCGGGAGCGGCGCCGCGCCCGCCAACCTCCAGGGCCAGAACTTCGACGAATGGCTGCAGGACCTGCGGGAGAAAAACCGCCGGCTGGCGCGCGACCACAACTTCGAGGAGCTGCGGGCGCGAGCGGAGGGGGAGGCGCCCGAGGTGCCACCGCTGGCCCTGGGGCCGGCCGAGCCGGGCGAACTGCCGGAATTGGCGGGCGTGGGCGTGGCGCAGGCGCCGGGGCCGCGCGGCGACCCGCTGCCGGAACGCGGCACCCCCCTGCGCTGGCAGACTGGCCCGGAGGTCGATGCCCCGCACCTGCTGCTGGCCCCGCTGAGCGACCAGCAGACGCGGCGCGCGGCGCGGGTCTCGGTGCTGCTGGCGGTGCTGCTCCTTGTCGTGTGGGCGCTGGCGTACTTCCCCGGAGTGCTGGCCTGGGTGCGGGCCTTCTGGCCGGAGCAGGTGGCGCTGCTCGGCTGCCTCGGCTGGCAGACCTACGGCCCGGCCCTGCCGCTGCTGCTGCTGATTGCCCTGGGCGTGTCGGCCCGCCTCCTTTTCCTCGGCCGCCGCCTGCTGGCCCTGCTGCACCGGCCGCCGCCTGATCCCAGCAGCCATCCCGGCAGCACCGCCTCGGGGCTGACCGTCGAGCCCCGCCCGTCGGGGACCTGAGCGATTGCTCCGACGTCAACCAAGCTCACAAGTCCGAAGCGGCACGCGAACGCTAAGCCGCAAGCGGCCAGGGGCTTGTGGGCTGATCTTCTGTGCCGGAGGAAAATGCCCCCTTGACCTCCCGTCCGCATCGCCGTATCCTTTAGTTAGACAGTTGACTAACTATCGAATCAATGCCATGCATGCGAACGAAGTCTTCAAGGCCCTGGCGGACCCGACGCGGCGGGAGATCCTGCAGCTGCTGCGGCGCGGGGAGATGACGGCCGGCGAGTTGACCGAACGGGTCAGCAGCCGGGTCAGCAAGCCGTCGATGTCGCACCACTTCGCGGTCCTCAAGGAGGCCGACCTGGTCACGTCGCGGCGCGAGGGGCAGCAAATTTTCTACGCCCTGAACACCACGGTGGTCGAGGACGTGCTCACCATCATCTGGGGCCTGCTGGCCGACGGCCGACCCAACGAGGAGCCCAAGACATGACCCGCTGGCTTTACCTTTCCGTCGCCCTCACCCTGCTGGCGCTCGGGGCGTCGCTGTACGTCTGGAACGTCCGCTACGACGACCTGCCGGAGAACGTGCCCACCCACTGGGACGCCAACTTCAACCCGGACGGCTTCGCGCCGAAGCAAGAGGTCTGGAAAGTCTTCTTCATCCTGCCGCTGGTGATGGCCGGCCTGTGCGGCCTGACGTTGCTGCTGCCGTGGCTGTCGCCCAAGCACTTCGAGGTGGACACGTTCCGCGGCACCTACGGCTACATCATGATGCTCGTCGTCGCCCTGATGGGCTACCTGCACGTCGCGACGCTGTGGGGAGCGATGCAGCCCGAGGAAAACAGGACGATCTTCATGCGTTTCTTCCTCGGCGGCATCTGCCTGTTCTTGGCGCTGTTGGGCAATGTGCTGGGGAAGGTGCGGCGCAACTTCTGGATGGGGGTGCGGACGCCGTGGACGCTGGCCAGCGAAGCCGTCTGGAACCAGACGCACCGCCTGGCGGCCTGGCTGTTCGTCGCCGCGGGGCTCGCCGGCTTCGCCTTGGTGATGGCCCTGCCGGCGGGAGCCGCGTGGGTGCCGCTCACCGTCATCGTGCCCGCCGCGCTGGTCCCCGTAATCTATTCGCTGGTGCTGTACAAGCGGCTGGAGCGCGAAGGGAAGCTCGAACCGCCCGCCGCTACTCCCAACGGTCCTTCAAAGGAGGTCCACGCCGGATGAAGCACTCTCTGGTACTGCTGGCGGTGGCGCTGGGCTCGGCCCTCGCCGCGGAGCCCCCGAAGCTCGAAGACCGCGCCCGGGCGCTGGTCGCTGCCCTGGGGAAGGAGGACTTCGCCGCCGCCACAAAGGACTTCGACGAGACCATGACCAAGGCGCTGCCGCCGGACAAACTCGGCGACATCTGGAAGGGGATCGTCAAGCAGGTCGGCGCCTTCAAGAAGTCGGGCGCCGTCACGACCGAAAAGACGGAGAAGTACGACATTGTATGGGTGGCGTGCGAGTTCGAGAAAGCCACGTGGTACACGCGGGTCGTCTTCGACGGGGAGCGGCGCGTGACCGGGCTGTTCTTCCGCGACACCGGGCCGGCGCCCGCGTACAAGGCGCCGGCCTACGTCAAGCGCGATTCGTTCAAGGAGATCGCCGTGACAATCGGCGAGGGCGAATGGGCGCTGCCGGGGACGCTGGCGGTCCCCGCCGGCGACGGGCCGTTCCCGGCGGTCGTGCTGGTCCACGGCTCCGGGCCGCTGGACCGCGACGAGCTGATCGGCCCCAACCGTCCGTTCCGCGACCTGGCCTGGGGGCTGGCGAGCCAGGGGGTCGCGGTGCTGCGTTACGAAAAGCGCACGAAGCAACACGGCCCGAAGTTCGCCAAGTTGAAGGACTACACCGTCAAGGAGGAGGTCCTCGACGACGCCCTGGCGGCCGCGGCGCTGCTGCGCAAGACGAAGGGGATCGACGCCAAACGGGTGTTCGTCCTCGGCCACAGCCTCGGGGCGATGGCGGCACCGCGGCTCGGCGAACTCGATCCCCAACTCGCCGGGCTGATCCTCCTCGCCGGCCCGTCCCGGCCCATGGGCGACGTGATCATCGAACAACTCGACTACGTCCTGTCGCTCGACCCGGCGCCTTCGGAGGAGACGAAAGCGGCCCTCGCCAAGCTCCGGACCGAGGCGGAGAAGATGAAGGACCCGAACGGCCAGCCGGGTACCTACTGGCTGTCGGTACGCGACCTCCGGCAGGTCGAGACGGCGCTGAAGGTCAAGCAGCCGCTGCTGATTCTCCAGGGCGGCCGCGACTACCAGGCGACGATGGACGACTTCAACGGCTGGAAGAAAGCGCTGTCCGACCGCAAAGGCGCGATGATGAAGAGTTATCCGAGGCTGAATCACCTGTTTATCGAGGGCGAGGGGAAGGCGAAGCCCGCCGAGTACGCGAAGGAAGGACACGTCGCCAAGGAGGTCGTTGACGACGTCGCGGAGTGGGTGAAGGGGCGGTAAGTCGGTTGGACGGAACTGCTCGGTTTAGAAACTGTATCAACAACTCTCTTGCCGCTTGCGGCTTCGCATGGCCTGCGAAGCCGCAAGCGGCGAAGTCATTGTCGTTACCGTTTCCAATCACGGAAGGTATCGTCGGATGACTCCTTACTTCGCCTTCACGTCGTAGCAGAGCAGCAGGTCCTGGTCGCGGACGTAGAGCTTGCCGTTGGCGATGACCGGGTGGGGCCAGGCGGACGACCGGCTGCGCTCGGGCTGGTCGAAGCGGCCGGTTTCGACGTACTTCTCGGGGTTGGCCTCGAACAGGACGAGCGGCCCGCCCTCGTTGCGGTAGTACAGCCGACCGTCGGCGAAGACGATCGAGCCCTTCCCCGGCTTGCGCTCCTCCCACTTGACCTTTCCCGTCTTCAATTCCAGGCAGGTCACCTGCCCCTCGTTGGAGCCATAG